>JAABUN010004365.1_pt1 | contig 19458 bp, 17 predicted proteins | sample 5559311 | NCBI WGS metagenome assembly JAABUN01 (sample SAMN10711877, study PRJNA513370) | rock metagenome | isolation source: Antarctica rocks | place: Antarctica: Victoria Land, Siegfried Peak sud | reverse complement strand
GGACCCGTTCGGGCACCGACAACGACCACACCGGCGCCCCGACCAGCTCCCGCGCCCCCAGGACGAGCGCACCGGCCAGGCGCTGCACCTGGTGCACCCCGCCCGCCACGACCGAATCGACCATGACCAGAACATACGTTCGACCACCGACAACGACCTGTCGACGCTCAGCATCGCTCCTCTGGCTGGCGCAGCGTGACGTCGCAGAGCCCGCGGCGCAAGAGCGCGGACGACCGGCTCCTCGGACTCAGCCACGGTCATCGACCAGAGGGCGCCTGGCCCCCTCTTGCTCCCGCGGAAGACAGGCAAGCTCCGCGGAAGACAGGCAAGCTCCGTAGATGCGCGGGCTCACGCCAGTTCGGGAGCCCGGTCCGGTGGGACGCCGATCTGCACCGAGATACACTCTGCGACAGCGTGGCTCGCGACCACAGCTAGCCCTTCGGCCCACAGCGCCACGGACAGCCGCTCGGCCACCCGACCGACTGCCACCGGTGACCCACTGAGTTCGACCTGTGCCAGCGACTGGCCCGTGAACCCGGTCCCCGCCAGGGTGACCTGCGCGCTGACCTCCTCGTCGAGGTCCTTGGCCAGGGCGAGCTCCAGGGCCCGCGCCACCCGCTCGCCCGGTCCCTCGCTGCCGGGGTCGATCGGCTGCGGGCCGGGGGTCGACCCCCCGAGCGCCGCCCACACGGCCTCCACGTGCCCGTGCCGGAACCAGTCGCCCCGCGGCCCGCGGACCAGGGCCGCAGCTCCGGCTCCGTCCTCCGTCAACAGGTGGCGTCCCAGCCCGCGCACCACGGCCACCGGCGTGCCGACGGCCTTGTCCTTGACCAGGTCCCCCAGCGCGGCCACCTCATCGGCGACGTTGCGGACGGTGACCTCCAGGGGCCGCCCGGTCGCGTCCAACCGACCCCGGACGTCGTCAAGGCCGGCCAGACCCGCTGCGCCGAGGGCGAAGTCAGTCACTCCCTCGCGCCACGGCCGACCACTGGTGTCGGTGACCAGCACCGCCGGACGGGCCCCCGCCAGCTGCCCGAGCCGGGCGCGCAGCGCCCGGGCCGAGGCGTCCGGGTCGGACGGCAGCAGCAGGACTTTGCCGTCCGGCACGTCGGAGGAGTCGATCCCCGCGGCTGCCAGCACGGGTCCACCGCGGGTCCGCACCACCCGCGTCGTGCGCCCGTCAGGCAGTCGCCGCGAGGCCACCTCCCCCTGCGAGGCGGCGTCGATCTCGTTCTCCCGCTGCGCGGCAGGGACGGTGCGCCCCTCCGCCTTGGCCACGACCTTGCTGGCCACCACCACGATGTCCTGGTCGGTCAGCTGGATGCCGGCGGCCCGTGCGGCCGCCAGGATCAGGGCGGCCAGGTCGTCCCCGGCGCGCACCGCCCCGATGCCGGGCAGAGCCACCGCGCTGACCTCGCTCACCGCTGCCCCCGGCCCAGGTCCAGTGCGACGCGCGCCATCTCGGCCGTCGCCGCCAGGTCGGACATCAGCAACGGCACCGCTCGCACCCGGGCACGGCCACCTGGGACCAGCGTGCCGTCCAGCTCTGCGTCCTTGACGTCGACCATCCACGCGTCCAGCAGGTCCGCGAACAGTCCGCCGACGGCGCGGGCCGTGGTCGCCACACCGACCGCTCGCAGGCACGCGTCGGCCATGCCGCGCAACGGCACCCCACCGACGATGGGGGACAGGCCGACCACCGGCGCGCGGGTGCCTCGCAGGGCGTCGCGCACCCCGGGCACGGCCAGAATGGTCCCGATCGAGACGACCGGGTTGCTGGGGGGCAGCAGCACCAGGTCGCAGCCCCTGATCGCCTCGAGCACACCAGGGCCGGCGGCAGCGGACTCCACGCCGACCACGACGATGCGCCGGGCCGGGAGCTCGGCCCGGTACCGCACCCACCACTCCTGGAAGTGGATCGCTCGCTGACCTCCGGGGGAGTCCGGATCGTCGATCACCACGTGCGTCTCCACCGGGTCCTCGCTCATCGGCAGCAGCTCCGTGCCGTGGCGCGTGCCCAGCTTCCAGCGCACGCTCAGGGCCGTCGTCACGGCCCCCAGTCGGTAGCCCAGGCCGAGCATGCGTGAACGCACCAGGTGCGTGGCGATGTCCCGGTCGCCCAGGGTGAACCAGTCCGGGCCCGCTCCGTACTCCTTGAGCTCGTCAGCCACCGCCGTGGTCTCGCCGTCGCGTCCCCAGCCCTGCTCGGGATGTACACCACCGCCCAGGGTGTACATGACGGTGTCCAGGTCGGGGCACACACGCAGCCCGTGCAGGGTGATGTCGTCGGCGGTGTTGCCGATGACGCTCACCCGGTGAGGTCCGCCCGAAGCGGTGTCCAGGTGGTGGAGCAGGCCACGCAGGAACCTGGCCCCGCCGATGCCCCCGGACAGGACGGTGATGTGCATGCGGGCATCCTCGCCCATCCGTCGCGGCGCGGGTGCCCGGCCCAGCATGCCAGCGCGGGGGAATATCACCGTGCCGCTTGACGGGAGCGGTACGACACGCGTGTAATTCCACCAGTGTCGTTCTCCGGATCGCGGCAGGTGCAGTGACGACGAGAGGGTCGAGAGTGAACACCATGGACGAGTTCGCAGCACTGGCGTTGGTCCCGGCCATGGGCTGGGGCACCGAGGATGACGGCGAGGGCGCGCTGGGATGGCAGGAGCGTGCGCTGTGCGCCGAGACGGACCCGGAGGCGTTCTTCCCGGAGAAGGGCGGGTCCACCCGCGAGGCCAAGAAGGTGTGCGTCACCTGTGACGTCAGGAACGCGTGCCTGGAGTACGCGCTCTCCAACGACGAGCGCTTCGGCATCTGGGGCGGGCTGTCCGAGCGCGAGCGTCGGCGCCTGAAGAAGCGGGCCGTCTGAGCGCGTGAGCCTGGACCAGAGGCAGCCGGTCGCAGGGGCGCAGCCGCTCGATGTCCCGCGTGGTGCTGCCGTCGGCCCCACGCCGCGCCGCCATCCAGGTCGACCCCGCGTGATCGCGGTGCTGCACGCCCGTGAGCCAGAGCACCTGCCGGCCGTGCTGGCCGCAGTCGCTGCGCAGAGCCGCAGACCTGACCTGCTGATCGGGATCGATGCTGCGTACCTCCCGGACGGGGCCGACGGGCCGGAGGCCGACGACGGGCTGGAGGCCGACGAGGAGCAGGAGCGCCGACGGGTCAGCCCGGTGCTGGCCCCGCTGCTGGCGCACGCTGACGAGGTGCTCCGGCCCGGACCTGGCACCGGTCAGGCCGACGGCGTGGCCGCGGCCCTGCGCTGGCTCGAGGTGCACGAGCTGTGCCCCGAGCCGACCCCTCGGCCCGATCCCCTGCCTGAGACCGGACTGGAGCATGGCTCCGGTCCGGACATGGTTCAGGACTGGGTCTGGTTGCTCGACGACCGGGACCGACCGTCGATGCGCGCCCTGCAGAACCTGCTGACGCTCGTGCAGAGCAGCGAGAACGTCGCCGTCGCCGGCATGAAGCACCGCACCGGACCCACCGGCGCGGTGCTGCTGGACGCCGGCTTCACCACCACGCGTTGGGGCCGCCGGATCAGCCGCGTCGAACCAGGCGAGGTGGACCAGGGTCAGCTCGACGCGACCGGGGACGTGCTGGCCGTCGACCTGAGCGGGATGCTGGTGCGCCGCGAGGTGTGGGAGCGGCTCGGCGGGGCCGACCCGGCGGTGAGCCGGCCCGACCGGCGGGGGGCGGATCTGGACCTGTGCCGACGGGCCCGTCTGGCTGGTCACCGCGTCGAGTCGGTCCCTTCCGCGGTGATGACCCGCCCTGACACCGTCGACCTCCCTGCGGAGGACATGCGCAGCCGTGCGCACCTGCGGCTGACCGCCGCGCGCGGGTGGGCGCTGCCGTTCGTGCTGCTGTCGGTGCTGCTCGGCGCCGGCGCTCGCGTGCTGATGGGGATTGCGCGCAAGGAGCCGCGTGCCGGCCTGTCGGCGGCCGGGTCGATGATGACCGCCCTGCTGCGACCCGACCAGGTGTGGCGGGCGCGCCGGCAGGCCGCCCGCACGCGCAGGGTGCCCCGCTCTCAGCTCCTTCCCCTGCTCGCCGGCCCACGAGAGACGGGTCGTTGGCACCGTGACCGCTGGCAGCGGCGCAGCGGGGCGGTGCCTGCGACGGCTGACCGTGCCAGCCGGACAACGCCCCTGATCGACGCCGAGCCCACGACCGGCGGGCTGGTCGACGCCGAGCCCACGACCGGCGGGCTGGCGGAGAGTGACGCCTGGTCGTCCGAGACGGACCAGCCCCGGCCCGGATGGGTCGTGGTCCCCCTTGTCGTCGCTTCGCTGCTGGGCGTCGTCGCCGTCGTGGCGATGGCGCGGCTGTTGGGCCCCGGCCAGGTGACATCGCCCGCGCTCGCACCGGCTCCCGAGGCGGTGGGCGCGCTGTGGAGCTCAGCGCGATCCTCGTGGGTCGCCTCGGGCCTGGGCAGCTCCGGCCCGGCGGACCCGGCCCTGTGGCCGCTGCTGCTGCTCTCGCTGCCGTTCGCCTCACCGTCCACGGCGCTGACCGTGCTGCTCCTGCTGGCCCTGCCCGGGGCAGGCGCGAGCGCCTGGTGGGCGAGCGGAGCCCTGACCCGGTCACGACGGTGGCGCACCCTCGCGGCCGTGTCCTGGGCGGCGACCCCCGCCTTGCTGCTGGCCACCAGCACGGGGCGCTGGGGAGCAGTGCTGGCGCACGTCGCGCTGCCCCTGGTCGCGCGGCTGCTCGCGCACGGTGCGACGACGGAGCACCGCCGGGTGTCGTGGGCCTGGGCCGCTGCTGCGTCCTTGGCCCTGCTGCCGGTGACGGCGGGCGCGCCGGTGCTGCTGGTGCCTGCAGTGCTGGTGGGCATGGCTGTGGCCGTCGGCTCCTGCAGGCTCGCCCCGGCCTTCGTGGCTGCACCTGCGGGCGCGCTGGCGCTGCCGACGCTGCTCGAGGCTGTCCGCTACCCGGCCCTACTTGTCGCCGGCCCGGGGGTGCCCGTCGCGTCGGGCCGCACGGATGGGTGGGAACCGCTGCTGGGTTGGCCCTCCGCCACCTCCGCGAGCGAGGCGTGGCCTGTCGTGGCAGCGAGTCTGATGCGGCTCCTCGAGCCCCTGATCGGTGTCGGCACAACGGGTTCGGTACTGCTGGCGCTGCCCTTCGTGGTCTCCGGGCTGCCGGTCCTCCTTGCTGTGCTCGCCCTGCCTGCAGCACTGCGCGGGACGCGCCGTGGCACCGGCGTCCGGGTCGGGCTGCTGGTCGCGGCCGCAGGCCTGCTGGTCGCGCTGGTCACCGCCCGGGTCCAGGTCGGACTGGATGCCACAGGCTCACCCGTGACCGGCTGGGCCGGTCCCGGGGCGAGTCTGGCCGTGCTGGGCCTGCTGCTCGCTGGTCTCAGCGGTGCCACCCGGCCGGCCGGCCGTCGTGAGGCGGAGCCTTCTCGGCGACGTCGGGCAGCCAGGGCCGGCGCGCTCCTGGTGGCCGCCATGCTGCTTGTGCTGCCGGTGCTGAGCCTGGCGGGATGGGCCGGCCAGCAGGCTCTCTCGGCTCCGGCGGACGCGGTGGCGCGCACCACCGGTGTGTTGCCTGCGGTGGTCGTGGACGCCGCGGCCTCTGCGTATCAGGTGCGCTCGTTGGTTCTCGCGGTCGACCTCAGCGGCAGCCAGGACGCCCTGGTGCCAGGAGACGTGCCGCGCCTGCAGATCGCGCTGGTGCGAGGGGAGGGTCCTCGGCTGGACCGCATCGCCACCTCGGCGACGGTCCGCCAGGCATGGACGAGGCAAGGCGCCGGCGAGGACGCCGCCGCTTTGGCGCTGGCTGAGGCCGTCGGGACGCTGATGACCGGTCGCTCCGACCTGCGTCCCACCATCGCCCCGTTCGGCGTCGGAGCCGTCGTGCTCCTCGTGGGCGGAACCGCGCAGTCCCAGGCTGCGGCCGATCAGGTAGCGGCGCGGCTGGACGCCACCGTCGGCCTCACGCCCGCAGGCAGAACACCGGTGTCGCAGGCCTGGCGGGTGGAGGCGGTGGGCGACGCAGGAGCTGACGCCGCCGACCGGCCGGCCGCGGTGCGGATCCTGCCGGCGGAGAGCGAGGCGTCGGCGGCGGAGCCCGCGTGGCACGCGCTTGCCTCAGCCTCCGGCGCCGTCGATGCCGACGTGCCTGCGGGTCCGGCTGGCCGGGTGGTGGCGCTGGCAGAGCGTGCCGACCCGAACTGGCACGCGACCTTGGACGGACAGAAACTGCCCCCCGTCACCGCCAGTGGCTGGGCCCAGGGCTTCGTCCTGCCCGAGGGGTCCGGCCACCTGGTCGTCGCGCACGAGGCGGCCTCCGAGCGAGTGATCGGCATCTGGCAGGCGGTGGTGGTGCTGCTGGCCGTCCTGCTGGCCCTGCCGGTGCGTCGCGGTCGTGGCGTGAGTCGTGGCCTGGCACCGCGTGGGGGGTCGGCATGAGCGGCACGGTCGGGCGGGTGCTCAGCACCGGGCTCGCCCTGGGGATGGTGGCGGTCGCCGCGACAGCCGGTGCCGCAGTGTTCGTGCCCGCGGGTCAGGTAGGACCCCAGGGGTCGAGCCAGGTCCGTTCCCTGGCGCTGCCGGTGGACCTGGAGGCTGACCCATCGACCCTGGTCTGCCCCCCGGCACCGGCCTCCGCCGACTCCGTGAGCACCGATCCCGACTTCGAGCGCACCCCCGTCGACGTGGTGACCAGCGGAACAGCCGTCGCAGCTGGTTCGCCGGACGGCGCAGCCCCTTCCCTGCGGGGGAGGTCCTTGCCGCCGGCCGGCCAGGGTGAGGGGAGCGACGAGAGCGATCTGGCGGCCAAAAGCTCCGAGCACGTGTCGTTGCTGCGCGGGGACGGGGCACGGGCCTGGGTGGTCCAGCTGCCGGCAGGCGTGGTCTCGCCGTTGGCAGCACTGGCCATTACGCGCACCGACGCCGGTGACCTGGCCGGCCTGGCCGCCAGTAGCTGTACCGCCCCGGCTGCCTCGTCCTGGCTGGTGGGTGGTGCGGTGGAGCCTGGTCGCAGCGGTCGGATCGTCCTCAGCAACGCCGGTCAGACCACCGTCACCGCTGACCTAACGGTCCTGACCTCGACGGGTGCATCGTCCCCGCCCGGGGGGCAGTCGCTGGTGGTCGCGGCCGGGAGCACCCGCGAGGTCCTGCTGGAGAGCCTGGTCGGCCAGCAGCCGGCTGTGGCGGTGGGGATCGAGGCCTCTGGGGGCAAGCTGGGGGCGGCGCTGGTGGAGACGGACATCGACGGTGTGGACCCGCAGGGTGTCGAGCACGTCCAGGCGACCGCCGCCGCAACCCGGTCCGTTCTCCCCGGGGTGCTTCCCGGGGCCGCGGCGACCCTACGGCTGGCCAACCCGTCGGGGCAGCCGGTGGTCGTCGGCTGGCACATCCTCGACCCAGGCGGCCTCCTCGACCCAGGCGGCCTCCTCGACCCAGGCGGCCTCCCCGACCCAGGCGGCCTCCCCGACCAAGGCACGGCGACGGACACCGGTGCCGGCACGGGGTCGGTGACGACCGTCCCCGCCGGCACGGTGCTGGACCTCCCCCTGGAGGCGCTCGCCACCGGTCCCGACGACCGCGTGCCGGTGCCGGTTGCGGTCGTCGTCACCTCGGAGGTGCCCGTGCTGGCGTCCGTCCAGCTCACGGTGCCGCGCGACGGCGCGTCCGAGCGTGCCTGGGTGCCTCCCGCGGCCGCAGTCCCCGGTGAGGCGCTGGTAGTTCCCGGCCCGGCGGGGGTGCGTAGCTACCTGTCCATGGTCGCGCCGGACGAGGGAACCCAGGTGATCCTGCGTCCCATGGACGGGGACGGGGCTCCGGTGGGCCAGCAGAGCACGCACGACGTCGGTGCCGGATCGGTAGTCACCGCACTGCTGCCCGACGGTGCAGTCTTCGTGCACGTGGCGGTGACGTCGGGGACGCTGCACGCGGCGCAGGTGCTGACCGCCGAGCCTGCGGATCAGCAGCAGAGCAGCCTGGTCTCGGTGGTCCCGGTCCAAGTGCCACCCACCTCCCAGCCGGAGCTGCTGGTGGGCACCTTGGCTGAGGCGTCGCTGCGTCGTGAGCTGGCGGTCGAGGCAGGACCTCAGTCCCCGTAGCTCGTGTCGAGCTCGGTCGGCGCCACGCCCAGCGCGTGGGCCACCTGCTCCACCACCACCGTGCTGACCAGCTCGGCGAGCTCGCTGTCGCTGTCCGCCCTGATCTCCACCGGCCGGCGGTAGACCACGATCGTTGCCGGTAGCCCCCGGTCCGCGGGGAACACCCTGCCCAGCGGGACATCACCGGCCTCCCAGGGTGACGGGTCGGAGGGGGGTACGTCCTCTACCGCGAACTTGAGCCGCTCCAGCTGCTCACGCCAGCGAGGGTCGAAGTGCTCGATGCAGTCCAGCACCAGGTCGTCGAAGCGCTGGGAGCGGGTGCGAGCAGCCGGTGCGGTCGCGGGGACCAGCTGCCCGCGCAGCCCCCTGCCGTGGCGGTCTCGGCGGCGCGGGTGCTGCGCGTGCTGGGATTCGGGCGCCACCGGCCTAGCGTAGCCACCGGCTCGGTGTACGTCGGCGGCCCAGCGAACGTCGGCCGAAGGAGCAGCACCGCGACACGGATCCGGCCGTGCGGCCAATGAACCGCTCGAGGAGCACCAGCAGGTAGCGTCGCCGGGTGAGCGCAGCCAGGTCGGGAGTTCGTCGTTGCAGCCGGAGCGGCTGTGTCGATCCAGCTCTCGCCACGCTGACGTACGTGTACTCGGACTCGACCGCCGTCCTCGGGCCGTTGGCCACCGTGGCAGAACCGCACTGCTACGACCTCTGCGCCGTCCACTCGCAGCGACTGACCGCACCCCGGGGGTGGGAGGTGGTCCGGCTGGCTCCGCAGGAGAACCAGTACCAACGGTCCGACGACGACCTGCTAGCCCTAGCCGATGCCGTGCGCGAGGCGGCGGTGCCCCCCAGGCCCGAGCCTTCGCGGGGGCCGCTGCCGGAGCCTGCCACCGCCGCCCCCGAGGGTGGCCGTCGCGGACACCTGAGAGTGCTGCGCGACCCTGCCTTCTGACTGTCACTTTCGGTGACGGGGCGACGCGGAACGTTGAGCCGAAGTTTGGATCGACCCCCAGCATGACTGCGGAGGGTCACAACTTCCCCTGATGGCCTAGCAGATCCGGGTCAGGCTTCAGCCATTCGCCTCAGACGTCGATCCATGAGGGGAAACCCAGCCACCGGGCGGGGTCCGCGACGAAGAGGTGCACCTGATGCCCGTCACCACCGCAAGCCCCCGCCGCCGCACCCGTACCGGCGCCCCGTCGGCCCCGCTGGGCTCGCTCACCCAGATCCGGACCGTGAGTGGCTGCCAGACCTGCGGCTCGCACCACGTCACCCGCCTGGCGATGCAGCTGACGGACGGCACGCCCGTGGTCTTCACCTCCTGCCGCACCTGCGAGTTCCGGATCTGGGAGCACGACGGCACCCCGCTCAGCGTCGAGGCGGTCCTGGACCGCACCCGTACCTCCGCCTGACCCGCACCAGAGCCGGTCGACCCCGGCCTTCGCGCCGCACCCTTCTGACCTGGCGCACCGCCGAGCACTAGGCTGGCGGCCATGATGTCCCGCACCAACCCCAGTGCCGCCGACCTCGGCGCCATCGACCTCAGTGCCGTCGTCAAGGCCTACGACGTGCGAGGTGTCGTCCCCGACCAGTGGGGACCACAGGAGGCTCGGGCACTGGGCGCCGCCACCGTTGAGATCCTGCAGCTCCGAGCACCGGGCCGCCCGATGGCCCTCGGCTACGACATGCGCCCCTCTTCCCCAGAGCTCGTCGAGGCGTTCGGCGACGGGGTGCGCGACCGCGGCGTGGACGTGGTCGTGATCGGGCTGTGCTCCACCGACGGCCTGTACTACGCCAGCGGCGTGCTCGACTGTGCGGGAGCGATGTTCACCGCGAGCCACAACCCCGCGCAGTACAACGGCATCAAGCTCTGCCGTGCCGGGGCGAAGCCGGTGGGGCAGGACACCGGCCTGGATGCGATCCGCCAGCAGGCGGAGCAGTACCTGCTCGATGGCGTCCCGGTGCTGCCTGAACGGGGCGGGCGCTCGGAGCAGGACCTGCTCGTCGGTTACGCGCAGCACCTGAGGGCCTTGGTCGATGTGTCGGGCGGGCGTCGTCTCACCGTGGTGGTGGACGCCGGCAACGGGATGGGCGGCCACACCGTCCCGGCAGTCCTCGGCGTCGCCGCCGGCCTGCCCGCCCTGCCCCTGGACGTGGTGGACCTGTACTTCGAGCTCGATGGAACCTTCCCCAACCACGAGGCCAACCCGCTGGAGCCGGAGAACCTGCGCGACCTGCAGGCGGCGGTCCTCGAGCACGGAGCCGACCTGGGCCTGGCCTTCGACGGGGACGCGGACCGGTGCTTCGTGGTCGACGAGCGCGGCCAGCCGGTCAGCCCCAGCGCGGTGACCGCTCTGGTGGCGCTGCGGGAGATCGCCAAGGAGCACGAGGCGGGCCGGGAACCGCTCATCATCCACAACTTGATCACCTCGGCCGTGGTGCCCGAGCTCGTGGCGGCGGCAGGCGGCACGGCGCTGCGCACGCGGGTCGGGCACTCGTTCATCAAGCAGGAGATGGCCGACAGCGGTGCCGTCTTCGGCGGAGAGCACTCCGCGCACTACTACTTCCGCGACTTCTGGGGCGCCGACACCGGGATGCTCGCCGCCCTGCACGTCATCGCGGCGCTTCAGGGCAGCTCCGGAACCCTGTCCGACCTGGTTGGGAGCTACGAGAAGTACTCCGCCAGCGGCGAGATCAACTCCCGGGTCGAGGACGTCCCGGCCGCGGTCGCCCGCGTCCGCTCCGCGTTCGCCGGGCGCGGATCGGTGGACGAGCTGGACGGGATGACGGTCATCGGTACCGACGAGGGGCCGATGTGGTGGTTCAACCTGCGCGCCTCGAACACCGAGCCGCTGCTGCGGCTGAACGTCGAGGCCGTCGACACACCCACGATGGAGGCCCTGCGCGACGAGGTGCTCGCGCTGGCCCGGAAGGAGAGCTGATGATGATCGAGCCGTGGTTGAGGGAGATCCTGCGCTGCCCGGCGTGCCGGTCGGAGCTGGTCGACGGAACGGGGCCGCAGGGGCCGGAGCTGGTGTGCACCGCATCGGCTTGCGGCCTGGCCTATCGGGTGGACGACGGTGTCCCTGTGCTCCTGGTCGACGAGGCGCGAGCGGCTCAGGGCTGACCCGGTCCCGCCGCTGCGGAACTCACGACCAAGGGAGACCTGCGATGAACGAGGACGTGCTGGACGACGCGGAGGCGCTCCAGGCTGGCGACCCTCGTGCGGTGCTGCGGTCGCTGGCCGGTGCCGGGGCGCAGGTACGCCACGCGATGGCCCTGACGACCGAGTCCCTGCCGCCGGGCTGGGAGGACGCTGGCCGGCTGCGTGCGGTGCTGGTGGCAGCCCGTGGTGGCGCCAGCGTCGTCGCGGGCGCGCTCGCCGCGGTGGTGGGGGGCGCAGGACCGGTGCCTGTGCTCGCACTCTCCGGTGCACGGCTTCCGGCCTGGGTGGGCGCCATGGACCTGGTCGTGGCGATCTCGCTGTCCGGCAGGGCCGAAGGAGCCGTCGCGGTCGCCGCCGAGGCCGGCAGGCGAGGTGCCAACCTGCTGACGGTCGGTGGCGGGGACTCGCCGCTGGAGCAGGTCAGCGAGCGGTTCCGGGGTGCGCACGTGCAGCTTCCCGAGCCGGAGCGACAGAGCACCAGCGCCCCCACCTCACGCACGGCCCTGTGGTCGTTGCTGACGCCACCGCTGCTGGCGTGCGACCGCCTGGGCCTGCTGCCCGCCGCTGCTGCGGGCTGCTCGGCGGACCTTGCGGCGGTGGCTGACGCGCTCGATGCCGAGGCGGAGGCGTGCCGGCCGAGCTCGGAGGCCTTTGTCAACCCGGCCAAGCTTCTGGCGCTGGACCTGAATGGCACCGTGCCGGTCATCCTCGGTGACAGCGCGCTGGGGGCGGTGGCCGCTCGCAGGGCAGCGTCCGTGCTCGCCCGGACGGCGCGCATCCCCGCGGTGCACGGCGCGCTGCCGGACGACGCCGGTGACGTGGTGGCCACGTTCGGGGGACCGTTCGCCTCGGACGCCTGCGACGAGGTCTTCGCCGACCCGTTCCTCGACGGCCCGGCGGCCACGAGGCTGAGGCTCATGCTGATCGACGTGGGTGACGGCATCGGCTTCGGCGCGGTCCGGACCCTCGCTGAGCGCTCAGGGGTGCGGGTCAGCAGCGTCCAGGCCCACGTGGAGAGCGCTGAGCCGGACGACCCGCTGGACGCACCGTCCGCAGGACCCGGCCGGGGCTTCGCGGAGAGTCCCCTGCAGCACTTCGCGCGCGTGGTGGCGCGGGTCGACTTCGCCGCGACCTACCTCGCGCTGGCGTGCGGGCTGGACCCCGCCGTCTCACCGCACGTGGCGGAGCTGCGCGACTCCTTGCGCTGAGCGCGGGCGACGGCATCAGCGGTTCGCCCCTAGTCTGACCGTCCGAGCACGACCAGAGCTGCGGAGGGGACCTGGATGTCGACCGAGGGCGGTACCAAGGCCATCATGGCGGCGCTGTTCGCCAACATGGGGATCGCGGTGACGAAATTCGTCGCCTGGGCGCTCACGGGTTCGTCATCGATGCTGGCGGAGGCCATCCACTCGGTCGCCGACTCGGGCAACCAGGGGCTGCTGCTGCTCGGAGGCAAGCGTGCCAAGCGCGACGCCACCCCAGAGCACCCCTTCGGATACGGTCGAGAACGATACGTGTACGCCTTCATCGTCGCCATCGTCCTGTTCAGCGTGGGTGGGCTGTTCGCGCTGTACGAGGGGTGGCACAAGTGGAGCGACCCGGAGCCGATCGAGGCGTGGAAGTGGGTCCCGATCGTGGTGCTGGTGTCGGCCATCCTCATGGAGGGCTTCTCCCTCCGGACCGCCGTCGTGGAGTCGAACCACGTGCGCGGCGAACGGTCCTGGAGGGAGTTCGTCCGGACGGCCAAACAGCCCGAGCTGCCGGTGATCCTGCTGGAGGATTTCGGTGCCGTGATCGGTCTGGTCCTCGCCCTCGTCGGGGTGAGCATGACCCTTCTCACCGGCAACGGGCTCTGGGACGCCGCCGGCACCGCGTCGATCGGGGTGCTGCTCGTCGTCATCGCGATCATCCTCGCGCTGGAGATGAAGTCGCTGCTGCTGGGGGAGAGCGCCACGGTGGCGCACGTGCGGGCGATCGAGGCGGCGCTACCCGGTGGTGGCATCGAGAGCATCATCCACATGAAGACGCTGCACCTGGGGCCGGAGGAGCTGCTGGTGGCCGCCAAGGTGGCGGTCGCCGCGGATGCGTCGGGGAGCCAGATCGCCGAGGCCATCAACGCCGCCGAGCAACGGATCCGGGCCGCCGTCCCGATCGCTGGGGCCATCTACCTCGAGCCGGACCTGCGCATCACGGGCCGCGTCCCCTCGTGACCTCTCTGCTCTCGTCACCGTCGGTCGTCTGAGGAGTGTGCCCGCGGCAGGAAAGTCGTACGCCGTCTCGGACTGGAACGCCCATGACACGGCCTTGTGGCACACCTGTGAGATCGCGGTGGACCTTGCAGCCGGGCGGGTGCCACAAGCGCTTCGCGAGGTTCTGGCACCGTTTCCCCCACCGGCGCCTGACCGCGCGTTCTGGGCCAGTGGCACCTTCGAGTTGATGGACCTGCGCGCAGCGGGTGACGGCTCGTACATGCGGAACGACGGCTTCTTCTTCGCGACCGGGCCGCTCGGCCTGGCGCTGACTGCGGCTGCGGCCGTCGGCAAGGCCGCGGGTAACAGCTTCCAAGGGCAGAGCGAGGCGGGCCCGATCAGCTGGATCCTCGTGTCTGACTGGGCGGAACTGCTGTTCGTCACGTGGGCGCTGCTCTTCCACCCGCGGCATCCGCAACTGTTGAGCGGAGCCTGGCTTCCTCCTGGTTGGCTGGACAGGTGCGCCGCGCACGCGTACCGCACGCGGTTGGCCTCGCCGCGGCTCGAGTCCTCGGGCAGAGCCTGAGAGTCAGATCGATCAAGTGTCGGACCTTCCCTCGTCGTGCCGGCCCGAGCCGCCCCGTGTGTCCGCCGCTTCCCCACACGTGCACCCGCTGCAGGTCGCGGTACGATGTTCGGGTACCGGCGTCGGTGATGCCGCTGGCCCAGATGGGCTGCGCCGGGTCGTACAGGTGAATATGCCGGCCGTCGCCCCGCGCGACGACCGCTGCACAGCACCGATCCGTCGACCCCCAGTGTGAAGGAATCCCATGTCTTCCAGCACAATCCTGAGCGAGACCGACTACAAGGTCCGCGACCTGTCCCTGGCCCAGGCCGGACGGCACCAGATCCGGCTCGCCGAGCACGAGATGCCCGGCCTGATGTCCCTGCGCGAGGAGTTCGGAACCTCCAAGCCCCTCACCGGCGCCCGCATTGCCGGGTCGCTGCACATGACCGTGCAGACCGCCGTGCTCATCGAGACCTTGATCGAGCTTGGTGCGCAGGTCCGTTGGGCCTCCTGCAACATCTTCTCGACCCAGGACGAGGCCGCCGCAGCAGTGGCAGTGGGCCTGAACGGCACGCCCGAGGCGCCCACCGGCGTGCCCGTCTTCGCCTGGAAGGGCGAGACGCTCGCGGAGTACTGGTGGTGCACCGAGCAGATCCTCACCTGGCCCGGCGAGGACGGCCCGAACATGATCCTCGACGACGGCGGCGACGCGACGCTCCTGGTGCACAAGGGCCGTGAGTTCGAGCTGGCCGGGGTCGTGCCGTCCACGACGGACTCCGACTCCGAGGAGTACCAGGTCATCCTGGACGTGCTGCGCGCCTCGCTGACCCAGAGCTCGGACCGGTTCACGAAGATGGCCGCCGAGATCAAGGGCGTCACCGAGGAGACCACCACCGGGGTGCACCGGCTGTACCAGTTCGCCGCCGCCGGAGAGCTGCTCTTCCCGGCGATCAACGTCAATGACTCAGTGACCAAGTCCAAGTTCGACAACAAGTACGGCTGCCGCCACTCGTTGGTGGACGGCCTGAACCGGGCCACGGACGTGCTCATCGGCGGAAAGGTCGCCGTGGTGGCGGGGTACGGAGACGTGGGCAAGGGCTCGGCGCAGTCCCTGGCCGGCCAGGGTGCACGTGTCATCGTCACCGAGGTGGACCCGATCTGCGCGCTGCAGGCCGCGATGGAGGGCTTCCAGGTCGCACGCATGGAGGACGTGGTGGAGACGGCTGACATCTTCATCACCACGACCGGCTGCTACGACGTCATCACGGCCGAGCACATGTCCAAGATGAAGAACAAGGCCATCGTCGGGAACATCGGCCACTTCGACAACGAGATCGACATGGCAGGGCTGGCCAAGCTGCCCGGGATCCACAAGACCGAGATCAAGCCCCAGGTGCACGAGTGGACCTTCTCGGACGGGCGCTCGATCATCGTGCTCTCCGAGGGGCGGTTGCTGAACCTGGGCAACGCCACCGGTCATCCCTCGTTCGTGATGAGCAACTCGTTCGCGAACCAGACGATGGCCCAGATCGAGATCTTCACCAAGCCGGGCGAGTACGACAACCAGGTCTACGTGCTCCCCAAGCACCTGGACGAGAAGGTGGCACGGATGCACCTGGACGCCCTCGGGGTGCGGCTGACCGAGCTGACCAAGCCGCAGGCCGAGTACCTCGGCGTCGACGTCGCGGGGCCGTACAAGGCGGATCACTACCGGTACTGAACCGAGCGCGTCAGGCATTACGGTGCCACGAGGCATCTACCAGCTGGCCGGCCGGTCCGAGGCGTTCTCCTGCGCGCCCGGGCCGGCCGGTTGGCGTTTCGTCTCCGACCGGTTGGACCTGGCCTGCGACACCGGTTTCCGTCCGGTCAGGTTCGTGGTCACGTCTTCGGGTGGGCAAGTGCTGCGGGGGGGCGGTCTGCGCCTGGACGACGGCACCCCGGTGCTGGTGTGGGCGCCCGCGGACGACCCGGGCGGTGAACGCACGGCGGTCGCTGGGGCGTTGCTGACGGGTTCGCCGGGATCGTGGATCTCCTTGCTGCGCACGGTTGCGCCGCCGGGCTCCGCCACCGTGCGCGCGGATGTTGTCGCCCTGCAGGTCGATCCGGACTCGCTGGCGGCGCTGACCGTGCGTCGCCGCGTCACCCGGACCGGTGCCCGTGCCCATCAGGCCCCGGCGGGCACGTTGCAGGTCGAGGCGTGGACCGTCGACGACCTGGACACCGGGACGCGGCGTCAGCTGCACCTGGCGGGTGACGTGCTGGTCTGGGCGGGGCCCGGTGCAGCGGACCGCCCTGACGAAGACGAGATCGAGCTCACCGACCTGGAGGGACCTCCGTGGTGCGGCCCCGCTCCGCCGTAGCTCCGGTGTCGCTCCGGTGCAGTGCCGGGCGGAAAGCGCGTGCGCTCAGCCGTCCAGACCGTGAGGGAGGCGGTGCAGCACCTGCTCACGGCGCTGGGCGGCCGCTCGCTTGCGGGTGAGTCGGGCCAGCTCACGTTCACGCCGCTCGGCCACCACCGCTGCCATGAACCGTTCGGGATGTGTCCCGGGCGGTGGAGCGGGTGCCACCAGCCGCGCTGTCTGCTCGGACAGTGACGCTCCCAGGGTGACGCGTGAGCCAGGGTGCAGCGTGGAGGCCCGGGCGAGGAACTGGCGCAGCGACATCGCCAGATGGTCTGGCAGTCGGCCGATGTCGGCTGCCGAGGCCCATGCCGCTAGCTCCTGCGGCATCTCGATACGGACCTGCGGCGCGTTGCTGCTGCGTTCGTTCACCACGTAGGTTCCAGCCAGCAGGTCACCGATCCGTTTGCCCTTGTCGTTGGCCAGTGAGCAGATGATGGCCGGGGAGCCCACCAGGAGCCACAGCTCGCCGACACCGACCATCGCCCGGATGAACGCGTGCCGTGCCCGCACCGGCCCTCCGTCGTCGCGGACCACGCGTAGGCCGAGCGCCATCTTCCCCACAGAACGTCCACGGGTCAGGGTCTCGACCACCGCCGGCACCAGCACCAGAACCGTCACCTGCAGGGCCACTGTGACCGCCTGAAGCGCAGCCGCGTCTGCAGCCCCCAGGGCCACGAACATGACCAGCAGCAGCGCGACGGAGATCACCGCCAGCACCAGTAGGTCGATCAGGATGGCGGCCATGCGAGTGGCGAACGAGGTCGGGTGCAGGTCGAGGACGACTGCCTCGCCGATGACCATGTCGTCGTCGGGGCGCCACTGCTGCGCGGCGAGGTCGGTCACGGGCCCAGCGTAGACGGCCGCGCGATCACCAGCGCTGGCCCAGGGTGAAGTGGCCCTCGTCGTCCTCGAACTCGACGGTCATCTCGGTGTCCAGGTCGTCGACCACCCCGCTGCAGGAGGTCGTGACACCCTTCAGCACCTCGCGCACACCGTCACAGCTGACGTCCTCGAAGGTGCTCCAGTCGTTCTCGAGGACACGTTCGACCTCGACGACGAGCCGGTCACCGGCGTAGGGCGAGCCTTGCTCGACCTGCGCAGCGGTTCCCGTCAACGTGTACTCCTCGCTCATCACGCCGCCCATAGCACCGAACGGGACGGACGTGCTCACCACGAAGAACGTAAGAACCAGGAGCCAGACCAGAGCGATGATGCCGATGACCAGTGCGGTGATCGCCACGCCCGTGGATGCGCCCCGCGGGGCCGTTGGCGGGCCTGCCCAGGGGTTCTGAGGGCCTTGATCGACATTCTGAGGGGCAGACGGCCGGTACGGGTCTCCCATGGTGGCGTAGCTCATGCATGAGTCATCGTGCTGCAGCGACGCGACCTTGAGGTGCGACGTCGGCCACCTCGGCTCAGGACGGGTCAGGACGGGTCAGGACGGGTCAGGCGGCTGGTGCGCCGGGCTGACCGTGATCCCGCGGCGTGGCGTGGTGGCCCTCGGCGTGCCCGTACCCGGGCAGTGGTTCGGGCTTGATGGTGACCGTGCCGGTGAGGGTGGTCCAGGTGATGGTGCCGTCGGGGTGCATGTGGGATCGCCACAGTCCTAGGGTCTTCCAGCGGTGGCAGCGTCTGCTCTTGGGGTTCAGGTTCGAGACGCTGGTGGGTCCGCGGGGCCAGGGCTCGTCGTGGTCCAGGTCGCAGCTGCGGGCTGAGCGGTTGCAGGTGGGGGCGGTGCAGGTGGGGTAGTACGCGCGGACGTGGTCAGCGATCGCCGTGGTGGGGGTGTACCGGTCCGTGGCCAAGGCCGCGCCGCCGCTCACGCTGCTGCCGCTCACGCCGCCGCCCGCGCTGCTGCCGGCCGCTGCGCCGGTCCCAGCGCCGGTCCCGGCCTTCCTGGCGCTCCGGGCCAGGGCGCGGTGTACGGCGTCCTTCAGGGTGCTTCGGGTCCAGCCTGCGGTGGGCGCGGTCCCGACGCGTACGAGGCGTTGCAGGGTGCCGTCGGTCCCGGCGAGCAGCACGCACGTGGGCGTCCCTGACTCGACGGCGCGCTGGGCTTGGGCCCGGGCGGGGCCGGCACTGACCGGGATGGGTACCCCGAACCCGCGGATCTCACCGGGGTCACCCGCGGCTGGTCCGTGCCCGAAGAAGGTGTCCGCGTGCAGCACCAGCCCCAGCTCACGCGAACGCCCCGGCTCCGGCCGGGAGGGCCGCGCCGGCGCAACACCTGCTGGGTTCCCCGCAGTGCCTTCTGCGGCGCTGCCGCCCGCGCCCTCACCTGCGCTGTCTCCACCGGCGCTGTCTCCACCGGCGCTGTCTGCACCGGCGCTGCCTTCGCCGCCCGCGCCCTCGCCTGCGCTGTGTTCACCCAGGACGGCGCGTTCGACCAGGTCGAACAGGGCGCCGACCTGGCGGCGGCCGGTGCTGACACGGTTCCCGTCCGGGTCCACGCTAGGGCGGGTGTCGCCCAGGTCGTACAGGGTCCGGCTCAACCACATGATGTCTTGGGTCGGGCCGCAGACCTTCAGGATCGCCAGGCCCGCGTGGTCCTGGTCCAGCTCGACCATGATCGCGGTCCGCTGCGCCACCTGCGCGGCCTCTTCCTGCGCGGTGGCGCTCTGGACCCGCAGCACCGCCCGACGCACCCGGGCCTTGAACACCTGGATCGTCGGACCCTCCCACGGACCCGCACCCGCCCCGGCCAGGGCGGCGTCCTCCACCACCCGCGCCGCCTCGACGCTCAGGTCCGTGGTCGAGGTGGCCGCCACCAGGTGCCGGACCCTGGCCATGTCCAGCGTCCCCGCCGCCAAGGCCGCCAACGTGCGGGGCAGGACCTCCACCAGGTGCACCGCCTGGTCCACCATCGCCGCGCCCGAGAGCGGGCTCACCCCGAACACCATGCTCACCTCGTGCGCCGCGACGGCCTCGACCTCATGCTTGTCCAGCCGCGCCCACGAGGCGGGGTCAGTAATGAACGTCGGCGTGAACGCGGCGATGTCGGCCCGGACCAAACCCACCATCGCGTACACCCGACGGACCCGCCGCGCCAGAACGAGGCCGATTTCCGC
>JAABUN010004364.1_pt1 | contig 19459 bp, 25 predicted proteins | sample 5559311 | NCBI WGS metagenome assembly JAABUN01 (sample SAMN10711877, study PRJNA513370) | rock metagenome | isolation source: Antarctica rocks | place: Antarctica: Victoria Land, Siegfried Peak sud | reverse complement strand
GCCAACCGCCCCCGGGAATTGGAAGCTCCACAGGCGAGCCAAGAGAGCCCCCCGGACACCACGACGCCACAATCCGCTACCGAAGACCCGCACAGCGAAGCTGAACCCATACAGCGCCGCTCGTGGTGGCGTAGGATGTTCGGAGGATAAAAAGGAGGGCTGATGGGAGAGAACCCCAATCACGACCGCGAGGAGGTCCCCGGCCGACCGGCGGTCTCGCCGGAGAACACGAGAGAGCAGGCCAAAGAGGGCAGGGAGCGACGAGCCGAAGAGGGGAGAGGGGATCCGGCCACGAGGCTACGCCTGTTCGTCCGGCGGCTTTTCGGGCGCCGGTGAATAATCGCGTTGGCGGGTGAGCCTTGATACAGAAATTGCGACTGACGTTCTTGCGTAAGAAGCCGCCGCTGGTACCGGACCCCGGCCAGAGGGTACGGCTGCACGCGGGGAATGGCCGGTGGCGGGGAAGGTTCAGGGCCGTCTCCTATCCGTACACCGACGCTTGGGGCGTGGTGGTGGTGCGGGTGGCCGAAGAGGGGGAGTACCGGGACGCCATCCGAGAGGGCCGCCGCGCCATCGGCTTGGCGTGGCCCGCGAAGCAGCTGGAGGTCGTCTCGTCCTCGGATCGTGGTTCCGCACCCTCCGAGGGCGGAGAAGCTCGGAAGGGCGTAGGGCGTTCCCGGTGGCGTAGGATCTTCGGCGGGTGAGATTAAATGATGAACAGGCGAAGTTTGCGGCTAGCCAGCATCGCGTCGGCGGCGGGCCTCCCTCCGGGCCATTTCCGTCATGACCAGCGCCTCCGACAGGTGCGCCACCAGCCGCAGGTAGTTCGAGTCTCCCACTAACGCTTGCTGTTGTATGAGGCGCCGGGACGCTTGGATGCATCGGGAGGCTTCCCCGAGATGTTTGATCGTCTCCTTGAGCACGGCGTCTTCGTCGATCATGAGCCAACTGTACACCCGTGCGCGGCATAGGTGTCCGATCATTCCACGTCGCCAGGGACGCTGTACGCTCCTCTGAGAAGCTGCTGCATAGCCCCGGTGCGACTCCCTGGGACCTCCCTAGCCTAGCCCGGCCCATTCCTCTTGCCCTTATTCACCCGGTATCCGAGAGTAAGCGTTCTGGGCCTGCGGGGCGTCATCAACCGGCGCCACGTTCACCGTAACAGTCGCGGTGTCGATGCCACCGTTGCCGTCGACCCCCGGTTTGGGCTTTGTACAGGCTCGGAGCGGAGCACGGTAGCCAGCACCTGCATCCAGCCCAAAAGCTCTCGCAGCGCAGATCCTCGGCCGTGTGTACCTGACCGAAGAGTGGACGCTCCTCAACGTGGATGAGCGGGTGGAGGAGAACGTCAGGCACCGGCGGCTCCTGTTTGAGGGCCTAGACCTCATCGGGGGTCTGGGTATTACTCGCGCGAAAACACCCGCTAAGGCGATCAAGCAGTGTCAAGGAAGTTATTTGCCTGTTATCAGAAGATCTCAGCGGCAGTTGCGAAGGTCAGTTCAGAGCATTATCGACAGCCCAGGCCCAAACTATTGCTGATAACCGTTTTTATCAGAACTTTCTGGGGTCGAAATGCTACACAAACGCTGCAATTTTGCTTAGCGGGTGTTTTCGTTCGAACAATACTCAGAGGCCCACTTAACAAAGAGGAACTTCTTCAAGCTCAGTTTGCAGCGCGTGCTGGAGGGCACAGAGTATTCGTCCAGCAGCGTATGGGGCAGGTTGGCCGACAAGTAGTTGAAGCCCGAGGGCTTTTGGGCCGTCTGCCCCAGCGTTTTTCTGTTCCCGATTCGCCCACACAGACATTCTACGTTTCAATGAGACCCGGTGATTTTCTGCTCTCCTTGTTGGCCGTTCCGAGGTCACAGTAGAGGCTGGAATCGTTCGTAGCCGTGTACAACGAGGATGTTGACAATCTCACGAGCTGTACGGGTCGCCTCATCCTCTCCGCTAACCAGGGCTAGGCGCAGGGACTCGTATATGTCGTCCTGTAGAGCGACCAACGTCCAGTGCTCGTCAGGCCCCGCGCCCAAGATACCTTGTACAACGTAGCTCACACACTCGGTGACGAGGTTGGGGTAGGCTGTGGCCTGGTGTGCCAGGTACTCTGGGAGATCGTGCCTGCGACCGATGTCCGCCCCGAGCGCAAGTCCTCTCCTTACCCGCTCTAGTGAGCGGTGAAGATCGAACTCCTCGGCAGTCGCCCACGAGGTGAAAGCACCTAGCTCCTCGCTATAATTTGCGCTGCGGCAGGCTCTGTCGTCGGCATCAGCATGACCCTCTATGGTTGTCTGAGCCTCCACATATCCCAGACGCCGCTCCCACAAGTCCTCCAGACGGTCCCTAAGGTCGGCCGGAAGTGGGGTCTCCTGGAGAGAGATCTGGCGCCCGACGAAGCCAGCGGCCTTGGCGCGGATCGGATCCGGCGCCAGCTCGTAGAAACTCTCCAGCAGGCAGTCTGGATCGCCAAACCCCAGCGCTCCCCACCAGTAGAAGATCATAAGGTGTTCCGCCAGATGACGCTCGGGACTAGACCTCTGATCATCTATCCGCTCGGGGTTTAGGTTCTCGACAGACCGCCGGTACTCCTGTCGCAATACTTCGAACTCTTCACGACTCAACTCTGTTCCGACGGTAATGTAAGTGTTCCACACTGCTCGCCGAAGGTGTCGATCTCTTGCGCTTTCAGGAAAGATACTGCCTAGGTTCTGCTCTACCCAGCGACGATCGAGATAGACGAGACAGGGCAGCCACGAACCGTACACCGATCGAACGGTCTGAGTCGGCTCGACCTCTGAATCGAGGCGTCGTTCCAGCAGTTCGCGGACCTCGGGAGCATCGTCGGCCAGCGAGCGCCAGGGAACGGGGCGGTTTTCTCCTCCGCCGTCTACAACGTTCCGTCTTACCCACAGGGCGTAGGCTACGACCGCGTGCATGGCTACACCGCGGACCGAGTTGATCGAGACGCTGTTCGGAGTAGCGCGCGGCCTGGCGCCAGCCATATCGGCCTCTTCCTGCGCAAGCGTGGGCTCGGGATCCGAGGAGAGGCGCTTCAGGAGCTCCCATACCTCATGCCTTAGCTCGAAGGGAATCTGGCCTCTCTTCAACAGGCCGTCGCGCAAGAGATCCGCGATCCACTGGCGGCAGAGTCCCCAACCGAGGTCCCGCCGAGCACCGTACTGTCCCTCATCCGCGCTGCGAGGTTGACCCACGACCCACTGGCAGAGACCGAGCACGGGTCGCCAGGGGAAAGGTGACCCAACATCTACTGAGCCCTCCTCATCATCACCGTTGGCTTCGCTTGTGCTCTCCCGGAGTCCCCAGAGAAGACCCCGAACATAAGTAGGCTCCAGGTCTCGGAAAGCCTCTGCCCGTCGGGCGAAGCGCCTGGGGTCCGACTTCACGGCACCTTTGAGTTCCTGGACTACATCCATCGGGTCGGCATCACCCCGCTCGGTCGTGGGCTCGAAGTCACGCAGAAAGGCGACTATCTCCTCGACCTCCATCGTTTCCATGTCATCCACGTTGAGGGGCGAGCGTCCCAGCGGCACGGACCTTATCTGGGGTTCGTTGTAGAAGAGTGGGTTGGCGTGCGGGTCGCCGTGCGCCTCCAACAAACGTCGGTATTGCTCCCGCTGTGGTGAGGGCAGCAGCTCCTCACCGAGCATGGCGAGCCGGCGTAGCCTCCAAACGTTGCCGTGGCGTTGCACGCTCTCTTCCAACTCGGCACCAGAGAGAGGTGGATGAAGGTCACCACCGGTGCGGCGCCACTCGCGCACCTCTTGGAGCTCCTCTTCCGGGGGCCCGGCCTCAATATCGTCAAGGATCTTCTCCTGCTCGTAGGTGGAGAGACTGGCAAAGGTTCCTCTCAGCAACAGGGCGTACTCGTGCCACAGCGCCGAAGATAGCGTAGAAATGTTTGCCGTAAGCCGCTCGGCGGCAAGCTCTAACGCCCCGGTCGCCTCCGGGAAACTGTGAAGCAAGTGAAGGGCGAGCCGATCGAACGTCTGCGTGCCCCGCTCCTCCAGCGCCCTAATCAGTGTGCCCAATCTGGCCGGTTCGGCCCGTGCGAGTTCCTCGCCGGCGTCCCTCATGGCTGAGAGCAGCCGGTCCATGGCACCCTCCCCGGGCGTCGCGAACCCCCGATTGTACCGGTGATCCTCGATGGCCGGCCGGTGGAAGTAGACGTTGTCTTCGTAGGGAAGGGCCTGATACTCGCCCTCGTCTTGGTAACCTACAGAGTGAATCGAAGCGAGAACGGCTCCCTCGAAGAGATCGCACAGTACCTTGAAGGTCTCTGCTCTGGCGGTCTCCATCAAGGGCGGTAGGACTTGGTCCACGACCTGGGCGTAGAACTGGGGCGGATCGAACCGGGGACGAGGCCCGGGATTCAGGACCGCCGCCAGAGCCTCGTGTCCGGACTGGCCGGAATCCTCCTCGTGCGGAACGAGGACGAGTAGTTCGCGGGCCAGCCCGAGCGGCTCGGTGACTAGGCCTGAGCGGCAGAGAGACACCACGAGATCCGCCAGCTTAGTCGGTAGATTGGACAGGTAGGCTGGCAGATCTAGCCCCTCCACGGCTTTCGGCATGATCTCAAGTGCCAAGTCTGGCGGCATGGCGAGAGCGGCGTCGGCCACGTCTTCGAGAACCCGCACGTTGGTGGTAGTCGGCACTTCCAGGATGATCTCCTTGACCGTCTGGGGCGCCTGCGAGGCTACGCGTGACAGGTAAGCTGATTGCGGCCAGGGAGGATATGTCATGTTGCCTGCTTCGTTTGCCTCCGGTTCTGGCGGCCTCTGGAACAAGCCCTCTCGTCGTAGAGGGCCAAGCCAGCGGTCATCCTGAATACCTTTGAAGAAGCGCGCGTAGGCAACAACAGTGTTGGGGACTTCTTGAAAGAGCCGCCTCGCGTCAGAATCCTGCGGATTATCCTTTGTGAGCAGATCGTCGATCAGGCCGAAGCTGCTGCCGAAGCGAGTCTCGAACCTGGCGAGTACGGTTTCGAGGATCCGCTCCATACCCTCGAAGAATTCCTCGAATTCCCTATCCAATGGCCTGGGAGGATTCAGGGCGTGCCGGTGTGCCCACTCGTGCAACCGTTCTGCGTTGCGTTCCCAAGCCTGCGTGATAGGGTGGTCTTCGGCTACTCCCAGTCCGCCGAGAATCATACGGATTTGTCGCCTGTGGTTGTTCTTGTCTGCAGGTACTTGCCCATCGCCGGAACCTGCTCCAACGGCGGGCTTTAGCACCTTGCGGAGGGCACTCTCGACCTCGCGGATGCAGTGGCCTACCTGGTGGGTAGTGGTGGCCATGGGCTCCTCCGCACTCATCAGGCTACAGGCGTCCCTGTAAAACTCGGCAGGTCCAGGACCGACGAGGTTGCGAAGTCGCCTATAGATCTCGGCCTGCCGTGGGTCCTCAAACCCAAACCTCATCCGCCCTATCAGTAGCGCATCCCGGAAATGTTGTCGACGAGTGCCTGGTCACGCGCTATGAGCCAACGGGCGTAGTGATTGGCTTGTCGCAGGTTGAGCCCTCGTACAGCCTGGCGATTTAGGCGAATGTGCCGCGTAACTGGAGCCCCAGTACCTATGGCGAGACAGACATGCTGATTGAGCGGCAACAGCTTCTGGGCTCCGTACGTGGCGATTCCTATTCCGGAGGAGTACGAAGAGGGAGCTTGCCAGTTCTCATCAAGAACCAAGAAAGGATCATCAGACGTAACGAATGAAGTGCCATCTGCGGCCCAAGCGAAAGTCCAATCGTAGCTGAACAGATGCTCTCGAACAAGCTGGGCATGCTCAAACATCCTGGTGAGCGCATAGTTCTTGGGCATATCTACCTTGCGATTCGGATCCTGGAGGTCCGCGAAGAGCTGTTCGACTATGCCCGGCATCTCTTGCGTGGGAACCCCTTTTGCCTGCAAGTAGTCGTCTAAGGCCTCTACGTTGGGGAAGAGGTGCTGTTTCCGATGCTCGACATATTGCTGTGCAAAGTCGTTCAACCAGGGCCTAAAGCTAGATACCCGAAACTTCATGGACGCTGCAAAGAGGGCAAGCTCGGCTCGATCTTCCGGGGATAAGTTCGCCCCATAGTACAGATTGCGGGTGATTCGAGCAGCCTGATCCTCTACTTTGGAAAGAAGCCTCTCAGGCTCTGCATCCCGGCCTCCTGTTGGAAGATCGGCCGAGCAGTAATGTCGCTCGACAGAGAGGTTCTTGACCCCGCGCTCCCGTACGGCGTCTTGCTCCGCGGAAGCCTCCTTGTCGTGTACCCACACCCGGCAGCGACTCCGGTCCCGCTCGTGATCCTCCCCTTTATGAATCTCGGGGTTGCAGAAGCCACTCAAGTAAAACCGCGGCAGAAGATGGTGCTTCTTCGGGACGGTCAACAGCTCACTCCCTGCCGGTCGGGGGGTCTTCGAGGGGGCGCTCGGGCCATCCCCTTGCGGAGTAGTCGACGTAGCTGCCATCGTGGCCGAGCACCTTCAAAAGGATCCGGTCGAAGAGCGTCCGATATGCGAAAGTGGCGTCCAGCATCTCCTGTAGTTTCGATGCGTCGAGCAAGGTTGAGGAGCCATGGGCCATCCGGTTCCTAGCCTTTATGGCCGCGCGCTCGGTCGCCCCTACGGGCAACCCCAACTCATCGAAAAAGAACTCGAGGCTTTCATTAGAGCCGAAGTTGTAAGCGCTCTTCATGCGCCTCACCATACGGTCTCCGTGCTCCACTTTGCTGAGCTTCTCTTCCACGGCGGCTAGTTCCTCCCGCAACAGCTTGTCGAACTCTCCCTTCGGCACATGTAGACACCTCGGGACTTTGACTTCTTGGATGAGTACCATGCCTTCTTCAGGATCTCTATACTCGTTGACAATACCGGCAGGTTGTCTCCCAAGGGAAGCCGCTCGTATAGCCAGTAGCCCCAGAGGACATCGTCCAGGTTTAGTTCCTTGTTCAACGCTAGGTAGCGTGGCACTAGTCGGCTCAGGACCTCTTCGAAGCCGTCCGTGGGCCTGCCTTTCTCCAGCGGTACCGGTGGCTGTTCCCCCCGCCGGCATGCGGCTACGGGGTCGTTTTGGGCCCGCGGACTAATCGCAACCTCCTCTATGACGCGCCCTTGCTCGTCGAAGGAGGTGTGTCCCACGCTTATCAGGGAGCGCCCCATGACGAAGCTCACGATGTTCGCGATGCTCGCCCTAGTTTCCTCGTCGGGCACGCCGCCCCACTCTTCCCTGTACTCGATAGCGTAATTTCTGGACCAGCTCGGTTCGGTCTCCTCCGGCGCGTGCTCCAGGACGAAGCACAGATCAGGCGTCTCGACGTACGCGTAGCCCCCGATCGTGAGGTATCCGCCACCCTTAAAGGTCGTCTCCTCCTCGGGATACGACCTACTTCTGCGGTACGTTTCTTCAAGCTCTTGACGCACCGTCCGAGGGTAGAGCAAACTCCCTTTATGGGCGTTGAGATACCATGCGGTCAGCCATGCCTGCGGACCGCGTTCGCCGGTGGCAGTCCGCCGCGCTCGCGACGTTTTGAGGTCGGCCTCCAGCCTCCCATTGCCGCTTATGGACGCACTGCCGACCACACAGTGGTCAAGCTCGTAACCGAAGCTCCCGAAGTGACTGGCCCCTTCGATCCGGTAATCCGGCATGATGACGCCCGGCTCCCCAGTCCCGGGCAGCAGATCGGCCGTGAAGTCCTCCAGCGTACCCACGATCTTGGCCTCGATACCATACTGCCCATCCCGCTGGAGTTCCACCCTCTCGGAGCCAGGCGGTAAGATTGGCGACTCCACCAGATTGTCTACAGCCCACGGGTTTCGTAGGCTTTCCCACTCGGTCCCAGGAAGGTACGGGCCACCTTTCCTCGTCACAGATCCACCCTTCGGCGCACCCGTGGGGCGGCGCCCTCGTCTTCAGCGTCCACGTCACCACCGTTGACAGTAGTCTCGGCCGCCATTCTCGTCAGGTAGGTCTTCACGGTGTTGTACGAGAGTTGCGTCTCCCGGGTCATCCGTTTCTTACCGTACCCCTCTCTCACCATCTCCGCCAGCACAGGCCTCCACCTCTCGTAGCCGTCGGGTCGGCCGATAACCTTACCGCTCGCGCGCCCGTGCGAGCCCCGCCTTCGTCCTATCAGAGATCCTCTGAGCTTCGAGCTGCGCATAGTAGCTGGTGACCCCAATTACTATATGTGCAATGAGCTCGTTATCGGTGTTGAGATACGGTTCAGTGTGTGACTTGAAGCGGACTCCAAGGTGATCCAGGCGCTGCAGGTAGCCGATGGTCTTTCGGATACCTTCCCTACTAAATCTGTCGAGGGCCCAAAACCGCAGCAACTCAAACCTGCGGCGCTCAGCGTTTCCGAACATCCTATCGAAGTCGGAGCGCTCCCGGCGTCCCTTTGTGCCCGTCTCCCGATCCACGTAGATATCGACGAGTTCTTCACCTGATCGCTCGATGTACTCTTTGAGTACAAGTGGCTGGTTTTCGGGCTCCTGCGAGCCGTCATCTTTACTGACTCGCATGTAGATTGCGGACCTCGTTTTCGACATCATACTCTAGCTCCCTTCCTCTTCTATCTCACCTAAGGCCTCGGCAAGAAGTGCGAGGACTAATAGAGACTGAATGGAGAGCTTCGCTCTACCGTACTGAGGGTCACGGCCATGCAGGACTGCGTTGCGCTTCTGGAGAAGAGAATCAGCTATGAACGAAGATGTACCCTCCAGCATGGGATGCTCTTGCAATTGGGCATTATGGACGGCACTCCTGAACATGATCTCGGGCAGAGGTTTGCCCTTCTTGTTGAGCTTTGGACCGCCGTCTTCGTCGCGCAGATAAAGCTTTCCGTCCTTCTTGATGGCCAGATCCTTCAGCACCATTGCATCTACGATCACACCCTCCACCTGCGGCAGCATGGCCGGAATTGAGAGCAGGTACTCTCTGCGTTGGTGAGCTTCGAGCGCCGCCTCCACCACACGCCAGCGCCTACTCATCGTGACCGAATCTTCGAACCGGTCGCGTAGCTCATTTCCGAAGTCGTCGGTGCATGTTGCGGCCAAGAGTTTGTTAGTTACCACCATGTTCCGCACCCTGGGGTCCACATGAGCGAAGCTAGCTATGTACAGCCGGTTCCATAAATGATCGGCAAACCCGTAATCGGCGGCTTCAAGCACGGCATCCCCTGACTCTACTGCTGCCTCATGCCGCTTTACTGCTTCTATGATCTCCTCCAGAAGAAGCGGCGTAAGTTTCGGAAGTTTGTTCAAAACATTTCCCGCCGACGCGAAGAAGTCGTTAACTGGGCGTAATCCCTCCACGAGTCCCTTGATTACTGGTGTTGCCGCCCTGTCGAAGGCGTTGGTCGTCTCGAAGATTTTGGTAAAGAAGTTGTTGATTTGGTTCAGCTTTTCTAGATGATGACCTAGAGCAGGCTGGGGTTTTGGAGGCTCCGGTTGCACGAGTAGCTTGAGCCAGGTGGGTACGGGTGTTAGAGGCTGTGCCGACGGCACTCTCGCGGGCACCAACAGTTTCTGCAGCGTATTTTGATCCGATACTCTGCGTTGGAGTTCCTCCAACCTGCGCTGCGCAACGAACTGTTTCTCGTAGGAGCGTAGTGTCCTGTTGATGCGAGGGTCGTTCAGATCCAACCGAGTTGTCCTTCTGTGGTCTTGCTAGTGTCTCTAGGAAGGGTAGCAAAAACCGGGCGTTAAATGACACGGTACGCAGACACGGTACGCAGTATAGGAGCGAACCCCATATATAAGCCTTTTTCGGAGGATGCTTTCCGTAACCGTTTTTTGATAGGCCCGACACATGCCCCGACTGTTGCTCCGGCGGCGTGGCTTTCTGCGAAAGGAACGCTAAGCCAGGGTTGTTGGAGAGCATGGCTACAGTGTAGGACTGCTAACGAACCGACGCGTTCTTACGGCGTTCTCGGTGTGCCTTGCTCTTCGCGCGGTTTCCGCACATGGACATGCGGCACCATCTGCCAACCCGATTCTTAGACCCATCGTAAAATATCCATCGGCACGTCGGGTTCGCGCACGCCTTTAGGCGCTCCCAAGTTCCCGCGGCCTGAGCATAAAGCACCACTCCGAACAGACCCCCGAGTGCTTCTTCGACCGCAGCAGCTCGTACAGCGACTCGTGCCTCCCCCGTCGCATCGAAACGGACGCGATGGGGACACGAGTCGGCGAGTTGGTCCAGGTCTTGCAAGGTTCGCTGTTCGGCCTCACCGCCGTTGTGGGCCCACAGGAGCGATCTCAACGCTTCTCTTATACTGATAGCCTTCTCAAAGTCCGCGGCGCTGGCCTCCGCAGAATCCTCTAAGAGGCTAGCCTTTCTCAACCAGGCCGTTAATGCCTCCGGATTCGGTAGATCCTCTATTGAGTAATCCATGTCGCGCGTATTGACAAACTCCTGCACGAGCCTCAGCGGGCCAGGCGCAGGCTTGGGTTCGACATAGTCTGTGTTCGCAACATTCACTATATAAGTTTACCAACTTTTAACTTTAATCGCAGGTCTTGACAACCAACAAAACGATATGGTAGGTTAATTGAAGCCGTAAGTTGTTTTTCAGTCTTCTGAGGGACGGTTAGAAAATGGCAACTTTGCCAAGAGGCGCTCTTCTTGCCGTAGCTATCAGCGCGACCGTCTACACGATCGTTCAGGGCCTGAGTTATCCTCTGCTCGCGCTGCTTCTCGAACAGGCCGGGGCGCAGGAGTGGGAGATCGGTGTCAATGCGGCGATGATGCCTGTTGGCATGGTGGTCGCGGGAGCAGGGGGACCTCCATTGGTGCGACTACTCGGGGCCAGAGCCGTAGGTATGTCCAGCTTCTGTCTCGCTGCGCTATGCCTGCTGGCAATAAAGGCTGTCGAGACGGATCCTGTGCTATGGTTGCCCTTGCGTTTCGTAATGGGCTTCGCGCTCGCCTGCATCTTCATAGTCACGGATACCTGGATCAACGAACTCACGCCTGACGCATCACGTGGCCGCGTGCTCGGCTTATACTCGGCGCTTCTGTCCGTCGGTTTCGCCATAGGACCGGGCATATTGGTCGTTGCGGGTACTAGGGGTTGGATTCCTTTTCTGGTAGGTGCCGGCTGCACCCTCGCCGCCCTAGTGCCGCTCGTGATCGTTCGGAAGCAACTCCCCGATGCCGCCGGAGATGTGGGACAGGCCTCCGGTCGATCGTTTCTGGGCTTAGCGCCTATTCTCCTACTCGGCGTTGTCATCGTGGCGTTCTCCGAACAGGCGGTGATGTCCCTCCTTCCTGTATGGGCTCTCGCACAGAATTTCGATGTCAGAACCGCGAGCATCATGCTAGCTGTTATGAGCATTGGCAGCATCGTCCTCACTTTCCCTGTGGGCTGGCTCGCGGATCGGCTACCCCGAGGTCCGCTCACTGCCGGGTGCGCAGTTGTGGCCGCTGGTTGCGCGGCTCTGCTTGCGCTGCTCGAGGGTGCTACCGTAGCTCTTTGGCCCGTCTTGTTCCTCTTCGGAGGAACGTACTACGCTATCTACGTCCTCAGCCTCGTTAGTCTCGGGGAGAGATTTTCCGGGCAGATGCTCGTAGCTGGGACCGCGGCCTTCGGCGCAGCATGGGGTCTGGGCGGCATAGTCGGCCCCCCGCTGGTGGGCGGCGTGATGACGCGGGTTGGCCCTTCTGGTTTACTGTCCACCCTGTCGATCGTATTCACCATGCTGGTCGTCGTCAACGTGGCACCGCGACTGTCGGACCGCAATAAGCGGAAGCACGCTTCAGAGGGCCGCGATGAGGTTTGAGGGTGAGTACGTTTTCGTTTGCCGTTTGCAGCAACGCGCCCGTCGCTCCGTACGCCCTCGCATGGCAGACATCTACGTTTCGGAGCAAGTGCCCTGGGCTTGGCCGCACGATGGATCGCGCACTAGGCTGTAGCTGGTGCGGCTACGCGATCGCAGTGCTCGACTTTCCAAGGAACGGGTAGAGCTGACCGTCTCACTGGGAGAGGCCGTGCGCTTAGCGAGACTGGTTAAATTCGCCGGCAGGATCGTGGTACTGGCTTGCGGCGGGTTCACCTCAAACAAGTCGATGTCGGCAGCACCGAGAGCCTTTCCTTCTCTCCGTGCCGGGGACTTCGCGTAGCGTACCATTTTTCCACAGCGTGTTGAGAAACCCGGTGCGTGGGAGCCAAGCGAAGGGAAGTTTGCACCGAACCTGCGGTGATCGAGGCGCAGCGATGGTGGTTCAGGGGGTCGCAGTGCTGCTACCTGTGCTGGCCTCCGAGGCCCTCTGTTGCCGAAGGTGAGCAGCCTCTCTATGTTCTCGACAACGAACGCGAGAGGAGGCCCTCTTAAAATGCGTTATAGCCCAGCCTGCCTACGATCCCAAATCCGGCCTGTATAAGGGTAAAGGCGACGGTTCCAAAGACAAGAAGATTCCCAAAGAGGGAGCCATCACCACAATAGGGCGCAACAGGAAGAACAAAGAAAACGGCTCCGCTGGAGAATCCGCAGCCAACGGAGATCCGCGCAAGAAAGTCTGGTGAAGAGAACGGCGTGGAATTGCTACTCCTACCCGGAGGACTATCGAAGAGCGACGACGAAGTCGTCACTGTTGACGGTCGCAGGGCGACCATCGTGGGAGCCGGGTTTTCCACGCACGTGTTCCGCGACGACGCCTCCATCCGCTACAAGGACGGAACCCTCGATCTCGTCCCGCTCGAACTCCTGCGACCAGCCGACGGCTTCACCAATGGTGCAACCTAAAGACAGCGTGCAATATAAATATGCCCAAATGGTGCAATCTAAATATTCCCTTCGCGCCTGACATTTTCCAGGGACGAACATTCCTGGACCCCTCAGAAGCCCCCGGATACGACCCAAAGACCGGAACCTACAGAGGCCGCCAGAAGCACAAGGCTGATTCCAAGGCCCAGGGAAACGGTGCAAGAACGTAGAGAACGAAATGCTCTCACACTCCTACCGTGCAATCTACTCGGAATCTTGCGTCTCTCACTACGTCAACACATGTATTGATTAAACAATTTTGTTGTACTATTCTTTTTGCATGAAAGTGCGGGAAGTGATCCGGTTGATCGAGAAGGATGGATGGTACCTGTCACGGACGCGCGGATCCCACAGGCAGTACAAACACCCGGATAAGCCGGGACTTGTGACTGTGGCGGGGAAGCCATCGGCGGAGCTTGCGCCCGGCACGCTCGGCAGCGTAATCAAACAGGCGGACTTGAAGTAGGAGGTAAGGCCGGATGGTCCAAGAGGGTATGGAAGAGAGAAAGCTGCATAGGTTTCTAATCGTCGTGGAGGAAGCCGGGACGAACTACTCGGCGTACTCGCCGGACTTACCGGGCTGCGTCGCCACAGGCGACACTCGTGAGGAGGTCGAGCGCGACATGCACGAGGCCGTCGAGTTCCACATCGCGGGCATGAAGGAAGATGGCCTGGAGGTTCCGGAAGGGAGATCCTCCGCCGAGTACTTGTTGGTCGGCTAGGGGGCGTCGTGATTCGCAACGACCGACAAAGAGGTAAAGCGCAAGAAGAGAGGGACCGAATGGTAGCGGACCTCGAAGCCTACGACTCTGGCGACGCGGAGATCATCGGGGACGAGGAGACCCGACTCTATTACGAGCGAGCGGCGCGACAGCGCGAGACCGAACTTGCCGAGTACGACCGGCTAACGGCTGGCCTCATCACCCGAATATCCGGTGAAGGCCCAAACAGTCTAGGTGCCGTTATCACTAAGGCGCGGATCGCACGCGGCATGACGCTCGCCGATCTCGGGGACGACCTTCAAATGAGTTTACAGCAGGTTCAGCGCTACGAGAGCGAGGGCTGGCTCCGGGCGAGCCTCTGGAGATTGCAGCGGGTAGCCGACGTGCTGGGACTTCGCGTGGCCGTCGAGGCTGTTTTGCAGCTGCCGGCACAGCCACCACCGACGCAGCAGCCACCAGCGCAGCCACCGGCAAAAAGAAGCGGGCGCGGAACCGTTGACGAATAATATCCAAGACATTTAGCGGACAAAGTAAACGAACATGTACCGTGCTACTTTACAGCGTTGCAAGCTGCTACAAGCGAGTTTCTGAGAAATCATCACTCGGCAGCTCTCACGAGGTGAGGTGAGCATTTCCTGTTGCCCTGAACCACCTTACTTTGCGGGAAATGGCATGAACCCGAGTCCTGGGCCGACAAGATCCACACGCTTCACGCGTCGCGGTAAACTATCGGAATGGGCGCTACCAACGTACGTCAGCAGATCGTAGGGGATGAGGTCGAAGGCGTCGCAGCGCTCCTCGGAATCTCCGAAGACGACGCGTTTTTACGCTTCGCGCACCAGCTCTTGACCGGGCGTAGCCTGCACGCCTTCGACGATGACGACATGGTGGATGGCGGGCAGGATAAGCAGATAGATGCTGTCACCATTGACGCTGACGACTCGGCAGCAGACGTCTGGATCGTCCAGGCAAAGAATTCCTCCTCGTTCTCCTCCAATGCACTGGTGCAGATGGGCAACGGCCTCGGGTGGCTCCTTGAGGCCTCCAAAAAAGATCTCGACACGCTCGGTAACCAGCCTTTCAAAGATAAGATCCTCGAGTTCAGGGGCGTGAAGTCTGAGCTTGGCCCGTCGAACTTGCGGCTGCACGTCGCCTTCGTAGCCGCCGGTTCCACGGAGACGCTCTCCGATGAGTTCGAGCAGGAGCTTTCGGCGATCCACCAAAGGTATTCAGACGAAGACCTCTTCGAGTCGTTCGACATCCGTGCCTACGGCCACGATGAGCTAAACGATTTCCTAAGGGCGCGCGATCGCAGGGCAAAGAGCATCGACGCCGACCTGAAGATCCGCTACGACGTCAACAAGGGCTCGGTCATCAACTACCGTGCCGACGAGCTGCGCGGCCTGGTATGCACGGTCTCCGCCCAGGAGATCGCCGTCCTCGTCAACGACGACCCTTCGGGCTCAGTCTTCGACCTCAACCTGAGGAAGTTCCTGGGCGGCCGCGGCGCCGTTAACAAGGACATCATGCAAACCTGCACCTCGCCTGAGAGCGCCCACGAGTTCTGGTTCTTGAACAACGGAATCACAATCGTCTGCGACGGCTTCGACCCGAACCTGGACCCCGACGACCCGCGCGTCAAGCTTAGGAACCTCCAGATCGTGAATGGATGCCAGACCGCTACCACCCTGGCGACGGCCCAGAAGGACGGCACGCTCAGGCCCGAGGTGCGTGTGATGACCCGCATCTACGAGACCTCAAAGAGCGGCCTCGTGGACAAGATAGTCCTAACCACAAACAACCAGAACCGCATCAGTAGCCGGGATCTTAGGGCCAACGACGTAGTCCAGATCGACATGGAGCGCGGCTTCGCCATCTACGATCTGCTCTACGAGCGCAAGCAGCGCCAGCACGACACTGCCGGCAAGGACCCGAAGAGCATAGTCCCAAACGAGGCCGTCGGCCAGTGGTATTTGGCCGTCGTCCTGAAGAACCCCGCAGACGGACGGGGCCGCAAATACAAGATTTGGGGGGAACTCTATGACAAAGTCTTTGCTGCCAAGAGACCCATTGAACCCTACGTCGTAGCCGACCTGCTAGGCCGGCGCGTCAGCGAATGGATAAAGGCCAGCGAACTCAAGAAACATCAAGACGACCTGAAAAGGGTATTGGCCAAGCGAGGTGCCTTCCACGTTGGACGTATCGCCGCCTTCTTGTGGAAAGGCGACGACCATTGGGACGAACCTCAGGACGTCCTCGCGGGACGTATCGAGACCCTCACAAACACCCCCGACACCCCGAATATCCTCGAATCCGACGAAAACGAGGCCGAATAGGCAAAGTATGCTCGTTTAGCTCGCGCGAGGTTGGCTCTCAAGGCGCACGGATGAACCGTCCAATGGTGTAGGGCCAGGACCGTGAGTAGGACAACGAACCGGCTGTCAGGTGCCTGGAGAAGGCCGGGTTCTCAGAGCTCGACGAGTATGCTCAAGACGGCCGGGAACACAAGTTCGTACTGCGATTCGCCGGGTCCGAAAGCAGGAGGTCAGAAGTAGAGGACAAGTATAGTGGCTATGAGTGAGCAAGAGGTACGAGATCTCGTTACCGCCCCGATGTAGAGCCTGACCGTAGAGATGAAGGATTGGATAGACCCTTCGTCTCTCGCCGGGGAAGAGAAGCTACTCAAGGCGTGCCTCGCCCTGAGGAACAACAGTGGCGGCCATCTGCTGATCGGGGGTTGTCGGACATCGGTGCTGCACGCATAGCCAACGGACTTATTGAGTCGATGCACGTCTAAGCTGCGAAGAACCGGGCCACGTCCGCTATCTCCGTAGTCCTCGGTGCGGGCGGCAGGCTGGAAAGGATCGCCTTGCCCCACCCTTTAGATGAGATCCTGGGGTCCAGCACCACTATAACCCCTCGATCGTCGGGACGGCCTCTGAAAAATCATGCATCGTATAGGCGGAGTGAGACTGGGCAGAATACCTTTGCACAATGAAAAGTCGAAAACCCCCGAACTTGCCGCAAACCGCTGATCGAAGCATTCTTTCTGCCCGACGTGTAAGTCTACTCGGAGCCTCTAGCAGCCAAGTTTTCTGCCAACCGTGGCTCCGCCCATAGGTTGCGCAGTTTTTGGCACGGTTTCTGGCTGTACTTTGAAGGACCTTGCCACAACCTTGCTCGATACTAATCGTGCTATACTTTGGCAGACAGAATTCGTCAGCCATAGTGGAGGTTTTGACGTGGAGATCACGGAACCTAGACTCAACATCACACCGGATAGAGCCATTGCCGAGTTGGGATCCCGTCTGTCCGTAGAGGAGTCTGAGATCGCACAGGTACTCGGTATCAGCCCACGTAGTTTGCATCGCTGGAGTTCTGGAGAGAGCCTTCCTCAGAGGGAGTCCCGCGCGAATTTGGCACGGCTTCTCGCGCTTTCGGAGCATCTGGAAGAAGCGTTCGGTGAGGATGCCGAAGAGTGGCTAAATGCGGACAGTCCCTATCTTGGGGGTTTGAAGCCTATAGAAGCTTTGAAGGCTCGACGCATAGACCGGGTGGAGAATGCGCTGGAAGCTCTGGAACTTGGGGTTGTTCTCTAACTTGTCTAGATCACCTGAACTCTCTTAGCGACCCAACATCAGCAGGGTAAACATGACAAGGGTTGCTCTGGATAGGCTAATCTCTTCTTGGAGTCCCTCGACTTGTGGGGTGTGGGAGGGAAAAGCGTGGAGATTACACTCCGCACGTTATGCACCCGGTGATCCTGGAGGCTCTTATAGGATCTCGGGCCGCTACAATCGAGGCACGGACTTTTTCGGCGAGCATGCCGTGTTCTCCGCACTGTACCTCGCCACCTCTCCGCAAGTCTCTTTGGGTGAGAAGCAGCGACATCTAACGTCCGACAATCTCATTCAAATGAAAGACCAGGTTCTAAGCGAATTTCATGTCCGGTTGCAAGCCGTGTACGAGCTCTCTGAGCCCGAGCGGCTTGGCATAAACACTGGAGACCTTATAGACGATCGCGACCTCGATCTTCCACGAAGCCTCAGCGCAGCGCTCCGGGATCTTGGAGCTGAAGCTTTTCTCGTACCCTCGGCAACGCTCCTTGGAACCAACCTTGTAGTCTTTCCAGATCTCCTCACAGATGGCTCGACGTTTGAGCTTTCGAAGAGTCAAGAAGCGCGTCTCTATGCTGAGTATCTTGAAGACGGGTAGCCTGAACACCCGGTTCAAACCGGCTCAAGCACGCTACGGTCGTCGTTTGCCGGAAGGTTAATCCGCTTGCGCACCTTATAGGCTTCCATATCTTCGGCTAAGTATGGCACAAGCACCGAGAGAAGCTCCTCCCGATCGTCATTACCTGGTTCCGAGCAAGCATCCTAGAGTTCTGACGGTCGTATGACCGACAACCGATTATGGATCTCACCGGCAACGTCGTTTGACTCCGTGGCGACGCTGGTGCTGCTGGTCGCCTTCGACCAGCAGGCTCCCTGCAATCCCGCCGATCTGAACCTGGCTCTAGGCTTGTTTGTTCTGTCGCTGCTATGTGGGCTATGGGGCATGATCTCGGCGTTGAACGGCGACTTCCTCGCGAGCCCGCTCGATTACGTTCCCGGCAAGTGGTCCTTCACCGCTACGCGGAAATCGGGATGGACAAGGACAAGACACTGCTGCGCGAGTTCCTCAAGCTCTCGGAAACGCATCCCCGCTACGGCTACTGGCGGATCTGGGCGCTCTTGAGACGAGAGGGATACTGCACAAACAAGAAACGGGTTTACGGCCCCCCGAGTATTGTTCGAACGAAAAGACCCGTTGAGCAAAATTGCAGCGTTTTGGTAGCATGTCGCCTTCAAAGAGTTCCGATAAGCGCGATTGTCAGCAGCGATTTGAGCCTGGACTGCTGATAATGCGCTGACCCGGGCCTCTCAACTGCCGCCGGGAGCTTCCGATAACAGGCGAGCAGCCTCCTTGATACTGCTTGTTCTCCTTAGCGAGTGAAACCGTTCCGGTAATACTCAGACCCCATACTGTGCTAAGTTCTCTGCTGTTCGTATCCGTCACCGCAGCTCGCGAGCTTGACGGAGCCAGTCAAGCCATCGAGAGTACTCTGCTTCGCGCTCGTCTTCCGAGGCTTGGGGCTCGAAGGTATCCTGGATCTCGACCCGGTCTTTGACCTGCTGCTCGTCGAGCAACCCGGCTGAGATCGCCGCGAGGGCCGCCGCACCCGTCGCGGTCGCCTCGGAACTGGGGCCGATCTCCACGGGCAATCCGAGCAGGTCCGCCTGACGCTGCATGAGATAACGGTTCTTGGTGAGGCCGCCGTCGACGCGGAGGCTCTGTGGTCGAGGTTGCCCGCCCTCCCAAGCGGTCTCCAGAATGTCCCGCACGCGGAAGGCTATCGAGTCCAGGACGGCCCGCACGAGGTGCGCCTTCAAGGTTCCACCGGTGATGCCCGCGAAGACGCCGCGGGCATCACCCTCCCACCACGGTGCCCCCAGGCCAGTGAAGGCCGGGAGAAAGCGCACTCCTCCCGTGTCCTCGACCGACAACGCGAGGTCGGCGGTCTCGGCGACCTCCGTGACGATGCCCACGGATCGCAGCCAGTTGACGGCGGTGCCGGCAGTGAATACCCCGCCGTCGAGGGCGTAGGTGAGCGACTCGCCTCGACTCCACGCCACCGAGGCGAGCAAGCCCTCCGGCGGTTCGGGCGGCTCTTTCCCGGCATTGACTACGACGAAGCAGCCGGTGCCGTAGGTGACCTTGGTCTCCTCCTCAGCGAAGCAACCGTTGCCGGCAAGGGCGGCGGGCTGATCGACGAGGCTCGCGCGCCACGGCAGCGACCCCCCCCACGAAGGGTGCTGGATCTCCCCCCAGTCGCCGATAGAGGGCATCACCGTGGGCAGGCACTCCTCGGGAACGCCGAAGAGGTCCAGAAGCTCCGGTTCCCAAGCGCCGCTCTTGAGACCTA
>JAABUN010004363.1_pt1 | contig 19464 bp, 20 predicted proteins | sample 5559311 | NCBI WGS metagenome assembly JAABUN01 (sample SAMN10711877, study PRJNA513370) | rock metagenome | isolation source: Antarctica rocks | place: Antarctica: Victoria Land, Siegfried Peak sud | reverse complement strand
CAGTTTGGGGACGTGGTCGGCTTGGACGCCCTTCTTCGTACCGTCGCGATACAGTTTCTCCAGACCCTTGTGTCGGAAGCTCAAGATCACTCAGTCACTGTAACGCGTAACGTGACGCGATACAACCCTGTCACCACCGAGCTCGAGGCCCAGAGCGAACCCGCCTCGGCGCAGCCTGCGCCACTTCGCCCCGAGCCGACAGCCCCGGCAGCGGCGGGGCCAGAGGTTGCCCACGGGATCGCCGGAAGGGTGGCTTGGGCGCCGATCTCGGTCATGAGGGCAGGAGGGAGCGGGTCTAGCGTCGTTGCCGTCCACGAGCCTGGCCGTGTCGGCGCCGGGCAGGGCCCGGGCCAGTGCCACGTCGCCGCATGAGGTGACTCCATGTCCGCTCCGACCACCTTGTTGCCGTTTCAGCCGGCGACGATGTCGACTGCGCAGCTAGCGGCGGTGTCCTACTTGGCCCGCTACGCCGGACGCACCCACGCCCTGTACTCCTACCAGCTGGCCCAGTGGTTCTCCTGGTGCCAGACCAACGGGCTGGACCCCCTGGTCGGGGTCCAGCGAGCCCACGTCGAGCTGTACATCCGCGGCCTGGGTGACCGCGGCCTGATGGACTCCTCGGTCAACACCATGATGCACGCCGTGCGCGGCTACCTCATCTCACCGCCGGCACCCCCGAAGAAGCCCTCGACTGCACAGCCGGCCTCTACCTCGACAACCCCTGACCCGCGACGAACTTACGAGAGAGACCCCTCGCCGCCCGCCGCACGCGTCAGCGTGGCTCCAGCAGCCGGCGCAGGGTCTCTGCCTGCTCCTGCCAGCCCCAATGCTGGGTGACCCACTCGCGGCCACGGGTGCCGAAGCGTCCTGCGAGCGCGGTGTCGTCCAGGAGCTTCGACACCTGGCGCGCCACCTGGTCCACGGAACGTCCGTCCACCACGAACCCGTTCTCCCCGTCCAGCACCGCGTCCGGGGCTCCGCCGGAGCTTCCCGCCACCACGGGGATTCCGGTGGCTGCCGCCTCGAGGTAGCAGATGCCCAGCGCCTCGGGCTCCAGTCCTGCCAGCCGCGTCCTGGTCGGCATGGCGAACACGTTTCCCGCGTCGTAGTAGGCGGGAGTCTCGTGCCAGGGCACCCGCCCAGCGAAGACGACGTGCTCGGACATCCCCGTGCTGCGCACCAGCTTCTCGACCGCTGCTCGGTGCGGCCCGTCCCCGACCAGCAGCAGCCGGGCGCCGGGCACCGCGCGACGGATCTGCGGCAGGGCCCGTACCAGCACGTCCTGCCCCTTGCGCGCCACCATCCGGGACACGCACACCACCACGGGTGCATCCCCGAGGCCGTGCCGTTCCCTGATCGCGTCACCACCGGCTCCGGGCCGGAACACCCCGGAGTCCACCCCCGGCGTGAGCTGGTGCATTCGGGCCCGCGCCGCCGGGCTGAGCGCGGCGCCGATCCGGTTCCGACAGTACTCGCCGAGGTAGGTCAGCACGTCGTTGCGCTCGCCGATGGCACGCAGCACCGGGCGGGACGCGGGGACGGTGGCCCACCAGATCTCGTGCCCATGGGTAGTGGCGACGGTCCTGCCTACCCCGGCGCGCCGCAGCGCAGGAGCCATCAGCCCGAGCGGTGCAGCGGCCCCGAACCACACCCGGTCACACCCGTGCGCACGGACAGTGCGGGCCACCCGCCGGGTGATGGCCGGCGTCGGCACCAGCAGGCGGGAAGGGTCCCGGACCACCTCGAAGCCGAGGGCCGCGTCGTGCGCCGCGTCCCCCGCCTGTCGAGCGGTGTGCACCACGACCTCGTCCCGCGGCAGCAGCCGCGCCATCGCCAGCACGAACGACTCGATTCCCCCGGTGCGGGGCGGGAAGTCGTTGGTGACGATCAGGGTCCGACCACCGGTGCTGGGCATGCCAGCGACCCTAGCGACAGCCTCGAGGCGGCAGATGAGGTCAGCAGGTCTGCGGGTCAGTCCGTCTCAGCCCGCAAGGGACTCCAGGTGCTCGAGCCATAGCACCTGGAAGCTGGCCTGATCCGTCCCCAGGACGGCGCGGAACGCCTCTTCCGAGCTCAGCGGGGCAGGGCCGGCCACGGTGCCCCCGCCGCTGTACACGCCCACCTGGGCGCGATAGAACGCCACGGCCTTGTCCTGCCCGTGGTCGCGGGCGATGAGGTCCATGGCCAGCCACGAGGCGGAGTACGACGGGGCAATCAGCCCGTTGGCGGGGTCGAAGTCCGAGTCGCTCGGGAGGGCGGTGGGCCCGTTGCCCTCGGCCACCCGCACGAGCACGTCGTCGGCGACCTGGCGGCGGGAGAGCCCCAGGCCGTTGTAGGAGACGTAGTCGGCGAACCCCTCGCTGACCCACAGAGGCACCTGTCCTGGTCCCTGCGCACGGGTGGCGACGTGAGTGAGCTCGTGCGTCAGCACCACGTCCGGCCCGGAGTCACGTAGGCGGGCGAACCCAGCGGGGTTGACGATGACGCGGTCGGCCGCCGGTCCGTCGGTCTGGCCCACCTCACCCGTGGTGACAGCCGCGATCTGCTCCAGGCCTGTCTCGTCCGTGCGGTTCAGCAGCACCGCCATCTGGCTCTGGTCCTTCGGTACCTGCACCACCACCGTGCGCGGCCACTCGTTCCCCCACACGGTGTCCACACTGCGTGCCGCCCGGTCGGTGCGGTCGGCGATGTCCTGGAGCATCGGCCCATCGGCGGTCCCCAGGATCAAGGAGCGGTCCCCGCGCACCACGGCGACCGGGCCGAGGTCCCACAGGTCCCGGTTCTGCGCGCCGTCGGAGTCGTCCGCCACGAACCAGGTGCCGGCCCGCTGGACGAAGGTGAGGTAGCTCTCACGGCGCACGTCTGCGACGTCTGCGTCCGCGAGCCGGTACACCATGATCACCCGTGCCACCCAGGCGCCAGGTCCGACCTCGGCCGCGCGCTCGGCCGACAAGGAAGGACCATCGCCCGCGAACTCGAACCGGACCGATTCCAGCGGAACACGTTCCAGGTTGTCGAACACCGCGGCGTGCCGCGCCGCGTAGTCGAGCGAGGCGGGGTCGGCTGAGCCCACCCACAGAGCGCGGTCGCGCTCGGCCAGAGCCGTACCGCGCTGGCGCAGCAGCTCACCCATGGCAGCGAGGCGGGCCTGGTCAGGGTCTGGCGTGCGCACCGGCGCCGCGGCGGAGCTGTTGGCAGGGGCGGCGGATGCGGCGTCCTTGGCTGCGGGTGGCACCCCCTTGGTCAGCAGCACGCCAGCGAGGAGAACCGCTGCCCCGACCACTGCCACGATCCCCACCACCATCGCAGCCCTGAACCGACGGCGCGGCCCGTGAGACCCTGCCGGCCTGAGCGCAGCAGGAGGGTGCAGGTCACCCTGCCCGGGCGGATCCATCTTCATGCCCTCCATGGTAGGCGCCATCCTCGCGCGCCAGGGTCGTCACGTCGCGGACCGGGACCAGGCGCAACGGCGGCACCAGCCCCGACTCGGCCAGCGCCGAGATGGCGCGCTGCTCCTCGGCATCCAGCGAGATCGGCGAGCGGCCTCCGACAGGCCCTAGAACCACGGTGACGACGCAGTCGCCACACGCCGGGCCACGGACCCGGCACCCGTCGCAGTCGATGATCATGGCTGACTCCTTCGACTTTGGTTGACGGCCAGTTCGGCCGTTGCGTCCCGGCAGGGAGCCCGGACTGCGACGGACGTTACGAGGACGGTCTGACAACGAGCCGATACGCAGCTGCCGGCGGTGTGGCAGCCGAGCGTTGTCACCGGGCCGCCGTACGGTCCGAGCATGCTCACCAGCCCGGCCGGCGCCGTCTACGGCATCCAGACCACGATCGAGGATCTCGGCACCCCCCTGTCCGAGGTCACCTTCGTGGTCGTCGACCTCGAGACGACGGGCGGCTCGCCCGCCCAGTGCGCCATCACCGAGGTCGGCGCCGTCAAGGTCCGCGGCGGGGAGGTGGTCGGCCAGTTCTCCACCTTGGTCAACCCGGGCCAGCCCATCCCGGCGTTCATCGCGGCGCTGACGGGCATCACCAGCTCGATGGTGGCCGGCTCGCCGCGGATCGAGGCGGTGCTGCCCTCGTTCCTGGAGTTCGCCCGTGGCTCGGTGCTGGTCGCGCACAACGCACCGTTCGACATCGGCTTCCTCAAGGCGGCGGCCACCCGGTGCCAGATCGCCTGGCCCGGCCACCAGGTGCTCGACACGGTGCGACTGGCTCGCTACGCGCTCGGGCGGGACGAGGTGCGCAACCACAAGCTGGGCACCCTCGCCGCGTACTTCGGGTCCCCCACCACCCCGAACCACCGTGCGTACCAGGACGCCCGGGCCACCGTCGACGTGCTGCACGCTCTGCTGGCGCGGCTGGGCAACGCGGGTGTGGGTTCACTGGAGGACGTGCTGACCTACACCGCACGCGTCCCTGCCGCCCAGCGGCGCAAGCGGCACCTGGCCGAGGCGCTGCCGCACGCCCCCGGGGTGTACGTGTTCAACGGCCCAGGCGCCGAGGTGCTGTACGTGGGCACCTCGACCGACCTGCGCACCCGCGTGCGCAGCTACTTCACCGCCGCCGAGACCCGCCGGCGGATGGGCGAGATGGTCCAGCTCGCCACCTCCGTAACACCCATCGTCTGCGCGACCCCCCTGGAGGCGCAGGTCCGCGAGCTCCGCCTGATCGCCGAGCACAAGCCGCGGTACAACCGCCGGTCGCGCAACCCCGAGCGGGCTCCGTGGGTCAAGCTCACCATCGAGCCGTACCCACGGCTCTCGATCGTGCGGGCGGTCGGCAACGACACCCCCGACGGCGCCACCTACCTGGGCCCGTTCTCGTCCTCGCTGGCCGCGGAGCAGGCCGTCGCGGCGCTGCACGACGTCTTCCCGCTGCGCCAGTGCACCTCACGGCTGCCGGCGCGTCCTTCCCCCTCCGCGACAGCCTGCCTGCTGGCGGAGATGGGGCGCTGCGGTGCACCGTGCACCGGCAGCCAAGCACGCGAGGAGTACGCCGTCGTGGTGGGACAGGTCCGGTCCGCCATCACCGGGACAGCCACCCCGGTGGCCGACGCACTGCTCAGCCGGATCCAGGTCCTGGCCGACCAGCAGCGCTACGAGGACGCAGCGACCTCCCGGGACAGGCTGGTCTCGTTCGTGCGTGGTGCGCAGCGGACCCAGCGGCTCGCCCCCCTGGCCACGACCGCCGAGCTCGTCGCGGCCCGTCGCAACCCTCTGGGCGGATGGGAGGTCGTGCTCGTGCGCCACGGGCGGCTGGCAGGTACCGCGCTCAGCCCGCGAGGCGCCGACCCGATGCCCTTCGTCGAGGCGCTCAGGGCCACCGGGGAGGTCGTCGAGCCGGCGTCGGGTCCGGCTCCGGCTGCACACCCGGAGGAGACCGAGAAGATCCTGCGCTGGCTGGAGGAACCGGGGGTACGGCTGGTGCACCTGGAGGGCGAGTGGAGCTGCCCTACCCACGGGGCGGGGTCCGTGCACGCGCGCATCGACCCTGCCTCCACCGCCCGTGTGCACGGCTTCGACCGGACGCCGGCCCTTGTCGGGTCGCACCACTAGGCTTGATCCCCACCCCGTCGCCGAGCCAGAACCGCCCCAGGAGGTCTTCCGTGATCACCGCGATCGTGCTGATCGAGACCGACGTCGACCGCATCCCCGAGGCCGCGGGCGAGATCGCCGAGATCGAGGGCGTCAGCGAGGTCTACTCGGTCACCGGTGACACCGACCTGGTGGCCATGGTCCGGGTACAGCAGCACGAGAACCTCGCCGACGTCATCGCGGACCGCATCAGCAAGGTCGAGGGCGTCACCGGCACCCGCACCCACATCGCGTTCCGGACGTACTCCAGGCACGACCTCGACGCCGCCTTCTCGCTCGGTCTGGAGTGAGGGCACGCCTCAACGCGAGGTAGCAGACCTCCAGGCCTGAAGCACCGCCGCCGCGCGGCCGTCGTCGACGGCCGCGCGTGCTCGGTCCAGGGCTACGCCAAAGCGTTCCAGCAGCCGCGCGTCGGCGTCGGCCCCCGGCTGCGCAGGTGCGTCGCCGGCGGCACTGGCGGCGCCGGCGGCCCCGGCGGAGTGCTCCTCCAGCGCCACGAGCGCAGCGGCTGCGTTGACCAGCACGGCGTCGCGCACTGGTCCCGGTCGTCCAGCCAGCAGGTCACGCGCGACACCGGCGTTGTGCCCAGCGTCCCCACCGACCAGGTCCTCCAGGCGCGAACGTGGGATCCCCAGGTCGGCCGGATCAAGGGCGTGCCGGCTGACCTCACCGGCCCGCACCCACCACACGGTCGACGGCCCGGTGGTGGTCAGCTCGTCCAGCCCGTCGTCCCCGCGGAAGACGAGCGCGCTGCGCCCTCGAGCCGCCAGCACGCCGGCCACTACCGGAGCCATGCGCTGGTCGGCCACACCGATCGCGCTGGCCGCAGGCTGCGCGGGATTGGTCAGCGGGCCCAGGAAGTTGAAGGCCGTGGCCACCCCCAGCTCGCGCCTGGCAGCAGCTGCGTGCCGCATCGCAGGGTGGAAGTGCTGGGCGAAGCAGAACGTGATGCCGACCTCGGAAGCCACCTCCGCGATCCGCTCGCTGGCAAGGTCCAGGCGCACGCCCAGCGCCTCGAGCACATCAGCGGACCCTGCCGACGAGGACGCCGCCCGGTTCCCGTGCTTCACCACGCGCGCCCCGGCACCGGCGGCCACCAGCGCCGCCATGGTCGAGATATTCACGGTGTTGCGCCGGTCGCCCCCGGTGCCGACCACGTCCACGCACGGCCCCGGTACCTCGATCCGGACGGCGTGCTGGAGCATCGACTCCACCAGGCCCTGCACCTCGTCGACCGTCTCACCCTTGGCGCGTAACGCGACCAGAAAGCCGGCCAGCTGCACCGGCGAGGCCTCGCCCGCCATGACCTGGTCCATCGCCCAGGCGGTGTCGTCGCGCTGCAGGTCCTGGCCGGTGAGCAGCGACGACAGCACGGACGGCCAGGTGCGTGCCGGCTCTGCCGTCGAGAGGTCCGTCGTCGGCTGGACTGTGTTCACCCTGGCTGCGCCGGCGCTCAGCCGGCCGCCACCGGACCGGCCAGACGCGTGCGGGCCAGGGCCGCCAGCGACTCGGCCAGCACCAGCGGGTCGATCGGGTGCGGCACGGCCGAGTCGGCCTGCGACCAGGTCGCCAGCCAGGCGTCCTGAGGGCGTCCCGTCAGGACCAGGACCGGAGGGCACCGGTAGATCTCGTTCTTGAGCTGCCTGCACAGGCCCATCCCGCCGAACGGCACCGCCTCGCCGTCCAGGACCATCACGTCCAGCGCACCGGCATCGGCGAGCTCGACCGCCGCTGCGGGCGTGGCCACCTCGAACCACTCGACGACAGGCAGGTCCGCCGCGGCCCGGCGGCCCACCGCGAGGCGGACAGCCGCTCGGGTGTCGCTGTCGTGGCTGTACAGCAGAACCCGCAGGGTGCGCTCTGACGTCGTGCTGGCGTCCATCGCCGTCCCGTCTGTCGTTCGTCCGGTCCAGGAAAACGTGCGTGCGCGGCCGGCCGGACGGGCTCGCGTCACCCCGAGGGTAGCGGTGAGACTACCCGTGACGCAGGCCACGTCAGATGCGCAGGGGGTCGACGTTGTACCGCGGGCATATCAGGCCATACTGATGAGGTGGCGACCGCGACTACCTCTGCACTGGCCCCCGTCCACCCGACGGTGAACCGTCCCAACATGGTGGCCGTGGGCACCATCGTGTGGCTGGCCAGCGAGCTGATGTTCTTCGCCGGCCTGTTCGCGATGTACTTCACCATCCGGGCCGTCGAGCCGGAGCTGTGGCAGGTCCAGCCGGGGCTGCTGAACATCCCGTTCTCCGCCGCCAACACCACGGTGCTGGTGCTGAGTTCCTTCACCTGCCAGATGGGCGTGTTCGCCGCCGAGCGGCTGCAGCCGGGCCGCACCGGGAGCATGCTCAACGCCGCCAGGTGGGGCATGCGGGAGTGGTACGTCCTCACCTTCGTCATGGGCTCGCTCTTCGTCGCCGGCCAGGTATTCGAGTACGCCCAGCTGGTCTCCGAGGGCCTGACCATCTCCTCGAGCCCCTACGGCTCGGTGTTCTACCTGACCACGGGCTTCCACGGACTGCACGTGGCCGGCGGGCTCCTCGCCTTCTTGCTGGTCATCGGTCGCAGCTTCGCCGCCAGGAAGTTCGGGCACCACGAAGCCACCAGTGCCGTCGTCACGTCGTACTACTGGCACTTCGTGGACGTGGTCTGGATCGGGTTGTTCGCCGTCATCTACCTGATCAAGTGACGCACGTGGACCAGCCCAGCACCAAGAGACGAGGAACTGTCGTGAAGGCACTCGCCGCCCGCCGGCGCCACCCGCTCGCCGGGGTGGTGCTCCTGATGCTCGGGCTGATGGTCACAGGCACGGCCTACGCCGTGGCCGCGCCCGAGCTGGCAGACGCCGCGCAGATCGCGCCCGGGGATGCTGACCAGGGCAGGAAGCTGTTCCTCTCGAACTGCTCGACCTGCCACGGGACGGGGGGCCAGGGCGCAGCCGCAGGGCCCAGCCTGATCGGTGTCGGCGCTGCATCGTTCGACTTCCAGGTGGGCACCGGCCGGATGCCTCTGGCGGCCGCGGCACCCCAGGCGCCGAAGAAGGACGTCAAGTTCTCCGACCAGGACATCGCGGATCTGGCCGCTTATGGGGCGACCCTCGGCCCTGGACCCGGCATCCCCGCGACCGAGGAGGTCGCCGCGCTGACGGACGAGGAGCGCATCGAGGAGGGCAACGGGCTGTTCCGCACCAACTGCGCCATGTGCCACAACGTGGTCGGGGCCGGTGGAGCCCTCACCCGCGGCAAGTACGCACCCGCGCTCGACGGCGTCAGCGAGAAGCACATCTACGAGGCCTTGGTCACCGGGCCCCAGTCGATGCCCGTCTTCAACGACGCGAACATCACCACAGAGGAGAAGCAGAGCATCATCTCCTACCTGAAGTACGTCGAGGAGCAGCCGCCCCCGGGTGGGCTGGCACTGGGTTCGCTGGGCCCCGTGACCGAGGGACTGTTCGCCTGGATCGGCCTGCTCGGCATCATCATCGCCTGCACCGTCTGGCTGGGAGCGAAGTCCTCATGAGCGACCTGGAGAAGAGGCCGGTCCCCCACGACGGGAGCGGCCCGGCCGACCTGGCAGTCCGAGACGGTTCACTGGACAGGTTCGACAACCCAGGGCTGCCCGCCCACCGGCATCGCATGGCCGACACCGACGCCGGTGCCGCCAAGCGCGCTGAGCGCCAGGTCGTCCTGCTGTTCGTGATCTCCGCGTTGGGCACACTGTTCATGATCGTCGCCTACTTCGTGTGGCAACCCGAGGGCAACTTCGCGTCCATCCAGGCCTCGAACCTGTCGCTCGGCCTGGGCATGGCCGTCTCGCTCTTCTTCATCGGCGTCGGGGCGGTGCACTGGGCCAAGACCCTGATGCCTGACGACGAGGTCGTCGAGATGCGGCACAGCCTGCGCGGAAGCAACCAGACGCGTGCTGATGCCGTCGAGATCCTGCGCACGAGCGGTGAGGAGTCGGGCATCGCGCGGCGCCCGCTGATCCGAAACTCGTTGCTCGGCGCCATGGCGCTCTTCCCGCTACCCGGCCTGCTGCTACTGCGCGACCTCGGTCCGCTGCCCGGAGACTCGCTGGCCCACACGCTGTGGGGCGACAAGATCCTCGAGGATGGCGAGCTGCGCTACCGTCGTCTTGCCCGCGACCCCGGCGGCGTTCCCATTTTGGCCAGCGAGGTCACCATGGGCTCGGTCTTCCACGTCATCCCCGAGGGACTGGCAGAGGTCGAGCACCCCCTGGAGGCGAAGGCGAAGGCCGCCGTTCTTCTGGTCCGGCTGGACCCCGATCTCGTGGAGCCGCGCGAGGACCGCGTGGACTGGAGCGTGGGTGGCATCTACGCCTACTCCAAGATCTGCACCCACGTGGGCTGCCCCGTCGCGCTGTACGAGCAGCAGACGCACCACCTGCTGTGCCCGTGCCACCAGTCCACCTTCGACGTCACGCAGCACTGCAAGGTGATCTTCGGCCCGGCAAAGAGGCCCCTGCCCCAGCTGCCGATCACCGTGGACGACGAGGGCTACCTGATCGCCCAGAGCGACTTCCACGAACCGATCGGCCCCAGCTACTTCGAACGAGGTGAGCGGTGATGAGCCAGACAGCGACACAGAAGAAGATCGGCGGGACGGCTGACTTCCTGGACGAGCGGCTGGGCCTCTCGGGTGCGATCAAGGGCGGGGCACGCAAGGTGTTCCCGGACCACTGGTCCTTCATGCTGGGCGAGGTCACCCTCTACAGCTTCGTCGTGCTGCTGATCTCGGGCACCTTCCTCACGCTGTGGTTCGTGCCGTCGATGGGCCTGACCACCTACGAAGGCGCCTACGCGCCCCTCAACAGCACGGTCATGTCCGAGGCATACGCCTCCAGCCTGCACATCTCGTTCGACATCCGCGGCGGGCTGCTCATGCGCCAGGTGCACCACTGGGCCGCCCTGCTGTTCATCGCCGGCATGACCGTCCACATGTTCCGTGTGTTCTTCACCGGCGCCTACCGCAAGCCCCGTGAGCTGAACTGGGTCTTGGGTGCGGTCCTGGCGTCGATCGCGCTGCTCGCCGGGTTCACCGGCTACTCGCTCCCGGACGACCTGCTCTCCGGCAACGGCCTGCGGATCATCGACGGGGTGGTCAAGTCGATCCCCGTGGTCGGGACCTACCTGTCGTTCTTCATCTTCGGCGGCGAGTTCCCCGGCGAGGCGATCATCCCCAGGCTCTTCATCGCGCACGTCCTGCTCATCCCGGGCCTGCTGCTCGCGTTGATCGGGGCCCACGTCGGCCTCGTCGCCCTGCACAAGCACACCCAGTACCCCGGCCCGGGCCGCACCAACGACAACGTGGTCGGCTTCCCTCTGATGCCGGTGTACGCGGCCAAGGCCGGCGGTTTCTTCTTCGTGGTGTTCGGGGTGCTGGCGCTCGTCGGGGCGACGGTGCAGATCAACCCGATCTGGAACTACGGGCCCTACGACCCCTCCCCGGTCTCCGCCGGCACGCAGCCCGACTTCTACATCGGCTTCATCGACGGCGGCCTGCGCCTGATGCCCGGGTTCACAGAGTTCCAGCTGCTGGGCTTCACGTTCTCGATGAACGTGCTGTTCCCTGCCTTGATCATGCCTGGCATCCTCATTACCCTGATGGCGCTGTACCCGTTCATCGAGGCCTGGGTCACCAGGGACAAGCTCGACCACAATCTGCTGGACCGGCCGCGCAATGCTCCGACCCGCACGGGCTTGGGCGTGATGGCCATCGTGGCCTACTGCATCTTGTGGGCGGCGGCCGGCAACGACCTCATGGCCACGGCGTTCTCGCTCTCGATCAACGACCTCACCTGGCTGTTCCGCGTCGGGGTCTTCGTGTTCCCGCCGCTGGCGTTCATCGTGACCCGCCGGATCTGCTTCGGGCTGCAGCGCAAGGACCGCGACCTCGCCCTGCACGGTCGTGAGACGGGCCGCGTCGTGCGTACCGCCGAGGGTGAGTTCTACGAGGTCCACGAGCCGATCAGCGACATCGACCGCTGGCTCTTGGTCCAGCACGAACAGCACCGTCCCCTGGAGCTGGACTCCCAGGTCGACGAGAACGGCGTCGCCAAGCCCAACGCCAGGTCTGAGCGGGTGCGCGCCAAGCTGTCGAGCTTCTTCTTCGAGCAGCGTGTGGAGCCACTCACGCCGTCCCAGCTGGCGGCGGCCCACCATGACGGGCGCGAGCACGAGGCGATCGAGTCCGGTGCGCATGGCGGCTCGACCACGCAGCAGCATGTCCCGATCGAGGCTGGCCCCAGCCAGGAATCGCACGGCCACGGCCACCAGCCGACGGGTCGCTGAGGCTCGCGTTCACCGTTCGATGACTGACGCTAGGCCCGGGACTTTCGGGGGATAGCTACGCGTAGGCGCCCTCCCGAGAGCGCTTTCCCCCGAAAGTGCTGGCAGCGGCGCTCAGCCGACGCCGATGATCGAGACTCACCAGCCCACTGCCGCGCCGAGGAACACCAGCGCGGCCGACGCAGCCAGAGGCAGCGGCCACCACGACCAGGGGCTGTAGAAGCCCTGGTCGCCCTCGTGGTCGGTGATCCGCGCCGTGGGGTCGTCCTCGGGGGGCGGGTCCAAGCGGCGGGGCGTCATGATCAGGTACGCGCCGATCATCAGCGCTAAGCCGCTGCACAGCAGCAGGCCGGCGATGCCGACCGGCTCGCCGCCCAGCGCCGCGTAGATGATCCCCACAACGACGAAGAAGACGGCGAGCGCGACAAACAGCCGGTGACCAGGTAGTCGGCGAACCGCCGCGGCATGCCCAGCACGCCGAGCCAATAACGTGGCTGTTCCGCATCGGGGCTTCGTGTTCCCGCAGCTGGCGTTCATCGTGACCCGACGGATCTGCTTCGGGCTGCAGCGCAAGGACCGCGACCTCGCCCTGCACGGTCGTCAGACGGGCCGCGTCGTGCGTACCGCCGAGGGTGAGTTCTACGAGGTCCACGAGCCGATCAGCGACATCGACCGCTGGCTCCTAGTCCAGCACGAGCAGCACCGTCCCTTGGAGCTGGACTCCCAGGTCCACGAGAACGGCGTCGCCAAGCCCAATGCCAGGTCTGAGCGGGTGCGCCAAGCTGTCGAGCTTCTCCTTCGAGCAGCGTGTGGAGCCACTTACGCCGTCCCAGCTGGCGGCGGCCCACCATGACGGGCGCGAGCACCAGCCGACGGGTCGCTGGGGCTCGCGTTCACCGTTCGATGACTGACGCTAGGCCCGGAACTTTCGGGGGATAGCTACGCCTACGCGCCCCTCCTAGAGCGCTTTCCCCCGAAAGTGCTGGCAGCTCAGTGGGCGTGCTGGCCTCGGTAGTATTCGTAGACCCAGCCGATGAGGGCCACCACCCCGAAGCCGACGCCGATGATCGAGACCCACCAGCCCACTGCCGCGCCGAGGAACACCAGCGCGGCCGACGCAGCCAGAGGCAGCGGCCACCACGACCAGGGGCTGTAGAAGCCCTGATCGCCCTCGTTGTCGGAGATCCGCGCCGTGGGGTCGTCCTCGGGACGCGGGTCCAAGCGGCGGGCCGTCATGATCAGGTACGCGCCGATCATCAGCGCCAAGCCACTGCACAGCAGCAGACCGGCGATGCCGACCGGCTCGCCGCCCAGCAACGCGTAGATGATCCCCACCACGACGAAGAAGACGGCTAGGGCGACGAACAGCCGGTACTCGATCTTCACGTGGTGCCCCCCAGGTCAGCGTCTCCGAGGGCCGCGCGCAGCCCGCCCTTGGAGCCGTCGTCTGCGCCGTTCTCGGCCCGGACCAGGTCCTCGGCCGTCACCTCCGGGTGGTGCAGGTCGAAGGCCGGACGCTCGGAGCGGATCCGCGGGATCGTGGTGAAGTTGTGCCGCGGGGGCGGGCAGCTGGTCGCCCACTCCAAGGACCCACCAAAGCCCCACGGGTCGTCGACCATGACCAACGGGGCGTGCTTGGCGGTCTTGTACACGTTGTAGGCGAACGGGATCATCGAGGCACCCAACAGGAAGGAAGCCACCGTCGAGACCTGGTTCATCCCCTGGAAGCCGTCTGTGACCAGGTAGTCCGCGTACCGCCGCGGCATGCCCAGCACGCCGAGCCAGTGCTGGATGAGGAAGGTTCCGTGGAAGCCGAGGAACAACATCCAGAAGTGGATCTTGCCGAGCCTCTCGTCCAGCATGCGTCCGGTGAACTTGGGCCACCAGAAGTAGAAGCCGGCGAACATCGCGAACACCACGGTCCCGAAGACTACGTAGTGGAAGTGCGCCACCACGAAGTAGGTGTCAGACACGATGAAGTCCAGCACAGGCACCGAGAGGATGACACCGGTCAACCCGCCGAAGAGGAAGGTCACCAGGAAGCCGATGCTCCAGAGCATCGGGGTCTCGAACGTCACCGAGCCGCGGTACATCGTGCCGATCCAGTTGAAGAACTTCACGCCTGTCGGCACCGCGATCAGCATGGTCGTAAAGGCGAAGAAGGGCAGCAGCACGGCACCGGTCACGTACATGTGGTGGGCCCACACGGTCACCGAGAGAGCCGCGATGGCGATGGTCGCGAAGACCAGGCCCTTGTACCCGAAGATGGGCTTGCGGCTGAAGACCGGCAGGATCTCGGTGATGATGCCGAAGAATGGCAGCGCGATGATGTAGACCTCGGGATGGCCGAAGAACCAGAACAGGTGCTGCCACAAGAGGGCCCCACCGTTGTCCGCCTCGAAGACCTGCGACCCCAGCTGCCGGTCGGCGCCCAGCACGAGCAGTGCGGCTGCTAGCGGCGGGAAGGCCATCAGCACCAGCAGCGAGGTGATGAGGATGTTCCAGGTGAAGATCGGCATCCGGAACATCGTCATTCCCGGCGCCCGCATGCACAGGATCGTGGTGATGAAATTGACCGCACCCAAGATCGTCCCGAAACCGGCGAGTGCGAGGCCGAAGACCCACAGGTCTGCCCCTAACCCCGGCGTGTAGATCTGATTGGACAGCGGCGCGTAGGCGAACCAGCCGAAGGATGCAGCCCCGGAGGGGGTGAAGAACCCGAGGGACGCGATCACTCCGCCGAACAGGTACAACCAGTAGGCGAACATGTTGAGCCGAGGGAACGCCACGTCCGGCGACCCGATCTGCAGCGGCATGATGTAGTTGGCGAATCCCGCGAACAGCGGTGTCGCGAACAGCAGCAGCATGATCGTGCCGTGCATCGTGAAGAGCATGTTGTACTGCTCTTTGCTCTGCACGAACTGGATCCCTGGCGCCCACAGCTCGGCCCGGATCACCAGGGCCATCACACCGGCCACGATGAAGAAGAAGAACGAGCTGATCAGGTACAGCTGGCCGATGACCTTGTGGTCGGTCGAGGTCACCCACTTCACGACCGCGTTGCCCGACCGTTCAGATCGCGGCTTCGCTGCACGGACGGTGGACGTGGTCGTCGCGGCAGGGTTGTACTCGTAGGTGCTCATCCGTTGCCGCCGCTCTCTGCTTCTTCGCGCTCGATGTTGTCGACACGACCGAGCTCGACCTCGAGCTGGCCGGTCTGACCCTTGTCGCGCAGCTCGGCCATCTTCTCGTCGAAGACCTCCTGCGAGACCACCTCTACCTGGAACAGCATGTCCGAGTGGAACTCACCGCACAGCTCGGCGCACTTCCCGTTGTAGGTGCCCTCGATAAGCGGGGTGAACTGGTACTGGTTGTGCCTGCCCGGAATCATGTCCTCCTTGTAGAGGAACGCCGGTACCCAGAACGAGTGGATGACGTCGCGCGAGTCCAGCGTGAGCTCGACGTCCTTGCCCACGGGGAGGTAGAGGGTGGGCAGATCGGTCTCGCGGGTGTCGGTACCGTTCGGGCTGTTGGCGATCGGCACCTGCACGGACGTCTCGAACACGTCCTCGTCGGTGTAGTTGAAGTCCCAGGCCCAGCGCTTGCCCACCGCCTGGATGCGGACATCGGCTTCGCCGTCGACCTCGGTGACGATCCCGGTGTCACGGGCGGTGAAGTAGAACAGCACCATCACCATGAACAGCGGGATGATGGTGTACATCATCTCCAGCGGCAGGTGGTAACGGAGCTGAGCGGGCAGACCGGTCTCGCCCTTGCGCCGACGGTAGGCGGCCATGCACCAGAAGATCAGGCCCCAGGTGAGGACACCGACGATCAGCGCGGCGATCCAGGACCCGTTCCACAAGTTGATGATGCGCTCGGTCTGGTCGGTGGTGCCACGCTCGCTCGGCAGGAAACCGGTGTCCAGCGGTTCCGCCGAGCATCCTGCGGTCGTCAGTACGACCAACGCAGCGGCGGCCGCCGAGCGATACCCGCGGTGGCGGGTCAGGGTTGGTTCGTCCGGGTGCACGTCGGCCTTCCCACTCCCACAAGAGCGGCCGAGTCCCCGGTCTTGCGGGGTGCCGGCCAGCAACGATCTGGACGCCTCGAACCCTACCGTCTCGGGGGTCGGCCGGCAGGCCCGGGTGGGGCTACGGTTTCGGGCGTGGCGGATCAGAATGTCGCGGGCCCTGCCCGACGTACGTACTGGGACGCGGCCTCCGCCGCGCCCGTGCAGCCTCTCGCCCGCGAGGCCCTACTCGCCGCCCTGGACGAAGGGTGGGCCGACCCGAGCAGGCTGCACACCGAGGGCCGACGCGCCCGGCTGCTGGTGGACGGTGCACGCGAGGCCGTCGCAGCAGCCCTGGGCGCACGCGCGGAGGAGGTCGCCTTCACCGGCTCGCACACCATGGCACTGCATGCGGGCGTGCTGGGCACCCTGGTGGGTCGGTCTCGGGCGGGGAACGTGCTGGTGCACTCGGCCGTGGAGCACTCGGCGGTGCTCGCCGCAGCGCGATGGCACCGCGAGCGCGGTGGCACCTGCACCGAGGTGGGGGTCGACCAGCTGGGGCGCGTGGACGTGGAGGCGTTCGCGGAGGCAGTGCACGCGTCTTCCTGCGCGGTGGCGGCGCTGCAAGCAGCCAACGGCGAGGTCGGCACGGTGCAGCCGGTGGAGGAGGTGCACGCGGCCTGCCGCCGGGCCGGGGTACCGCTCCTGGTCGACGCCGCAGCCGCCGCCGGACAGATCGAGCTGCCCGGCTACGACGTGCTGGCGGCGGACCCGCAGGCGTGGGGCTCTCCCGGCGGGGTCGGCGTCCTGGTGGTCAGGGCGGGGGTGCGCTGGCGCTCGCCCTGGCCCGAGGACCCTGCTGTGCCTGCGGGCCGACCGGGGGCCCCTGGCGCCGCCGGGGTCCCCCAGATCCTGGCCGCGGCGGTGGGGCTGCAGTCCGCGCTCGCCCGACGCGAGGCAGCGGACGCCGCCCGCCGCCGGGTGGTGCAGCGGCTGAGGCAGCAGATACCGGCCGCGCTGAGCGACGTCGTGGTCGTCGGCGACCCGGACCTGCGGCTGCCGCACGTGCTGACGTTCTCGTGCCTGTTCGCCGACGGCGAGGCGCTGACGGGTGAGCTGGACGCGGCCGGTTTCGCGGTGGGGTCGGGGTCGGCGTGCACCGCGAGCACACTCATGCCGTCCCACGTGCTGGCCGCGATGGGTGCTCTGACCCAGGGCAACGTGCGGATCGCCCTGCCCGCGACCAGCACCCAGGCCGAGCTGGAGGCACAGGCGGACCGGTTCCTGCAGGTGCTGCCGCACGCGCTGCGCAAGGTGCGCGACCGGCTCGGGACGTCGGGGCTGTGAACCCCGATCCAGGGCCGGCGCTGGTGGACGCCCGGGGGCTGCTCTGCCCGATGCCGGTCATCGAGGCGGCGCGGGCGGCTCGGGACCTGCCACCGGGAACCGAGCTCGAGGTGCTGGCGACCGACCCGGCGACCGCGCTCGACCTGCCGGCCTGGTGCCGGATGCGTGGGCACGAGCTGCTCTCGGTCAGCACCGTCGCGGGAACGGTCGTGGTCCGCGTGCGCCTGGGCTGAGAAGGGCCTCAGCCCCAGCTCGGGGCTGGCGCCTGCAGGGCGCGAGCCAGCAGGGTCAGATACTCCTGCCGTGGCACCTGGACCACCCCGAGGCTGGCCAGGTGCTCGGTGCTCCACTGCACGTCCAGCAGCCGTCGCTGGTCACCATCGGCACGGAGCAGGTCGACCAGTGCCACCAGTGCCGCCTTGGAGGCGTCGGTGGCCCGGTGGAACATCGACTCCCCCGCGAACAGGCCGCCGATGCCGACGCCGTACAGGCCCCCGACCAGGACGCCGTCCGACCACGTCTCGACGCTGTGGGCGTGGCCGGCGCGGTGGAGCTCGCGGTAGGCGCTGCGGACGGACCGGGTGATCCAGCGACCGTCACGGTAGTCGGCGGCGCAACCGTCCACGACATCGTCGAACGCCGTGTCGACCGTGATCTGGTAGCGGCGGCACGAGCGTCGCAGCGATCTGGGGACCCTGAGGCCGGCCAGCGGCAGCACCCCGCGCGGGTCAGGGGACCACCAGCCCGTCGGGCCGGCGCCGTCTCGCCCCAGGCCCATGGGAAACAGCCCTCGCGCGTAGGCGTCCAGCAGGGTGTCGACCCGCAGGTCCGCACCCGCGCAGACCAGGTCCTCCCCCGGCTCGACAGCCCGCATGAGGGTCTCGAACTCGAGCGCGTGGGTCGCGTCCTGGTCCACGGTCCTCCGCTCAGGGGCGTCGGGTCACCAGGTGCTCGCCGACCTCGGCCGCCGCCTCGCCGCCGTAGGCCTGGGCGAACCTGGCCAGGAAGTCGACCCTGCCGAACTGGTACTCCTGCGTGCCGACCGTCTCGATCACGTAGGTGGCCAGCATGGACCCGATCTCCGCGCAGCGCTGCGGGCTGACCTCCCAGGCCAGACCCGCCACGAAACCGGCCCGGAAGGCGTCCCCCACCCCCGTCGGGTCGGCACGGCGCTTCTCAGCCGGGGTGGGGACGGTCACCTTGTGCCCGTCGCTGGTCTCTACGGTCGCCCCCTCCTTGCCGTGGGTGATGACCCGCACACCCACCTGGTCCAGCACCTCGCGGTGCGTCCAGCCGGTCTTCTGCTCGATCATCGACGCCTCGTAGGCGTTGGTGAAGAGGAAGGTGGAACCGTGCACGAGCTCGCGGATCTGGTCACCGTCCATCCACGCGAGCTGCTGGGAAGGGTCGGCCACGAACCGGTAGCCCCGGTCGCGGCACTCTTGCGTGTGGCGCAGCATCGCCTCGGGGTCGTTGGGGCTGATGACAACCAGGTCCAGGCCGCCGGCCTGCCGAGCGATCGGCCCGAGCTCGATCCCACGGGCCTCGCTCATGGCCCCGGCGTAGAAGGAGGCCATCTGCGCGTGGTCGACGTCGGTGGTGCACACGAAGCGCGCGGTGTGTGCCACCTCCGAGACCAGCACGTGGGAGGTGTCCACCCCGTGCCGCTGCAGCCACGACTCGTAGTCCACCCAGTCCTGCCCGACCGCCCCGACGAGCAGGGGGTTGAGCCCCAGGTTCCCGAGCCCGAAGGCGATGTTCGCGGCGATCCCGCCGCGGCGGATCTGCAGGTCGTCGACGAGGAAGGAGAGCGAGATCTTGTCGAGCTGGTCCACGACGAGGGAGTCCGCGAAACGTCCAGGGAAGCTCATGAGGTGGTCGGTGGCGATGGATCCGGTCACGGCGATACGCACCAGAGCACCCTAGTCGCACCCCGCGCAGCCGCTGACACGCAGAAGGCCGCCGACCCGGCGGGTCGACGGCCTCCTGGTGGCGGCTCTGCTCAGCTGAAGGAGTCACCGCAGGCGCACGAGCTGCCCGCGTTGGGGTTGTCGATCGTGAAGCCCTGCTTCTCGATGGTGTCGGCGAAGTCGATGGTGGCGCCGTCCAGGTAGGGGACGCTCATCCTGTCCAGGACGACCTCGACGCCGTCGAAGTCGACGACCGCGTCACCGTCCAGGCTCCGCTCGTCGAAG
>JAABUN010004362.1_pt1 | contig 19468 bp, 16 predicted proteins | sample 5559311 | NCBI WGS metagenome assembly JAABUN01 (sample SAMN10711877, study PRJNA513370) | rock metagenome | isolation source: Antarctica rocks | place: Antarctica: Victoria Land, Siegfried Peak sud | reverse complement strand
CAGAGCCAGGTTGGTGATCCACAGCCACAGCAGGAACACGATGACCCCGGCCAGTGCGCCGTAGGTCGCGTCGTAGCTGGAGAAGTTCGCGACGTAGAAGCCAAAGGCGAGAGAGGCCAGCAACCACACGACGATCGCCACGCCGGCGCCCATGCTCATCCAGCGGAACTTCGGCTGCTTGACGTTGGGGGTGGCGTAGTACAGCAGTGCGACGACGAGGACGATGATCGCGGCCAGCACCGGCCACTTGACGATGGTCCACACCAGGACCGCGGTGGAGCCGAGCCCGATGGCGTTGCCGACGCTCTCGGCCACGGGCCCGCTCACGGTGATCAGCACCAGGGCCACGGCCACCAGCAGGACGCTGACGATGGTGACCAGCAGCATCACCGGCCGCAGCTTCCAGAACGGGCGCCCCTCGTCGACCTCGTAGATGCGGTTCATGGCGCGCCCGAAAGCGCCCACGTAGCCGGACGCCGACCACAGCGCGCCCAGAAGACCTGTCACCAGGGCGAACCCGGCGGCGTCCTGCTGCGCCAACCCCGTGAGGATGCGTTCGACGGTGTCAGCGATACCGCTGGGACCGACGTCCCGGATCAGGTTCAGCAGGACGTCGACGGTCTGCTGGCCCTGGCCCACGACGCCGAGGATCGAGATGAGCGCCAGCAAGGCAGGAAAGATCGCCAGCACCGAGTAGTACGTCAACGCGGCCGCGAGGTCGGTGCAATGGTCTTTGGAGAACTCGCCCAGCGCCCGCTTCAGGGAGTACTTCCAGGTCGGCTTGTTCAGGTCGTCCGGGCCGTCCGGCTTGGCCGGGTGGTCCGGGTCGGGTGCGGTCGCCTCCTTGGACGCCGTGGACTGCGTCTTGTCGGTGCCCGTGGATGAGGTGTTGGCCATGGCGAAGATATTGCCGCCATCCCGCGCGGTCCGCGATCCGAGCGCTGCGCGATCCGAGCGCTGCGCGATGCAGGAAGCACGACGCTCAGTCGCGGGAACGACATCTCGCGCAGCGGCCGGACAGGGCGACGTGACCGAGGTTGAGCGTGAAGTCGTAGCGGTCGTCCAGGGCGGCGGCGACGTCGAGCAGCAGGTCAGCGGGAACGTCGGTGACGCTGAGGCACGAGGTGCACTGCACGTGCAGGTGGTCCCGGTCGTCGGAGACCAGGTGGTACGCCGTCGCCCCGTGACTGAGGTGCACGTGCTGCACGACACCGAGATCGGCGAGGGTCTCGAGGTTGCGGTAGACGCTGGCTCGATGCACGGAGGGATCCCGCTCGGCGACGGCGGCCACGATCTGCTCCGCAGCCAGATGCTGCCGCGGGTCTTCGGCCAGCGCTCGCAGCACTGCCTGGCGAGGCCCGGTCATGCGCTCGCCGCGGGCGCGCAGCAGGGCGCGTACGTCGCTCATCAAGGTCGACGGGGGTGGGCTCGCCACGGAGTCGTCCTGCATGGTCAAGGACGTTACCCGGTCGCGGCAGGGGGCGGCGGCACTATTACGACATAGTAGCAATTAGGCCGCGGATGACCTAGCCTCCCCGCATGAGATCTGTACGTTCATCCTTCCTCGTGCTTGCCGCTGTTCTCGCGCCGTCCGTACTGGCCGGCTGCGGTGCCGACGCGGTGGGAGACGCTGGCTCAGGGCGTCTGCAGGTCGTGACCACGGTGGCGCCCATCACCTCGATCGTGGCCAGCGTCGCCGTCGGGCGGGTCGACATCACAGGCCTGGTCCCGGAGGGCACGAACTCTCACACGTTCGACCCCCCTCCCAGCGCGGCGGCGGTGCTGTCCGAGGCCGACCTGGTGTTCATCAACGGTCTCAAGCTGGAGGAGCCGACCCGAGACCTCGCTGAGACCAGCATGTCTGAGGAGGCGGTGCTGGTGGAGATCGGCACCGAGGTGCTGCCCGAGGCCGAGTACATCTACGACTTCTCCTTCCCCGAGGAGGAGGGGAAGCCCAACCCGCACCTGTGGACGGACCCGACCTGGGCGATCAGGTACGCCGCCGTGGTCCGCGACAGCCTCACCGAGGCCGACCCTGACGGCGCGTCGGACTACCAGGTCGGCTACGAGGCCTTCGAGGCACAGGCCACTGAGCTCTCCGATGCCCTCGAGGCGGACCAGGAATCCATCCCGGATGGCGACAAGCAGCTGTTGACCTACCACGACGCCTATGCCTACTTCGCCCAGACCTACGGGTGGACCGTCATCGGCGCCATCCAGCCGGACAGCTTCGAGGACCCCACCCCCCGGGAGGTCGCCGAACTCATCGACCAGGTCAAGGCCGAGGAGGTACCGGTCATCTTCGGCTCCGAGGTGTTCCCCTCGGCCGTTCTGGAAGAGGTGGGCCGTGCCACCGGCGCCCGGTACGAGGACACGCTGCGAGACGACGACCTGCCCGGCGAACCGGGCGACCCGGAGCACTCCTGGATGGGGCTGATGCGCTACAACTACGTGACGATGGTCAACGGCCTGGGTGGCCAGGCCGACGGCCTTGCCGCCGTGGACATCGCATCGAGCTTCGTGGACGACGCGACGTACCCGCAGTGAGGCCCGACCCCAGCACCGCGGACTTCCTCATCCGGGTCTCGGACGCATCGTTCGGCTACGAGGCCACCCCGGTCCTGGAGCACGTCGACCTGACCATCGGGCCGCAGGAGTTCACCGGGGTCGTCGGCCCGTCGGGCTCGGGCAAGACCTCCCTGCTGCGGCTTCTGCTCGGCACGTCCCGCCCCCAGCGCGGGACGGTCACCCGCCGTCCCGGCATCGCCGTGGCGTACGTGCCACAGGTGGAGACCGTGAGCTGGAACTTCCCGGTGACGGTTCAGGAGTGCGTGCTGATGTCACGCACCGGACGCCTGCTGCCATGGGCCAGCCGCCAGGAGAAGGCCGATGCGGCGCAGATCCTGGACCGGCTCGGAATAGGGCCGCTGGCTGGCAGGCACATCCGTGAGCTGTCCGGCGGTCAGCAGCAGCGGATGTTCATCGCCCGGGCGCTGCTGCGTCGTCCACAGCTGCTGCTGATGGACGAACCCACCACGGGGGTGGACCTCACCAGCCGTCACGACATGCTGCACCTGCTGGCGGACCTCAACGCCGAGGGAGTCGCGATCGTGCTGACCACCCACGACCTGAACGGGGTAGCAGCACACCTGCCTCGGCTGGTGGCCCTGCACCGGACCGTGATCGCTGCCGGCACGCCGAGCGAGGTCATCAGCGCCTCGGTCCTGGAGCGAACCTTCGGAGCACCGATGGCGGTCCTGGAGCACCTCGGGATGCCCGTCGTGCTGGACCACTACGACTCCGCCGCGCACCGGGGGCGGGCCGACGCATGATGGAGGCGCTGCTGGACCCCTTCACCTACGCCTTTTTCGTCAAGGGCCTGCTGGTGGCGACCCTCGCCGGCGGGCTCTGCGGGCTCATCGGCGTCTACATCACGCTGCGCGGCATGAGCTACATCGGGCACGGGCTCTCCCATGCGATCTTCGGCGGCTTCGCCGCCAGCTCGATCGTCAGCATCAACTACTACCTGGGTGCCGGGGTGTGGGGGCTGGCCTCGGCGCTGGCCATCAACAAGGTCACCCGGAGCCGGCGCATCGGCGCCGACGCAGCCATCGGAGTCATCACCACTTCCTCGTTCGCCCTCGGGGTCGCCCTGCTGACCCGGTACGGCAGCAGGGGGCCTAGCTTCGACGCAGCCCTGTTCGGCAGCATCATCGGCGTCTCCGTCCTGGACATCTGGGCCCTCGTCGCCGTCACCGCCCTGACCGTGGCGGTTCTCTTCCTCAACTACCGCGCCCTGCTGTTCGCGACGTTCGACCCCGAGGTCGCAGACGTCAGCGGTGTGCGGGTGGCGCGGACCGACGCCCTGCTGATGCTGGTCCTGTCGCTGGCCATCCTGGCCACCCTCACCATCATCGGCGTCACGCTGGTGGCGGCGACCCTGGTCATCCCCGCTGTCGTGGCGCGCATGCTCACCAACCGTTTCGCCCGGATGCTGTGGATCTCCAGCCTGATCGGCGCTGGGTGCGGCTTCGTCGGGATGAACCTGAGCTACCACCTCGACGTCCCCTCAGGGACCATGATCGTCCTCACCGGGGCCCTGGTGTTCCTGGTCGTCCTGTCGCTCACGGGTGGGCGGCGCCTGTCCCGTGACGCCCAGCTCGGTGGTTCAGCAGGACGCGGGCGTTCGCCCGTGCTGGAGGCAAGCTGATACTGATCGTCAGGACCTCGCCACACTTCCTGTCTCAGGAATCGTGCGACCGGACAGGTGGTCGGGTCAGTGTCGCGCTGGGCGACGCGACCTCGTTCACCTCGACAGACATGGGCCGGTACGAATCCCCGTTCGACTAGGCCCGTCAGGCCCTGTCAGGCCCTGTCGTCCGGCTGCGACATGCGCGGACGTGCGGCCAGCAGGGCGATGTCGTCCGCTGCTCCGACGCCCAAGGCGCTCAGCAGAGCGTCGCAGAACTGCTCCAGCGGGAGCCCAGCGTGCTCCCGTGCTGTGGTGAGAAGTCGGTCCAGGCCGTCGTCGAGGTGCTCACCTCGTCGCTCGATGAGGCCGTCGGTGTAGAGCAGGACGGTGTCGCCGGCCGTCAGCTCCAGCTCGTGGCTGCTTCGCAGCGTGTCTGGCTCCAGCCCCAGCAGCAGTCCCGGGTCGGGGTCGAGCAGGCACGCCGTGCCGTCGCTACGCAGGAGCAGAGGAGGTGGATGCCCTGCGTTGCACCAACGGAACGTCCACGCGTTGGCACGGACGGAACGAGCATGGATCTGGCACAGCACCGCGGTGGCCAGCGTGGATACCTGGAGCCTGGCCATGGCCCGGTCCAGCATCGCCAGCACTGCACCGGGAGGTTGGATCATCGACTGCGCCACCCCTCGCAAGATGTTGCGGCCCTGCGCCATGGCAGCAGCGGCGTCGCGGTCATGGCCCGACACGTCGCCGATGACCAGCACCGTCGCCCCGTCAGGCCCCGGGAAGGCGTCGTACCAGTCTCCGCCGACCTGAGCCTCCTGCGCGGCCGGCTGGTAGCGCACGGCTATCTCCACCCCGGCGGGTTGGTGCGGGGCCGACAGCAGGCTGCGTTGCAGGGTCTCGCTCAGCTTGCCCATGGCGGCGGCGGCCTCGCGCTCGGCGCGCTGTGCTGCGAGCCGCTCGAGGGCCTGGGCAGTCAGCGCCGCCAGGGCCACCAGAAGATTCTGCTCCGCAGACCGCCACTGGCGCGGTTCTGCAAAGGCCACTGCCAGGGCGCCGAACGTGCCGTCCCCACCTGACAGCGGGACGCAGGCCGAGGCCTGGGTCCCTGCCCGCTCGTAGATCTCCGCGCCACCGGGGAAGAGCTCCAACGCTGCTGCACGGTCGGGCAGGAAGTGCGCCACGCCGGTCGCGGTGGTGTGCACCATGGGCAGGGGGTAGTCGGCGGGCAGCACAGAGATGTCGGCGCGCACCCGGTCGTCGAAGAAGCTCGTGGTGAGCGCGCGGACCTCATCGTCCGGGCCGGTGAGCACGAGCACGGTTCCCTCAGCGCCGAGCGAGCTCACGCCGTGCAGGTGGACGAGGTGCAGCACCTCTTCCTCGTTCTGGGCTCCGCCCAGGGCACGTGCCACCTGCAGCAGGCCGGCCATCTTCTCCGCGTCACGTGCGCGCTGGCGTTCGGCCTCGCGCGCATCGGTCACGTCACGGAAGTACCAGGCCCAGCCCAGGTAGGTGCCGTCGGCGTTGCGCAGGGGCGTCCCGTATCGGTCGAACACCCGCCCGTCCCGCAGCACCAGCTCATCACGCGCAGGCGTCGACGGGTCGGCGTACAGAGCCTCGACCCGGCCCAGGAACGCGTCCGGGTCGACCGTCCGCGTCATGGCCCATCGCAGGGCGGCTCCGTCGTCCCCCGACGCGACGACCTCATCCGGGATGGCCCACATGCTCACGAAGCGGTGGTTCATGGAGATCATCTGGCCCGACGTCGACACGATGACCACGCCGTCCAGCCCGTGCTCGACGGCGGCACGCAACAGCTGCGCATCGCCGGCTGAGACGGTGCTCTGCTCGGTCACGACACCTCCACCTCAGAGCCGCGAGCCGGGTCCGACCTGATCCGGCACCGTGCCACCGTAGAGGGGTTGGGCGCGCAGCTCGTGCGTCGAGGATGCACCAACATCCGGCCGGGGGGTAACAGCTTGCTACCGGAGTAGCATTGTGACGTGAAACTGAGTGTGAGCCTGCCGGAAGAGGACGTCGCCGTGCTGGACGAGTACGTCCGGTCGTCAGGGCTGAGGTCTCGTTCGGCGGCGCTGCAACAGGCCATCCAGCTGCTTCGCCATCCAGACCTCGAAGGGGGGTACGACGCTGCGTGGACCGAGTGGGAGTCCTCAGGTGAGCAGTCGACCTGGGACGGCACCGCCCCCGACGGGTTGGCCGATGCTGCGAGGTGAGGTACGCCTGACTGGCCTCGAGCCGGTCAGAGGCAGCGAGGCGAACAAGCGCCGCCCAGCCGTCATCGTGAGCAACAACCGCGCATACGCGTCAGCCAGTCGCACCGGACGGGGAGTCGTCACCGTCGTGCCGGTGACCAGCAACGTCACGCGGGTCTTCCCGTTCCAGACCCTGCTGCTGGCCGGCTCGACAGGCCTTCACGTGGACTCGAAGGCACAGGCGGAGCAGGTCCGCTCCGTCACTGTGGAGCGGATCGGCCCCGTCATCGGGCACGTGCCGCCGCACGTCATGGGCGAGCTCGACGAGGCGCTCCGGCTGCACCTCCAGCTGTAGCGTTGCTCGGTGACCGGCTGGCGGGTCAAGGCTTGGTGCTGGTGCGCCGTGAATGCCCATGTCATCTCGGCGATCTCCGCCGAGGTCAGGCCGTGGCGGCGTGCCACTTGCGGCCACCGTGCGATCGCAGCCTGTACCTGCCCTACGACGTCGGCGGCCTGTGTCGCGGTGAGCCGGAAGTAGTCCGCCACCGATACCGCCAGGGTCAGGCTCGCGACGCCGAAGCGTCGATCCCGGCAGCAGCGGCCAGGTCCGAAGCCACCTTTCCCACGCCATCACTGTCCAGGTGTCGCGCGCGGTGCTGGGGAACTTGGCGATGGCGATTCGTCCGTTCGCCTGCCGCACGTGCGCCTTGGGGCACGCGCCGCCCAAAGAGCTGCTGGCCCGGATCAGCCGCTGCAGGTCGGGCAGATCGGCGGTGTCAGCCTCAGACCGCTCGGCCAGGTCAAGCAGGTCCGGCAGGTCCGTCAAAGCCGCACGCCGGTGTCCTCCACCGCCAGGAACGTGCCGTCATCGTGGGGGAAGCGCAGCGCTCCCTGCCGCACGTCGTCCCGCGCCCCAGGAGGTGGTCGATCTCGCCGGGCGATCGCTTCTCGCGTCCCTGCTCCCGCGCCAGGGCGGCCTCGCGCCGCTTGACCAGGGTGCGGCCCCACCGGTCTGGGGAACCGTCCGAGAACGCCTCGAACAGGGCGCGACCCACCAGGGTCGGTGCGAGCCCGCAGTCAGCGGGAGCCCCGGGTCCAAGGCGTAGCTGCCCGGACTGGCCAGATACTCGATCGAGTACGCGAAAGCTGCGCTCTCGGTGCCGCGGCGCCGGTGCGTGTGAGTCGTTCTGCTCGGCGCTACGGGCGCGCCGCTTTCGTCAGCATGACGCAGTTATTCGGTGGCGAGCGTGTGCACCATCGCCAGCAGCACGTTCGCTCCTGCCTCGATGTCGTCCCAGGCGGTCAGCTCGGCGGGGGAGTGGCTTCGACCCTGGACGCTGGGCACAAAGATCATGCCCGTGGGGGCGAGCCTGGCCATGTTCTGCGCGTCGTGCCCGGCACCGGACGCCAGGCGCAGCGCCTGCATGCCCTGAGCGGCAGCCGTGGTCGCCACAAGATCCTGCATCCGCGGGTCCATCGGCACCGGGTCGGTGATGCTCTCGCGGGTGTAGTCGACCTGGAGGTCGTGGCGCTCGGCGGCCTCCCGCGCCGCCGCCACGATCGCCTCCTCGAGCTGAAGGATGCGCTCGCGGTCGGTGTCTCGGAAGTCCAGCTGCAGACGGGCCAGGCCGGGCACGACATTCGCGCCGCCGGGTTCCACGTCCAGGATGCCGCAGGTGACGACGGCGGTGTCGCTGACCGACCGGGCGACCTCCGGCAGCCGTGCCAGCAGGTCGCCGGCGCCCCGCAGCGCGTCGCGGCGCAGCAGCATCGGTGTCGTACCGGCGTGGTCCTGGCGTCCGTGGAACTCCAGCTGCCCACCACCGAGCCCGACGATCGCGGTGACCACACCGATCCGGGCGCCGGCCTGCTCGAGCACCGAGCCCTGCTCGATATGCAGCTCGACGTAGGCGTGGACGTCCCCGGGTCGCACCGCCGTGCGGGTCGCGGCGTCGAGGTCCCAGCCCATGGCGCCCAAGGCGTCGACCAGACGGTCGCCGTCGCGCCCCCGCACCTCGGCGAGCTCGCCGGCGGTGAAGTCGCGCGCGATGGCCGTCGAGCCGAGCAGATGGTGGTAGCTGCCCTCTTCATCGGCGAAGACCACGACCTCGACCGGCCGGCCCAGCGGCACGCTCTCCTCGGCCAGCCGGCGGGCGACCTCCAGGGCGGCCAGCGACCCGAGTGCGCCGTCGAAGCGTCCGCCCTCGGGCACGCTGTCCAGGTGCGAGCCGGTCCAGACCGGCGCCGTGCTGGGCGCCGCCCCGGGGGCCTCCACCCGGATGAAGACGTTCCCGATGCCGTCGGTGCGAAGGGTCAGACCAGCCTTCGCACACTCGTCCGCGAGCCAGGCGCGCACCTGTCGGTCGGCCGCCGAGAAGCTGGTACGTCCGACCCCGCCGCTCTCCGTCGCGCCGTACCCGGCGACGTGCTCGAGGTCTCGGCGCAACCGGTCCAGTGAGACTGTCGGCACGGCGCTCTCCTCTTCGCTGCACAGCTGTCGGACCGATGGTAGGCGTTCGACCGCCTCGGGCGTAAGCAGATTGCCAGGTCGTCGGAGTCTGCGTCGTACTCAGCAGAGCTTTCGGTGATGAAGCTGTGGCGGCGGGCTCGAAGCTCTTCGCGCTGGGCCAGAACGTTTGTAAGGCGCAGCTTGCGGCGAACTGCTCCGGCCCCGGCCACGACCCGGGTGAGCTGGCGCCAGTCGGCGCAGCTACTCGGGCCCCCCGTATCCAGGCCTTCTCAGCAGCGCGAGCGCCCGTTGGTAGGCGGCCTCCTCGTAGCGTCCTTCCTCGCTGTGCAGGAACTCGATCAGGGGGATGAATGAGCGGTTTCTTGTTGGGCTCAGAACGCTGGCCGCATTATTGATCTCGGAGCCGGTGGAGTCACTGCGAAGCAGCGCCTCGGCCGCCAGGCGGTAGGCGCGGGGATCGTCCTGCTCGCACAGAGACCAGTAGTCCCCGAGCTCGGCCAGCGCGTCTCGAGCGGCGGGGGAGTCCATCGCCCCCAGGGCCTCGCGTGCCGCGGGCGTGTCCAGGGCGGCGAGGCGGCGCGCGATGTCATCGCCGCCCTGACGCGCCAAGGCGCTCGCCGCCCACCGAGCTGCGGGATGCCCGTCCACCACCGCCTGCAGCAGGATCTGGGTGGCCTCAGGGGTGACCACGAGGCTGAGAGGACCCTTTGCCGCGTCGTCGTACGCGGCGCGGCGCAGCAGCTCACGCACCTGGTGCAGAGGAAGCAGCAGCGGCGTCCGCCGCACCACCTCGTGCTCCAGCATCGAACGAAACGACCGGTAGCCCAGGGCGACCTCCTTCCAGTGCACGATGAGCTGCCACTCGACCAGGCCCGGGAACGGTACGAGGGACCACGCTCCCGGGTGCCGACGGGTGGCGACGCTCAACCCCTTGCCGACCATCGACCAGGCGATGGTCTCCACCCCGTCCTGCTCGACCGGGAGCTGCGGGCCGAGCTCGTCGCACTCGTCCATGAACGACGCGTACGAGGGGTCCAGCTCGCGCATCCAGCGCACATCCTCCACCGGCAGGAAACCCACTCCCGGCACGGAGGAGTCCTCGGTGCCGCATGGGTCCTCGGGCCAGCCGAACACGGCGCCCTCCGTCTCGGCGTAGGCACCGTTGCTCACCAGCAGGAAGTCCCGGTAGCTGGCCGGCAGGTCAGTGCCCAGCCGCTCCTGCGCGGCACCGATCTCAGCGCTGGTAGCGGGCGGCCGGAGGACGGAGCCGGTGGCGCGGGCGACCGCGGCAATCTTGTGTCTCGGGCGCACCTCGGCCAGCAGCAGGTTGCTCCAGAGCTCGGCGAGCTGTTGCATCGGCAGGTATATCAGTGACATGTGCCCCCCTCGCTCGACCATCCTGCACCCAACGGGCCAGTGCCGGACGCTGATCCGCAAGATGCGCACCCTCCGCAGATCTCGTCGTGGTGGACGGCGACCCGCGGTGGGACATAGCCACCGGGTGGCCCTGTGTTGACTTCCACTGAGTGGAGAATATTATCCATGATGCGGATAAATAAGGTTGGCGAGGCATGATGGACGAGTCGAAGCAGCCACCGGACAGAACGGCAGGCAACGCGCCGGACCTGGCCGCGACGTTAGCCGACGAGATGGACACTCGGCTCGCTCGCGCCGACGCCGAGCTCTTGACGGGGTTCCCGGGCGAGCGACCCGGCCGACAGCCGGTGCACACCGTCTACGTACCCGCCGACCGGTTCCGCAGCGACCTCGCGCGGCAGTGGGGGCGAGCCGCCCTGGCGGCCGTGGACGACCACGCGACCCTGTTCAACGAGGTGGCGCGAGATCCCCTGGTGGTGCAGCTGATCCGGGACAAGCTGGCCCGCGAGCCGATCGAGGACGTGCGGATCGACTTCGAGGACGGCTACACCCGCCGCGGGGACGAGGCGGAGGATGCAGATGTCCTGACCGCGGCCACTGAGCTGGCCCGGGCGGTCGCGACCGGCGGGGCTCCGCCATACCGCGGGATCCGGTTCAAGAGCCTGGAAGCCCCCTCGCGACGTCGGGGAATCCGGACACTGACGATGTTCCTCTCCCACTTCCTCGACATGGGCGGCACGCTCAACGGCTTCGTCGTGACACTGCCGAAGATCACCAGCGTCGCTCAGGTAGAGGCGATGGTCGAGCTCACCTCCCGGCTGGAGCAGTCCTTCGGGTTGACCGAGCGGAGCGTCCGTTTCGAGCTGCAGATCGAGACGCCGCAGTCCATCCTCGGTCCGCACGGCGAGGCACTGGTGGCGCAGATGATCCATGCCGGCGACGCACGTGTGACGTCGTTGCACTACGGCACCTACGACTACTCCGCCTACTGCGGGATCCCGGCGGCGTTCCAGAGCATGGAGCACCCCGTGGCCGACCACGCCAAGCTCGTGATGCAGGCGGCGGCAGCGGGCACCGGGGTGCGGCTCTCCGACGGTTCGACCAACGTCCTGCCCCTGGGCGACGCGTCCGCGGTACGCCGCGGATGGGAGCTGCACGCCCGGCTCGTCCGCCGGTCGCTCGAGCGCGGCTACAACCAGGGTTGGGATTTGCATCCGGCCCAGCTGCCCACGCGGTACGCCGCGACCTACGCCTTCTACCGCGAGGGCTTCGGAGCGGCCGCAGGCCGACTGCGCGCCTACCTGGATCGAGCGGACACGAACGTGATGGACGAGCCGGCGACGGCGCGAGCGCTGGCCGACTTCGTGGTCAGGGGCGCGGACTGCGGCGCGGTCTCGGCCGCGGAGGTCGAGGCGGGTACCGGGCTGGACGCGGCTCGCCTCCTCGACCTGGCCCGGCCGCAGCGGGGTTCGTGAGGAGATCCCCGTCGACCGTTGACGAAGGCTGCTCTGGACCCTAGTGTGCTCCCAATCCACTTCCACGTTATGGAAGTAAGTTCTCACCAGGCGGAAACGTTTCGTCGGCGGACCTCAAGGAGCCAGAGTGAGCAGCATCGTGCTCGGAGCCAACCAGTACGGCAAGGCCGAGAACCGTGTCGTGCGCGTCTACCGCGAGACCGAGCGTCACGAGATCAAGGACCTCAATGTGTCGACCTCGCTGCGCGGAGACTTCACCGACGCCCACGTTCTCGGCGACCAGACCAAGATCCTGCCGACCGACACCCAGAAGAACACCGCCTTCGCGTACGCCAAAGAGCATGGCATCACCTCGCCCGAGGACTACGCCATCGCGCTCGGGACGCACTTCCTGGAGGCTGCACCGCCGGCCACCGGTGCGCAGATCGGTGTCGAGGAGTACGTCTGGGACCGCATCGTCGTCGATGGGACGGAGCACGACCACTCCTTCGTGCGCCGTGGCACCGAGACGCGGACCACCGTCGTCACCGTCGAGGGCAGGGGCGAGGAGCAACAGGTGTGGGTGGTCTCCGGATTCAGCGACCTGGTGGTGCTGAAGTCCACGGGATCAGAGTTCAAGGCCTTCCTGAAGGACGACTACACCACGCTCCAAGAGACCGACGACCGGATCATGGCGACGTCGTTGACCGCCCGGTGGCGCTACGAAGGCACCTCGGCGCGGCGCGACACCGACTGGAACGGCGCCTACGACGACGTCAGGCGCATCCTTCTGAGCGCCTTTGCCACGACGTACAGCCGCGCCTTGCAGGAGACCCTCTACGTGATGGGCAAGGACGTCCTCGACGCCCATCCCGAGGTCGCGGAGATCAAGTTCTCGGCACCCAACAAGCACCACTTCCTCGTCGACCTGGCGCCCTTCCGCCTCGAGAACAACGGCGAGGTCTTCATCGCGGCCGACCGGCCCTACGGGCTGATCGAGGCCGCCTTGTCCCGGAAGAACTCCTCCGACCCGGGTGCGGCGTGGCAGGCCGTCCCCGGCTTCGCATGACCTCCGCGTACCCCCTGATCGAGAAGGTGTGACATGAGCGCTGTTACCTCCCCCACCAAGAACGCGCCACCCCGACGCCGCCGGCACCCGGTCGACGAGGTGCTTCCTCCTCAGCAGCTGGCCGTCTACGGGCTCCAGCACGTGATGGCGTTCTACGCCGGCGCCGTCATCGTGCCGATCCTGCTCGCTGGTGCCATCGGGCTGACCGAGGAACAGCTGATCCACCTGATCAACGCCGACCTCTTCACCTGCGGCATCGCCTCGATCCTGCAATCGGTGGGGGTCTGGAAGATCGGGGTGAGGTTGCCGCTGCTGCAGGGGGTTACGTTCACGGCCGTGTCGCCGATGATCATCATCGGGCTGGACAACGGGGGCGGGGCCGAGAGCCTGACCTACATCTACGGCGCGGTGATCGTGGCGGGCCTGTTCACCCTCGTCGCCGCCCCGTTCTTCGCGCGGCTCGTCCGGTTCTTCCCGCCGGTCGTCACCGGGAGCGTCATCACCATCATCGGGATCACGCTGATCCCGGTCGCGGCCTTCGATGCCGGCGGTGGGCAGTTCGCGTTGTTCAACCCGGACCTGGTCCCGGCGGACCTGCAGTTCGGCAGCCTGAAGAACCTCAGCCTTGCCTTCTTCACCATCGCGGTGATCCTGCTGATGACGCGCTTCGCCCGAGGGTTCCTGGCCACCGTCGCCGTGCTCGCCGGACTGTTCATCGGGACTGCCGTGGCCGCGTTCGTCCCAGACGGGTCAGGTGGCCGGGTCGCCAACTTCGACTCGGTCGGCGGCGCCGACTGGGTCGGCTTCACCGGCCCCTTCCACTTCGGCACCCCGCAGTTCTCCGTCGTCCCGATCCTGCTGATGATCGTCGTCATGATGATCACCGCGGTCGAGACCACGGGTGACGTCTACGCCACCGGTCAGATCGTCGAGAAGCCGATCTCCAAGGCCGACATCGCCGCCGCCCTGCGGGCCGACGGTCTCGCCACCTTCCTCGGCGGCGTGATGAACTCCTTCCCCTACACCTGCTTCGCAGAGAACGTCGGCCTGGTCCGGCTGACGCAGGTGAAGAGCCGGTGGGTGGTCGCCTCCGCCGGGGCGATCATGATCCTGCTCGGGCTGTTGCCCAAGGCTGGCGCTGTCGTCGAGAGCATCCCGCACTCGGTGCTGGGCGGGGCGGCGCTGGTGATGTTCGGGACCGTTGCGGCCGTGGGCATCCAGACCCTCGGCCGGGTGGACTTCAACAGCCACCGCAACGTGATCGTGGTTGCGGTCGCGGTCGGCATCGCGATGATCCCGGTGGGCCTGCCGCAGGAGAACGGGATGTCGGTGTTCCTCACCGCGTTCCCGCCCAACGTCGCGGCCTTCCTCAACTCCGGGATCACGATGGGCAGCATCACCGCGATCCTGCTCAACCTGGTGCTCAACCACTGGGGTGGCCGGGTCGCTGACGACAAGGCCAGGCTGGACCGGGTGAGCTTGGAAGAGCTCAACGCGATGCCGCACGAGCAGTTCGTGCGCGTCGTCGGCCCCGCCTACCAGGGCGAGGCCGGGATCGCCGCTGCCGTGGCGGACCGTCGGCCGTTCGCAGACGCCACCGCCCTGCGGGGCGCCCTGCAGGACCAGCTGTTCTCGATGAGTGAGGAGCAGCAGCTGGCCCTGATGCGCAGCTACCCGGCACTGGCCGGTGAGGAGCTGTTGACCGGGGACGCCGGGGACAGGTCGATCGTCGACCAGGCCGCCGCGGGCCTGACCTTCCTGGGCGAGGAGGAGCAGGCGGCCTTCACCGAGGTCAACCAGGCCTATCGGGCCAAGTTCGACTTCCCGCTCATCGTCGCTGCCCGGGAGCTCTCCTCCGAGCAAGTGCTCGAGCAGGCCTGGCACCGGCTGGACAACTCCGCCCGACAGGAGCACGCCGCCGCGCTGCTCGAGATCGCCAAGATCGCCAACCACCGGTTGGAGGACAAGGTCGAGGGCACCAACCCGATGGGCGCGTCCAGGTCCGCCGACCTGCACCGACTGCACTAGCCACTGTCTCGACCACGCCAGCCGTCGTGGTCGTCACCGCTCCTGCGTGGCGACCCGACCGGGTGGGATGCTCAACAAGGCCACCATGAAGGAGTCCAGTGCCCGACCTCGCGGACCTCAACCACGCACCCGCCCAGGAGCTTCGCCCATGTTTGCTCGCCCTCACCGCGGCGCCGCAGTGGGCAGACGCCCTGGTGTCGGCCCGCCCCTACGCCGACCTCGACTCCCTGCTCGACGCCTCCGACGAGCTCGTCGCTTCGCTGGAGGAGTCCCAGGTCGACGCAGCCCTCGCCGGCCACCCCCGGATCGGGGAGTCGGGGGAGGGACTCGACCGGGAGTCCGCCGCCCGATCGGCGGCCGAGCAGGCCGGGATGGCCGCCGCGGACACCGCGACGCTGGACGAGATGGCACGCGGCAACGCGGCGTACGAGGCAAAGTTCGGGCGCATCTACCTGGTCGCGGCGGCGGGCCGCAGCGCGGACGAGCTGCTCAACCTGCTTCGCGAGCGGCTGGAGCACGATCCCGAGCACGAGCTGGACGTCGTCCGCGGCGAGCTGGCCCGGATCACCCGGCTGCGGCTGCAGAGCTCGTGGGGGGACCGGTGAGCATCTCCACCCACGTGCTCGACGCCGTGGCCGGAGGTCCCGCCGCTGGGATGACGGTGCGGCTCGAGCGGCTCGATGACGACCTCGTGGTGCCGCTCGGAAAGGGCACCACCGACGCCGACGGACGATGCCCGGAGCTGACCGACAGGCTCGTCCTAGAGAGCGGGATCCACCGCCTGCGCTTCGAGACCGGCCCCTGGTTCGGGCGCACAGGCACGACGTCCTTCTACCCCGTCGTGGAGATCACCTTCGAGGTGACGGACCCCGAGGGGCACCACCATGTGCCGCTGCTGCTGAGTCCGTTCGCCTACTCCACCTACCGCGGCAGCTGAGCGATGCCCTCAGCGGCGCCGAGGGCAACGTCACTGGACGGTCGTCTTCTACCTGGTCTCGCTGTCTTGGGACGCAGATCAGCGACATCGGGACGATGAGCGTCTCCGCATGGTGCTTGCGCAGCGACAGCGCCGGCACGACGACCAGCTCCCGCCAGCTTGGCAGGTGCTGGAAGTCGTCGTTGGGCTGCATCCACTTCCAGAGCATGAGGCCGACGTCCTCTAGGTCGTGCACGAGCGTGTCCGGGAGCTGGCGGTGCAGCTCTCCGCCAGCGTCGTCTTGCCCGCTCCGAGACCGCCGTTGAGCCAGATGATCACCGGCACAGGGGATCCGGGACGCCCGGTCGTCAGTGGCCAGAGCCCATCACGGCGCGGAACCGCACGGCGGTTCCGGCGCTGCACCATCACCTGATTGGTTGACGGCATCCGGACCAGGCCCTACTGTTCTCAACAGACGGAAGAAGTTTTCCATAGGACGGAAATCAAGATGAGCCAGCTCCATGGCCTGCGCTACCTGGCCAACTGCTCGATGCTCTTCACCGAGCACCCGCTGCTCGAGCGCCCGCACGCGGCCCAAGCTGCCGGCTTCGACGCCATCGAGTTCTGGTGGCCCTGGCCGGCCGAGCCCGTGCCCGGTGACGCCGACGTGACCGGCTTCGTCTCCGCGGTCCAGGACGCCGGCGTGCAGCTGGTCGGCCTCAACTTCTTCGCCGGCGATCTCGCCGGCGCTGACTGCGGCGTGCTGTCGATCCCCGAGCGCTCGGCGGAGTTCCGCGACAACGTCGACGTCGCAGTCGGCATCGGGGAGCAGCTCGGAGTCTCAGCCTTCAACGCCCTCTACGGCAACCGGGTCGAGGGGATCGCTCCGGAACGGCAGGACGAGCTCGGCCGCCAGCAGCTCGGCCGGGCCGCCCAGCAGGCACGGCGGATCGGCGCCACGGTCCTGGTCGAGTCGGTCAGCGGGCCCAGGCCGTATCCGTTGCGGACGGCCGCCGACAGCGTCGCCGTGGTGGAGCAGGTACGTCGGGACGGCGAGGCCAACATCGGGTTCCTCTGCGACCTGTTCCACCTGGCCAACAACGGCGACGACGTGCCGGCAGCCCTGGCGGCCTACTCCGACCTGATCGCTCACGTGCAGATCGCGGACTGGCCCGGCCGAGGCGAGCCCGGCACGGGCGAGCTCGACCTGGACCGGCTGCTCGGCGACCTCGCCGCCCGCGGGTACGACGGCTGGGTCGGCCTGGAGTACAAGCCGACCACGACCACCGAGGCCAGCTTGTCCTGGCTGCCGCAGGCGCGCCGAGCCGCGCGCAGACCAGACCAACGCAAGCAAGGAGCAACGAGATGACTACCATCGCCTTCATCGGCCTCGGCATCATGGGGCAGCCCATGTCCGTCCATCTGCAGGACGCCGGCTTCGACGTCTGCGGGGTGAACCTCGACCCCGCGCGGCTCCAACCGCTCGTCGACGCAGGCGGCCGTGCCGCAGGCTCGATCGCCGAGGCCGTCAAGGGCGCCGACATGGTGGCGGTGATGGTGCCTGACTCACCCGACGTCGAGCAGGTCCTCGCCGGCGACGGCGGCGTCTTCGAGCACGCCTCGCCTGGTGCCCTCATCATCGACTTCTCCAGCATCCGGCCCGACGTCACCGCCTCGCTCGCCGAACAGGCTGGCACGAAGGGCTTCCGGATCATCGACGCGCCGGTCTCTGGCGGTGAAGCTGGCGCGAAGAACGCTGCGCTGTCGATCATGGTCGGCGGCGACGCGGCCGACTTCGCGCAGGCACGGCCGGTTCTCGACGCGGTCGGCACGACGGTCGTGCACGTGGGACCCAACGGGTCCGGCCAGACGGTCAAGGCGGCCAACCAGCTGATCGTCGCGGTCAACATCGAGGTCCTCGCCGAGGCGGTGGTGTTCCTGGAGGCCTACGGCGTCGACACCGAGGCGGCGCTCGAGGTGCTGGGTGGCGGCCTGGCCGGGTCGAAGGTGCTGGACCAAAAAAAGGCGAACATGCTCGGACGCTCGTTCGACCCGGGGTTCCGGATCGACCTGCACCACAAGGACATGGGCATCGTCACCGCAGCCGCGCGCGAAGCCGGCGTGGTGATACCGCTGGGTGCTGTAGCGGCCCAGCTGATGGCCTCCGCCCGCGCGAACGGCGACGGCGACCTGGATCACTCGGCGCTGCTGCGCGGCGTCGAGCGGCTCTCCGGCCGCACCGGCTGACCCGACCCACAGACACCAGAGCAGGAGCACCGACATGGCACGGATGACAGCGGCCCAGGCGGCCGTGGAGATCCTCAAGAAGGAAGGCGTCACCCACGTCTTCGGACTGCCCGGAGCGGCGATCAACCCGTTCTACAAGGCGATGAAGACCAACGGCGGGCTGCACCACACGCTGGCCCGGCACGTCGAGGGCGCCTCGCACATGGCGGAGGGGTACACCCGCGCCGCCGCCGGCAACATCGGCGTGTGCGTGGGTACCAGCGGCCCGGCGGGCACCGACATGATCACGGGCCTCTACTCTGCCAGCGCGGACTCGATCCCGATCCTGTGCATCACCGGCCAGGCCCCGGTGGCGAAGCTGCACAAGGAGGACTTCCAGGCCGTCGACATCGCCTCGATCGCGCGCACCCTGACCAAGATGGCGGTCACGGTGCTGGAGGCGGGCCAGGTGCCAGGCACCTTCCAGCAGGCGTTCCACCTGATGCGCTCGGGTCGCCCGGGCCCGGTGCTGATCGACCTCCCCATCGACGTCCAGCTCACCGAGATCGAGTTCGACGTCGAGACCTACGAGCCGCTACCGGCGTTCAAGCCGGCGGCGACCCGCCCCCAGCTCGAGAAGGCCCTCGACATGCTCGCTGCCGCCGAGCGGCCGCTGCTGGTCTCCGGCGGGGGTGTGGTCAACGCCGACGCGGCGGACCTGCTGGTGGAGCTCGCCGAGCTCACCGGCACCCCCGTGGTGCCTACGCTGATGGGCTGGGGGACGATCCCGGACGACCACGAGCTCAACGCCGGGATGGTCGGCCTGCAGACCTCCCACCGCTACGGCAACGCCACCATGCTGGCCGCCGACTTCGTGCTCGGCATCGGCAACCGCTGGGCCAACCGGCACACGGGCGGGATCGAGACCTACACCGCCGGAAGGACCTTCGTCCACGTCGACATCGAGCCCACCCAGATCGGCCGGGTCTTCGCACCCGACTACGGGATCGTCTCCGACGCGAAGGCCGCACTCGAGCTCTTCGTCGCCATCGGCCGCGAACGCCAGCAGGCAGGTGGGCTGCCGGACCGTTCGTCGTGGGCGGCGCAGTGCCAGGAGCGCAAGCGCACGATGTGGCGCAAGACCAGCTTCGACGACGTCCCTATCAAGCCGCAGCGGGTCTACGAGGAGATGAACCGCGCCTTCGGCAAGCAGGCCCGTTACGTCAGCACGATCGGCCTGTCGCAGATCCAGGCCGCCCAGCTGCTGCACGTCTTCGAGCCCCGGCACTGGATCAATGCCGGTCAGGCCGGTCCGTTGGGGTGGACCATCCCCGCGGCGCTGGGGGTCGCGACCGCCGACCCCGAGGGCACGGTCGTGGCGCTGTCGGGTGACTACGACTTCCAGTTCATGATCGAGGAGCTGGCCGTCGGGGCGCAGTTCAAGATCCCCTACATCCACGTGGTGGTGAACAACGCCTACCTCGGCCTGATCCGGCAGGCGCAGCGCGGCTTCGAGATGGACT
>JAABUN010004361.1_pt1 | contig 19470 bp, 15 predicted proteins | sample 5559311 | NCBI WGS metagenome assembly JAABUN01 (sample SAMN10711877, study PRJNA513370) | rock metagenome | isolation source: Antarctica rocks | place: Antarctica: Victoria Land, Siegfried Peak sud | reverse complement strand
CGGATGTTTCAACATCAGCCAGTTTCGCTGCTCGGGTGGTGGTCATGCTGTCTCGCTCCTCGTGTCCGGTCACAAACTGTCGGGGAGAGAAGGGTATGGACGGGTGGGGTCCTGAGCCACCGACGGACTGCCAGTCTCGCAGCCGTCAATCCCAACAGGTCGAAATCACGGCATCAACCATGCAGCGCGGCGCGTATCGAAGACTTCCGTGCTGAACGATGAGGTAAATGCATGTCAACCGTCATCGCCGAAGTCACGCGGGGTGAACTGGTCGAAAGCCAGCACCATGGCATCGTAGTCGTGGCCAACTGCGCTGGGCAGGTCATCGCCTCAGCCGGAGATCCGGAATCGATGACCTTCTTCCGCTCTTCGGCAAAGCCATTTCAGGCAGTCCCGCTCGTGGAGAGTGGCGCCGTTGACCGGTTCGGGTTCAGCCCCGCCGAACTTGCCTTGTGCTGCTCGTCCCACGACGCTGCTCCCTGGCAGCAGCAGGCGGTCGAGGCAATGCTGGGGAGGATCGGCCTCGGTACCGGGGCCCTCCGCTGCGGTTCTGCCCCGCCGTACGACGAGGAGGAGGCTGCTCGCGTCCTGCTGCGGCTCGTGCCGACGACCCCCCTGCAGTCGGACTGCTCGGGCAAGCACACGGGAATGCTCGCCACCTGCCTCCACCTTGGCTACCCGATCGAATCCTATCTGGACATCGATCACCCGCTCCAGCAGTCGATCCTGGCAGTCATGGCCAGTGTCCTTCGGATGGACCCCGACGCCATAGCGGTCGCGGCCGACGGTTGCAGCGTCCCGACCTTCGGCGCGCCAGTACGCAACTTCGCTACGGCCTACGCCACCCTCGCCAGGCCGGAGTCGGCGCCTCCAGAAGGCGGCCAGCAGTTTGGTCCGGCACTCGACCGGATCCGGACGGCGATGGCCAGTCACCCGCAGCACATCGGTGGCCCGAAGAACCTCGACACCAACCTGATGGACGTCACCCACGGTCGGATCGTGGCCAAGCTTGGTGCCGAAGGGCTGATCTGCCTGGCGGTACCGGAGGAAGGGCTCGGCATCGCCGTCTCTGTCCTCGACGGTTCCCCACGGGCACGGGCCACAGTCGTCCTTGCGACGCTGGAGCAACTGGACCTGCTCCGGTCACAGGAGATCGACGACCTGCGCCGGCACCAGAGCGATGCGCTCGCGTTGACCAACTTCAATGGTTGGCACGTCGGAGACATCCGGGCGGCCTTCACGCTCGCCTCGCCGTCGTCGGCGCCCGCGTAGCGCCCGGACATCGCTGGAGATTCTCATCCGGAATCCAGATGATCGGTCATCGGTCCCGGACCTGGCTGACGAACGACTCCTCCCCCGGCCCCGCTGCGGCGCTGACAAGGGAGTCCGGCACGTCCTTCAGGCCCTAGAGCAGCAACTTCTTTACCCGGATTCGGTATCAGATCTTTGCCAAACCTGTCGTCTGAACCGGAGCAACCCCATTCGTTCCCGGTGCGTGGGTGCGCTGGACCCGCTCGGTGAGCGAGTCCCACGTCAAGGCGATGCGCTCGGTCATGACGTGAACCAGATCGCCGGGTGCCGCCATGTCGATCGCGGCGTGGGCGGCGGCGAGGTCGCCGTCGATGACGGTGATCCGGTCAGGTGGCATCCCTGCACCAAGGGCCGCGGTTCGGAGCAGATCGACGACCTGCCCCGGCGGACGGTCCCGCAGGGTCGATCCGTCCCGGATGATCAGGCGGTCGAAGATCTGGGCGGCCAGTGACCCGAAGTCGGAGATGTCGCAGTCTCGACGGTCGCCCGGAGAAGTGATGACGCCGATGCTCGCTGGAGCGTTCGACCGCTGGACGAACTCGCCGACCGAGCGCAACGCTTCGACATTGTGGCCGTAGTCAACGATGACCTCGCGCCCCTCCACCATGAGCAGGTTGAATCGCCCGGGCGTCTGGTTGAAGCCGTTGCCGAAGGTCGCCATCGCCGCCCGGATCGTCTCCATCGGAACGCCCTGGGCGACGGCCGCCGCGACGGCCGCCATCGCGTTGGCGATGTTGACCCGGATACGCCCACCAGCCGTTGCCGGGATCTCTCGCGCGGACATGACGGACGTTCTGCCCGACCGATCCAGCAGCGTGATGACATCCTCGCCGCCGCTAACGGTGAGGACGACGGCCCGTCCGTGATCGCGCAGGTGATCGCGGATGACCGGGCTGTTCTCGTCGAGGCTGAAGTAGATGGTCTCGCCCGGGCAGTTGGCAGCCATCTCGACGGTCCACCGGTTGTCGGCGTTGAGTACGGCGACGCCGTCACGGAAGACGGCGGCCGGCAGGACTGCCTTGACCCGGGCCAGATCATCGAGCGTGTCAATGCCCTTGAGGCCAAGATGGTCGCTGGCGACGTTCGTGACGACCGCGACGTCGCAGCGGTCGAAGCCTAGACCAGTCCGCAGAATGCCGCCCCGAGCGGTCTCCAGGACAGCGCAATCTACTCTCGGGTGCCGGAGCACCAACTGGGCGCTCGCGGGGCCGGCCATGTCACCTGACGCGACGAGCCGGCCGTCGATTTCGATCCCATCGGTCGTCGTCAGTCCGACTGTGCGTCCGGCGGTGCGCATGATGTGCGCGATCATTCGGGTGGTCGTCGTCTTGCCGTTGGTTCCGGTGACCGCCATGATCGGGACGCGGGTCGGTGAATCAGGTGCGAACAGCATATCGATCACCGCCTGGCCAACGGGCCGGGGCGTGCCCTCGGTCGGATGGGTGTGCATCCGAAAACCGGGTCCGGCGTTCACCTCGACGATGCCGCCTCCCACCTCACGGTATGAGCGAGCGATATCGGGAGTGACGAAGTCGATCCCGGCGACATCGAGCCCGATCGCCATCGCCGCGTCACGCGCAGCGAGCGCGTTGTCCGGGTGGATCTCGTCCGTACGATCGATCGCGGTCCCACCGGTACTCATGTTGGCCGTCTGCTTGAGCCAGACGACGTCTCCTGCCTGGGGGACGGATTCGAGCGTGAGACCCTGGCTGGCAAGCAGATCCTGTGTGGCTCGGTCGATAGCGATCCTCGTCAGGATCTTCTCGTGCCCAATTCCGCGCCGAGGGTCGGCATTCGTCCGATCTATGAGTCCGGACACGGTCTGCTCACCATCACCGACGACGTAGGCCGGCACACGCTCTGCCACGGCAACGACTGTATCGTTGACGACCACGACCCGATAGTCCCGGCCCACGACATGGGATTCAACCAGGAGATCTCCGCTCCGGCTCTCAGTCAGTGCCGCTGGGAATGCATCTCGGACAGCTTGCTCGTCGCGAAGGTTCGTACAGACGCCACGGCCGTGGTTCCCGTCGAGCGGCTTGAGAACGACCGGATAGCCAATCGCCCCAGCCTGCCGGACAGCCCCCTCGATAGTCCTCACGGCGATGCCGATGGGTGCGGGAATACCGATTTCCCGGAGCAGACGATTCGTCAGGTATTTATCCATCGCGAGCTTGGCCCCAAGATCAGAGGTCTCTGAGGTAAGCGTCGTCCAGATTCGCTTCTGGAAGCGGCCATGCCCAAGTTGAACCAGGGAGCGGTCTGGGTCGAGCCGCAACACCGGAATACCACGCTGCTCGGCTGCATGGACGATCGCCCGGGTAGACGGGCCGAAGGTGAGCCGCTCGGCCAGGCGAATGACCTGAGCCTCCAGCTCCTGCTGGGCATCGAGGTCCCGCTCCGCATCGTACAGGACGTGGTTGAGCAGGCGGACCGAGAATTGTCCAGCGGCGATCCCTACCTCGGCCTGCTCGTAGCCATAGACGACGTTCTCGAGATTCGGATCGGGAGATGGCCAGGACCGGCCGTCTCGAATAGCCGCTCCAGCGAGACCTTGCACATGGAGGATCAGATTGACCAGGACACCGCTCATCGAGGGGCCATTCTGAAAGGGTCCTATCACATCTCCACCGGGATGGTGAATCAACCCATCGGCTAGCAGCGATGGGAGCAGTGTCATGAGTCGGTCGCTCAGTCCAGAAATCCGGCTAGGTTTCTGGACAGATTTCTGGTCAGGCAGTCCACCGACATCGACCAATAGCCGGATGACAGGCCCCCGTCCCCAGATGCTTGGTCCGCGCAGGATGGACGTCTCCCGGATCTCGATCATCCCTGGTTCCTTCTCCATGGCTTGCAGTTGGTACTGGGGTCGCCTCTCAGGTAGCCATCGATCGTGGAGGGTCTTGGGCGTACTGACGTTCACGACAGGCATAGCTGAGGAAGGCATTGACCGTGTTGAGAACCACCCTGTCGGTCCGCCTTGTCAGGAGCCGGCCGGGACTTCGACCTTCCGTCCCGGAGTTCCGAACACGTCGTCGTGGGGATCTTGCCCAGTCAGAATGGTCCGCTTCCCATCACTGCCGGGCTCAGACGGCGAAAGGCCGGCGACCACGCCAGAGACGAGCTACGCCATTCGGTCTGGTTGGCTAATGTGTGGAGCATGGGAAATGCCAACGAATCGTCCAGTTAGAGTCCGGGTGCCCATCACATCGGCAGCACGGGTACGCGACTCAGGAAATCCCGTCCCACTTGTCGCGAGGCCGGCTGCCAACAGATGGACCTGGCGACCGTTGTCCGTTGCCTAGTCCTCGGACGTGGCGACCCGGCTGGACTCGACGGCGGCGCGGCTGGCGAGGCGGATCGAGGTGGGGACAGTAGCCAGTTTGGCCGGACCAGAGACACTCGCTGACTGGATGCTCGGGCTCATCGTTAGTGCCTCAAGCACGAACGCGAAGGTCGAACCGATCTGGCTGGCCATGACCCGCTCGGCCCAATCGCCATCCCCGGCCTCCAGGGCGTCGACCAGCGCGACATGCTCGTCGTGGGCGACGACGTTACGATCCAGCAGCGCGTGGCTGAGGTGATTGATGCGCTCGACACGGTCGAGCAGGTTGGAGATCAGGTTGGCGAGGACAACGCTTCCCGAGGCGCGGGCGACGGTGACGTGGAATTCTGTGTTGGCGGCGAGGAAGTCGGCGGCACTCTCCGCGTTCCCAGGATCGTAATGACTCTCGCAGAGCTCGCGGAGCCGGACAACCGCGTCGGCTTCGATCGATCCGGCGGCGCAGCGAGCGGCAACCGGTTCGAGCAGCAGCCGGATGTCGAACAACTCGCGGACCTCCCGGAGGGTGACCGCCGGAATCATGTATCGCTGCCGGGAGATCGTCTGGACGAGTTGCTCCTGATAGAGACGCTTCAGCGCCGACCGCACCGCCCCCCGCCCGGTTCCAAATCGGTCAGCGAGGTACTCCTCGGTCACCTGCTGCCCCGGCACCAACGCGCAGGTGATGATCGCCCGCTTGATCGCCCGGTACGACGCTTCGGTCTGTAACTGCTCCGGCACCGTCGTATTCATCAAGCGACCATCCATTCGTCGGACCCTGCGAGACGATCATCGAGCGACACTCGTTTTATCCACCATATAAGACCATAGAACTCAGGCTGTGAGGAAGCAGATCTACCCTGTTGGCCTCGATCAGGAACACAATGCGCGGCCCCAGCTAGCCTTCTCAGCAACGACCCCGTAACGACATCAGCTGGGCGCCCGGTATCCACCCCTTTAGCCGGGCAAATATAGGCATTTCGCATACTCTGTCACCTCAAATGGCGTTTTCGGGCACCCAAACTGTTGACCATGGTACTCCAGAGTGCTACAAGTCCCGTATTGCAGATGGCGTTCGCCTTCAATCGGTCTCCGATGCCCAGTGCCTGCTGGACGTCAACACCAGAAGCGACCAAAGTATCGTCCGCCCCGCGACGGTCCTCTCGTCCGTTCAGGATCCGGTCCCGACCCGTGGCGCTCTCCTCCGCATCATTGGTCATCTCGATCATCCCGGTCATTCCCGCGCCGGTCCAGGCGGCTGACGCACGCCGCAGAGGGAGAGGGCCATGCAGCGGTACATCCTGAAGCGACTCTCGCTCGCGATCCCGACGATCCTTGGCGCCGTCACGCTGGTTTTCTTTGCGATGCAACTCGCGCCAGGTGACCCCGCCTCGCTGTTCATCCCGCCCGATCTCGCGCCAGCCGACAGCGCGGCCCTGGAGCAGCGGATCAACGACAAGTACGGCTTCGATGACCCGCTCCCGATTCAGTACGGCCACTACGTCGCCAACCTCGCGACACTCAACCTGGGCGAATCGCTGCGGGAAGGGACGCTGATCAGCAACGATCTCAAGACCCGGCTGCCGCACACACTTCGGCTGGGCATCGGTGCCCTGATTGTCTCGACGGTCCTCGGGATCTCGCTGGGGTTGATCTCGGCAGTCTTCCGTGGGACGTGGATCGACAAGCTGACGATGTTCATCGCCCTGCTCGGCGTTTCCATCCCGAGCTACTGGCTGGCGTTCTCCCTGATCCTGCTGCTCTCGATCGAGGTCGCGTGGTTGCCGCCGTCCGGTCTCGGCGAGACACCGTTGAGCTGGGAGGGCGTCCGGCACCTGATCATGCCGGTGATCGTGCTCTCGCTCGGCACGGCCGGCGCTCTTGCCCGCTACACGCGGTCGAGCATGTTGGACGTCATCAATCGCGATTATGTCCGAACTGCCCGGGCCAAGGGCGTCCGCGAGCGTGGCGTCCTGCTGGGCCACGCCTTCCGGAACGCGCTCGTTCCAATCGTAACGATCCTTGGACTGAACTTCGGCTTCGTGCTGAGCGGCGCCGTGATCGTCGAGACAGTCTTCGCGCTGCCCGGGGTTGGACGCTACCTGGTCGATGGCGTCAACGGCCGGGACTTCCCGGTTGTCCAGGCCGCGGTCCTCGTCATCGCGACGGGTTTCGTCCTCGGAAACCTGTTGACCGACATCCTGCTCGCCTACCTCGACCCGCGGATTCGGTATGAGTAGTCCGTACGGGCCGCTCGAATGCGAACCCGTCCCAGCGACCCGGCGGGGACCGCCCAGGGAGTAGCGATGAAAGTCCAGACCGCAGCCCGGGCCACCGTCCAAACCGCACTCCCGGCGTTCACCCCGCGGGACTCGCCGCTGGAGCGCAAATCGAAGACGCGCACCCAGATGCAGCGGGTCGTCCACGAGGTCGTGACCAACCGGCTGGCGCTTGCCGGCGCGCTCATCCTGATCACCGCCTTTACGGTCGCCATCCTCGCGCCGGTCCTGGCGACGCATGACCCACGAGCCCAAAGCCTGCTTAAGCGGCTTGCTCCACCCTCATCGGAGTTCCGTCTCGGCACTGACGAACTCGGCCGGGATGAGTTCTCCCGGCTGGTCTGGGGGGCGCGCAACTCCCTGTTTATCGGGTTCGCCGGGACAACCGGTGGTCTGTTGCTCGGGACGATCATCGGCTTGCTCGCCGGCTTCTTCGGCGGCTGGCTGGACATGATCGTCATGCGTTTGATCGACATCATGTACGCCTTTCCCGGCATCCTCCTCGCCATCCTGATCGTCGCCATCGTCGGCCCGAGCATTACCAACCTGATCATCGTCCTCGCGATCTGGGGCACTCCGACGCTGTCCCGGATCGTCCGGTCGTCGGTCCTGATGCTGAAGTCAGAGGAGTTCGTCCAGGCGGCGGTCGCGCTCGGCGCCTCCCGGACCCGGATCATGACGAGGCACCTGCTGCCCAACTGCGTCGGCCCGATCATCGTCTACTCCACGCTTGGGCTGGCCGACGCGCTCCTGACGACGGCCGGCCTCGGCTTCCTTGGTCTCGGCGTCCAGGCGCCGGCGCCGGAGTGGGGCACGATGCTGAGCGTCGGCCGGAACTACCTCCGCGAAGCTCCGCACCTGATGATCTTCCCCGGCCTACTGATCCTGCTGACCGTCATCTCCCTGAACCTGATCGGCGACGCGCTCCGTGATGCGCTCGACCCACGGACCAGGTGACCTAAGTATCTGGCCCGGCGCCGTCCGGCACCGTCCCGTGGTCGAACTCCATGCGCCGTCGCAGCTGTCCGATCTCCCTACGCCTTGGAAAGGAGCCGTTCACGACCTGATCATCACCTGTAGCCCCAAGTCTTCCAGCCGTCGATCCACCATCCCGAGGAGCATTCAAATGAGCGACCTGACCAACGATTCGGCCATCGATCGCGCCGTCCGGCAGCCCCGCAGCCGTCGCGAACTGTTCCGCCTGCTGGCCGGAGGCGCCGCCGTCGCCGCTGGTGGCGTCGCGCTGGCTCCGGGCGCTGGCGCCCTGCAGGGAACGCCGGGCGGCAGGGCGTCCATCGTCACCTCCGCCAACCCGGCGTCCTGGGACCTGACCAACTCCACCTGGCCAACCTGGGAAGGCGTCAACTTCCTCTACGACCGGCTCGTCTCGTTCGATGAGGCGGAGCAGCTGATTCCGGCACTGGCATTGTCCTGGGAGGCCTCGGCCGATGGCCTGGAATGGACATTGAAGCTGAGGCCCGGTGTCACCTTCCACGATGGGACGCCATTCAACGCCTCCTCGGTCCAGTTCAACATCCAGCGCCACCTCGACATGCCGGACTCCGGCTTTTACTCCGTCTATGAGCCGGTCGCGCGGGTGGACATCGTCGACGACCTGACCGCGAAGATCGTCCTGAGTGAAGTTCGGCCCAACTTCGCCTATGAGGGCCTGGCCCAATGGGGTGCGCTCCAGGTCAGCCCGACCGCCTTCACAGCACTCGGCGCCCGCTTCGGCGAGGCCCCGGTCGGAACGGGCCCGTTCACATTCACCTCGTACGAGCCGGGCGCGTCGATCACCTACACCCGCAACGAGACCTACTGGGGTGGGGCGCCGCTGCTGGAGTCGGTGCAGGTCCGGATCATCCCCGAGGCGGCCGTCGCCCTGGTCGAGATGGAGGCCGGGACCGTCGACGCGATCATCGTCGAGCCCAAGGACGTCCAGGCCATGACGGATCTCGGGCTCGTGATCGAGGAGCGGGTCGCGCCGGGTGCCGAGATGATGAGCATCAACGTCTCGCAGTCCCCGACCGACGAGCTCAAGGTCCGGCAAGCGCTCGCCCTGGCGATCGACCGGGACGCGATCATCGAGGCGGTCCTGTTCGGCTTCGCGGAGAAGTCCAACGGGGGCGTGACCAGCACCTCGCCGTTCTACAACGCCGACATCCCGCTGATCGCCTACGACCCGGATGCGGCCGGCGTGCTGCTCGACGAGGCCGGCTGGGTGATGGGCGAGGGCGGCATCCGGGAGCGCGACGGCCAGCCGCTCAAGCTCGCCCTGCTCTCGAGCGACTTCACCGACTGGGGCCTGTTCAACCAGATCTTCCAGGAGCAGCTCCGGGTCGTCGGAATCGACACCGAGATCACGACGCTGGAGTGGAACGCCATGCTTGACCAGTGGCGCGAGAACCAGGGACCGTGGCACATCTCCTACCATCAGCAGGGGGCGATCATGGCCTCGACGAGCCCGATCCAGGCCTCGTGGGCGCCATCCGACTACTGGTCGATCGATCAGCTCGACGACGCGACCGCACCGGACCTGATCCCGGTCCGGGACGAACTCGAAGCTCTCGCCAACGAGTTCGACACCGCCGCCGACCCGGTCCGGCGGCTCGAAATCGCGAAGCGGGCCCAGACCCTGTTCCATGACCATCAGTTGACGGCCTGGATGTGGCACCGCGCCAGTGTCCACGCGATTCAGCCGCGCCTGAAGGACTACCGGCTCAGCCACGCCGGCCGGATCGTCGAACTCGACAAGGCCTATATCGGGTAGGCCGTGGTGGCCGAAGCGGCCCGTCGTAGGAACGACCCTTGTGGTCGTCCGGCCGCCGCGGCTCGCTGGGCAATAGCGCGTTCGCAACCAGCTCGGTTGCGGCAGAACGCTCGGTCGCGGGGCAGTCCCCGACCCCTTCCCGGCTCCCGGAGAGGGGGGCCGCTGGCTTCGCGCAGGCAGGAAGCGACGCCCATCTCGTAGGGGCGAAGCGTGCGAGCCCGGCCGCCGCAGAGGCCATCGCCCCGCAGGGCGATGGCGGTGTTCGTGATACGGATGTTCACATCGAATACCCGTGTCGGCCTGGCGGCGCGGGCGAGGACAAGCCATCGCCCCTACGATTCTGGTCGCCATCCGGCTTGGCGAACAGCGACCACGAATCGCCTTCCACATCTTGATCCCGAGGAGGAACCCGCCCCGTGACGATCCCAACCGGTCCCGATGCGACCGGCCCTCCAACGATCTCATCGGAGCGATACGCCCGGGCCGAGCGTTTCCTTCCCTGGAACGCCGATCGGCTCCTGTTCCAGATGGGGATCGACCCGAGATGGATCGAGGGGACCGACCGCTTCTGGTACCGGAGTGAGACCGCTCTCGGCCCTCGGTACCCGCTCGTCGACCCGACCGGCGGGACCGTCCAGCCCGCGTTCGATCACGTCCGGCTGGCGGCGGCACTGACCCGGGCCTCCGGACTTCCGGTCGATCCGGACGGGCTCAACCTCACCGATCTCGTCTTCGAGGGCGATTCCAGCAACGTGACGTTTACCTCGATGGACGCGACCTGGACCTGCGACCTCGACGGGTATGTCTGCACACAGAACGAACCGGCGACACCAGTCGGGCCAGAGGTCGTGCGCTCGCCGGACGGCCGCTGGGACGTGTTCGTCCGCGACCACAACCTTTGGCTCCGGAACCTCGCGAACGGTACGGACCGGCAACTGACCGACACCGGCGAGCCAGGTCATGGTTACGGCGCGACTCTGCTTTCCCCGCTGGCAATGGCCGGCCTGGCGGAACCGGACCGCCCGGTCGGCCATTGGGCGCCGAACAGCAGCCGCTTCCTGAGCTGCCGGATCGACGAGCGACCGGCAAAGCACCTGCATCTCGTCCAGTCGGTCCCAAAGAACGGCGAGACTCGCCCGCAACTTCACACCTACGCCTACCCACTACCGGGCGACACCGACCTTCCTCTTGCCGAGGGCTGGATCTTCGCAGTCGATGGGTTAGCTCCGGTCCGGATCGACCTGCCGCCGATCCCGATGATGTACTACGGGGTGCCGTTTCAGGACAGCTCGCTGTGGTGGACACCCGATGACGCCCGCCTGTTCCTTCTGACGCGGGAGCGCGGTGGACGCAGCTACGATTTGCACGCCATCGACGCAATCAGCGGCGCAACCCGGAGACTGATCTCCGAACGGAGCAACCGCGGCATCGACCCGTTTTTGTTCTGGGCTGACGTCAACATCCGACTCCTCGACGACGGTCAGCGGGTGATCTGGTACGCGCAACGGGACGGCTGGGGTCACCTCTATCTCTATGACACGGAGACCGGCGAGCAGATCCGGCAACTCACGTCTGGCGCATTCAACGTCTCCCGGATCGCCCACGTCGACGAGGCCGGGCACTGGGTCGCGTTCATGGCCGTCGGCCGGGAGAAGGACCGGGACCCATACCTCAACCATCTCTACCGGGTCAGTCTCGAAGGCGGCGAGCCAGAACTTCTCACACCCGAGGACGCCGACCACACCGTCCGCTACTCGCCGTCCGGCGCCTTTGTCGTCGACATCGCTTCCCGCACCGACACGCCACCGGTGACCAGCCTGCGGACCGCGGCCGGACCGCTCGTCCTCGAACTGGAGCGGGCCGACATCTCGCCCCTCCGCGCGACCGGCTGGGCCGCACCGGAGCGGTTCGCGGCCAAAGCCCGGGACGGCGTCACCGACGTCTACGGCGTCATCGTCCGGCCGACGACCTTCGACCCGAGCGCGTCGTACCCGGTGATCGACTACATCTACGCTGGCCCCCAGGTGAACGTCGCGCCGACGACCTTCACGGACGCCGTGCCGTTCACCGACACCTTCCGCTCGGGTCGTGGCTCGGGGTTCTGGCAGGCGCAGGCGATCGCCGAGCTCGGCTTCGTCGTCGTGATGATCGACGGCCTCGGGATGCCGGGGCGCTCGCAGGCGTACCACGACGTCAGTTACCGCAACCTCGGCGACGGTGGTATCCCCGACCACATCGCCGCGATCCGCCAGCTCGGCGACCGCGACCCAGCCCTCGACCTCAGCCGGGTCGGGATCTACGGGCACTCCGCCGGCGGGTATGCCTCGGCTCACGCGATCCTGGCCTACCCCGACTTCTACAAGGTCTGCGTCTCCTCGGCCGGCAACCACGATCACCGGCTCGACAAGGCCAGCTGGGTCGAGCGGTACATGAGCCCGGAGATCGACGACCACTACGACGCGCAGGCCAACCGGACCCTGGCTGGGAACCTGACGGGGAAGCTCCTGCTGGCCCACGGGGAGATGGACGAGAACGTCCACCCGGCCTCGACGCTAGCTCTGGTCGACGCTCTGATCCGGGCCAACAAGGACTTCGACCTCCTGATCATTCCGAACCGGCCCCACCGCCTCGACAACGACCCGTATTTCGTCCGCCGCCGCTGGGACTTCTTCGTCCGCCATCTGCTCGATGCCGAGCCGCCGGCCGGTTACCGGATCGCGGAACCGCCCGCCATCTGAGACGATGTCGCTAGTCCGTGAGCAATTGACGCAACAGACCCACACGACAGGGAGGTCGAACAGCAATGACCGAGGCCGCGCATCGAACGACCCAGGACGTCCTTCACGCATCGGCGTGGCGCAACATTGGTCCCCACCGCGGTGGACGGGTGGTCGCCGTCGCCGGCGACGTCTCGACACCGGGCCAGTTCTGGTTCGGCGCCTGCGCCGGGGGCGTCTGGAAGACGACCGACAGCGGCATCACCTGGCGCAACCTCTCGGACGGTTTCTTCAACACGGCGGCGATGGGAGCGCTGGCCGCCTCGGAGTCCGACCCGAACGTGATCTACGCTGGCACCGGCGAGACCTCGATCCGCAACCAGGTCTCGCACGGCGACGGGGTCTACAAATCGAGCGACGGCGGCCGAACCTGGGTGCACCTCGGCCTGAGCGACACCCGGCACATCGGCAAGATCCAGATCCACCCGCGCGACCCGGACACCGTCTACGTCGCGGCGCTCGGCCACGCCTTCGGCCCGAACGAGGAGCGCGGCGTGTTCCGCTCCCGCGACGGCGGCGCGAACTGGGAGCGCGTCTTCCATAGAAGCGACCGGGCCGGTACGCACGACCTGACGATGGACATGAACAACCCGCGCATCCTCTACGCCCCGTCGTGGCAGGTCCAGCGCTACCCCCATACGCTCGACTCCGGCGGCGAGGAGTGCGGCCTGCACCGCTCGATGGATGGCGGCGACACCTGGGAGGAGATCAGCCGGCGACCGGGACTGCCGACCGGGCTGCTCGGCAAGATCGGCGTGGCCGCTTCCCGCGCTCGGCCGGGCCGGGTCTGGGCCCTGATCGAGGCTGAGGACGGCGCCCTGTTCCGCTCCGATGACTACGGTGAGACATGGATCCGGCTCAGCGAGCAGTCCACGCTCCGGACACGCCCCTGGTACTACATGCACGTCACCGCCGACCCCGTCGACACGGATACCGTCTACGTCCAGAACTACGGCATCTGGAAGTCGACCGACGCCGGTGCGACATTCAAGCAACTGCCAACGATGCACGGCGACGAGCACGCTCTCTGGATTCACCCAAGCGACAACCGGACGATGATCAAGGGCGACGACGGCGGCGGCTGCGTCAGCCACAACGGCGGCGAGACCTGGTCCACGATCGTCAATCAGCCGACCGCGCAGATCTACCATGTCATCACCGACGACCAGTATCCGTACCGAGTCTACGGCTCGCAGCAGGACAACTCCGCCATCACCCTCCCCAGTGCGACCGACGACGTCGCGATCCACGAGCGGACCTGGTACGCACCCGGTGGCGGCGAGAGTGGCTACATCGCGATCAAGCCGGACGAGCCCTGGCACGTCGTCGCCTCTGGCCCAGTCGGTCCGCGAGCCTACAACGACGTCATGTCGCACCATGACCGCCGGACCGGGCAGCCGCGCAACATCACCGTCTGGCCAGAGCTGTTCGGCTGGGGAGCTGGCGCGGAGTCGATGCGATACCGCTTCCAGTGGACCTTCCCGATCATGTTCTCGCCCCACGCCCCGCACCCGCTCTACGTCGCCTCCAACCATATTCACCGCTCGGACGACCTCGGGAGCAGCTTCCGGGTGATCTCGCCCGACCTGACCCGGCACGACCCGGACAAGCTCAAGCCGTCGGGCGGCCCTTTGACCCGGGACAACACGGGCGCGGAGGTCTACTGCACGGTCTACGCACTCGCTGAGTCGCCGCTCCGGCAGGGTGTGTTCTGGGCTGGGAGCGACGACGGGCTCGTCCATATCTCCCGCGACGACGGCACCACCTGGACGAACATCACTCCGCCGGACCTGCCCGAGTGGGCCATGATCAGCATCATCGAGGCGTCCCCACACGATGAGGCGACGGCCTTCGTCGCGGCCACCCGCTACCGGCTCGATGACACGACGCCCTACCTGTTCCGGACCGACGACTTCGGCGCGACCTGGACCCGCATCACCGACGGTATCCCGAACAACGAGTTCACCCGCGTGATCCGGCAAGACCCGGTTCAGGCCAACCTCCTGTTCGCCGGGACCGAGACGGGCCTCTACGTCTCCCTGAACGGCGGCGCATCATGGGGCCGGATGAGCGATGGTCTCCCGGTCGTCCCGGTCTACGACTTGGCGGTCAAGGGCGACGAGCTGGTCGTCGCGACGCACGGGCGCGCTTTCTGGATCCTCGACGACCTCTCGCCTCTGCGGGAGGTGGCGGGTGATGCCGGCGAGAAGGGAACTGTGCGGCTGTTCCCGCCCCGTTCCCGCGTCCGGGCGCGACGGCAGGAGATCGACGTCGCCAGCGCGAAGCCGGGCCATGTCAACTACGCCAACGCCGACACCAGTCCCGTCCTCTGGGACACCGTGACGGGATTCGACGGTCAACCGGCGGTCCGCCTCCTGACGGCCGGGACCAACCCGCCGGCCGGAATGGTCGTGAGCTACGTCCTGCCGGAAACCGTTGCCACGAATGTCTCCCTGTCGTTCCACGATCCAGACGGGACCGAACTCCGGCGGTTCGACCTCGACGAGTCGCCTGGCGCCGCCCGGCCCGGCGTCAACCGATTCACCTGGAACCTGCGCTCACCCGGCGCGACGAGCCTGACGGATGTCCCACTCGACTCGTGGGAGCGACCCGACGGTCCGCTGATCGTCCCCGGCCAGTACGAGGTCCGACTCACGGTCGACGGCAAGACCGTGGCGCAGCCCTTCACCCTGCTCCCCGATCCGCGTAACACCTCTCCGGCCGAAGACCTCGTGACCCAGCGTGAGATGCTGCTGGAGATCCTCGCGAGCCTGTCCCGAACCAACGACACGATCATCCGCGTCGAATCGCTCCGGGGACAGGCGTCGGGCTGGCTGAAGCGGTCATCCGAGCCGGCCATCGAAAGCGCCGCGCAGGCGGTCCTGGACGCGACGGACCCGCTACGACCCCGTCTGATCGACATCGGGATGCATCAGGCCCAGCTCTGGCCGAGCGGGTTGCACGAGAAATTCAACGCCCTGTTCGAGTCAGTCGACAGCGCCGATTTCGCTCCGCCTACCCAGGCCCGCGAAGTCTTCGCGAAGCTGACCGCCGAACTGGACGAGATCGTCACAACCGTGGACCTCATCGGCCATGAGCAGGTCGGCCGACTCAACGACGTGCTGCGGGAGCACGGCGTGGCCTATGTCGGCTGACACGAACAGCACCGACCCGACGACGTCGCCGCCAACTGGACAAAGTACGAGGCGTTCATCGAGGAGGCCGCGCTTCAGGGTGTCGACTACCTCGTCTTTCCGGAGGTCTCGCTTCAGGGCTACCTGTTCGCGTCGGGCGGGCTCGGCTCGGCTTGGAATCGATGCGGGAGCAGATCACCTGATTCCGCGCTTATCAAATGTGGCTGGTCTGCTCCAACCAGGTCCAGCGGCCCGACACGCTGGGGGCGTCGAACTCCTACCGCCACAGCCAGATCGTGGCGCCGAACGGCAGGATTCTCGCTGACACCGGGTATGCGGAGGGACTGGCCATGGCGACCGTTGATCCCGATGCCGGGCTGGAGCACGCCCGGACGCACGAGTTCTTCGGGCTCAACCTGCTTCAGGACCGGCGTCCGGCCCACTACGGCACCCTGACCGACAACGACCGCTACCAGCTGCCGAAGCAGGTCAACCCATCCGTCCCCGTACCAGGCGACCATCAGGCGGAGGTCGCCCAGCCGGTCGCTGAGCAGGACGATCTGGCCGGTGCTACCAGGCAGGCGTGCCGTGTTATGCCGGCTCATCCGGAACGTAGCGGCCGTGGTCCGGGACGGCAACCTCATCGAAGCGGGCGGCGAGCCCGGCCAGTCCTTGTTCCAGTGCGTCGCCGGACATGGCCGGACCGTGACCACTCACGGCTGTCAGCGGGTGCAGCGCGGCCAGCGTCTCGACGGAGCGGCGGGCCGACACCCAGTCCGACGTGAAGTAAGCCGGCGGACGGTGGACCTCCGCCTCATCCCGCACGATCGCGTAGAGCGACTCTTCGGCGGTCGTGACGAAGGCGTCGCCCACGATCAGGCAGCGATCCTCGTCGCGGAACAGCGAGACGTGTCCATCGGAGTGGCTGGGCGTATGCAGCCAGCGCCAGCCCGGCATCCCCGGCACCGAGCCGTCATCCGGCAGGGCCCGGACCCGGTCTCCAAGGTCGATCGCCTTGGCGGGGTAAGCGAAAGATAGTAGGGCCATCACGCCGCCACCCACCGTTGGGTCCGGCGGGAGATAGTCCTTTTGCCCGGTGAGATGCGCCAGCTCAACGGCATGAGCATAGACGGGGACGTCCCAGTCCTCGAACAGTTCCGGAAAGGCCCCGCGGTGGTCGAAGTGGCCGTGAGTCAGAATGATCGCATCGGGTGGGTTGTTCGCCCCGAAGCGCTCCTCGGCGGCCTCCACGATCACCCCGCGGCTGCCCGGAAGCCCGGCATCGACCAGCACCCACTGCTCCGGCGTCCCCCAGAGGTAGCAATTGGCAATCAGATAGCGAATGCGGGTCAGATCCGGGCCGACCTGCTCGACCGTGTGCGTCATGGACACTGGCGTCCCTCCTGGCTCCGGAATTCCGCGTCAATCGACGCCGTCGTCCCGGCAGATCCTCGTCGGGAGGTGACGTGCATTTCGCGTTCCCGGAACCGAAGATGGTCCGCCAGTGTCGAGCCCGATATCAGCTGCCGGACGCCAGAGATCATCCGGGAAGGCTTCAAGCACCGGGACGAAGGACCAGACCGGCGGCATCTCCCCACCAGGCCCCATGACATGGGGAATCGGTCGAGCCAGGTGCGAACCCGACCAGCCTGAGCCGAGATCGTGGTCCTCCTTGGGCTTGCCCCGACCGTCACCCACAGGCGCGACCGCCCCCTCGGGCGACGAGGTCGTCCGCAACTCTCCGTGGCTGAGCCAGGAACCGTTCGTCGTAGAGAGGACACGTCGCCGGAACTGACCGAGCTCGGCGAAGCAGGCGCCCGTCACGAGTCCGAACTGGCCCGTCCCGAAGATGGCGATCGTCATGCTGTGCATTCCGGGCGATGGGATGGGGGACCAGCTACCGACGACGGTCCGTCGAACGAGGGGTGACGAGTTGGGCGAACGTCGCGATGAGACCAGCGATGAGGACGGGGAGGGTCGCGATGGCGATCATGAGCAGGTCCATCCGGTGCAGGCCCCAGCCACGGGATGCGTCAAGCACGAGGACCGTCGGCCCCTGGTCGATCCGGTAGGTGTTCAGCACCAGCCCGATGAGCAGGACGCCGGCCGGCCAGAGGACGAGCAGAATCGCGAGTGTCAACAGCCGCCTCATCGACTCGTCATTCTCGTCGTCACGTGACCGGACGCGAGACGCGCTCGGGTCCCGGTTGATCGCGGATGGTCCGGTCGCGAACCCGGTTTGCCGGGTTGCCCTGATAGACTCCTCGCGGCTCGGCGTCCCGCAGCAGGACCGACCCGAGGGTGACGATCGCCTCTTCCCGGACCGTCACGCCGGGCCCGACGCGAGCAAACGCTCCGACCCAGGCACCGGGTTCAATCGTGATCGGTTTGACGATCAGTCCCATGCCGGGATCGGCCCAGTCGTGATTGCCGGTGCAGAGGTAGGCGCCCTGGGAGACGCAGGCATCGTCGCCGATGGTGACGGCGACGAAGTTGTCGATCCACACCCGCTCCCCCAGCCAGACGTTGTCGCCGACGGTGAGGTGCCACGGGTACTTGATGTAGATGCCCGGCTTGATGATCACGTTCCGGCCGATGGTCGCGCCGAACGCCCAAAGGATGCGCGCCTTGAGCCCGTACGGGACGAAGACCGGGCTGAGCAGCGTCCCCGCCTCGACCACCAGCCAGAGCGTCCGGTACCAGAACGGCCGACCGGGCCCAAGCGTCCCTGATCACGGCGCTGGATGGGTACGTCGAGGCGCTGAACCTTGCAGCGGATGCGATTGGATCCGGTGACGATCGTCTCCTGGAGCAGGCGGTCACCCTGGTGACGACGGCCCGAAATGACTACGCGACCGCCGATGACCGGGTCCTGCTCGCCCTCCAGGCCTGCTCCGTCGCCAGCCAGTCCGCCTGACCGATCTCGGCCGGTTCCCGCGATGTCGCATACATCGATGCATCGGCCATCCGACGGCTCGACCAGAAGAGACCTCGTCCCCGTGCTACCACCTGCCGGAGGTTTGGCGTGAAACGAACGATTGCGGTGATGGCTACGGTCCTGATCGTTGCCAGCCTCGGTGTCGGCTATGTCGTCGGTCGGTCCGGCGGCGGGGATTCGGGCGACTCGATCTCGAGCCGCCTCGGCAATCTGATCTCGCCGGCCCCGTCAGCGCAGCGATCCAGCCCGGCCTCCGGTACCCCGGCAGGGGGAACTCCCGCCAGTGCGGCTGTGCCCAATCCTCCACCGCCTTCGGGCACACCCATCGTCGGGCCCGTTTCCGTCACTCCAGCGATGGCGGCACCTCCTGTCCCGGCTGATCCAGCGACACCCGTGGTCCCCGCGACGCCACGCTCCTCGCCCGCCGCCCCTGTGCTGTTCCCGGATGATTGAGGAACGGGCACGCCTGCACCCTTGACTCCGGTCGCACGATTACCGCAACCAGAAGTGGCCAGGGTCGGGACACCTACTACCAGCAACGCGGTACCTGGAGCCACATCATTGGCCCGACCATCGGCCAGTGCCAGTGCCAGTGCCAGTGCCAGTGCCAGTGCCAGTGCCAGTGCGAGCGCTTCCAGCCGGCCAGCCGCCATAGGCGGCGATGGGATCTCCATCCAGTACGAGACACCGGCAACCGGGACCTGATCTGACGTGATTTGACGGCCAACCCGCTGCCTGACAGTGACTGCAACCCCGTACTCTCGGCCCTGCGCCAGCAGCTTCGCCTTTACTCCACGCTGTGCAGTTCATCCGAATGATGGCCACGAAATGTGTCTTCTATGAACGACACCGGATGGCGGCAGCCCGCCATTCCGTCCGACGCATTGACTCCAAGTGGGGCTTGTCCCAATCCAACCCCGTGAAAACGGACGATGT
>JAABUN010004360.1_pt1 | contig 19478 bp, 20 predicted proteins | sample 5559311 | NCBI WGS metagenome assembly JAABUN01 (sample SAMN10711877, study PRJNA513370) | rock metagenome | isolation source: Antarctica rocks | place: Antarctica: Victoria Land, Siegfried Peak sud | reverse complement strand
GGCCGCCTCCCGCAGCAGCATCGTGACCGCTTCCGTCAACTCCATCGCGCCCCCCGACACTCGCCCGTCCTTCCGTTGGCGCGAGCCTACCATGTGCGGGATACCTATTTCCACGACAATCCCTAAATGCCCTTCATGGGGGCAGTGTCCCCTTCATGGGGATGGCTGCCCTCCGGGGGATTTGCCCCCCTTGACTCTGCGCGACCATAGCGAACAGCCCCGCTCCTCCTCGAGGCGCGGGGCCACCGTGTCTACCGGCCCGATCATCGCGCCGCTAGATCGTCCATACGCCCATCCCGGCTGCGCTACTCCGCCAGAACAAGAATCTCCCGCGCCTGTCGCTCGGCGGGCCGGGCCGGGTCGCCGCCGATCGCGAAGCTGACCGCCTGCCCCTCGCGCAACTCCTCGAACACCCCCGCCACCAGCGCCTCGCGCCGGAACGGGATGTCGTCGCCCCCATCGTCGGGGCGGATGGTGCCGCTCCCGAGCGCGATCCGCACCCCCTGGATGATCCCCTGTGCCTGCATCGCGATCCCCTTCCCTCGGTGTGTCGCCGCCGTGCCCCGCCCGGTCGCCCACGGGGGCCAGCCGGACGGCTCAGTCCGCGATCACCGCGCCGATCAGCCCCTCGATCGCCGGTCGCCCGGCGGCTTGCCGCGTCGCTTCCGTCAGCGGCCCCGCGCCGGGATTGAAGCCGACGATCGCGAAATCCTCGCTCGTCCCCTCCGGGCTGTCGCCCGCCGGATACTCCTCCTGCTCCACCCAGACGAAGCGGCCGTCGCGCGCCGGGTGGTGCCAGGCGGCGATCTGCGTGGCGAGCGCACCCGTGCGCGCGGCGAGCGGCACGATCCCGATCATCGGGTGCAGTTGCGTGGCGAGACCAACCGTCCGATCCCCCTCCTGAAAGATGCGGATGCGGCAGCTGCTGTGCCCGCCCGGCACCGCCAGGCGGTAGCGATAGTCGTGGGTCTGGGCCATCATGCGTGGGCTCCTTCCGGATGGGACGACCGCGCCAACCTGGCACGGGGATTGGTACGGCGCGGTCGCGCGGGGGCGATCGCCCCCGCTCACTACTCGCCTACTCGTTCAGGCCAGCGGCGTCAGATAACGGGCGATCGCCCAGACGTGGCAGGCGCTCCCGGCGAGCACGAAGAGGTGCCACAGGGCATGGGCACCGAAGACGCCGGGACGGAGGCGCGGGCGTCCGGTGGCGAAGATGATCGCCCCGACCGTATAGACGAGGCCACCCGCCAGAATCCAGGCCAGTCCCGCCAGCGGCACGACCGCCAGGAAGGCCGGCACGGCGAGGACGGCAAGCCAGCCCATCGCCACGTACAGCCCGGTCGAGAGCCAGACCGGTGCCCCCATCCAGCCGATCTTCAGCGCGATCCCGGCGCTCGCCAGCCCCCAGATCCCCGCCAGCAACCCCCAGCGCCAGCCCCCTTCCAGCGCCAGCAGGCAGAAGGGGGTATACGTCCCCGCGATCAGCACGAAGATCATCATGTGGTCGACGCGCAACGAGCGGGCGATGCCGACCGGGCCGAGCGGCAGCGCGTGGTGCGCGGCGCTCGCCGCGTAGAGGGCGATCAGGCTCAGGCCGAAAATCGCGAAGGCGACGAGCGCGCTGCGCGAGCCGGTACCAAGCGCCAGCCGCACCAGCACGGGCAGCGCGCCGAGCGCGAGGGCCACGCCCGCAAGATGGGTCAGCCCGTTGGCGGGCTCTCGAATGGAGCAGAACACTACGCCTCCCAGCCGGAATCGGCTCAGGGCTACTCGGGGGGTGACGAACGCGGGCGCAGGCCGCGTGGCGGCGCTTCGACGGGCCGCAGCGGCCCACCGCGCGGTGCGGTGATCGAAGGGGGGCTACTCCGCGGCGCGTTGCGCGGTCAGTGCCCGGTAGGAGTGGAGTTCGCCGTTGTAGAAGCAGCCGTCGCCTTCGCGCTCCTCGCTTGCCACCGCCGTCGGATTCTCCACCAGGCGCACGATCTGGCCCCGGTTGGTCTCCAGGCCGCTCCACTGCCGCACCAGCGCCAGGAAACGATTGCGGGAAGTGCCGACCCCCGTGCGACGATCCGTCGCGGCGCACGGCTCGCAGAGGGACGCGATGTAGGTGCGCGGCGTGACGTTGAGGAGGGAGGGGCGCGTGTGATACGCGGCATAGGCGAAGCGATAGCGAATCTGGGGGTGCGACGGCTCGCGCCCGCACACGCTGCACGAGACGTCGACGGTCAGCGGATTCACGATCGAGGCGTCGTCGCGGACGCGCGATGGTGCCTTCATGCCGCCACCGTCAGGGCGCGCAACGACGTGCTCGGCCCGGCGACACACACGGTGCTGGCCGATCCGGCGAAGCCGCGCTCCCGATAAGCCGCGCAGGGACACGCGCCCACTTCGGTGCCGATGACGAGCGCGCTGGCTAGAGGTGTAGACATCGATGGCTCCTGGATTGCGGTGCAACGGTATTCCGGCATGCACACAGCGCCCCAATGCGCCCCATGTAGCGGTTCCCCTCATACCCGTCAAGGAACTGCTACCAGTATACCGCATTTCCCGCGTCCCCGTGGCCGACTCGCCCACACGCGGCATCCCCTCCGTCGGCATCGAACACCCGGAAAGCGCCCTTCCCCCGACCCCGCACACCGCCGCAGCGGCCCTGCGGTGCGGCCCGCTCGCTTCGCCCGAACCCGGCTGTCCCGCCCGTCGCGTTCGCGTACCGCGCGACCCTCGCGGCGATCCAGTCTTGTCGCGGGACAACTCGCATCAGTCGTCCGCGCCGAGCTGTCACAGTAGCGCCGGCAGATCGAGCAGGCCACGGTGCGCGGTGATCTTGCCCTCCGCGACCGTGAAGAAGCGGTAGCGCCCGACCGCGAAGGGCCTACCGGACGCCGGGAGGGCGCGGAACGGCCCCGTCTGCACCCCACGGAACGTCTCGCAGACCGCCACCGTGTCCCCCTCGCCGACGATGGACTCGATGATCGTCTCGTGGCCCGGGAACGCGACGTCCGTGATCGCCAGGACGTTCGCCAACCCCGCGCGATCGGGCGGTGTGAAGGAATAATCGTGGTAGTCCTCGGCCAGGAACTCGTCGAGCCCCGCCCGCTTGCCGCCGTTCCAGACCTCCGCGATGTAGCGCCTGACCAGCGCCGTGTTCGTCTCGACCGCCATCGTACCCCCCGTTCCGCATCAATCTCGTCAACCAACTTGACCATTTCACCACGGTATACTATCCCGCGAGGATAGTCAAGGCATTTGACTATGCCGTCCGCACGAGTGAGGAGAGTCGGATGAGCGCCGCGCCCAATTTCGAACTGACGCTCCTGCTGACGCTCGGCTCGCGCGTCGTGATCGAGGAGTTGCACAGTCGCCTCGCCGCCCTCGGCTACGGCGACGTCCGCCCCGCGCACGGCTTCGTCTTCCAGCGGATCGCGCGCGCGGGCGCGACCGGCGGCGAACTGGCCGCCTTCCTCGACATCACGAAACAGGCGGCGAGCGCGATGGTAGCCGAGCTCGAACGGCGCGGCTACGTCGCGAGCAGACCGCACCCCACCGATCGGCGCGGCAAGATCATCACCCTCACCGCGCGCGGCTGGGACTGCCTGCAAGCGAGCGCGACCATCCTGGGCGAGATCGAAACGGGCTGGGCGACGATCATCGGCCCGGAACGGCTCGACGCGCTGCGGTCCGACCTCCGCCAGCTCATCGCCGCGACAAATGGCGGGGAACTCCCCCAACGCTTCCGCCCCGTCTGGTGAGGCCGCGCGCCCACCGGAGCGCCGCGCCTTCGCCGCGCCCCCCCGGGGCAACGGTCGTGCCCCGACCCGGCCCCTCGCTCACGCTCGGATGATGGCCCGCCGCGCCTTCGGCTCGCCCCTGGCCCACGCGGTCGCCGCCGCCCCGGCGGTCCTGGGACGTCTTGCAGGGGGGGACGGGCCAATCGGCCTATGGCTGGGGGACCGGGGGTTGGCGATAGTTATACCCATAGCTCCTACCGCGTCGGAGACCTTCCATACCGCGCCGGAACAGCGTTGTGCGCGTGCCGCCGCTGTACTACACCCACTTCCCGGGGGCGTCGATGTTACCTGCCATGCCGCTGCTGTCACTGCTGCCGCCGCTCCACGTCTTCGGGCTCCCCTACCCGGACAACCCCTGGCCGATCGGGCTGCACAACCTCTCCGACTTCGTGATCGGGATCTCCTACGTCACCATCTCCGCCACGCTCGCCTGGCCGATCCGCCGCGCGCGCACCGGCGACACGGCAACCAGGGGGGAGAGGAGGCGTTCATGGGCGATGTGATACGGCGCGCACAGGGCCCCTGGCACGCGCTCCGCCGAGAACTCCGGCGGGCCGCCGTGGCGTACCTGATCCTGGCGCTGGGCCTGGCCATCACCGTCGGCGTCACCGGCTACGACGTGCAGCGGAGCGCCGAAGCCGACCAGGAGCGCCTCGACCGCAACGCCGCCACCATCGAAGCCGCCATCACCGACCGCCTCGCGCGCTACCTCGACGTCCTGCGGGGGGCGCGCAGCCTCTTCGCAGCCTCCGACGCGGTCAATCGGGAGGAATGGGACGCCTACGTGCGCGGCCTCGATCTCCAGGACCGCTACCCCGGCACGCGCAGCCTCGCCTACGCGCGCTGGGTGCCCGCCGCAGAGAAGGAAACCTTCCTCGCCGCGATGCGCGCGGACGGGATCCTCGAGTACGCGATCCCCGGTGCGGGCGAGGCAGCGGCCTATGTCCCCCTTACCTACATCACGCCGCTGACTCCGGCGGCGCGGGGGGCGCTCGGCTTCGACGCCCTCGCCGATCCAGTCCGCCGCGTGGCGCTGGTGCGCGCCCGGGACACCGGACAGCCCGCCACCACCGCGAGCACCGCCCTCGCCAGCGAGCCCGGCGGGGTCGAGCAGCGTTCCGTCATCCTCTACGTCCCCGTCTATCGGGGCGGGGGGGTGCCGGAGAGAGTCGAGGAACGCCAGGCTACCCTGCAAGGCTTCGTGCTGACCGGCTGGCGGATGGACGACCTGATGGCCGGGCTCCTCGGCCCGTCATCCACCGTGCCGCTCGCCTTCGCGATCACCGACGACGCCGAGTCGGGGGGCGGCCAGTTGTTGTACGCGAGCGACGGGGCCGACGCCCCGGCGACATCCGCCGCGCTCACGCACCCCGACCAGCGCCGTACGCTCGCGGTCGCGGGCCGCACCTGGACGATCGGTTTCGTCGCGCGGTCCGAGCCCGACCGGCTCCTGCCCGCACTCATCGCCGGTGTCGGGCTCACCCTCAGCGCCCTGCTCGCCCTGCTGGCGCGGGCGCACGTGCTGCGGCAGGAGGAGGCGGGGGAAGCGCGCTTCCACGGGCTGCTGGAGGCGGCGCCCGATGCCATCGTGACCGTCGATGCGGACGGTCGTATCGCGCTTATCAACACCCAGACCGAGCGGCTCTTCGGCTACCCGCGGGCGGAGTTACTCGGACGACCGATCGAGATCCTGCTGCCCCCCCGCCACCGTGCCGCGCACCCGCACCAGCGGGGTGCCTACACCGCCGCGCCCCACTCGCGACAGATAGGGAGCGGGCTCGCACTATCCGGTCGCCGCCGCGACGGCAGCGAGTTCCCGGTCGAGATCAGCCTGAGTCCGCTGGCGACGCCGGACGGCATGCTCATCACCAGCGCGATCCGCGACGTTAGCGCACAGGAGGAAGCGGCGGCGGCGCTGCGCGAGGCGGCGGAGAACTTCGACAGCCTCTTCGGCGCGAGCGAGGCGATCTCGATCACCGCGGGGGGCCGCATGCTGGCGATCAACCCGGCCTACACACGGCTCTTCGGCTGGACCCCCGAGGACGTCGTCGGCCAGATGGGGCTGGAATTGATCCCCCTGGCGGCGGATCGGACCGCCGCCGCCGACCAGATCGCCGCCGCCGCCGAGCAGCCCTACACGATCGGGATACGGCACAAGGACGGCCCGACGATCCGGGTCGAGGTCGTCGGGCGGGCAATCCGCTACCAGGGCCGACCGGCGCGGCTGGCGACCTTGCGCGACATGACCGAGCGGGCGCGCGCCGAGGCGGCGCTCCAGGAGAGCGAGGAGCGCTTCCGTAGCGCCTTCGAGCACGCCGCGATCGGCAAGGCGCTCGTCGGGCTGGACGGGCGCTGGCTGCGCGTGAACCGCGCCCTCTGCACCCTCCCCGGCTACGGCGAGGAGGAACTGCTCGCCACGACCTTCCAGGCACTCACCCACCCGGACGACCTCGACGCCGACCTGGAGCACATCCGCCTGCTCCAGGCGGGGGCGATCGCGAGCTACGAGCTGGAGAAGCGCTACGTCCACAAGGACGGTCATGTGATCTGGGGGGTGCTGAGCGTCTCGCTGGTGCGCGACGAGGCGGGCGCGCCGCTATACTTCATCTCCCAGATCCAGGATGTGGGGGAGCGCCGGGCGCTGGAGGAGCGGCTGTCGCACCAGGCGACGCACGACACCCTGACCGGGCTGCCGAACCGGGCGCTCTTCCTCGACCGGCTGGCGCACGCACTGGCGCGGCGCGACCGGTCGGAGCCGTCGGCGGTCCTCTTCATCGATCTGGACCGCTTCAAGGCGGTCAACGACACGCTCGGGCACGACGCCGGGGATGCGCTGCTCGTCGCGGTGGCGGAGCGGCTGCGCGGCTGCCTGCGCGAGGCGGACACCGCCGCACGCTTCGGCGGCGACGAGTTCGCCGTCCTGCTCGACCGGGTGACGGACCTCTCGGCGGCGGTGCGGGTCGCCGAGCGGATCATCGCCCGCCTGGGCCTGCCGGTCGCCATCGGCGCGGAGGAAGTGGTCGTCACCCCGAGCGTGGGCATCGCCCTGGCGGCGGACCCCGCCGACACGGCGGACGAGCTGCTGCGCTTCGCGGACGTGGCGATGTACCGCGCCAAGGCGGCGGGCCGGGGTGCCTACGACGTCTTCTACCCCGGCATGCACGACGACGCCCTCCCGCAGCTGCTCCTGGAGCACGACCTGCGCCTGGCGCTGGAACGCGAGGAATTCGTCCTCCACTACCAGCCCCTGGTCGCGATCCCGAGCGGGGAGCCGCTCGGAGCCGAGGCCCTCGTCCGCTGGCAGCACCCGACGCGCGGCCTGCTCGGTCCGGGGGAGTTCATCCCGCTGGCCGAGCAGACCGGCCTGATCGTGCCGCTGGGGCGCTGGGTGCTGGCGGAGGCGTGCCGCCAGGGCCGGGCCTGGCGCGACCTCCACCCGGATACCCCCCCGCTGCTGAGCGTTAATGTCGCCGCCCGCCAGTTGCGCGCGTCCGAGCTACTCCTCGACGTGACCGCCGCGCTGACGGCGAGCGGGCTCCCGGCGGGGGCGTTGCAATTGGAGATCACCGAGGGGGCGGCGATGGCGAACGAGGCGGCGACGATCGTCACCTTGCAGGAGCTGAAAGCGCTGGGGGTCCGCCTGGCGATCGACGACTTCGGCACCGGCTACTCCTCCCTCGCCCACCTCCGGCGGTTCCCGGTCGACACCCTCAAGATCGACAAATCCTTCGTGGACGGGCTGGGCCGCGATCGCGAGGACAACGCGATCGTGGGGACGATCATCACCCTGGCGCACACGCTCGGCCTGCGCGTGACGGCGGAGGGGATCGAGACGCCCGCGCAGCGGGCGCTCCTCCAGGAATTGGGCTGCGACGAGGGGCAAGGCTATCTGTTCGCCCGGCCCCTCGCGCCGCCGGACTTCGCGGCCCTCCTGGCCCAGGGCCTCCCGCCGGCGCGCGCCGACACCGCGCCGGCGGTGCCGTCCGTGGCGTAGAAGCCGCGCCAGCGCGCGCACAGGGGACGCGACCCGGCAAGCCCGCGAGCTGCCGGGCAAACGGGACACCGCCCGATCGCTCGTTGCGCGCCGAGGTGCCGCGCCGCCCGTACTTCCCACCCACCCGCTCGCCCTACCCGCCCACCTGCCCACTAATCCGCCTCGACAGAGGCCGGGATGGCGGGACGGCGGGGCGCGACGCGCGGGCGCATCGTCGCGGCGGCATCCCGGTCCGGCACCCGCAGCGCCAGCGCGGCACCGATCAGGGCCAGCGCGGCGGCGGCGACGAAGGCGGCGCGATAGGCGAGCAGATTCGGCGCGGCCACGCCGCCGCTCAGCAGCGTGGGGCCGACCGCGCCGAGGACGCCGCTCAGCAGCGCGACGCCGAGCGCCGAGCCGATCTGCCGCTGCGCGCTGGAAAGAGTCGAGGCGTGGCCGGTCTGCGCGGAGGTGATGGTGGCGAAGCTGGCCGCCTGGCTCGGCAGGAAGATGTAGGCCATGCCGACCCCGATCAGGAACATCAGCCCCCGGATCACCCAGGGGCCGCCGATGAGGCCGACGCTGCCGAGGACGAGCGTGACGATCGCCATGCCGCTCAGCCCTCCGGCCATCAGGCGGCGCGGGCCGACCCGCGGGTAGAGCCGCGCGACGAGTTGCGTGGAGACGACCACGCCAAGCGCCTCCGGGAAGCTCGTCAGCCCCGATTCGAGCGGCGATGCCCCCCGCGCCTCCTGCAAGTAGAGCGGCACCAGGAAGAGCAGGCCGGTGAAACTTGCCGTGCTGAAGAACGAGACGCCGAGGGTACTGCGGAAGAGCCGGTTGCCCAGCAGTCGCAGATCGACCAGCGGCGCGGAGGAGCGCAACTCCACGCGGACGAACGCGATGAGCAGCGCCAGCCCGACGAGGCCACTGCCGACGATGGTCGGGCTGCGCCAGCCGTGCGTCGGCCCCTCGGTGAGGGCGTACATGGCGAGCGCGAAGCCGACCCCAGACAGCGCGAAACCCGGCAGATCGAACGCCCCGGCCTGCGCCTCGCGGTGCTCGTCGAGGCAGAGCGCGCCGAAGACCAGCGCGGCGAGGCCGACCGGCACGGTGACGAAAAAGGCCCAGTGCCAGGAGAGATACTGCACCACGAAACCGCCGAGGATCGGGCCGGACGCCGGGCCGACGATCGTGGGGAACATCAGCAGGCGCGCGATCCGCACCCGCTCCTCCGGCGGGAAGGCGCGGTAGAGGAGCGACATGCCGACCGGGGTGAGCAGCCCGCCCCCCGCCCCCTGGATCACCCGGAAGAGGACCAGCTGTTCGAGCCCCCCCGCGAAGCCGCAGGCCAGCGACGCCCCGGTGAAAAGGGCCAGCGCCAGGACGAAGGTGCGCTTGGTCCCCCAGCGGTCGCCGAGCCAGCCGGACGCCGGGATGAAGACGGCCACGCTGACGAGGTAGCCGACGATCACCCCCTGCGTGGCGGCGGGAGCGACCCCGAACTGCCGCGACAGGGTGGCGATGGCGACGTTGATGATCGAGCCGTTGAGGGAGTTGAGGAGCATACTGGCGACGTACACGACCGCCACGACGATCCGTTGGTCGATGCGGCGCGCGCGCACAGATCCTCCAGGGATGAGTCGGCGGTCAGCGGTCGGCGGTCGGCAGAAAGTGGTCCGTGGTCCGTAGATAGGACGCTGCCCGGCGGGATCGCCAGCACGGAGGATATGGTAGCAGCTTCATGCGCCGCTGGTGCAAAGCACTGCTGACGAAGTTGCCCAATGGCAATGAAGCACTGTCGGGGCGCGCGCGCAACCCTGCTCACCCGATTGAATCTGGCGTCATTTTACTGTACACCGGGCGTAGCGGCGCTCACGGCACGAGAGACACAACATTACCTGCATCATGCTGCCCGCACACCGCAGCGGCCAGCCCGGCGTCGCCCGACGCTCCCAGGGCCGGGGCGACGGCGCGGCGTAGGGCAGCGCCGCGCCGTGCCCGCACAGCCCCCGTTCCCGCCTCGCTGTAAGGCGGGGGCATTCCAGCGATCGGCTATATTGCGCGGAGGATCACACGTGGAATCGCAGGGGCGGCTGCAAACCGAGCGCGTGGGGTACACTGTGACCGGGGGACAACCACCCGTCGTATGGCACACCGCGCGCACCGACCCGCCCACCGAGGAGGACTTCCTGTCCCATCGAGCGCGTGGACTCCCGAGGCGAGGCGCGACGATCGAGCGTTGGGAAGGGGTGTCCAGTTTCGACAACCCGGCCATCGCCGCCGACATGGCGCGGCGATACGGCCACGGTAGCTACCTCGCGCGTCTCGCGCTCGATCCCGGCGGCCCGATCCGCTGGGCCAAGACGGGCGGCGAGGCACATTACACCCTCTGGGGTACGCCCGCCGAACTGCTCGCCTGCGTCGTGGTGGTCGTGCCCCCGGAAATGATGGCGGAAGGGGAAGGGCCATGACGATCGTAACATCCCCCATCTACGAACTGTGGGATACCGAAACGGGCGATCTTATCGCCGACTACGCCGACGAGGATAGCGCGCTCCGAGCCGTCCGCGCGGGCGTGGACGATGAGGGCCTCGCGGCCTGGGGGATGGTCGAACTCGCCCGCGTCGAACAGGGTGGGAAGCGCTCGCCGATCTTGCGCGGGACGACCCTCGCGATGCGCGCCCTGCAACCGCTGAACGTGGACCCGGCAGCGGCGCAGGCCGCAGTGATGTTCGTGACGACGCTGGCCGATCCGGCCTTCCGGCGAGCGATGGTCGAGCTGCGCGACGAACTCACGCGCATAGTCAGCGAGACGGCGGCGGACCTCGACCGCGTACGCGCGGCGGCCCGCGACCTTTCGCGGGCGGGAGGGGTGCTGGTACGTGTGGACAGGGAAGGTCCCCGCGTTTCCCTGGTCACGCCGAATAAGACGATGGCGGAACTGCTCGCCATCGGGGCGTCGAATGCTCCCGCGACCCGCGACGTGCCGATCCGCACCGTTACAGACGGCTATGCCGTAGACATCGCCGCATAGCCGTGTGCCGCCGCACGAGGTGGGTGCGCCACGAGCGGCGCGGCGCACCCACAGATCTGCCGCTCATGACCCGCCCCGGCGGTCCCGTCCGCACCATATCGCCGAACGTCGTCCACCCGCTCGTTGCGCGCGCCGCCGCCTGGTATCGGCGTGTCGGCTTCGCGCCCTTCCCCGCCCACCCGACGCACCTGATGATACGGCTGAAGGACATCCGCACCTCGTTGCAATGCGAGAAGGCTGATATTTCCGGCATCGCGCGGCCCCCTACACCCGGCGAGTGTCCGTCTCGGCCCGTCCTGTACGGACGGGTGGCACGAAAGTTGCTCTAGGAAATGCCGAACAAGCCTTCACGCACCGCTCGGTGCGGCGTTTCTCGTCCCCGCCACCGGGGCCACGAAACGCCGCAACGGAGGACCGTGGGCGCGACTGCGCGCGGCGACCTGCCGCATGGCCGTACAAGAAAGAGCGCACGATGACCGGGACGACCATCTGGAGCGGCAAGCCGTACCCCCTCGGGGCGACCTGGGACGGCGCAGGGGTCAACTTCGCGATCTTCTCCGAGCACGCCACCGCCGTCGAACTCTGCCTGTTCGATAGCCCCGAAGCGCCGCTGGAGTCGGTGCGGATCCCCATCGCGGATCAGACCGACCAGGTCTGGCACTGCTACCTGCCGGGCGTCCGCCCCGGCCAGCTCTACGGCTACCGCGTCCACGGCCCCTACGCGCCGCACCAGGGCCTCCGCTTCAACCCGCGCAAGCTGCTGGTGGACCCGTATGCCAAGGCGCTGAGCGGGGAGATCGGGTGGGACACGGCGGTCTACGGCTACACCATCGGCTCCGACGAGGCCGACCTGGCGCCGGACGACCGCGACAGCGCCCCCTTCATGCCGCGCGGCGTGGTGATCGACCCGTCGTTCGAGTGGGGCGACGACCGGCTGCCGAACACCCCCCTGCACGAGTCGATCATCTACGAGCTCCACGTCAAGGGCTTCACGAAGCAGCACCCCGCCGTGCCGCAGCCGCTGCGCGGCACCTACGCCGGGCTGGCCTACCCGCCGGTCCTGCGCTACCTGAAGGCGCTCGGCATCACGGCGGTGGAGTTGCTGCCGATCCACCAGTTCGTCAACGATCAGCACCTGGCCGATGCGGGGCTCAGCAACTACTGGGGCTACAACTCCCTGGCCTACCTCGCGCCCCACGCCCCCTACAGCAGCAGCGGCGATCAGGGCGATCAGGTGCGCGAGTTCAAGGCGATGGTCAAATCGTTCCACGCCGCCGGGATCGAGGTGATCCTCGACGTGGTCTATAACCACACGGCGGAGGGGAATCACCTCGGGCCGACCCTCTCGACGAAGGGGATCGACAACCCGGTCTACTACCGGCTGACCGAGGACGGGCGCTACTACATGGACTACACCGGCACCGGCAACTCCCTCAACGTCCTCCAGCCGCGCACCCTTCAGCTGATCATGGATAGCCTGCGCTACTGGGTCCTCGAGTGCCACGTGGACGGCTTCCGCTTCGACCTCGCCGCCACCCTGGCGCGCGGCCTCTACGAGGGGGACCGTCTTTCGGCCTTCTTCGACATCATCCACCAGGACCCGGTCCTCTCCCAGGTGAAGCTGATCGCGGAGCCGTGGGACATCGGGCCGGGCGGCTATCAGGTCGGCAACTTCCCGATCCTCTGGGCCGAGTGGAACGGCAAATACCGGGACACCACGCGCCGCTTCTGGAAGGGCGACGACGCCCAGGTCGCCGAGCTGGCCTACCGCCTCAGCGGCTCCAGCGACCTCTACCAGGGCGACGGTCGCCGCCCCTACGCCAGCATCAACTTCATCACCGCCCACGACGGTTTCACCCTGCGCGACCTCGTCAGCTACAACGAGCGCCACAACGAGGCCAACAACGAGGGGAACCGCGACGGCGAATCGAACAACCAGTCCTGGAACTGCGGCGTCGAGGGCCCCACGGACGACCCGCAGGTCAACGCCCTGCGCGCCCGGCAGCAGCGCAACCTGCTCACCACCCTCCTCCTTTCGCAGGGGGTCCCCATGCTCGTCGCCGGGGACGAGCGCAACCGGACGCAGGGGGGCAACAACAATGCCTACTGCCAGGACAATGGGATCAGCTGGCTGACCTGGGAACTCGACGACGGCGCGCGCGAACTGCTGCACTTCACGCAGCAATTGATCGCGCTCCGCAAGTCACACCCGGTCCTCCACCGCCGCTCCTTCTTCCAGGGGCGCGCCATCCGCGGCGACGATATCCGCGATCTGGAGTGGTATCAGCCAGACGGCACGCTGATGAACGACCAGGACTGGTCCGACGGCTTGGTGAAGTGCATCGGGATGCTGCTCAACGGCGGACTCATCGAGGAGCGCGACGAGCGCGGCCAGCCGGTCGTGGACGACGTCTTCTTGCTGCTGATCAACGCCTACCACGAGCCGATCCCCTTCACCCTGCCCGGCTCGCCCGACGGCCCGGCGTGGGAGTCCACCCTGGACACCGCAAACCCGCACGGCAGCCGCGATCCGCTGCCGACCGGCAGCACGTACGAGTTGCAGGGGCGCTCGAGCGTCGTCCTCTGCCAGCCGATCCCCCGCCCCACGGCGGAGGCGAACGCGCTGCTGGCGAGTATCGACACCAGCGAGGCCGCGACCACCTTCGCCCCCTTCCAGGAGGGCGAGCACACGATCGTCGGCAACGTGATGACGATCGCCAGCCTCAGCAGCCCGGAGATGGGGAACACCCGCGACATCAAGGTCTACCTGCCGCCGAGCTACGTCGCCAGCGACACGCGCTACCCGGTCATCTACATGCACGACGGCCAAAACCTCTTCGACGACGCCACCGCCTATCGCGACGAGTGGGGAGTCGACGAGACGATGGAGGCGCTCGCCGGGGAAGGAATCGAGGCGATCGTCGTCGGCATCCCGAACATGGGGGCCGGGCGCCTCGACGAGTACAGCCCCTTCATCGACGCGGAGCACGGCGGCGGGCAGGGGGAGGATTACCTGGCCTTCGTCGTCGGGACGCTGAAGCCCTACATCGACGGGAGCTTCCGCACCCTGCCGGAGCGCGAGCACACCGGCATCCTCGGGGCGGCGATGGGCGGCCTGATCTCCCTCTATGCGTTCTTCCGCCACCCCCGCTCGTTCGGCTTCGCCGGGGCGATGAGCCCGACCCTCTCGTTCGCGGAGGGGGCGATCTTCGCCTCGGTCGAGGAAGCGGCACGGGGCGACGGGCGGCTCTACCTCGACAGCGGCACCGGCCACGGCGAGGCCCCGATCGCGGAACTGCGCCGCCTGCGCGACCTCCTGACGGAGAAGGGCTACGCGGGCGAACGCCTCCGCTACGTCGAGGCCGAGGGCGCGGCGCACGACGAAGCCGCCTGGGGCGGGCGACTGGCGGAGGCGCTGCGGTTCCTGTTGGCCCCGGTGCCGGTGGAGGCGGCGGATTAGTAGGCGAGTAGGCGAATAGCAAAGAACGAAAGAGGGCCGGTGGAAACTACCACCGGCCCTCGCTCGTTTCCTTCGCCCTTCCCTACTCGCCTACTGGCCTACTGGCCTACTCCGCCTACTTCCCCGCCCGCCCGATCGCATCGAGATCGGCGGGGCCGAGGCCGAAACGGACCCGCTTCCCGACCGGATCGCCCCCGTGATGGGCCTCGACGCGCAGCCCCTCGTTGTGGGGGTGCAGGGTGATGTCGCACCACCCCTCATCGCGCAGGAGTTCCATGATCCGCACATGAAGGCCCGGCTGTACGCCCAGCTGCAGCTGCATCGCCTCAACCTCGTCCTTTGGCATCGGCAACCCCGGTGGTGCCCCGCCATCGCTCCGCTGTCCCGCACCCGTATTGTGCGCGCTGCCGGGCGCGCGGTCTATGGCCCACCCGCCCCGCCGCCTGTCCCGCGCGCGGCTCGGTCTCGGGACGGAGTCTGCGGGTACGGGTGGGCGGGGTCCGGGGGCGAATAGGGGGGCAGGGGCGTGCGCGAAGGGGCCGTGCGCGCCCCCCGGGGCACGATTCGCGGTCCGCCGCGCGGTCGCCCGACAAGACTGTCCCAGGGCCAGGCACCCACGCGGCGGGAAGCCCCCGCGAACCCCGTATCGGCGGGTCGGTGCCGCCGGTTCCGGCGACGACACGGCGCACGGAGCGGTGCTGGCACGATTCCTGCCTTTCCCGATGGTAGACTGCCGAGCGGCTCGGCACGAGAACGATACGAGAACGACGCTAGGAAGGGTGTTAAATCATGGATGTCCTGAAGAATATCTTCGGCGGCGGCTCGCCGGACAACTACGAGCAGCGGGCGCAGCAGTACCAGCAGGGCTACCAGAACGGGCAAGGGCAGTACGCCGACATGGACCCGAACGATGTCTACGATCGCTACCAGCGCACGATGCAGCACGCGCCCCCGGAGATCGCGCAGCAGGCCCACGAGGAGGCCTTCTCCCGGCTGCCGATGGATCAGCGTCAGCAGATCGTCGACCAGTTCCGCCAGGCGAACAATGACCCGCAGCAGCCCTTCCAGTACCCCGGCTTCACCAACAGCGCGCAGGACTACGACCCGCGCCAGATGGGCGGCATGATGCGCCAGGCGCAGCAGCAGCAGCCGGACCTGCTCCAGGGCATGCTCGGGCAGGGCGGGGCGCTGAGCAACCCGATGGCGAAGATGGCGATGGCGGGCGTGGCGGCGATCGCCGCGCAGCGGCTGATGGGTGGCAATCAGGGCGGCGGCGGTCTGCTCGGCAACATCCTGGGCCAGCGCTAGGTGGTGGCGGTGTGGGGGCGGCAACTGTCGCCCCCACACCTCGCCGCGAAAAGGAGCGACCATGTCAGCCGCAGGGATCTTCGTCGTCAGCCTGACGCCCGTGGTCTACACGGAGGGGGCCGGTTCCCCCGGTCCGAACGAGTTGCTGGCCCCGACCGGTCAGGTCGCCACCTACGAATTGCCGGTGGCGGGGCCACGCGGTGAGTCGGTCGGTCAGATCATCGGCGTGTGGCACACCCCGGTGGATAATGTGTCATCGCTCAACGCTTTCTCGCGCCTGGACGTGATCCCCTCGCAGCAGAATCCGGCGGGCGTACAACTGAGCGCCTCCGGGCAGCAGGGGCAGCAAGGGCGCATCCGACTGCGGATCACCGTCCTCTGCGAAATGGGCGGCGGACGACGCGGCGGCTACTAGCCCCGGTCGTCGCCCGTAAGCGCGCAAACGGTGCCGAACATGATCCGCTCGCGTGCTCATCGCCGCCCCCCGAAATCGGGGCACCCGATGTGCGGGTCGAACCGCGACCGTCGGAGTCAGCGACCGCTCACTCTCGCAACCACCATCGCCGCAGGCCGTCCCCGATCGCACGATAGCGGCGCAGCGCTGCGCCGCTATCGTGCAGGGACGAGCATGGCGTTCTCGGTCTTTGCACATGCGCGCGACCCCGGCGGACTGACGCGGGGGTGCACGGACACGCCCACGATAGCGATATGCCCCACCGCCCCGCACCAGACGCCGAGCGGCGGTGCGGGGCGGCGGTCGGCTCGGCTCGGCTCGTCCGCCCCCCGGCATCGCCCCGGTTTCCACCCCGTATCTCCCCCGCCAGACTATATGCGCCGTAGCAGGCACATGAGGAGCGCTCGCGATGGGTACCGATACGACCGCGCTGCCAACGACCGCCGCCCCCACCGACGCGCGGACGCTCTTCATCCGCCGCACCTACCTCCACCTCGCCGGGGCGATCCTCGCCTGCGCCGCCGTGGCCGCCCTGCTGCTGCGCTGGTCCGGCGCGCGCGACCTCTCCGAGACGATGACGCGCGGCTACAACTGGCTGATCGTCCTCGCCCTCTTCTTCGGCGCGTCCACCCTGGCCGACCGTTGGGCGCGCGCCGCCGCCGCGCCCGCCCTGCGCTACCTCGGCCTCGGCCTCTTCGTCGTCGCGCAGGCGGTCGTGCTGCTACCGATCCTGCTCGTCGCGGTGCGCTACAGCACGCCCGATCTGCTCCCGACGGCGGGGATCCTGACGCTCGGTCTCTTCGCCGGGCTGACGGCGGTGGCCTTCCTCTCGCGGACCGATTTCTCGTTCCTGCGCGGCGCGCTGCTCATCGGCGGCTTCGTGGCGCTCGGGCTGATCGTTGTCAGCATCCTCATCGGGCTGAACCTGGGGGTCTGGTTCGCCGTCGCCCTGATCGCCTATGCCGGGGCCGCGATCCTCTACCAGACCTCGGCGATCATCCGCGACTACGGCACCGATCAGTACGTCGCCGCCGCGCTCGGCCTCTTCGCCTCGGTCGCCCTCCTCTTCTGGAACATCCTCAATCTCCTCGGTGCGCGCCGCTAGTACAGCGCGGCGTAGATAACCCGGTAGTTCTTGGTAGTAGGAAGCGTGCCGCAGCGCCGCGAAAACTACGGGGACACTTCGGCCCCTCTGTACTAGTACTACAGCGACACTTTGACGTTCGTACTGGGCTCCCACTCGCCACTGGTAGTTTGGTAGGCCGCGAACGTACTCGTCTCGACACCGGAGAATCTGATAACTGTCGCTGTAGTACTAGGGCGTGTTCGCAAACTGTGTTCGAAGACGCTATCATCTGTCGATGAGTAGAGCAACACTGACCGATATCCAGTGGGAGCGGTTGCGGCCGTTGCTCCCGCCGCAGAAACCCCGGACTGGTCGGCCCGCGAAGGATCACCGGCTGGTCCTCGATGGTATCCTCTGGATCGCCCGCATCGGCGCGCCGTGGCGCGACCTCCCGCCGCGCTTCGGCCCCTGGCAGACGATCGCCACGCGTTTCTACCGCTGGCACGCCGCCGGGATCTGGGATGCCCTGCTCGCCGTGCTCCAGCAGGTGGCCGACGCGCTGGGGCGACTCGACTGGCGTGTCCACTACGTGGACGGCACGACGATCCGCGCCCACCAGCACGCCGCCGGGGCGCGCGGCGGCGACCAGGAGGCGGAGGCGCTCGGGCGCGGTCGGGGCGGGTTCAGCACGAAGGTCCACCTGCGGGCCGAGGGCAACGGGAAGCCGCTGACGTTGTTGCTCACACCGGGGCAGCGGCACGAGGCGAGCGTTTTCGAGCGCCTCATGGCGCAGGGGGCGGTGCAGCGGGCGGGGCGCGGGCGGCCGAGGCGGCGACCGGGGCGTATCGTCGGCGACAAGGGCTACAGCAGCGGGGCGATCCGCCGGTACGCCAGGCGGCACGGGATCGGCGTCACGATCCCCCACAAGCGCAATGAGCGGCGGCGCGGGCCGTTCGATCGCGCGGCGTATCGTGCCCGCAACATCGTGGAACGGCTGATCGGGCGTTGCAAGCAGTTCCGGCGGCTCGCCACGCGCTACGAGAAGCGGGCGGAAAACTACCGCGCGATGTAGGTCATCGCCATGCTGCTCGCGTGGCTCTAGCGCCGATGCCGTTGGGGAGAGCATGAACGAGGTCACGACGCTCCTCCAGGCCACCCTGCGCGCCCATGTCGCACCCGATGTGCGGGTCAGCGCCGTGGCGCGGCGCGCGGCGGGGGCGCAGGGCTACTCGGGGGCGACGTTGCGCTACTACGACGTCACCTACGCGCGGGCCGACACGACCGCCCGGACGACCCTGGTGACCAAGGAGGCCGCCCTGCCCGAGCGGCGTACCCACACCTGGCTGAGCGACCACAGGCTGCCGATGCCATTTGGCCATACCCTGGACCTCACGACCGATGCGGCCGCGCCGCTGTGTATGCAGTACCTTGAGGGTACTCCGATGGAGGGCGAGCGGGTGGGGCAGGCGGCGCGGGTGCTCGCCGCCATCCATCATGCCGCCCTGGGGCGGGCCGACGCCTTGCCCTGGCTCCCGCGCGCCACGCCCGCCCTCCTCGCCGATTGGGTCATCGACGCCTGCTGGCGGCGGGGCTGGCAGAGCGTGCTCGCCGGGCGGGGATACATCAACGAATCGGGGCGGCACCTCGGCCCGCCGAAGCCAGGCGCGGACTTCGCCGCCACCTTCGCGCCCTACACGCGTCCTCTGGAGGACGCGGCCACGCGATTCGTGCGCGCCATGGGCGCGCTCTGGGCGGCCGATGACGCGCTCACGCTGCTCCACGGCGATTTCCACCGCGCGCACGTCCGCACGCACGCGCAGCGTGCCGCCGTGCTCGATTGGGGGCAGGCGCTGTACGGCCCGTTGTATCTCGACCTGCCGCACTACTTCTCGCGCGCCGAAGCACCGCGTTACCGCGACGCCCTGGCCGCGCTGGGGCATGCCATACCGCCGGACGAGTTCTTGGCGCGCTACGATGCCGCTCGGGCCTACGTGGGGTTCAAGTACTTCGGCATCGGCCTGTGGGAATGGTGCTACGGCGATCCGCCGCATCGCCGCGACCGGGTACAGCGCTGGATCGCTCTGGCGCTCCAAACGGAGCGCGACACGCCGGGGAAGAGTTTAGGCTGACCCCGTTGTGCCCATACCGGGACAAAAATCATCATAATGCAGTTTGCGAACGCGCCCTAGTACTACAGCGACACTTTGACGTTCGTACTGGGCTCCCACTCGCCACTGGTAGTTTGGTAGGCCGCGAACGTACTCGTCTCGACACCGGAGAATCTGATAACTGTCGCTGTAGTACTAGTGCGCCATTCCTCAAATGCGGTAGACTTCTGTCCTGGGGTGGAAGGACAGAGGAGGCCGCCATGCCGAAGCTGATCAAGGCC
>JAABUN010004359.1_pt1 | contig 19486 bp, 19 predicted proteins | sample 5559311 | NCBI WGS metagenome assembly JAABUN01 (sample SAMN10711877, study PRJNA513370) | rock metagenome | isolation source: Antarctica rocks | place: Antarctica: Victoria Land, Siegfried Peak sud | reverse complement strand
GCTCGTTCCGGATGCGCTGCAACAAGTTGGCGTACCCGTGGGCGTCAAAGGTGTCAGGTGCGCCTTTGCGGCCCAGCCGCCCCAGAGCGGTCAAGATGTTGTCGCTCAGGTGAAACCCGTCCATCGGCACGTGCACCGCCGACGGACCCAGCGCACGTACGAGAGCCTCAGCGACCGTGGTCTTCCCGGCCCCGGGCGCCCCTGCGAGGCCGAGGATGATCCGATCCGAACCGGGCAAACGCTTAACCAGGTTCAGCAGATCCGGATCGACCCGGGACACCGCGAGGTGCGGAGGATCGTCGTTCAGAGCAGTCCATCCGCCGTCGTGGTGAGGGTCATAGTCGAAGACTGTCACGTGCCTCGTTCGACCCTGGCTGGGGGGTGATGATCCAGCGAGCAGTTCATGTGGCCCAGCGCTGACCCGTGTTGACGGTCCTTCGACTCCAGTGTCTTGCAGGCGTCAACAGCACGTCATCCAGCGTTAACCCACCGTGGTCACGGGTGGTGTTAACGTCGCGGAGACCCGATCTGAGGAGACCGAGCACCATGCTGCTGCGGACCGTACGTTTCACCGTCATCGCTCTCGCCATCACGCTGACTACCGCTGGCCTGGCGGCGACGGCGGCCCAGGCGGGCGGCCGGGACCATCGTGGGACTGCAGTCCGCTTCGCCACCTACAACGCCAGTCTCAACCGAGCGGCCGCCGGCCAGCTGGTCAGCGACCTGAGCACGCCCGCCAACCCCCAGGCTCGCAACATCGCCGAAGTTCTGCAGCGGGTCCGGCCGGACGTGGTGCTGCTGAACGAGTTCGACTACGTGGCCGGCTACAGTGCGGTCGATCTGTTCCGCCGCAACTACTTGGAGCGGTCCCAACAGGGCGCGGACCCGATCCACTATCCCTATGCCTACACCGCGCCGGTCAACACCGGGGTTCCCAGCGGGCTGGACCTGGACCGTAACGGCACCGTGGGCGGCGGTAACGACGCGTACGGATTCGGCGACTTCCCTGGCCAGTACGGCATGGTGGTGCTGTCCCGGTATCCCATCGACCGGTCACGAGTACGGACCTTCCAGCGGTTCCTGTGGAAGGACATGCCGGGCGCCCTGCTGCCCGACGACCCGGCTACGCCGGCGCCCGCCGACTGGTACAGCGACGAGGTCCTAGACAAGTTCCGGCTTTCCAGCAAGTCGCACTGGGATGTCCCCGTCACGATCGGCCGCCGCACCGTGCACGTGCTGGCCTCGCACCCCACCCCGCCGACCTTCGACGGCGCCGAGGACCGCAACGGAACCCGCAACCACGACGAGATCCGGTTCTGGGCCGATTACGTCAAGCCGGCGGCCAACCGCTGGATCTACGACGACCGTGGCAAGCGCGGCGGGCTGCGCCCCCAAGCGTCGTTCGTCATCATGGGCGACCAGAACAGCGACCCCGTGGACGGCGACTCGGTGCCTGGAGCCATCGACCAGCTGCTCGACTCGCCGCGGGTCCAAGACCCGCGGCCGTCCTCGCGGGGAGGAGCGGAGGCCGCAGCGCTCCAGGGCGGGGCCAACCTGGCCCACCGCGGTGACCCGCGATACGACACCGCCGACTTCAACGACAACCCGGCGCCCGGAAACCTTCGGGTCGACTATGTGCTGCCGTCCCGACGCCTACGGGTACGCGACGCCGGGGTGTTCTGGCCGCCCACCTCTGATCCGCTGTCGCGGCTGACCGGGGTCTTCCCGTTCCCCACCAGCGATCACCGACTGGTCTGGGTGGATCTGATCGTTCGCCGAGGTGTATCTCGCCACGGCTGAGCCGATCGCCGACGAGTAGGACAGACGAGTAGGACAATGGGCTGCCGCGGCCCGGTATGGCGGTGCGAACGATATCGGGGAGCGCACGTATCCACGGACGCGGCCCGCGGTGGCGGTAGTCGAGAATCCCCACTCCGGCTGGCACTGTGTGGACACTCGTACGAGGAACCGGCGCCGACACCCCCCGGTCCCACCGGGCCGCTCCAAGTGGGATGCAGGCGCACGTCGCAGGTGTGATGCAGACGGACGTCGCACTGGGATAGCCCGTCACTGTTGTGGTGCGCGAGGGGGGATTTGAACCCCCACGTCCTTGCGGACACTGGCACCTGAAGCCAGCGCGTCTGCCGTTCCGCCACTCGCGCTCGATCCGTACGTCCATGTTCGAACCAGCCGGGAAAGGCTAGCACGATTCCTGGGCCGGCCTGCCGGCGATGCATCACCCATGCCGTCAACCCCGACCGGATCGCCGCGCGGAATCGCAGTCGTCGGGGGTTGTCCGGATACGATCGAGGTTGCATCCCAGGGGAGGAGGGTGATGGGAATCTTCGATCGCTTCGAGAAGAAGGTGGAGGGCGCCGTCAACGGCGTCTTTGCGCGCGCCTTCAAGGGCGATGTGCAGCCGGTCGAGATCGCCGCACGGCTGCAGCGCGAGCTCGACGGCGAAGCCAAGCTCATGTCCCGGGACAAGCGGCTGGTGCCCAACGAGTTCACGGTTGGTCTTTCCCAGCACGACCACGACAAGCTCGCGCCCTACGCCAAGACGCTGACCAGCGAGCTGGCCGGGGAGATCAAGAGTCATGCCGCTGAGAAGGGCTACGTCTTCAACGGGCCGATTCGCATCCACCTCGAATTGGATGCCGGTCTCCCGGTTGGTCGCTTCACCGTCGGGTCGGAGGCCGTGGCCGGGGTTGAGGCCAGCCGCCAACCGGTCAAACCCGCCGCATCCCACCCGGCGGCCGTCAGCCCCGCCTCGGCCCACCCCGCGCAGCTGGTACTCGAAGTCAACGGCATGCGGCACCCGCTCAACCCCCCGGGGCTCACCATCGGCCGTGGCACTGACGCCGACCTCCGGATCAACGATCCCGGAATCTCCCGGCTGCACGCCGAGATCCGAGTGAACGGCACGGGCGCCGTCGTGGACCTCGACATCGTCGACCTTGGTTCTACCAACGGCATCATCGTCAACGGCCAGAAGGTCCGCCGCGCCGTGCTGGAAGTGGGATCTCGAATCGAGATCGGCTCCACCCGCATGTTGGTGCACGCACCCGCTGGGCGTTGAGGCCGGCGATGTCAGAGATCGCCCTCACCATCATCAAGGTGCTCTTCTTGGCCCTCCTGTGGTTGTTTATCCTGTCCGCCGTGTCGGTCATCCGCAGCGATCTCTTCGGCCGTGCGGTGCCGGCTCCCGACCAGCCGCAGCCCCAGGAGCTCGAGGCCCCCGCACCGCCGCCGAAGAAGTCCAAGAGGCCGCGCGGCGAACCGCGCGCCTTCACCATCGTGCAAGGAAACCAGACTGGTCAGACCGCAGAGCTGGCCGCGGGTGTCGTGATGATCGGCCGCGGCGCCGACTGTCAGCTGATCTTGGACGACGACTACGTCTCCACCCGTCACGCGCGCGTGGTCGCGGCCGAGAACGGCTGGTACATCGAGGATCTGGGCTCGACCAACGGGACGTACGTCAACGGGCAGCGGATCACCGCGCCGACGACCATCACGCTCGCCGACACCGTACGGATCGGCAAGACCATCCTGAAGCTGGAGACCTGACCCTGATGGCCTTCCAGCTGCGCTATGTCACCCACTCCGAGATCGGTCTGGTCCGCAAGAACAACCAGGACTCCGGGTACGCCAGTGCTCGCCTGATGGTGGTCGCCGACGGGATGGGCGGGGCCGCCGCCGGCGATCTCGCCTCGGCGGTGGCCATCGATGCGATCCGCAAGATCGACGCGCCGATCGCCGGCGAGGAGATGCTCGAAGTGCTCACCGGAGCCATCGGACGAGCCAACGACCGGATCGCCGACCTGGTGTCTGCCGACCATTCGCTGGAGGGCATGGGCACCACCGTCACCGGAGCGCTGTTTGACGGCACCCAGCTCGGGCTGGCCCACATCGGCGACAGCCGCGCCTACCTGATGCGCAACGGCACCCTCGAGCGCCTCACCCACGACCACAGCTGGGTCCAGTCACTCGTCGACGACGGCAAGATCACTCCCGAGGAAGCGACGGTGCACCCGCACCGCTCCTTGCTGTTGAAGGTGCTGAACGGGCAACCGTCCAACGAGCCTGACCTCACCATGGTCGCCGTTGAGCCCGGTGATCGGCTGCTGATCTGCAGCGACGGACTCTGCGGTCTGGTCGACGACTCGGTGATAGCCGAAGCCATGGCGCTACCCGATCTGAAGGATGCCCTGCAACAGCTGGTCGCGGAAGCCCTGGCCGAAGGTGGCATCGACAACATCACCGTGATCGTGGCCGATGTGGTCGAAGCCGACGGCCACGCCGACGTCCAGGTGCTAGGGGCCGCCGCCGAGCGAAACATACCGTCCGCCCAGACCAAGGTGCGCGACACTGCGGCTGGCGGCGCCGCTGCCCTGAGCGTCGACTCCGATGCCGGTGACGGCGAAGACACCATCATCACCCGCCGAACCGTTGCCCCGGCCGGTTCGCAGGACGACGACGAGGCCCGCTACAACCCTCGCCCCCCGCACCGCCGCCGTTTGGCCCGACCGCTACTCGGACTGCTGGTGCTGCTACTCATCGCGGGCGCTGGCCTCACCGCGGGCTACGCCTGGACCCGGACCCAGTTCTACGTCGGTGCTTCGGGCGCCCAGGTCGCCATCTTCCAGGGCCTTACGGATCCGCTCCCCGGACTGGGGCTGTCCAGCGTGTACGAGATCCAAGCCCTCCTGGTTGCCGACCTCCCGCCCTACTACCAGGACAAAGTACGGACCTCAATCGAGGTCGCCAGCCTGGATGGCGCCCGGCAGACGATCGCCGAGCTCACCGAGGCGGCCAAACGCTGTGCCGCGCGGAAGCCGACCGAGCGGCCGAGCGCGCCGACGACCACGGCGGAAGTCACGGCCACGAAGTCGGCTAGCAGCCCGACGGCGAGCGCCAAACCCCCGGCCGTGGCCAAACCCTCGCCCTCACCCACACCGACTTCCACGCCCACTACGACCCCGCCGCAGAACTGCTGAGCATGAGCCACCCCGCTGTTGTCATGACCGTCATCCCCCGCAAGCGGCGCGGGGTCGAGTTGGTGTTGATCATGTTTGCGTTGATCATCACGTTGGGTGGATACGCGCTGGTGGACGTGAACGTCTTGGGCGCTCCGTCCGCCCGGTTTCCCTACCTCGCGGGGGGATGCGCGTTGCTCGCCCTGTTGGCGCACCTCGCCGTACGCTGGCGTATCCCGTACGCCGACCCGGTGATCCTGCCCTGCGTGGTGCTGCTCAACGGCCTGGGCCTCACCATGATCCACCGGATTGATCTGATCAACGAGCCGGCCAGCAACGGCGCCCGGCAACAGTTGATCTGGACCGCGCTCGGGGTGATCATGTTCATCCTGGTTGCGGTGGTGCTCCATGATCATCGGCGATTACAACGGTTCACCTACACACTAGGGCTGGCCGGCATCGTGTTGTTGCTGCTGCCGTTGGTTCCCGGCTTGGGCACCGAGAAGTTCGGAGCCCGGATCTGGATCCAGGTCGGTCCGTACAGCTTCCAGCCGGCCGAGGCCGCGAAGATCCTGCTGGCCATCGCCTTTGCGGCCTATCTGGTGGAGAAGCGCGAGGTGCTGGCGCTGGCCGGCATTCGGGTGCTGGGCTTGGATCTGCCGCGGGCCCGCGACCTGGGCCCGATCCTGGTGATGTGGCTGCTGAGCCTGGCGATCTTGGTGCTGCAGCGCGATCTCGGTACCTCGCTGCTCTTCTTCGGTCTGTTCGTCATGCTGCTCTACGTCTCCACCGAGCGGGCGGGCTGGGCCGTGCTCGGGACCTTGCTGTTCGCCCTCGGCGCATACTTCGGCTACTTGAACTTCGCTCACGTGCGGGTACGGGTCGGCGCCTGGCTCGATCCCTTCTCCGACTACGACACCTACTTCCAGGTGATCAACGCCCAGTTCGGTATGGCCTGGGGTGGATTATTGGGCACCGGGCTGGGCGGGGGACGGCCCGGCCTGACGCCGCTGGCGCGTAGCGACTTCATCGCCGCCGCGATCGGCGAGGAGCTGGGGATGACCGGCCTTATGGCCGTGGTAATGATCTACGGCTTGATCGTCGCGCGCGGTCTGCGTACGGCACTGCAGTGCCGCGAACCGTTTGGCAAACTGCTGGCCGCCGGGCTGTCCTTTGCTTTCGGCCTGCAGGTGTTCACCATCATCGGCGGCGTCACCCGGCTCCTTCCCCTGACCGGCCTGACCACCCCCTTCATGTCCCAGGGCGGCTCATCGTTGGTCTGCAACTGGATCGTGGCCGCCCTCCTGCTCGTCATCTCCCACCAGGTGCGCAAGCCGGTCGTGACGGTGGCCGAGATCGACAACGACCAACAGACGACTCAACTGATCCGGGTTGCCGCGTGACCCCGGCAAGCGGGGTTGCAAGGTGAATCGCCCGATTCGGCGGGTGGCGTTCGTGACCATGATCATGTTCGCGCTCTTGCTGGCGAACGGCACGTTTATGATGATCTTCCGGCAGGACTCGTTGGAGGCCAAGCCGCAGAACCGGCGGGTGCGTGATGCCGAGTTCGCGCAGGACCGTGGCTCAATTCTCGCCGCTGGCAAGACCGAGATCGCAACCACCGACGAGGTGAGGGACCGCTTCAAGTATCTGCGGATCTACCCGAACGGCAAGCTATACGCACCGATCACCGGCTTCTACTCCTACGACCATGCCCGGTCAGGCCTGGAGAGCACGTTCAACTCGCAGTTGGCCGGCACCGACGACGCGCTCTTCGTCCGCCGCCTGATGGACCTCGCCACCAATCAGGTCCCGCAGGGTGCGAGCGTCCAGACCACAATCCTGCCGCAGGCGCAGGCGGCGGCGGTCAAGGCGTTGGGCAACCAACGGGGAGCGGTGGTCGCCCTCGATCCGCAGACCGGCGCGGTCTTGGCGTTGGTCACCAGTCCCAGCTATGACCCCAACGAGATCGCCAGTCACGACATCGCCAAGGCCGACAAGGCCTACCGGCGGCTGACCGCCGACGCCACCCGGCCCTTGGCCAATCGTGCGGTTCGGGAGATCTATCCGCCCGGGTCGACCTTCAAGCTGGTCACTGCGGCCGCCGCGCTGGAGGCCGGCAAGACGCCTGCGTCCAAGATCGCCTCGCCCGCCCGGTTGAAACTCCCCAACACCAACACCTTTTTGCCCAACCAGTCCAACTGCGGCGGCAAGCAGGTCACCCTCACCCAAGCCCTGACGGTCTCCTGCAACACGGCCTTCGCCAATCTGGGGATCGAGCTCGGCCCGGACAAGCTGCGCACTCAGGCGCAGAAGTTCGGATTCGACCAGCGACACCTCAGTGATCTCGGCGGCGTGGCCAGCAAGTTTCCGGACCAGATGGATCCGGCGCAGACCGCGCTCAGCTCGATAGGACAGTTCGACGTGGCTGCCAGCCCCCTGCAAATGGCGATGGTCGCCGCCGGCATCGCCAACGACGGCGTAGTGATGGACCCGTACGTCGTCGCCATGGTGCAGGCGCCAGACCTCAAGCCGATCCAGACCTACAAGCCCACCGTGTTGTCCGCGGCCATGACGCCCGAAAACGCCGTGCTCCTGCAACAGATGATGGTCAAGGTGGTTTCCGAAGGCACGGGCGGCAATGCGCGGATCTCGGGTGTCGCGGTCGGCGGCAAGACCGGCACCGCGCAGTCCGACCCGAAACGCAAGCCGTTTGCCTGGTTCACCTCGTTTGCGCCCGCCGAAGATCCGGTGGTCGCCGTTGCGGTGATCATCGAGGACGCCGACATCCCGCGCAACGACATCGGCGGCGGCCGCCTGGCCGCACCGATTGCCAAGGCAGTAATGGAGGCGGTGCTGTGACCATCCGTCCAGTGACCACCCGTGCAGTGACCACCCGTGCAGTGACTGCCGGCCCGACCGGCCGTCCTCATGCGGCGGCGTCTCGATGTTGGCCAAGATGACACGGTCTCGAAAGGATCTATCTCATGACTGACGACCCGACGACGGTCGGCGGCCGGTACGAACTGGGTGACACCCTCGGTCGCGGCGGCATGGCCGAGGTCCGTCACGCCGTTGACCGGCGCCTTGGTCGACCGGTGGCGGTGAAGCAGCTCCGCGCTGATCTGGCCGTGGATCCGACCTTCCAGGCCCGGTTCCGTCGTGAGGCGCAATCCGCCGCCGGACTGAACCACCCCACCATCGTCGCCGTTTACGACACTGGCGAGGAGGCTGATCCGATCAGCGGCGTCTCCATCCCGTACATCGTGATGGAGCTGGTGGAGGGTCCCACCTTGCGTGATGTCATCCGAGATGGTCGCAAGATCTTGCCCGAGCGTGCCCTCGAGCTGACCCAGGGTGTGCTCGACGCGCTGAGCTACAGCCACAAGGCCGGCATTATCCACCGCGACATCAAGCCGGCCAACGTGATGCTCACACCGACCGGCGGAGTGAAGGTGATGGACTTCGGTATCGCGCGCGCTGTAGCCGACACCTCGGCCACGATGACGCAGACCGCGGCGGTGATCGGGACGGCGCAGTATCTCTCGCCGGAGCAGGCGCGCGGGGAGACCGTCGACTCCCGCAGCGATATCTATTCTGCCGGCTGCCTGCTGTACGAGTTGCTGGTCGGGCGGCCACCCTTCATCGGCGAGTCACCGGTCAGCGTGGCCTACCAGCATGTACGCGAGATCCCCGTGCCGCCCAGTCAGCTGGATCCCGTGGTGACGCCCGATATCGACGCCGTCACCCTCAAGGCCTTGGCCAAGGACCCGGACGACCGTTATCAATCGGCGCGGGAGATGAAGGCCGACATCAGCCGGGTGCTGGCCGGCCAGCAGGCTACGGCCATCGTGCCAAAGGTGATGCCCGCTGACGCGTTGCCGACCCAGATCGTGGCCGCACCCGCCGCCATACCGATGTCGGTGGTTGAGACTGAAGACTTCGAAGAGGAAGATGAAGAGCGCAAGAGCCGGGTCGGCCTGGGCATATTCATCACGGGCCTGATACTGCTCTTACTCGGCGCCGGAACCTACGGCCTGTTTCGCATGATGCAACCCGACACCCCGCCGCCTCCCGGGCAGGTGAAGGTACCGGCCGTGCTGACCTACACCGAGCAGCAGGCGAAGGCTCTGATTCAGGCGGAGCAGCTCAAGGTCATCTCCGTGACCGACAACGGGGACGTAAAGACCAAAGGTCAGGTCACGTCGCAGGACCCCAAAGGCGGCGCCATGGTCGACGAGCAGAGCACGGTGACTATCACGGTCAACGTCGGACCAAAGACCGCGAAGATCCCCGACGGCTTGGTCGGTAAAGATCTTGACGACGTGCAGGATGCGTTGAAAAAAGCCAAGTTCACCAACGTCTTTCCGCAGAAGGCCACCACGGAGGACGCCGATGCCAAGGCGAACGAAGTCCTCTCGGTCTTGCCCAAGGAGGGCTCGTCCGCGGCGCTCGACGAAACAATCACCGTGACGTACGCCACTGGTGAGTCGCTAGTGCCGGATCTGACCGGCCGGTTGCAGTCGCGAGCCGAGGATGACGCCAAGGCCGCCGGCTTCAAGACGAAGGTGGTGGAGGAGGACAGCGATGAGCCAGAAGGCATCGTGCTCCGGCAGGATCCTCCCGCGGGCACATCGTTGAAGCGCGACAAGACGATCACCCTCACTGTTGCCACGGCCAAAGCCGAGGCCCCCCCGCCCCCGGTAGTCCCGCCAACCACGACGACGTCCCCGGATCCGACCGAAAAACCGACCGACAAACCGACCGACAAACCGACCGACAAACCGACCGACAAACCAACGAATAAACCGACCGACAAACCAACGAATAAACCGACCGACAAACCAACGGACAAACCAACGGATAAACCAACCTCGACGCCCACATCGACCCCTACTTCGACCCGGACCCCGACCCGGACGCCGGCCCCGACGCCGACCCGGACGCGGACGCCGACACCGACCCCGACCAGCACTTCGACGCCGGAATAGCAATCGACCGTTCAGCTCGAGCTAGTCGGCGTTCGACTAGCCGACGCGCGTCGGCTCAGTGCTTACGGGAAGCAGGTCAGCGCACGCCGCGCGGGCGGAACTGCACGCTGATTCGCGGCCCGACCGGACGCACTGTCTTGGGGACGGCATGCTCCCAGGTACGTTGGCACGAGCCGCCCATGACGATCAGATCGCCATGGCCGAGCTGGTTCTTGATAGTGGCGCCGCCGCCCCGCGGACGCAGCAGCAGCGACCGTGGTGATCCGAGCGAGACGATGGCGACCATGGTGTCCTCGGCCTTGCCCCGCCCGATGGTGTCGCCGTGCCAAGCGACCGAATCTTTGCCGTCGCGATACAGGCACAAGCCAGCCGTACGGAAGGGCTCACCCAGCTCGGCCGCATAATGCTCGGTCAAAGCACGTCGGGCCTGCAGCAACGTGGGGTGGGGCAGAGTGTCATCCTCGCCGTAGAAACTCAGCAAACGCGGCACATCCACGACCCGTTCGTACATCTGACGACGCTCCGCATGCCAGGGCACAGCCTGCGTCAATTGGTCGAACAGCGCATCCGCGCCATTCAGCCAGCCCGGCAACACGTCGATCCAGGCGCCGCGCCCCAGCACCTGACGGGTCATCATCTGGCGCAACGGACCGAGCCCAATGTCGTCGGTCAGATCAAACAGCGATCCCTGAACCACGGTGGACATGCCCACAGTCTACATTAATAATCGATCGTGTGTTCGAATATCCTGGATCGAACTGAAGGTCTTATGGCACCTTCATCGGGCCGACATCAACGGTGCCAACCCCGCCGCCCGAGCCGGGGCTTCGCCATCGCCGCAGATCGCCAGCCAGTTGGCTAGCAGCTGATATCCACCCTCGGTGAGCACCGACTCCGGGTGGAACTGCACCGCCTCGACTGCCAGCGTGCGATGACGTACGGCCATGATCACACCACTGCTGGTGGCAGCGGTGGCCTCGAGCTCGGCAGGCAGCGTGGCCGGTTCGATCGCCAGGGAGTGATACCGGGTTGCCGTGAAGGGGGACGGTAGCCCGGCCAGCACTCCCAGCCCTTTGTGCGTGATCAATGAGGTCTTGCCGTGTAGCAGCTCGGGAGCCCGGTCCACCACGCCGCCGTATGCCACCCCGATCGACTGCAGGCCCAGGCAGACGCCGAAGATGGGAAGCTTCCCGGCCTGCTGCTTCACCACCTGGATGCAGACGCCGGCTTCCTCGGGGGTTCCTGGACCGGGCGACAACAAGATGCCGTCGAACGGCTCGGCGAAATCCGGCTGCGCGAAGCGGGGGTCATCATTGCGCCAGACGTCGACATCCGCTCCGATCTGAGCCAAATACTGCACGAGGTTGTAGACGAACGAGTCGTAGTTGTCGATCACCAGGATTTTCGCTTTGGGCATCGACCCATTGTCGCCTATCCCGTCCCTGAGAATCGACCACCAGAATGATGCGGCCGCCCAAGTTGGCGGCGCGTCGCGGCTTCAAGACAACTGCTGGGCGATAGTGAGGGCGGAGCGCGTTCAACGAGGAGTAGCCGGGTCGTTCGGTGTCTGGTCGCCGCGATAAGGCTTGGCATGCTGGAGCTGCATCGAGCCCTCATGAGCTGGAAGGGTCAGCCGCTCGTGGCTGCGCTGCCGATAACCCAAACCGTAAGCCTCGACGTACTGCTGATAGATCCTGATCGGTTCCGAGGCGTGCAACGCCTCCCGGAGCCGACGCTGATCACCGAGGGCGCTGTTCACGTACGGCGGCGCGTACGGGATGCCGTGGAGCACGACCGTGTTGCCGACGCACTTGATCCCCGTCGTCGAAATGACCCGCTGACCCTGGATGGTCATCGCCCCGTCGCGGTAAGCGTGCGCCCAAGTCCGGTGCGCTGACGATCGTGGCGCCGCTGAGCACTCCGGGCTCGCAGCAACACACACCGGGCCTGCCGCCCCATCTGCGCGAGCGTGCTGAAAGGCAACCGCCGGTCCTTTGTTAGCACCGCTGCCATAGACGACAAATGGCCTGGCTCGGTGTCATTGACTACGCTACCTACTCAACAGCAAGGAGTGTGTGGTGCCCGAGTCGAGATTGCGGAAAACAGCCGAGATCAAGAAGAAGCAAAAAGCGTCGCAGGTGGCCAGGACCCCGAAGGTCAAGGCGCCAGCGAGTCGCCGCTGGGTGCCCCCGACCTTCATCACCGTCGGTCTGCTCGGCGTAGCGTGGCTGATCACCTACTACGTCGCTGGTCAATACATCCCCTTCATGACCGACCTGGGCAACTGGAACATCCTGATCGGCATGGGCGGCATGGCGGCGGCGTTCGGCATCGCCACCCTCTGGAAGTAGTCCTGGCACCCTTGGTTCACGGGCCGGCAGACGCCCCTGAGTTCGACCTGTCCTGAGCTCGTCGAAGGGTCGAAGCGTGTTGGATGGGGGCGAGAACCGCCCCCTGTGCTTGCGAAGCATGTCCTGAGACAGTCGAATGGGGCCTTGACGAGGTTGGCTTTAGCTTCTTGTCGCAACAAACAACAGCCGTGTGATTCGTCCACATTGGGGATAAGTCCTGTGGACAAGGAGGGGCCCCGGTCGCGTTACACCCAATGGCGTGCCGGGTAGGCAACAATGGCGGCTGGCGAGGCGGATCCACGCGGGGTGTGAAGGGGTACGAATGTCGCAGGATCGGCGGCGGTCTACCCGGAGTTCGCTCGATCGGGAGATCTTCGCGCTCGCCCTGCCCACCTTCGCCACGCTGGTGTCTGAGCCACTGCTGTTGTTGGCCGACTCCGCGATCATCGGGCATCTCGGCACGGGCCAACTGGCCGGCCTGGGAATTGCCGCCAATGTGATCGGCGTGGTCGTCGGCTTGTGCATCTTCTTGGCATACGGCACCACCGGCACGGTCGCTCGACGCCTCGGCGCCGGTGACCGGGCCGCTGCATTGTCCGGCGGCCTCGACGGTCTCATCCTGGCCGTTGGCCTGGGCGTAGTCTTGGCTGTCGCCCTGGAACTGACGTTGCCAGCCGTCATCGGCGTCTACGACGTGGCGCCTGACATCGCTCACCACGCCACGGCCTACCTGCGGATTGCTGCGCTCGGGCTGCCCTCGGTGTTGCTGCTGCTCGCTGGGACCGGGGTGCTCCGCGGACTGCAGGACACTCGGACGCCGCTGTACGTCGCAGTTGCCACCAATCTGATCAACATCGGACTGAACATCGCCTTGGTCTACGGCGCCGGTCTCGGCGTCTCGGGCTCAGCACTGGGCACCTTGATCGCGCAGACGGGCGCGGCCGTCTTCATCGCCGCCATGGTGATCCGCGGTGCTCGGCGCGAGCACGCCCTACTGCGGTTCCGGCCGGCCGGCATTCTGGCCGCCGCACGGGCTGGCGTCTGGCTGATAGCCCGGACAGCCACCCTCCATGTGGCGATCACCATGACGACCCTGGTGGCCGCCACCGGTGGGGCCGTCGTCCTCGCCGCGCACCAGGTGATCAACTCACTATGGGTGTTGCTGGCCTTCGCGCTGGACGCGATTGCCATCGCTGGGCAGGCCATCATCGGACGGACTTTGGGAGCCGGCAATATTGATCTTGGTCGAGCTATGACTGCTCGAATGGTCGGCTGGGGCGTCGCCTGCGGGGTGGCGTTCGGCCTCGTCGTGGTGATCGCCCGGCCCCTCTACGTCGGGCTTTTCACACCGGACCCGCTGGTCCAACAGTTGATCAGTCAGGTGCTCGTGGTGGTCGCGGTCGTGACGCCCATCGCCGGCGTCGTCTACGTCCTCGACGGCGTCCTCATCGGTGCGGGCGATGGGCGCTACCTGGCCCTAGCCGGGCTGATCGCGCTGCTCGCCTACACCCCGATGGCACTGGGCGTGGCGACGCTGAATGGCGGACTGATCTGGCTGTGGCTGGCGTACGGCGGCTTCATGCTGGCTCGAATGATCACTCTCGCCCTCCGAGCCCGCAGCGATGCGTGGATTCGGACCGGCGCCACCTGATGGGGTCAATCCGGTTGGCTGTCGTCGGTGAACAGCCCGGGCGAACTGTGCATGCCTTGGATACGCGACACACCGGTTGTACCCCGTGTACAGTGCCGGATTCCCGTGCACATGGGAATCCGACAGCGGGCCCGGCCGGCTGGGCACGCAAAACCGGCCGCCCCGAGGGGCGGCCGGTCTCTGAGGAACTACTCGGGCGAACTACTGGGCGGAGACGGCGAGCTGGATGTGCGCGGTGACCGCGTCATGCAGCTTGACCCCAACGGTGTGGCTACCCACGGTCTTGATCGGCTTGCTGATCTCGATGGCGCGCTTGTCCACCGACGGACCGCCGGACTTCTTGATGGCCGCGGCCACGTCAGCCGCGGTTATAGCCCCGAAGAGCTTGCCCGTGTCGCCGGCGCGCACGGGTAGCTCTACCGCGAGCCCTTCGATCTGGGTACGCACCTCTTGGGCGTGATCCAGGCCGCGAATCTCGCGAGCATCGCGGCTGCGCTTGATGCCGTCGATCTGCTTCTCGCCGCCCCGGGTCCACGCGATGGCGAACCCCCGCGGGACGAGGAAGTTGCGGCCGTAGCCGTCTTTGACCTCGACGACGTCTCCCGCTAGGCCAAGGTTGTCCACTGCGGCAGTCAAAATGAGCTTCATCGGATGTCCTCTCGACTCATCGGGCCGTCGAGGCGTACGGCAACAGCGCAACCTCGCGGGCGTTCTTGATAGCGATGGCGACCTTGCGCTGCTCCTGGACCGACAGCCCAGTCACCCGGCGAGCGCGAATCTTGCCCCGCTCGGAGATGAACTTCCGCAGGGTTGCGGTGTCCTTGTAGTCGATGTGCTGCCCCGCGCGAAGCGGATTGGACTTCTTCTTCTGGGGCTTGCGTTGACCAGGTGATGGGTTGGCCATTGTGGTGCTCTCCTTCCGAGCCCGGCGCGGATCCTGTGGTCCGGCCGGAATGTGCCTGGTTGCTGAATGGGAGTCTGATCAACCGATCAGAACGGGGGCTCTTCACTTTGGGGCGTGCCCCAGGGATCGGAGCTTGGTTGACGACCGCTGCTCGGGCTGCCGCCAGAGTTGCCGGTCGCCCACGGATCGTCGCTCGGGCCGCTGTTAGCCGGACGGCCGCCACCTTGACCGCCGCCACCTTGACCGCCGCCGCCTTGACCGCCGCCGCCGCCCGAGTTGCGGGAGATCTTGGCGGTGGCGTACTTCAGAGCCGGACCGATCTCGTCCACGTCGATCTCGAAGACCGTACGCCGCTCACCCTCACGCGTCTCATAACTGCGTGACTTCAGCCGCCCCGAGACGATGACGCGCATCCCCTTCTGCAGGGACTCCGCGACATTCTCCGCAGCCTGACGCCAGACGGCGCAGTTGAGGAACATTGCATCGCCGTCTTTCCACTCGTTGGTCTGACGATCGAAGTTGCGGGGGGTCGAGGCGACGGTGAAGTTCGCCACGGCCGCACCCGAGGGGGTGAAGCGCAGTTCAGGGTCGGCGGTCAGATTGCCGACCAGCGTGATGGTGGTTTCGCCTGCCATGTTGGTCTCCGTGATGGACGTGGATAGTCGGATTGCTGTCTCGGCGGCTACCGAGCTCAACGGGTCCTAGCGTGCCAGGAACCGCTGACAGCTGAACAGTATTAATGCCTCAGCCTGGGGATAACCCGCAGGCTGACGCAGAAACTCCTCGTCAGTGGGCGTCGGGGCGGATGACCTTGGTCCGCATGACCGACTCGTTGATCGAGAACTGACGATCCAGTTCCTTCACATCGGCCGGCTGAGCGGTCAGTTGAATCACCGCGTAGATGCCTTCGGACTTCTTCTGGATCTCGTACGCCAGCCGGCGCCGACCCCAGATGTCCAGGTTGTCCACGGTGCCACCACCCTTGGTGATGACGGTGAGGAACTGCTCGAGCGTGGGCTGCACCGAACGCTCTTCGGTATCGGGGTCCATGATGACCATGACTTCGTATTTACGCATGCGCGAACTCCACCTCCTCTGGTCTCTGCGGCCGTGGGACGTCCCCATGGCAGGAGGGCGAATGCTGGGCCGTACGCCACTAGGCGGACGCGGGCACCAGCGAGCAACACTACCGGCCGGGCGCGCTGGGTGCGAATCGATCCGCCTGGCGCGGCGAGCGATTCGCTCCGCTTCACTATTCGTAGACGAAGAGCTGCTCCCCCGGGAAGATCCAGGACAGCCCGTCGCGGAGCCGATCGCGCCAGGACTCCCAGTTGTGGCCGTCCCGGGACTCCACGTAGTTGACGCTCATCCCCGTCTCGGTGAAGACCGGCAGCATCGAGCGATTGTGGACGATCAATGGTTCGTAGACCCCGCACGAGATGAACAGCTGCTCAGCAACCCGCTGCGGCCTGGCCCGATAGCGGTTCACGAACTTCACCACTGGGTCGAAGGCGGGGTCCTCGCCATGATCGTCGCCAATATCGGTGAAGACGAACGAACCCGACTGCAGCAGCAGCGAACCGAATATCTCCGGATAGCGGACGGCGGTGGACAACGTGGCGATGGCACCAAAGCTGGAGCCCATCAAGCACCGCCCCGAAGGCCTGGCCAACAAGGGGAACTGGTCTTCCAGGTGTGGAATCAGCTCACGTGCGATCCAGCGCGCGTGCGGACCGCTGTTGGGATATTCGTGCAGCCGCTCGCCCGGATAAGTGAACGCCACCACGGTTTCGGCCATGTCAAGGCGGTGGATCAGGTTGTCCATCACCGGCTTCATCGAGGCGTACTCCAAGAAATCACCCCCGTCGTGCACGACCAGCAAGGGATAGCGCGCGCTGGTTCGGAAGCGGGCGGGGAGATAGAGCGTCACGCGGTTGTCGCGACGCTGGGCATGACTGCGAACGGAGAGCTCAATCAGCTCGCCCGGGCGGGCGTTGGGATCGTACGTGGCCCAATCCGGCACCTGGTAGTCCACGCCGTAGCACACCGAGGAATTGCCGACCGGGCTGCGGGCGATCCGGGGATTGCGCGGGTCATTGAAGCGCTCCCACTGACCCCCGCGACGCAGCTCGAATTGATACTCCACCCGGGAGTCGGCCGGAATCTCGACCGTGACGAACCAGAGGTCGGTGTTCTCGATCCGCCGGAGGGCCAGGTTGTCCGCCAAGCCGACCACTCGGTGGCGCAGGTAGACGTCATCGGCTTGGGCCCAGACGACGAACGTGCACCGATTGCCCTCCACTAGGGGAAATTCGTGCCGATCCATGAACCGCTGGATCGCGGCAGTGTCCAGGTCCGGGTGCGCGCGCAGCCGATTGATCGCCAATTTGGCGAGCCGCGACTTCGGGCCGCTGGTCAAGGGATCAGGCCCGCTCATGATCATCCCCCGCGACGACGACTTCGCCGGTGGCGGCCAGATAGCGGGCCCCGGCGGGAAGCGGCTGCTGATCACGCAGGTCGACCCGTACGCCGTCGGCCAGCAGCAGGCAGGTGCGCGGACCGAAGCGACGCACCATCAGCGCGAGATGGCGCGGATCTTCGAGCCGCAGCCGGCGGCGGGCGTGCGGGAAGGGTAGGACGCCGCGGAAGGCGCCGAGCCCTTCGGCGTACATCTGCGGATGCGGGTACCCCTGCGGAGTTCGATCATGAAACAGCACCACCCGATCCGACAGCGCCATTGCGCCGGCCGACCAGGCGATGAGCGGCGGACGGATCAGCTGCGTGACGCCGAAGATGTGCAACAGGTGCAACACGATGCCGACGTGGCCGCCGGCCAGCACCATGCCCGAGCACGCCTCGACCAGCGTCCGCAGATCCCTCCGCTGCTCCACGATGCTCTCGCGCTCGCCGAGACGTACGGCGGCGTAGAACTCGTTGCGGGTCTCGGCCACCAGCTGGAGGTGCCACTGATCAAGATCATCGAGGGTCCGGACCGCGTCCTCGATCACTACTTCGTGCACCGCCGGCACTTCGGCCCGCCGGCTGACAGCACTCACGGCTGACATCGCGTGATGGAGCCGGATCGCATACAGGCGTTGGATCTCTGCCAACAGCTGGGTCAGTTGGCGCTCGGCGGCGGCGTACTCCGGGTCTACCGCCTGGACGTGTTGCCATCGCCGGAACAGCTCCAGGTTGATCATCCGGCCGCCCAGCACGTCGGCCAGCTCGCCGGTGTCGGACTCCCGCTCCTGCCAGCCCGCGTTGATGGTCGCGATAGAGCCTTCGGGCATCAGCTCAGTCACTGCCGCGCGCGCCGCCATCACCTTGCGCTGCGGGCCGAGAAGGGTGATGTTCATCCGGCGTGGACCGTGATGCTCTTCCCAACATCGTTCAACATCGCCCGAAGCGCGTCGTAGTCCGGATGTTTCATTCGCAGGTACGCATTCGCCATGTAACCGGCCTCGATGGGTTGGGTCGCCGTGCCCGCCGGCGGCAGCTGGGCGTCGATCACCCATGCTCCGTATTTTGCTTGCATGGCGTCGATACCGGAGTATCCGCGGATTACGCCGTCGGCTTGCGGGCGCAGCGCCACCATGCCGGCGGCGTAGGCCCGCGACGCCCGCTGACTGGGGCTTTGGTGCACGATGGCGTGAGCCCACTCGCGATACAGGTCCATCTCGTTGCCGGCCGCGTAGAGGTCCCAGGCACCAACACCCGAGGGTCGGCAGCCGATCTCGGAGAATCGCAGCCCCTTCGGGCCGAAGAACCACTCCATGTGGGTCGCCGAGGTCCCGATCCCGAGCACCTCGTTGACTCGGCGCCCCATCTCCTTCAGCTCGTCATAGTCACCGACGTCGTCGATCCGGTTGGTCGACACGAACTGCGGGGAGATCCACCGGGTGCGCATGGCCTCCAAGACGTTCGGGAAATAGTGCGACACGAAGTCGTGAGTGGGCACGCCGTCGATCGAGACGGTGTCGTAGAACGCCTCATGGCCATCCACGAACTCCTCCAGTGCCGCGGAGGTGATGCCCCCCTCCCCGTACGCCTGCAACGCTCGCTCGAGATCTTCATCGGAATCCACTCGCGACGTGCCAGCCGCCCCGGCTCCCGCCCGCGGCTTCACGATTAGCGGATATCCCACCGCGCCCGCGAAGTCCCGGGCCTGGTCGAGGTGGTGCACGGCCGCCGACGCCGCCGTCGGTACGCCCGCTTGGCGTAGAGCCTCTTTCATTGACGGTTTATCGCGGCACAGCCACGCGGTGCGCCGGGAGGTGCCGGGGATGTGACACGCCTCCCGGACCTCCGCCGCCGGCAGGATGTGCGCCTCGACGGTTGCCTCGAGTCGATCGATCCACACCTTGTCCTGGATCCACTCGACCGCCCCCCGGAGCGCCGCAGTGTCGATCACCGAGCCGATCTGGTGGTAATGCTGCATCCAGCCGCGCAGTTCGTCGTCCACCCAGTCACCGGGCCGTTCGCCGATCCCGATCACCGTGGCACCCACCTCGGCCAATCCACGGACGAACTGACGCTGGTTGGCGGGGAATGCGGGCTCGACGAAGATCACATTCATGCCTGGACTCTATGCCTGCGCCGGGTTCGGGCCGCGC
>JAABUN010004358.1_pt1 | contig 19487 bp, 24 predicted proteins | sample 5559311 | NCBI WGS metagenome assembly JAABUN01 (sample SAMN10711877, study PRJNA513370) | rock metagenome | isolation source: Antarctica rocks | place: Antarctica: Victoria Land, Siegfried Peak sud | reverse complement strand
CGACCGGGCGCTCGAACGCGTCGGGGCCGCCGCGGACGGTCGCTAGCCAACACCGCGCAAGGTTCCTTGCAGCGGCTCCGATGCGGCGAACCGGGACCCGACGCCCTCTAAGCTTCGTCCCCTACGCCGCATGCGCCACTTCTCCTTCATTCTCACCGCGCTGCTCTGCGTTCTGCTCATCGGCGGCGCGGTGGGCGTCTACTACTACGACGCCGGGCGCAGCGATCTGATCGCCGAGGGCATCACCGCGGGCGAGGTGAACGTCGGCGGCATGCGCGCCGCGGAGGCCCGCGCGGCCCTGGAGGACGAACTGGCGCGACCGCTCGCCCGGCCGGTGTGGATCCGCACGGGCGACAAGCGAGTCAAGCTCACCGCCAAGCGGGCCAAGGTGCGGACCGACATCGAGGGGATGGTCCAGAAGGCCCTTGCCAAGAGCCGCGAGGGCAACGTGCTCAGTCGCACCTGGCGGGACGTCCGAGACGAGTCGGTGCCGCTCGAGATCCCGTCGGAGATCAAGTACTCGAAGGCGGCCGTCGCGCGGATGGTCGCCGGTCTGAAGAAGGAGATCGATCAGCCGGCGAAGGACGCGGAGGTGGCCTATTCGGGAGAGGGCCTGAGCACGGTCCCATCGGAGACGGGACTCGCGCTGCAGGCGGGTCGGTTGACCCGCTCGGTGGCCGCCGAGCTCGTATCTCCCCACGGCAAGCGCATGGTCCGCGCCCGCACGAGCGTCGTCCAGCCGAAGGTCCCTACGAGCGAAGTCGCCTCCAAGTACCCCTACTTCATCACCGTCAGCCGCGCGAGCAAGGAGCTGCGCTTCTACCGCGGCCTACAGCTCGAGAAGAGCTACCGGGTGGCGATCGGACGCGTCGGATTCGAGACGCCCACCGGCCTGTACCACATTCAGAACAAGGCCGTGAACGTGGCCTGGAGCGTGCCGGAGTGGGGCGGCAAGCTCGCCGGAAAGGTCATCCCCGGCGGCTCCCCTCAGAATCCGCTCAAGGCCCGCTGGCTCGGCATCTACGCGGGTGCCGGCATACACGGAACCGACGACATCGGCTCGCTCGGCAGTGCGGCCTCGCACGGCTGCATCCGCATGGCCATCCCCGAGGTCATCGAGCTGTACGACAAGGTCCCCGTGCAGACGCCGATCTACATCGCCTGAGACCTAGGCCGCCGGCGTCTCCAGCCCGGCGCCAATGTCCTGCATGGGCACCTCTTCCCAGCCGGCCGCCTCGAGGGAGGCCTGACGGCCTGTGTGTCGAACGCACAAGCTGCCGATGAAGACCCCTCTCAAGCGCTTGCGAAGCACCACGTACCACATGGTGGAGGCGTCGCTCGGGCCCTGGATCGGGTGCCACGGGGCGACCGGGGCCTCTTGGTCGTCGGCCTGTCCGACGGCCACCAGCTGACGCCGGGTGGCAACCCGTCCGTCCTCGGTGTTGACGAAGAAGACCGCCATCGAGCTCAAGCCTACGTGGGAGTCAGCGCTCGCGACCTACGACCAGGCGCTCGTGGCCCAGGGGATGGCGCCCAAAACGCGTACGGCCTACGGCTCTGACCTTCGTGGGTTGGCCGACTGGGCGGGGCGCAGTCAGCTCGAGGCCGACGAGGTCGGCCCGCGCGACCTGAGGCGTTACGCCGCGGTGCTCAGCGAGGGCGGGGCTTCGAAATCCACGGTCGCCCGCAAGCTGGCCGCGATCCGCAGCTTCTACCGCCACCGCGTCGACCGGGGTCATCTCGCGGCCAGCCCGGCTGATCTCGTGTCGAGTCCTCGGCGTGAAGCGCACCTGCCACGGGTGCTGAAGAGCGAGGAGGTGGTCGCCGTGCTCGACCGCATCCCCGCGACCTCGGCGCTCGACCTGCGTGACCGCGCGATGTTCGAGTTGGCCTACGGCGCGGGGCTCAGGGCGGAGGAGCTCGTGACGCTGGCCGTTTCCGACCTCGATCCCGACGGCGAGGAGTTGCGGGTCACCGGCAAGGGCTCGCGTGTGCGCCTCGTGCCCGCCGGCGAGCCCGCGTGGCGGGCCCTCGCGCGGTATCTGGAACGTGGGAGGCCCGCCCTCGGTGCGGCGGCGGGCGGCGGCATCCCACCCCGGGCCCTCTTCCTGTCGCGCACCGGACGGCGACTCTCGACCTCGGACGTTCGGCGGCGGCTGCGGTTATGGACCCGCCGGGCGGGCACGGACGCCGGGGGAGTGTCGCCCCACACGCTGCGCCACTCTTTCGCCACCCACCTGCTCGAAGGGGGCGCCGACCTGCGCTCGATCCAGGAGCTGCTGGGGCATGCGAGCCTCAGCACGACTCAGACCTACACTCGGGTAGAGTCGCGGCGGTTGCGGAAGGCCTACGCCGCGGCCCATCCAAGGGCCTAAACGGCAAGGGGGCATCAAGCTGGAAACGAACGTCAAGGCGGTCGAGCTCAAGGAACTCTGGCGTCGCTACAAGGACGATGGCGACCCGCCGTCCCGTGAACGGCTCGTTCTCGCCTACTCGCCGCTCGTGAAGTACGTGGCGGGACGGATGTCGAGCGGTCTGCCCGCCCACGTGGAGGAGGCAGACCTCATCTCCTACGGGCTGCTCGGTCTGATCACGGCCATCGAGCGCTTCGACCCTGGGCGCGAGATCAAGTTCGAGACCTTCGCCATCACCCGCATCAAGGGCTCGATCATCGACGAGCTGCGCTCCCTCGATTGGGTTCCGCGCTCGGTGAGAGCCAAGGCCCGCGAGATCGAGCGGACGAACGCCGCCCTCGAACACAAGCTGCAACGCGCGCCGACTGACGTCGAGATGGCCGAGGCCCTCGAGGTGACGGTCGACGACTTCCAGGCCTCGCTCACCCGTATATCCAACTCGGCGGTCGTGGCCCTCGACGAGCTGTGGACGCTGTCGGACTCTTCGGGAGACCAGGTGTCGCTGCTCGACACCATCCAGGACCCGCACGCCATCGATCCCGCGGCAGCGATGGACAGCACCGAGACCAAGGACCGGCTGGCGGAGGCGATCGCGCGGCTGCCCGAGCGCGAGAAGCTCGTCGTGGCCCTCTACTACTACGAGAACCTGACTCTCCGGGAGATCGGTGAGGTGCTCGGGGTTACGGAGTCGCGGGTATCCCAGCTGCACACCAAGGCGGTGCTGAGGCTGAAGTCGCGGTTGCAGGGCGACGCCCTTGAGGAGGCGGGGCGCTAGGAGCTCCCCGCGGTACGACCGCGGCCACGCCGAAGCCCCTGGGGGCCCCGACGCGGCCGGCAAGCCGGTACTTCGAGCTCTAGAGCGTGGTTACGCTCGTGGCCTTCGGGCCCTTGTCGCCCGAGCCGGCCTCGTAGGAGACCTTGGCGCCCTCAGCGAGCGAGCGGAAGCCGTCGCCACTGATGTCGCTGTGATGGACGAACAGGTCCTTGGACCCGTCCTCGGGGGTGATGAAGCCGAACCCCTTGTCGTCGTTGAACCACTTCACGGTTCCTGTAGGCATTTAGCCCGTCCTCTCGCTTCTGTGCACTGCGTTCGCGGAGGATGCATCGAGCAACGACCTGCGGGCGCTGGCACTCCTTTGCCGCGTCCCTATGGACCCAGCCTGTACGTGCCCGAGCGTAGCGCAACCTCCGGCGAGCGGTCGTGCGAGCCGCTGCATCCGGCAGGGAAGCCGAGCGCGGGACACAGCGGCCAGGCCGATTGCGAACGCCCGGAATCGGTCCCGGCGGGTGGCTACGATCGTTGGATGAAGAAGGAGCTGCGCCCGCTCGACGACCTGATGGCCTGCGACGTGTGCGGCCGGACGATCCTCAAAGGTGAGCGCACCCACGCCTTTCTGGCCCCCGGGGGCCAGCGCCACTCGGTGTGCGAGCTCTGCATGCCGCGCGCTGAGCACGAGGGGTGGATCCGCGAGTCGGCCCACGCCGACCTGCCCGTCGCGAGCCGGCGGGCCGAGCCGCGGCGCTCGCTCCTCGGCCGGTTGAGGCGGCGCCGAGAGGAGGAGGTGCTCGCCCCGACCCTGAACGGAGGGTCGGAGAACGGCGAGCAACCGGTGGCCGACGAACCACAGGAGCAGGGAGCGGGCTCCGCCTGGGAGCCGGAGGCCTACGCGGCGCCGGCGCCCGGTGGCACGCGGCTGCGCGAGGCCATTGCGGGCCGGCCGCGAGACCCGCGCCACGTGCGCGCGGTGCCCACCAACGCCCAGGCCAAGGTCGAGCGTGCCCTCGAGCTCTTCAACGCCTCCCATCACAGCCGCACGGTGGCGGGGCTCACGCGCACCCTGGGCGCTCCATTCGTCCGGGCGGCACCCGATGCGGCCGCACCGAGCGAGGTGGCGGTCGTCGTCGCCTGGGAGCTCTCCTGGTACCACTACCGCATCGACCTGGGTGACGCTCAGGAGGCGATCGTGCTCGTGGCCAAGGGCACGGAACTCGGTGAGCTCGACGAGGCCCTCCGCGAGTGGAACGGCTCCGCCACGCCCGACGGCCTCCTCCAGGGGAGCTGAGGTGGACCCTCGAGTGGCACCGGCCTGATGCTTCCCACTAATCTGCGCCCGTGATCTACTGCGTGGTGCCACAGGCGCTTGCCGACGAGCTCTACGACCGGCTCGCCGAGTACTACCGCGACGACGACAACGTCAAGGTCATCATCGACCGCCGGGAGGGTGCCGACCGCCGCGGCCCCCGGGGCCAGACGGAGGACTCGCGCCGCGAGATCAGGGACCGCCGGATCAAGCGGCCGGTGGGCAGCTTCCCGCCGATCGAACCCGCGGTCTGATCACCGGCGTGGACAAGGTGGTCGTCCATGTGGACGGCGGCGCACGAGGTAACCCGGGGCCGGCCGCGGTGGGCGCCGTGGCGAGCGCCGGGGACGGTGGCGTGCTGCTCGAGGAGGGCTCCTTCATTGGCGAGGCCACCAACAACGTGGCCGAGTACCGGGCTGTGCAGCTCGGGCTGAAGCTGGCGCACGACCTCGGCGCCCGCGAGGTGGAGGTGGTGAACGACTCGGAGCTCGTGGCGCGGCAGATCGGCGGCCAGTACAAGGTCAAGCACGCCGGCCTCAAGCCGCTGTACCTGGAGACGATGGCGACGCTGCGCGAGTTCGAGCGCTGGTCGGTGCGAAGCGTGAGACGGGAGAGCAACACGCGCGCAGACGAGCTGGTGAACGAGGCCCTGGACGAAGCGCTCCGGCGCTGAACCGCCCGAGCCGTGACGCAGCTGCCCCCGGCGCTGTACGAGCCGGCTAACGGGACGTTCGTGAATGTCGATCTCGGCATGCACTTGAGCCGCCCTCCGACAGGGGAGTGGAGGCGATGACGGCAGAGACCCACGTGGGAGCGGCGGGTGCGGGCCTCTGCCGCGGCGAACTGTTCGATGCCGCCGGCTGGCTCGGGCTCTCAACCCAGAGCCTGCTCCTGGCGGCCCGCTGAGCGCGCCTAAGCTGCCGACGGTGACTGAGCCTCAGGCCACGCCCGACCTCGGGCCGATCTCATTCTCCCCCGGCCGGGAGGACTGGATCGAGTACGGCCCTCCGGCCTCGCGGCGCCGCGTCGGCTTCCACGATTATGCGGAGCTCTACTCGGTCCCCGGCCTGTACGAGCGCGTGTTCTACGAAGAGCTCGGGATGTGCTCGGCCGAGGAGGTGGTGGGCCTGCTCGCCGAAACCCTGAAGACCGAGGCCGTCGATCCCCGAGAGCTGCGCGTACTCGACTTCGGAGCTGGCAACGGCGCCGGCGGGGAGGAGCTGCGAAGGATTGGGGTGCGGTCGGTGGTCGGGCTCGACCTGGAGCCGGCCGCCGCCGCCGCCGCCGAGCGCGATCGGCCCGGCGTGTACGACGACTTCCTCGTGATGGACCTGGGCGCGGCCACCCCCGAGCAGCTCGCGGCGCTCGAGGACCGCGACTTCAACTGCCTGGTGGCGATCGCCGCGCTCGGCTTCGGACACGTGCCGGCCCCCGTGCTCGAGCGTGCGCTTGCGCTCGTTCCGAGCGACTCGCTGATCGCCTTCCCGATCGCCGATGTCCTCCTCCCTGACCGCGCCGACGCCGAGGCTCGCGCCACCGGCTACCCCGACCTGCTCAAGGGGCTGCTCGACGGGCGGCTCGCCCGCAGCGTGGCCGAGCGCTCCTACCGCCACCGCGTGACGACCACCGGTGAGGATCACCTGGCACTCGCGGTCGTGGCGCGGACCGCCTGATCCGGGCCCCCCTCAGCTCCGTCCGATAACCGCCAGCGTTCGGCCGGTGGGTGTGTCACTGTCGTTGTCGTGGTCATCGATTTCGAGCACTGCTACCGGGCCGTGCAGAGCAGGGATGTCCGCTTCGACGGGGCCTTCTACACGGCGGTTGCCTCGACCGGCATCTACTGCCGGCCAAGCTGTCCGGCTCGCGCGCCCAAGCGCGAGAACGTGGACTTCTTCCCCTCGGCGGCAGCGGCCCAGGCAGCGGGCTTCCGAGCCTGCAAGCGCTGCCGCCCCGAGGCCGCGCCCGGCTCGCCGGAGTGGAACGTGCGCGCCGACGTGGTCGGCCGCGCTATGCGCCTGATCCAGGACGGCGTGGTCGACCGCGACGGGGTTTCCGCGCTGGCGCAGCGCCTCGCCTTCAGCGAGCGCCACCTGAACCGCCAGCTCGTGGCCGAGGTGGGAGCGGGAGCCCAGGCGCTCGCGCGGGCGCAGCGCAACCACAGCGCGCGAGCCCTGCTCGAAAGCACGCGGCTGCCGGTATCCGAGGTCGCGCTCGCCGCCGGCTTCTCGAGCATCCGCCAGTTCAACGAGGCGTTCCGGAGCGCGTTCGGAGCCACTCCCACCGAGGTTCGGCGCGCCCGACCGGCCGGCGCTTCGGCGGCGGCCGCCGGATCGATCGAGCTGCGGCTCGCCTACCGGCCTCCCGGTGATGTCGAAGGACTGCTCGGGTTCCTCGGCGAGCGGGCGGTGGCGGGCGTCGAGGAGTACGCGGGCGGGGTCTACCGCCGGACGCTCGCGTTGCCTCATGGGGAGGGCATCGTCGAGCTGTGGCCGGGCGACGGCCACGTGCGCTGCCGACTTGCGCTCACCGATCTGCGCGATCTGGGCGCCGCCGTCCAGCGCTGCCGCCGCCTACTCGACCTCGACGCCGACCCGCTCGCCATCGCCGCGGTGCTGGGGGCGGATCCCCTGCTCCGGCCGCTCGTCGAGAAAGCGCCGGGCCGGCGCGTGCCCGGCCACGTCGACGGGGCCGAGCTCGCGGTGCGTGCCGTGCTCGGGCAGCAGATCTCGGTGGCGGGCGCCCGCACGCTGGCCGCGCGGATCGTGGCGCGCTACGGCCGTCGACTGAGCCGGCCGAGCGGCTCCCTGACCCACCACTTCCCCGAGCCGACGGTTCTCGCCGCGGTGGATCCCGTGGAGTTGCCCGTGCCGCGATCGCGGGCTCGCGCCCTGCGGGCCCTCGCGCAGGCGCTCACGGGCGGCAGCCTCGGCCTCGACCCCGGCGCCGACCGCGACGACGCACACGCCCGCCTGCTCGAGCTACCCGGAATCGGGCCATGGACCGCCTCCTACGTGGCCATGCGCGCCCTCGGTGACCCGGACGCCTTCCTCCCGAGCGACCTTGGCGTGCGCCACGCCGTCGAGCGGCTCGGGCGGGCCGGTGCCCCGGCCGACGTCGAGCGGCTCGCGGAGTGCTGGCGGCCCTGGCGCGCATACGCGACCCAGCACCTGTGGGCGACGCTGTCCCGCCCCGCGAGCATCCATCTGACCAAAATGAGCGATAAGACGGAGGAGACCGAGTGCCAACCCTGATCCACACGACCATCGACAGTCCGATAGGCGAGCTGCTGCTGAAGGGCGACGGTCAGGCGCTCACCGGCCTCTACATGTCGGGCGGCAGGTTCGCTCCGTCGATCTCCGATCAGTGGGAGCGCGATGACGACGCCTTCGACGACGCGCGCGCGCAGCTCGCCGCGTACTTCGCGGGCGAGCTGACGGCGTTTGACGTCCCGCTGGCCGCGGCCGGCACCGCGTTCCAGCGGAGCGTCTGGAGAGCGCTCGAGGAGATCCCCTACGGAACTACGCAGAGCTACGGCCAGCTCGCCGCACGGGTGGGCAACGTGCGCGCCTGCCGAGCGGTGGGGCTCGCGAACGGGCGCAACCCGATCTCGATAATCGTGCCGTGCCACAGGGTGATCGGCGCGTCGGGCACGCTCACGGGCTACGGCGGGGGCCTGGAGCGCAAGCGGCAGCTGCTCGACCTGGAGACCGGGGCGGCGGCGGCACGGGCGGCGTGACGAGCCGGCTCGCGCGATGGATGTCCGAGCGCCGAGGCCGGCCGGCACGCGATCGGTCGGCGGTCGCCATCGGCGACCCTCGCTACGACGATTGGGAGCTGGTGCGCGACTTCGAGGAGCTCGCCGCCGCGCGGGCCTGGCACCAGCACCTCGTGGAGGGCGGCCTCACCGCCGTGCTCACGAGCGACTGGCCGCTCGACCGCTTCGACCGGGGAGACATCGCGCTGCGCGTTCCTCCCGGCTCTTGGAGCGAGGCCGAGGATCTGTTGGGCGACGAGGACTGAGGCCGGGCGATCGTCACGGGCGAGCTCTGCCTCGTCGAGTACGGTCACGCGGCGATGAAGGCGACCCCTCACGGTGACCACCTGGTGCAGCTCAGCCGGCTAGGGCTGAGCAACGCCTACCTCGTTCGCGAGGAGGACGGCCTCACCCTGGTGGACACCTCGCTATCCGGCTCGGCGGGCGCGATCCAGTCCGCGGCCGCCGACCTGGGAGCGCCCATCCGGCGGATCGTGCTAACCCACGCTCACTCGGACCACTACGGCTCGCTCGACGCCCTACACGCCAAGGTGCCCGACGCCGAAGTGCTGGTAAGCGCCCGGGACGCGCTGCTCCTGCGCGGCGACCGCAGCGCCCAGCCGGGCGAGCCGCGCGGACGGCTCTTCCCGGGCGTCTTCCTCCCGCCCGCCAAGACGCGGCCGACACGCACCATCGAGGAGGGTGAGAAGGTCGGCTCGCTGGAGGTGGTCGCGGCACCCGGGCACACGCCGGGCCAGCTCGCGTTCCTCGACACGCGGGACCGGTCGCTGATCTGCGGCGATGCCTACTTCGCCCTCGGCGGTCTGTTCGTCACGACGCAGCCCGTCCTGCGCTTTCCGTTTCCGGCGCTGCTCGGCTGGCACAAGCCGACCGCCTACGAAACCGCCCTCAAGCTCCGGGCGCTGGAGCCCGAACGGCTGGCCACCGGCCATGGGCCTGTGCTGCTGCGGCCGGTAGCGGAGATGGACCGGGCGATCCGGGCGGCACCGCGGGGCTGACCGTCGTCGCCGGCGCCCGGCTTTCCGCCGCCACTCAGCTCGCGCGGCGGGCCAGTGGCGCCCGTGACCTCCGTCCCGCCCGCGCAGCGGCGCCGTCCTCGAACAGGAAGTGGCCGACGGCTCGGCCCTCGACGACCCACGCTCCGCCACCCTCGACGCTCACCCTGGCACGGCCCAGCGCGTCTCCCATGTCGGCTAGCGCGCCCGAGCGGTCGTCAAGGGCGATCTCGAGATCCTCCATGTCGAACCCTCCTCATTTCGATGGTTGCCGATCGTTCTCGGCAAGCTCGATGACCGGCAGGACGTCGATCTCGGCATTCAGCGTGTTGGCGATGAAGCACCCCTCGTGCGCACGTTCAACCAGACGCCCGACCCGCTCGTGGTTGACGCCCTCCGCGACGACGATTCGCGGCCGCAGCGTGATGCGGGCGATGCGCATCGGCTTCTCGTCGTCGGGCATGACGGCCTCGGCACTGTCTTCGTAGGCAAGCACGTCGATGCGGGAGCGCGCGGCCAGCGCGAGGAAACTGAGCAGCTGGCACGAGCTCGCGGCCGCGAGCAAGAGCTGCTCGGGATTCGCAAGCTGCCCGTCGCCGTTGAATGCCGGGTCGCTGCTGAGCAGAAGCTCGGCTTCCGCAGGGGGGATGAGCACGCGGTGCGTTCGCTCGTACGCCTCGTAGCCGGTGGCCGTGGACCCGTCCCACGACAGCTGGGATCGGTAGACATGGGTATGCGACATTGCTTCAACACCTCCGCTGGCATGGCGTGTCGGGGGTCGGTGACGATGACTGATCGCGCTGGGCCTAGAACGGAAGGACGGGCGGTGGCACGCGCGTGCTCACGCGCCTGCCGCCCAGGCGACCGCTGAGCAGGCCGTCGCGCCGGAGCTTCAGCGTTCCCGCCACCGCTGCCGGTCCGGAGACGGTGAGCGTGCCCGCCCGGGCATCGAGCGTCCCAACCGAGCCGCTCAGCTCCACGCCGGGCACGTAGGAGAAGCGGGCGAGACGATCGACTCCGCGGCGGGTGAAGAAGCGGCCGCCGCGCAACCCGCCGCCCCGCGTGTTCCCCTCACCTATGGAGAGGAACTGGAACTCACGCTGAAAATCTTCCAGCGTGAGCGCCACGGCCGCCAGCGTGCGGCCCCGAGCGCCGGTGGTACCCGCCGCAGGCGCGAGATCGAGGATCGACACGGGGTCGACGCGGCGGACCTTCATCGGCTGCTCGGCATTACGGCAGGGACGGCCGATGGCCTGGCCCGAGAAGAAGCGACCCAGCACCGTGTTCGCGCACGGGGCGCCCCGGCCGAGCACCGAGTGACCGGTCTTCGGCACGCGCACGAGCTTCGCCTGGGAGGAGCGGGCGGCAATCCGCGCTCCGACCTCCACGGGGGTGCGCAGGTCCTCCTCGCCTTCGAGTATCAGGACGGGAACGTCGGGCAGCCGCCCTGATGCGAGCGCCGGCACCACCGGGCTCGTGGGCCAGCGGACGCACTGCTCGAGCGTGCTGTTGTTGTCGAGTGCGAGGGCCGTGGCGCGGTCGAAGGGCTCGAATGCGCTGTCGGGGATCGCCTCGGCGCTCGCGCGTGCCTGCGCCAGGCGTTCGTCCGGAGATGCCGTGCGCTCCCAGGGGAGCGGCGCCTCCTCGCAGATCGTCGCCGTCTGGAGCGTGGAGCTCAGGGAGCGCACGCCCTCATCGCTCGGGTCCTCCGGCTCCGGCGGAGGGGGCGCCTCGCGCAGGAAGTCGAAGCGGTGCTCCAGCCGCAGCAGGGGTGCGGGGTCGCCGTTTACGGCGGCGTGGATGGCGCCGGGATACACGGCGCGCACGCTGGGCTGGAAGTCGCCCTCCCGCATCTGGCTGTACACGAGGCGCGCCGTGATCTCCACCGTCTTGACCCGGCCGTCGGGGCCCACGAAGGGCCCGCGTAGAGGCTCCCCGTTCATGCGGTCCACCAGGGTCGCGACATCCCCGGGCAGGTCCTCGGTCACTCCCTCGCACTCGTCGCGGCAGATCTCGCGGAGCACGCGGGGCATGGCCGCGAAGGTGTCGAGGTCGAACACGTTCTGGCCCTCGGGCTCCACGACGGAGTCGAGCACCAGGCGCTGGACGTGCTCGGGATATTTCAGGGCGTAGGCCGTCGCGACCTTGGTTCCATAGGAGACGCCGTAGAGCGTTATCCGCTCGCGGCCGATGCGCCGGCGCACGGCCTCGATGTCCTCAACCGTGTCGCGCGTGGTGTAGAACGCCCGGCGCGGGCCGAGCCGTGCGGCGCAGTCCGCCACGGCATCGCGGTAGGGCTGCTCGCGCCGCCGCTCGAGCCCAGGACAGTTCAGCACCCCCGAATAGCCGGTGCCACGCTGATCGAACACGATGATGTCGCGCGTCTTCAAGAGCGGGAAGAAGTCGGTGAAGAAGTTCGCGGCCACGCTCGAGGCGCCCTGGCCGGGACCGCCGGCAAAGGCGAAGATCGCTTCATTGGACGCCGCGCCGAGGTGGCCACGGCCCCCACGCGCGACCTGGAGGGCGATCGTGCCCTGGACCCCTCCGGAGCGATCGAGCGGAACGCTCACCTTCGTGCACTCGAAGCCCGCGAGGCCCTCCAGCAGGCAGGCCCGGAAGGGCGCCGCGGAGGCCGCGCTCGGCAGGAGCAGGGCAACGGCGAGGGCCGCCACGGTCGCGAGAAGCGTGGGCTTCACCTCGTTGCGCGTCCTCAACACGGCGGTAAGGGTACGGCTTGGGAGGGCGGCGCTATGAAGCGCGGAGCGGGCCTTTGAATGAAGCGGATGAAGGGACTCGAACCCTCGACCTTCTGCATGGCAAGCAGACGCTCTAGCCAACTGAGCTACATCCGCGCGAGGGCGGAAGTGTAACCGGCGCGCTACCCGCGGTCCCCTGCGACGTGACCCGCGCGTGATGTCGTGAGGCCGGCACGGCGAGCGTGCTGCGACGTGAGTTCGCTATCCGGCGCGGGCGGCGACCATCTCGATCTCGACGTCGGCTCCGAGTGGCAGCGAGGCGACGCCGATCGTCGTGCGGGCCGGAAACGGCTGCTCGAAATGCTCGGCGTACACCGAGTTCATCGCGGCGAAGTCGTCCATGTCGGTGAGAAAGACGTTGACCTTGACGACATCCTCAGATGTGAGCCCGGCGGCGTCGAGGACAGCGGCGAGGTTGGCGAATATCCGCCGTGTTTGTGCTTCGATGCCGCCCTCGAGCAGCGCGCCGGTATCGGGGTCGATCGGCGCCTGGCCCGAGAGGAAGACCAGGCCGGCGTGTTCGGCGGCCTGGGAGTAGGGCCCTACAGCGGCGGCATTGGGCGCGTTGGTGGTGGTACGGCGCATGGTCTTCTCCTAGTAGTCGAGAGAGAGTGGGGTAACGAGGTGAACCCGCTCCCCGGCGCCCCCTCACGTTACCCGCGCGTAATATCGTGAGACCTAGCATGGCGCGTGTGTTGGTGACCCCCGTCGAGCCCGCCCAGGCACCGCTTCTCGCCCGCCCGTACTACGACCAGGAGGGTGCCGGCCCGCTCGTCAGCTCCCTGGCCCACGTGCCGGAGGCGCTCGAGGTGACGATGCCGTTCATCGCCACGGTGCTGGGTCCCTCAGCGATCGACGCGCGGACGAAGGAGCTGGTCATCCTGCGCACCTCAGCCCGGCTCGAGTGCTCCTACTGCGTGCAGACTCATTCGAGCGTGGCGCTCGACAGCGGCCTGTCGGTTGCCGAGGTGCGCGCGCTACGGGGGGACGGCTCGCGGCGGGAGGCCTTCCCTGCCGAGGACGAGCGGATCCTGCTGGACTGGGTGGACGCGGTGGCCGGCACGGTCGGCCCGGTGCCGGCCGGGGTCAGCGTGGGCCTGCGCAAGCACTTCACGGAGGCGGAGGTGGTCGAGCTCACCCTGACGAGCGCGGCGACCGTGATGCTCAACCGCTACTGCACCGCGCTCGAGCTGCCCGCAAGCGCGGCCACGCTGCAGCGACTGGCCGCCGAGGGCCTGCTGTGAGCGCGGTTGCCGAGGCCATCGCGGAGGGGCGAGTCGGCGAGCGGCTCTGGCTGTACCCGAACTACCACTGCAACCTGCGCTGCACCTACTGCCTCACCGAGTCCGCTCCGAGCGTCGCGCGGCGGCTGCTCGGGCCGGAGACGATCGTCGAGCGCGTCCACGAGGCGCGCGCGCTCGGCTTCACAGGGGTGGGTATCACCGGCGGTGAGCCGTTCCTGCTCGACTGGATGCCCGAGCTGCTGGTCGAGTTGGCGGAGATCCTGCCGGTGATCGTGCTCTCCAACGCGACGCTGTTCACCGGCCAGCGCCTGACCGCGCTCGAGCCGCTCGCCGGCCTACCCATCCACATCCAGATCTCGCTCGACAGCGCCGAGCCGCGGGTCAACGACGAGATGCGAGGACCGGGGAACTTCGCCAAGGTGGTGGCCGCGATCTCCGAGCTCGTGCGGCGCGGGATCGGCGTGCGTTTGGCCACGACGCTCGAGGATCCGGCGAGCCATGACGCCGAGGAGCTCGAACGCCTCTGTGAGCTGCACCGTTCGCTGGGCGTGGGCGACGAGGACCACGTTGTGCGGCCGATCATCCGACGCGGCCGCGCCGCGACCGGCGACATGGGCGTACCGGCGGGGGCCGACGAGCTCGAGCCCGAGTTGACCATCACGGCGGATGGCGCGTTCTGGAGCCCATTCGGACCCACCGTGCGCGCGGGCGCGCTCGACACCGACCTGCTCGTCACCCGCACGACCTCGCCGCTGGCCGTGGCCGCTGGCGCGCTTGTGCGCGTGGTCGGAGGCCGAGCGGCGGGCCACGACGCTCGCCTCGGCATCCGCTGAGCGTGACCGGGGCGCGCGGTCGCGCGTCAAACCCAACAGAAGGGAGCAGCTGTTGAGCAGCCAAAGTGAATCCGTCTCGGACCCTCCGTCGACACGCGGGTCGGTGGGGCGAGCGCTCGACGCCGCCTCACCTGCGCATGGGCTCGCCGCTCTGCGCATCTTCGTGGGCGTCATCGCGTTGACCAACGGCCTGGCGAAGCTGTTCTCGTTCCGCGAGATCGACATCGGCCCCTACTCGAGCACGTTGATCGATCGTCCCGAGGCGCTGGAGATCCTCAAGATCGAAATCGGTCGCAACGACTTGCCGCTGCTGCCGACTCTGGTCAACGACGTCATCGTGCCCGGCTACGACTTCTTCGGGTACCTGTTGACGTTCACGGAGCTCGCCACCGGCGCGCTGCTGATCCTGGGGCTGTTCTCGCGCGGTGCGGCGCTCGTGGTCTTCTCCCAACACTTCTTCCTACAGCTTCTCTACTTCTCAAGCGGCCGCTTTGCCTTCGAACAGCCGCATGAATGGTTGCCCCCGCTCATCCTCGCGGTCGTCTCATCAGGCTTGGTCCTGGGCCTCGACCGCCGCCTGGCCCGAAACCGCGACGGCGCACGATGGCCCTCGTGACGCGTGCGGCGTGCCTCACCGGCGCTGCCGAATGGTGGACCGTTGACGCTCTCGAGAGGACGCCTTCGATCCGCTGCCAGGCAGCGTCGGCAGCGTCAGCGTGGTAGCTGTTGCGGCGGTTGCAGAGAAAGCCGTGGCCGGCGAACCGAGCTTGCAGCCGATGCTCGGCTCGGGTCGTCGGGTCGGGCAACGTAGCCGGCCATCGGCGCGGCGCCCGGCACCGAAATCTGCACGCTTTCGGACAGGGTGACGTCAACAAGGGCTGCGGGTCGTCACGGGCACGGCAAAGGAGCGCCGGTCGCCGGCCCAGGCCGACCGTGGCACGGCGTCCTCCAACTGCTGCAGGTCGGCCTGGCCGAGCTGGAGGTCTGCGGCCGCAGCGTTCTCGGCGATTCGCTCGCCTTGGCGCGTGCCGGGGATCGGGACGACGTCGGGACCCTGGGCGAGCAGCCATGCCAGGGCGAGCTGGCCGGGTGTGATCCCAAGACCAGCGGCGATGTGGCGAAGAGCCGTGACGTGGTTGAGGTTGCGCTCCAGGTGGACGCCGTGGAAGCGTGGGTCGTTGCGGCGGAAGTCGCTGTCGTCGATGTCGGTGCGGGTGAGGGTGGAGGTCAGCAGGCCGCGGCCCAGTGGGCTGTAGGGAACAAGCCCGATGCCCAGGCGCCTGGCCGCCGGGACGATGTCGTCCTCGGGCTCGCGCCACAGCAGCGACCACTCGAACTGCACAGCGGCGATCGGGTGCACGGCGGCGGCGTGCTCGAGCTGCTCGACGGTCGCTTCGGACATGCCCAGGTGACGGACCTTGCCGTCCTGGACGAGCTCGGCCATCGCGCCGAGCGTCTCGGCGACCGGCACGGCGGGATCGACGCGATGCAGGTAGAGCAGGTCGATCACGTCTGTGCCCAGCCGAGCCAGTGAGGCCTCGCAATAGCCGCGGACGTGCTCGGGCCGTCCGTCGACATGCACGCCGTGCTCGTCGCGGACGATGCCGAACTTGGTGGCCACGGTCGCCTGCTCGTGTCCGCTGAGCGCGCGGGCGATCAACCGCTCGTTGTGTCCTTGGCCGTAGCTCATCGCCGTGTCGAGCATGGTTACGCCGAGGTCCAGCGCTCGGTGAATCACGCTGATCGACTCGTCGTCGTCGGTCGCGCCGTAGCCCTGCGACAGACCCATGCATCCCAAGCCGATCGAGCCGACCTGTAGTCCGTCGCTGCCGAGGTGTCGTTGCTGCACGGGTTCAGCGTGACGGCCGCAGACTCATAAGTCCAAGACATATTTGCGCTAAGACCTAGAGCATGTCACTCTAGGTCGGTGGAGCTGCGGCAGCTGGTCTACTTCGAGGCGGTCGTGCGGTGCGGTGGGTTCAGCCGCGCCGGCGAGCAGTTGAACGTTGCCCAGCCCGCCGTGTCGGCACAGATCAAGCGCCTGGAGGGCGAACTGGGCATCGCGTTGCTCGAGCGCACGACGCGCCGCGTGGCACTGACTCCCGCAGGGGAGCTGTTTCTCGCGCGCGCCCGTGCCGTGCTCGAACAGCTCGATGGCGCCCGCGCCGACCTTGATGAGCTGGCCGCCGTTCTGCGCGGACACCTGCGCATCGGAGCGACGCAGGTCCTGGGATCACTGGACCTACCGCGCTTGCTGGCCCATTTTCACCGCCGCTACCCCGGGGTCACGCTCGCCCTGCAAACCGGCCTGATCGCCGAACTGCTCAACGACCTGGCCTCCGGCGCCATCGACATCGTCCTGGGTCCCATACACGTCGACCTGCCCGAAACCTACATCGCAGAGCCGCTGGTCGCCGAGCACCTGGTCCTCGTGACGCCGCCGAGCCAACGTGCCTCCGGCGCGCCGACGGCGACGCTCGCCGCCGTTCGGGACGAGCCGTTCGTCTGCCTGCCCGCCGGCAGCGGCCTGCACGCCATCCTCTTTGCTGCGGCCGACGCCGAGGGCTTCACGCCGCGCATCCGCTTCGAGACACACAGCCCGGCCAGCATCCGTGAGCTCGTCGCTGCCGGCCTCGGCGTCGCCCTGCTAGCCGAATCAGCCGCCCACGCTGCAGGCCCGCCCATCCAGGTCATCCGCTTGAAGCGACCGCCGCAGCACCCGCCCATCGGCGTGATTCAGGCGCGCAACCGACCCCTGAGCCCAGCCGCCCGAGCATGGCGCCAGCACCTCGATCAGATCGCGACCTGACACGCGCGGAGTGCAACGCTGGGCTACATCGCAAGCCGACATGAGACCCCCGGCTCGGCTAGCGACGACTGGGAAGCAGCCGGCCCCTCAGCCGCGCCTCGATGAGCGCCATCCGCGCGGCAGCGTGCCCGGGAACGCCGTGCACCGCGCCGCCGGGGAACGTCGCAGCGCTTCCGAGGTACAGGCCGCGGACCGGCGTCCGGTACGGCGAGAGAGAGGGGAGGGGGCGGAAGATCACCTGGTCGAGCGTGTAGCTGCCTCCGCCGACATCCCCCTCGACGAGGTTGGCGTTGCGCCGCTCGAGGTCCGCGGGGCCGAGCACGTGGCGGGCGAGAATCAGGTCGCGGAAGCCGGGGGCGAAGCGTTCCACCTGGGCCTCGACGCGTTCCACGTGGCGGTCCTGCTCGGCCTTCCAGTCGACGCCGTGCGGCCCGTGGGTGTAGGCCCACGCGGTGTGCTTACCCTCCGGCGCCCGCGAAGGGTCGGCAAGTGACTGTTGCCCGAGCAACAAGAACGGGCGCTCGGGCAGGCCGGCCACGACGGCCGTCGTCTCCAGCACCTCGGTTTCGCTGCCGCCGACGTGCACGGTGCCCGCCTCGCGCGCTCCGGGGGCGGTCCACGGGATCGGGCCGTCGAGCGCCCAGTCGACCTTGAGCGTCGACTGGCCGTGGCGGAAGCGCCTGAGGGATTTCGCGTAGTGGCCGTCGAGCACTCCGTCGGCGAGGGTCAGGAGCGCGCCGGGCATCACGTCGGCGACCACGAGCGGCGCGCTCAGACGCTCACCGTCGTCGAGCTCCACGCCGACCACGCGGCCCTGCTCGACTGCGATCCGTACGGCGCGGGCTCTGGTGCGCACCGTTCCGCCGAGCTCCGACAGGTACCCGATGAGCGCGTCGGCCAGCCGGCCGGCGCCACCCTCGGGGCTCGGCCAGCCCACCGCGTGCCCGAGCAGATTGAGGTAGGCGCCCGCGACCGCGCTGCCCGCCCCGGTCGGCGGCACGTCGCCGTGCATGGCGGCTCCGTAAAGCCACGCGCGCGCCCCCTCGCCGTCGAAGATCTCGTGCCCGAGCGCCTGCGCCGGCATGAGCAGGAGGCGGGCGAAGTCGAGCACGGCGCGTGGCCCCAGAGCCGCGAGCATGCGCATCGGCCCCGCCACCGGTGGGAATCCCGAGAGCAGCGTGGCCCGCACGGCGGGAAAGTTCTCCAGGTACGGCGCGGCGAACTCGCGCCAGCGCTCGCCATCGCCGGGATGGACGCTGTCGAGGCTGTCGACGGTGGCCTCGACCTCGCGGTACAGCGTCGCGGCGCGACCGTCGGGCAGCGGATGGGCGAAGCACGCGGGGGGGTGAATCCAACGCAGCCCGTGGCGCTCGAGGGGCATCGCCGCGAACACCGGGGAAGCCGCCGCCGCCGGGTAGACCGAGGAGTAGGTGTCGTGGCGAAAGCCGGGGAGGGTCAGCTCCTCGGTGACCACCGCACCACCGGCGCGCGTGACCGCCTCCAGCACCGTGACGCTGCGCCCCGCGCGGGCCAGGGTGATCGCTGCGGAGAGCCCGTTCGGGCCCGACCCCACCACGAGCGCGTCCGGCGCCATCAGTCGATCGCCGCGCGGCTGAGGGAAGCCATCGTGCGAGCCGACATCACGCTGCCGGTCGGACCAGCGCTCGAGACCGTGAGCTTCGTGGGAACGGGACCCTCCTCGTGCAGTCGGAGCAAGCGACGCGAGCGTACCGGGGAGCCGCTAGGTTCCAAGCACGCACCCGGGAAGGCGAACACACAGCAGAGCTGCGTACCTCGTAGCGCTCACCATCGCAGCGGCGCTCGCGACGGGCGCCCTCGCCACATCCGCTCAGGCCGCCCCGCCACTCGGTTTGCACAATTGCGGACCGGCCCAGGGCGTCTACCAGTGTTCCGGCCTCGTACGCACATGGGACGGCATACCGCTCGACACCACGGTCACGCTCCCGTCCCCTGACGCGACCGGCCTTCCGCTGGTGGTCGAGCAGCACGGCCTGGGCAACAGCAAGTACGAGTACCTCGACCCCGGATCGACCGCCTACACCGACAACGCCTACGGCTGGGCGAAGCAGGGCTACGCCGTGCTGACCTACACCGCTCGCGGGTTCTGGGGGTCCTGCGGCACCCCGGAGTCGCGCTTGGCGAACCCCGACCCGTGCTCGCGCGGATACATCCATCTCGCCGACGCGCGCTACGAGGTGCGCGACACCCAGGAGCTGATAGGCCGCCTCGTGGACGACGGTGTGGCGGACGCCGCTCGCATCGGCGTCACGGGCGATTCGTACGGCGGCGGCCAGTCGTTCATCCTCACCGCCCTCAGCGACCGCGTGATGCTGCCCGACGGGCGGTTGGTGCCGTGGCGCAGCCCGGACGGCACCGCCCTGCGGCTCGCGGCCTCAGCACCCGTGATCCCGTGGACCGACCTCGTCTACGCGGTCCTTCCGAACGGCCGTACGTTCACCAACACGGTCGTTCCCTCGGCGGCCGACTCGACCCCCGTGGGGGTCTTCAAGACCACGATCGCCAACGCGATCTTCGCGGCGGCGCAGTTCGCGGTCGGTC
>JAABUN010004357.1_pt1 | contig 19488 bp, 20 predicted proteins | sample 5559311 | NCBI WGS metagenome assembly JAABUN01 (sample SAMN10711877, study PRJNA513370) | rock metagenome | isolation source: Antarctica rocks | place: Antarctica: Victoria Land, Siegfried Peak sud | reverse complement strand
ACCGGCCGGGTCCGCACGCCCAAGACCACAACAAGATCATCAAGCAACGTCCTCCATGATCACGGACTGGAGCGGTGGATCCAGGCTGAGCTGGCTGGCTGCTCGCATCACACCGTCGCTCATTACGTCATCGGCCGCGACGGCGGTGCGCTGAGCGACCGGCCGGTCACCAGGCCGCAGCTGATCGATGCGTTCCTGCCCAAGGTGGAGGAGTGGGTGGAGCGGTCGCACGGCAAGATCCGCGCTGATGTGGCGCACCGTAAGCTGCGCGGGCTGGGCTATGCGGGTTCGGAGCGCACGACCCGTCGGGCGGTCGGGAAGGTGAAGGCGGCCTTCAGGGCCGGGCGGGTGCGGGTGCACCGGCCGTGGGTGAGCGAGCCGGGCATGTGGTTGCAGTACGACTTCGGGGACGGCCCGGTCATCGACGGGCGTAAGACGACGTTGTTCTGCGCCTGGCTGGCCTGGTCCCGGTTCCGGGTGGTGCTGGCGATCCGGGACAAGACGCTTCCCAGCGTGTTCGCCGCGCTGGACGTCACGCTGCGCCGGATCGGTGGCGCGAGCACGTTCGTGCTCACCGACAACGAGAAGACCGTCACCGTCGAGCACGTCGCCGGGATGGCGGTGCGCAACCCGCAGACCGTGGCCTTCGCCAGGCATTACGGCTTGACGGTCCACACGTGTGAGCCGGCCGACCCGGCGTCAAAGGGCGGTAGCGAGAGCACGGTGAAGCTGGCCAAGGCCGACCTGGTGCCCACCGACACCAACCTGCTCGAGCAGTACGCCTCGTTCGCCGATCTCGAGGCGGCGTGCGAGGCGTTCTGCCACGAGGTCAACACCAGAGAGCATCGGGTGACCCGGCGGGCACCGGTCGACATGCTCGCCGAGGAGCGGCAGCGGCTGCACCCGCTGCCGGCTGCGCCGCACACCGTGGCGCTCGGGCTGACCCGCACCGTCGCGGCGACCACTCCGATGGTCACGTTCCAGAGCGGGCTGTACTCGGTCCCGCACACCCTGCTCGGTCAGCTCGTCTGGGTCCGGGTGCACGGCCGGGGCACCGACGAGCAGATCGTGATCGTGCACGTCGGCCGGGCCGGGCCGGTCGAGGTCGCCCGGCACCTGCGCGCGACACCGGGCAGCCCACGGCTCGATGACGGGCACTTCCCGGCCGCGCCGGCCGGCGCGCTGGACCGGCAACCGAAGCCGAGAAGTACTGCGGAGCAGGACTTCCTCGCGCTCGGGGCCGGCGCCAGGCTGTGGCTGACCGAGGCCGCGGCGGCCGGCACCACCCGGATGCGGATCAAGATGGCTGAGGCGGTCAGCCTGGCCAAGCTCGGGGACCCGGACACGGTCGGCTGGGCGCTGGGACACGCCGCGGTCCACAGCCGGTTCGGCGAGAGCGACCTGGCCAGCATCGTGGCCCACCGCGCCCGCGACACCCCCGGGCCGACACACGCCGCCAGTGAGGAACGCAGCCTGACCCAAGGCACCTCCGGCTGGGCCGCGCTCGGTGACCCGGCCACTGCCGGCACCACCGGCAGCGAGCAGGTGATCGCATGACCGCCGCACGCACCGGCACGGCCCCTGCCGGCACGGCAGCCAGCAAGGCGCCGTCGTCGGCGGCGCCCGCGGTCGGTGTCCCGGCCGCACCGCCGCTGCCCGCCGACCTGGAGGCGTTGCTGCGCCGGCTACGGCTGCCGCACATACGCGCCCTGGCACCCGAGGTCGTCGCGACCGCCAAGGCACAACGGTGGGAGCCGGTGGAGGTGCTGCGGGCGCTGTTCGGCGCCGAGGCCGCGGGTCGGGAACGCTCCGCGCTGTCGACCCGGCGGGCAGCCGCGGCGTTCCCGACCGGCAAGACCTTCGATGCCTGGCGCAGCGACGCCAGCTCGATCCCGGCCCCGACCCAGCAATCACTCCGGACGTTGGAGTGGGTCGGCCGGCGGGAGAACCTGGTGGTCTGTGGGCTGTCCGGGACCGGCAAGACGTTCCTGCTCGAAGCCCTCGGTCAGCACGCCGTCGAGCAAGGCCTGAAGGTCGCCTGGTTCACCTTGGAGAACCTCGGGATCCTGATCCGCCGGCACCGCGCGGACGACACCGTCACCAAGGCCATCAGCCGGGTGCTCAAGGCAGACCTGATCGTGATCGATGACATCGGGCTGCTCCCGGTGTCCCAGGACGCCGCCGAGGGTCTTTACCGGCTCGTCGACGCCGCCTATGAGAAGCGCTCGGTTGCGGTCTCGAGCAACCTGCACCCCGCCGCGTTCGATGAGCTCATGCCCAAAACCCTCGCGACCGCGACCGTCGACCGGTTGCTGCACCACGCGCACATCTGCCAGACCAGCGGCGACAGCGTCCGGCTTTCCCAGGCCCTGGCCGGTGACGGCGTCATCGCGCTGGCCGGCAGCCGATGACCCGGCCCGCGAGCAGCGGCTTCGCGACCGTTTATGAGTGCCCCGAATGCGAGGCTCGCTACCTCAACGAACGCCGCTGCCCTGACTGCAATCTGTTCTGCCGACGCCTGGACCGCGGCGGCAGCTGCCCGCACTGCGACGAACCCGTCGCGATCAGCGACCTCAGCACCGAGATCACTCCCCAGGAGGCCATCACGAGGTGATGAACAGGCAGGCCAGGTGGCCGCCACTGGGCAGATCCCATGGCCACCACCGGGCAGATCTCATAGCCGTCACCGGGCAGGCCTACTGGCCCTTGACACGAGTTGATGTTGAGCACTCGATGGACGTCCTCAGGCGCCGGCAGCCGTGCAGGGGAAGGGGGCCCGCTCAGCGTGGTGACGGCACGGTCCGCGACCAGTGCCAGTCCTGACGAGATCGTGGGCCCGAGGCCGTTCCGCTGTGCTCGTCGTCGCCACAGCGACATCGTCTCGGCCCGTGTCTTCTGCTCCGTCACAAGAACGGCCAGCTGTCCTCTGCCGGCCAAGCGGGTTGCCAGCCAACGGACCTCTTGATGATCGCAACCAAGCACGGCAACTGCCGTGAAGTCCAGCACGGTCGACCTAATCGCTCTGCACTTCCAATCTCGCGACTTCTGCCATGGTGAGAACCTGCAGATCCCAACGTTCCACCAGCAGATTAGCCGTGGCGCAGACATCCTCGAGCAGGATCAGCGCGTCGCTGTCGGGCAGCGCGAGGTTCCACGGATGGGTCCACAGGTGATAGAGGCCACGGGACGCGGCAGCCTCATGGAGCGGCTTGATGAAACGGCTCCGTATCACCCTGTAGGGGATCCTGCGCCGTAAGCCGGACCGCAGTGTCAGAATGCCGCTGCTCCCGATCGCGACCGGCCCATGACCGCGCACCGTCGCAAGCGGAGCAGGTCGCCCCACAAGCTGGTCCAGTGTGTGGGCAAGGCGGCCTAGTCGTCGGGGCTTCCCGGTTGACCGGAAGTGCCAGGACTCGCCTGTCGAGCGATAGCTGGTGAGGCCCGCCTCGTGCACCGCTTCGGGAAAGCGCACCTCATCCCGTGGATAGACGATCGAGGACATTCGGCTGACACCGAGCGATTCTTTTGATGCGGCCAAGTCTCGAGCAAGCCCGGCCGCGGAGGCCGGGTGGCGTGAAGATAGGTGTGCGTGCCCAGCTCGTGTCCTGCTGGGCTTTCCCGCAGGGTCTGCACGGCGTCCGGAGCGAACCAGGATGACGGTTCCTCCAGCACTCGCCCGATGGTGGGGAGCGGTTGATGGAACGGCCCAAGTTGAGGTCGAAGCACGGAGACGCTTCGGTCAGCGTCCGCGGCCTGCAGCTCCTCGGCAGCGAGATCATGAACGGCGGAGACTATTGCCCAGGTAAAGGCAAAGCCGCACGCCTTCGCGATCCGATCGATCTCCAAGGAGTATTGGGCGCCTGCCGCAAATGCGTTCGACTTCAGATCGTCCCGTTGCCAGCTTCCCCACGCGAGCTCGAAGTCCAAGCCGCGGATGTCCCCAGGTCGCTCCGCATCACATGAGACCTACTCTGTATGGTCTGATGGTGTCAGAAGGCCCCCCGACGATCCTGCACGTAGCAGCGGTGCCTTTCACTGCTCGGAACCTCCTTCTTCCGCAGATGCAGCACCTCCGCAGTTCCGGGTTCCGTGTCAGGTTGGCCTGCGCGGCTGAACCGGGAGGATGGAAGCCTGACCTGGCCGAGTTTGACCCCTTGAGCCTTGCCTTCCCGAGGCAGCTCCGAGTCCTCCCCCTGGTGCGCGCGCTGCAGTCCCTGCCGGGGGTTGTTCGTCGCAGTGATCCCGAGATCGTTCACCTGCACAGCCCAGCCGCTGCTCTCCCTGCGCGTCTCCTGCCGCGGGCGGCGCTGCCAGCCAAGACGCGCGTCGTCTACACGGTGCACGGGTTCGCCCACCAGTGGAAGGACATGACGACTCGGGACAACCTGCTCGCGTTCATGGAGAAGAAACTGGCGCCCCGCACCGACATGCTTCTCTTCCAGTCCGACGAGGACTATCACCGGGCAAGCGACGCAGGATTCTCGACCGAGCTCCGCTTGATCGGCAATGGGGTAGAGGACGCGTGGTTCAAGATCCCGCCGCCGCCGAGACAGCGGCTTACGGTCTTGTTCAGCGGGCGGCTGGTGCGCGAGAAGGGCGTGCTGGACCTGCTGGAGGCAGTTGCTCTCGTTCCTGAGCTCCGCCTCGTCGTCGCTGGTGCAGCGCTAGACTCCGACCGGGACAACGTGGAGCAGCAGGTGAAGAGTCGGGCAGCTGCCACCGACCTGGCCGGCCGTGTTGAGTTCCTTGGGATGGTTTCTCGAGCGGAGCTCGTCAAGGCGATGTCCGCCGTCTCTGCGCTCGTCCTGCCGAGCTACCGCGAGGGCGTTCCTCGATCCGTGATCGAGGCGCTAGCCGCTGGAAGACCCGCTGTCGTGACGGACATCCGGGGGTGCAGGGAACTGGTGAAGCACGAAGTGAATGGTTTCGTGGTGCCCGCCGGGCGTCCCGATCTACTGGCGTCCGCCCTCGCGCGCCTCGCATCACAGGACCACGACGAGTTCCAGGCCATGTGCAGGTCGGCACGGAGCAGCGCCGACCCCTCAAGGCGGGAGTCACATGTGTTCGACCGCATTGTCGACGCGTACGGGTCGCTCGGCGTGGCGCCATGAAGCGTGTCCTGGTGACCGGTGGCAGCTCACCCCTGGGAGACGTGCTTGTTCCGCGACTACTCCAGGAGTACGAGGTGATCGCGACGGCTCGCAGTAGTTCCGCGGCACGACGAGTGGAGGCGCACGGAGCGGAACCGGTCCTTTTCGACCTGACCTCTGGCAGATCCTTTCCGAGAGTGACCGTGGACGCGGTCGTGCATGCAGCCGGCATCAACCTCGCGGGGGAGGTGGCGCGTGCCGTCGGCCCCATCAGCCCCCAGCAGATCATCGGCATCAGCTCGGCGTCAGCCACGGTCGACGGCCACCCGCGTCGATCCACGGTGCTGACTGCGGAGGCAGCACTGCAAGCGTGCGCCCCGCAAACCACAATCTTGCGGCCAACAATGATCTACGGCAGTTGGCGAGACCGTAACATCCGACGTCTGTGGCAGCGCCTGCGCCGCCTGCCGGTCATCCCTCGCGTGAGCGGTGGCGGTCTGCTGCAGCCCGTTCTCGCAGACGACGTCGCGGCAGCCGTCATGGATGTCCTGCGCACTCCTAGGCCTGCGGTACTGCCAGTGGGTGGACCAGAACCTGTGCGGTTCGACGACCTGCTGCATGCCCTGGCCTCGGCTATGGGGCGGCCCAGGCCGACGGCGGCGCTGCCGCTGGGTATCTTCACGTCGGCCGCCCACCGGAGGCCGCTGTCGATGGGTCCGCCGGCGTTCGTGCACGCTCTGCAGATGCTGCTTGTCGACCGCGTGGTGCCTTCGCCTGGGGCGGTGGGGCTGGCTCACCGGGGGACGCCCCTTGACGCTGGGATGCGAATTGCTATTGAACGCTACGCACATCCTCAGCAGATCGAAGCCTGATGGCAGGATGGGAAGATGCAGCATCGCCGGCCCCACATCTGCCCAGCAGTCATGAGCGTCCCTACCGCATGGACGGCTAGGGGTGCCCTGCGGTCTCGCCCGGCGAGGCACGGCCCGGCTCTGCGCGGCTCTGATCCCATCCACACGTCACGCACGCCGGGCTGGCCGTCGACAGGTGTCTAGTCCTCGTGAGCAGCGCGTTGCTTTCGTCCTCGGCCAGCGGGGTCGCGGCGGGACGGAGGCACAGTCGCAGCTGCTCGTCCGTGCCCTGCGGGAAAGGGGCATCGACGTCGACGTGTTCATCCTGGAAGCTGGCCCACTTGGGGTCACGACTGATTTCGCTGATGCACCGGTACGTCTACTCGGAGGCGCGCGTGGCAGTCCTGGAGCCGGCGTCTTGAACCTGCTGGGTGCTGCCCTTCGACTCGGGATCGCACTCCGCTCGACGCGTTACGACGTGATTCACGCGGCGCTGGCCCGCGCCTATTTGGTTGCGCCGCTCGTTGCACCCTGGCGACCGAGACCGCGAATCGTGGTGTGGAGGCGCAACCTCGGAGGACACCTCAGGCCCCGTGGCCTCTCCGCCGCACTGGAGAAGGTTGCCACTCGACTTTCGGACGTCGTGATCTCGAACTCTGAGTCGGTGCGCGAGTACTGGATCAAGAGGGGACACGCCACCCCCGCCCAGAGCCGTGTCATCGCCAACGCGCTTGAGCCTTGGCGGTTTGATCGCCCACCGCCGGAAGCGGCAGCGCCAGGAACGCAGCGCCTCGTCGCGGTCGGCGGGCTGCGGCCTGTGAAGGGTCACGACCTGCTCCTGGAGGCAGCTTCGGAGCTGACAGATCACGCTTCCGGCCTGGAAGTGGCAATCCTTGGGCTGGGCGACTGCGCCGACGCCTTGGAGGTGCAGGCGCGAGCACAACGAGTCCGACTTGTGCTGCCCGGCCATGTTGCAGATCCCCGGCCGTGGCTGCGCTCCGCAGCCGTCTACGTCCATCCGTCTCACTCGGAGGGCTCGAGCAATGCGATTGCGGAAGCGATGGCGCAGGGATGTGCCATCGTGGCCACGGACGTTGGTGGTGCCAGAGAGATGCTCGGCGCGACGGGCCTGCTCATTCCACTTGGGGATGTGCTGGCCCTGCGGAAGGCCATGCACTCCCTGCTCCTCGACCGGTCGCGTCGTGAGGCGCTAGGAGAACAAGCATCTCGCCGCGCCAAGGAGCTCTTCGCGCTCGATCGCGTCGTGGATCAACACCTCGACGCCTACTCAGGAGGCTGAAGCAGTGTGTGGGATAGCCGGTATCCTCGGCGGCTCCTCGGATCATCGTTCAACAGGTGTCCGGAGGATGTGCACGGCGATCACCCATCGAGGCCCGGACGCTGAGGGGTACTTCGACGGCGGGCGCGTCACCCTGGGCATGAGACGTCTCTCCATCATCGACGTGGAGCACGGTGAACAGCCTGTGTTCGATGAGGCCGGCAACACCGCCGTCGTCTTCAACGGTGAGATCTACAACTTCCGCGAGCTTCGTCAGCAGCTGCAGTCGAAAGGACACGTGTTCAACAGCGCCTCCGACAGTGAATGCATCCCGCACCTGTACGAGGAGTACGGCCTGGACTTCGTCCAACATCTGCGTGGCATGTTCGCTATCGCGTTGTGGGATGAGGTGCGTGGGCGGCTCGTTCTTGCCCGTGACCGCCTGGGCAAGAAGCCCCTCTACTTCCGAGTTGATCCCGCGGGCATGGCCTTCGCGTCCGAGCTGAAAGCCTTGATGGCCGATCCTGCAACGGATCGGGGTATCGACGAGGTGGCGCTCAGTCACTACCTGACCTACCAATACGTGCCCGCTCCTCACTCGATTCTGCAAGCGGTCAAGAAGCTCGAACCAGGCCATGTACTGGCCTATGAAGACGGGCACATCACGCAGAGCCGGTACTGGCACCTGCAGTACGCGCCCAGTCCAGAAGGACGCGGCACGAGCGAGGAGGACCTGGCAGAGGAGCTGCGCGAGAGACTGCTGGAGAATGTTCGCATCCGCCTCACCAGCGAGCGACCTCTGGGCGCATTCCTGTCCGGTGGCCTGGATTCGTCGGCCATCGTTGCGGCGATGAGTCGGGTGAGCTCGGAGCGCGTCCGGACCTTCTCTATCGGCTTCGATGAGGAGTCCCACAACGAGCTTCCGTTCGCGCGTCAGGTTGCGTCCTTGTATGGCACAGACCACCATGAGCTGGTCGTTCGTCCAGATGTTCTGGACGTCCTTCCCACGCTAGCCCGCGCCTTCGATGAGCCGTACGCGGATTCTTCAGCTATACCGAGCTACTACTTGGCAGCGATGGCCCGAGAGCAGGTCGTTGTTGCGCTCAACGGAGATGGAGGTGATGAGGCATTGGGTGGGTACCTCAGGTACCCACGCTTCCTGCAGACATCGCCACGGTCGCTGCCACCGCTCGTGACGCGGGCGTTGTTCAATGTCGGGCGCAGCGCGGCGCCCTTCGGTGCGCGGTCGACGCTGCTGCGCCGCGCATCCACGGCTGCTCTCCTGATGGCTGACAGCGAGCCGGCACGCCGCTACGCGCGCTTCCTCTCCTACTTCCGACCCGAGGAGAAGTCCGACCTCTTTCAGAGGGACTTCGCTGCGAGGGTCGATGCACATGACAGCTACGAGCTGGTTCATCGGATCTGGGACGCCCACTCGGCAACCGACCCGGTCAACCGCCTGCTCGCGATCGACACGCACACGTACCTCCCGGGGGACCTCCTTCCGAAGGTCGACATCACGACCATGGCTCACTCGCTCGAAGCCCGGAGCCCCTTCCTCGATCACACGTTCGTGGAATGGGCTGCTTCGCTGCCGGGATCCATGAAGGTGCGAGGTGGAACGACGAAGTACCTGCTGAAGAAGGCGCTCGGCCCGTGGCTGCCGAACGGCTTGATTCAGCGGAGGAAGATGGGCTTCGGCGTTCCGATGGCGCAGTGGCTGCGGGGGCCCCTCAAGGACACGGTCTTCGATCTGCTGACAGACAAGACCGCCCGCGACAGGGGTTGGTTCCGGCCGGAGGCCGTTGATCGCCTCCTGCAGGAGCACATGTCCGGCCAGGACCGGTCTCCACACCTCTACGCCCTGCTGATGCTCGAGATGTGGCACCGGGAGGTCCTCGATGTTCCGGTCGCCCGATGAAGCGTGCTTCTGTGGGGAACGGTCGGGTGCTTGCTGCCAAACGTGGACATAACCAGGATGGCAGTGTGTTCGGAGGCGCGCAGCCATTCCTGGATCATCAGCTTTGTTGAGTTGAGTGGGCCGCCAGCCTTCCGCGCTCGCCAGGGGTGACCGGTCACCACATCTCTACGCCCTGCTCATGCTCGAGATGTGGCATGAAGAACTCCTTAAGGCACCCGCTTGGGCACGCTGCCGGGCCCCGACGCGGTAGGCAGGTAGACGCCGCTAGCCGCGCTGAGACTCAACGTGGTCAGTAGTTGCTGACGCTGCGGTCTGACTCAGTGTCAGCCCTGCCGTCCAACACCCATTCAACCTGGGCGTGCGCTCTCGCAATAGCGTGAGAACTCATTGCTCGGTCGAATCGGCGTCCAGTCCGAGATCTGCAAGCGATATCTCTGTGAGGTTTCCGTCAGAGAGGCGGAACAGACGGTCCGCGTCTGCGAGTGTTTGCAAGCGGTGGGCTACGATGAAAATGGTTAACGAACCCGCAAGACTGGAGATGGTTCTCATTACCTGGGCCTCAGTGTCGCGGTCCAGCGCGGCAGTGGGCTCATCGAGCACCAACACCGCTGGGTGGCGGTAAAGGGCGCGGGCCAGCCCCAGTCGCTGCCGTTGGCCGACGGAGAGTCGAGAGCCCGCCTCGCCGAGCCCAGTATCCAGCAGACGGTCAAAGCCGCGTATGAGTTCACCCAGCGACGCCCGGTCCAACGCCGTCCACACTCGGGATTCATCCGGGCTGTCGTCGCCCAGAGCCACGTTGCGAGCGACCGTGTCGTCAAGTACGAAAACCTCTTGAGGGACATACCCGACGTGTTGCAGCCACTCTGAGTTGGCGTCCTCGATGCTAATCCCCGCGTACGTGACCTCGCCCTCAGTGGGTGTCAACAGCCCCAGGATCAAGTTGAGCAACGTGCTCTTCCCTGAACCCGATGGCCCGATCAGAGCCAAGTAAGCACCGAAGGGCGCATCGATCGTGACACGCTGCAGTACCGAACTGCCGTCGTTGTAGCGGAAGCTGACTTCATCCACACTGAGTCTCCCCTCACGCGGCAGGGGGGTCGCACTCGAGGCGGCAGCGCGGGAGCCATGTGTTCGCTGTTCTCGTTCCGTCAACTCCTTGAACTCGGCGTCGACTTGTTTCCCGAGCGCCATGCCGCTGCGCGCCTGTGTGAGGCTGCTGAGCCCACGTGCGATCGCAGGAAGTATCCGCAGCCCCGCGAACACGTACAGAGCGACCACAGGGAGTGCGGCCTGAGGATCGTTGCTCCCTAGGACAAGCAACAGAGCCCCGAGTATCGCGGAATACAGGGCCACCTCGAGAATGAGCCGCGGCACTTCGGTCAGGATGAGCATGTTGCGTTGGGCGCGCACCATGCGCGTGCGCGACCGCTCGATCGAGCCGAGGGCGGCGTCTCGGCCGCCCGCGACCGTCAACTCTCGGATGCCTCGCAGCACGGTGGTCGCTCGCCGGTAGACGCTGCCGACTTCGTCTCCAAAGCGTTTAGCTTGCACGGCCACGACGCGACGACTCAGCAATCCAAACAGCATCGCCACCGATGCCAGGTACACAAATACGACCGCCCCGGCTCTAGGATCCGCGAGGAAGAGGCCAGCGCTCAGCATCAGGACTGTCGCAGCGTCGGTAGTTAAGAGCACAAGGCCATTCAGGCCAGAGTTCGTTGCCGTATTGACGTGAGCTACGGATTTGCCGAGCAAGTCGGCACTGTTGCGCTGCAAATGAAATTCATATGGTGCGTACGCGTAGGCGGTGAGAAGGCGCGAACTCAACTCAACTTCTGCCCGGGCAACGCGGCCACTCCACCAGTAGCGGAAAGAGAACCCTGCCGCCGATCGAACTATCATGGCCAGCATCGCCGCAATCACAAGCGCGGGAGCCCCCACGTCATCCAGAATCCCGGGGGCCAGTTGTCGGCGACTGCTTTCGTTGTCTCCTTGAGCCAGCACGCTGAACACCGGGTAGAGAAGAATCAGCGAGATGAAATCAAGCATCGCGATGGCGACAGCTATGGGCAATGCAACGCCAAGCGACCGCCGCACTCGGGGGGTGTAGAGATTCAGGAACTGACGGAGGCCCATGGACGACATCTCAATTCGGCCGGCGCGTAGACACGAGCTCGGCGAATAGAGCCATATACCGCGCGGTGCATTGTTGCCACCCGAATTCCGTAGCTCGGGCTCTCGCCATCGGGGATAGTGACTCGCGGAGTTGGGCGGAGCCTGCGAGTTGCTCGATCGCTGCCGCGAGGGCTACGGCATCGCCTGCTGGAACAAGTCGCCCAGTGACACCGTCATCCACCAACAGGCAGGTGCCACCTACGTCTGTGGCTACCACGGGAAGGCCATGGGCGAGTTCCTCGAGAATGGCATTCGACAATCCCTCGGTACGCGACGGGTGGATGGCAAATTGTGCCCGCTGCAGTTCGTCCGCGACCACGACGGGGGGATCGACGAAGGAAACCTTCTCAGTGACGCCAAGGCTGACGCTCAGGGTTTCAATGAACGACCTCCCCGCGCCGTTTCCCACTAGCCGGACTCTGAGTGGGGCGTTCACCAGCTGGAGACTCTCGAGAAGGACGTCATGCCCCTTGTAGACCTGGTAGTGCGCCACTACGACCGCGGTGGGCGGGTCATGGGTGACCGTCGCAGGAACTGCTGGTAGGTCGACACCGTTCGGGATGAAAGCCAGACGTTCCACACGGGCGCCCCAGTGAACCGCGACGTCCTCTAGGTGGGGGGCATTTACCGTAACGGCGTGTGCATGCCGGACTGCCCACATGAAAAAAGGCCTCTTCGCGCCGACTTCCTTCTCCAGCACGCGCCCACGAAAGGCCGCCACTCGCTTGGCCCTCGTCAACAGTGCAGCCAACGGTAAGGTCACCCATATCACGCCCGCCAGCCAAGCCGACACAACGTCAGGTCGCCAAGTTGCCAAACTCCAAGCCAGTCGAACTATCGCGGCCCCGTTTCGGCCAGGAGCAGTCAGGGGCAAGCCAGTAGGACGAAGTACTGACCACTCCACGCCGGCGAGATCCAACTCCCCAGTCAACGGGCCGCCAGCCGCCAAGAAGAGAACACGAACCCGGTGCTCTTGGCGCTGCAGCTCCGTCGCCAAACGCACTAGCTGACGTTCCGCCCCGCCGGGCTGTGCCGTGCCTATGACGAAAAGCACGCGCAACTGCCGGCTTCCCTGGGTAACGCGCACCTGGACTGTCCGCTACCTTTCCGTGCAACTAGACAGACAATGATTGGCGGCCCGTTCACCCCACCGAAACATGATGCCGGGGGAGGCTGACCTGATCGCTGAAGGCCCCGCTCAGCCCCTCGATGCGAGGGTCTGCACAAGACGCTTAGGTCCTGAAGACAAACTCATTGCATCCGAGCCCACCGCCACAGGTCTTCAAGCGCTCGAGCTCAAACCCTCTATAATGATAGAAGTCGAAGATCTCCTCCGGCTTAGCCACCTCAAATGGCCACCCACCGACCCAATCAACGAGATCGCGCTGCCGGTCCATGCCTCGCCCGCGCTCCCTACCAGTGATAACAGGCCTGCTGGCGTCGCGGCCGGGCCGCCGACGAATCGCAGTGGCAGTGATTCGACGGGCCATGAAGTATGCGCCAACGCCGGCAATCAGAGCCTGCTTTTCGGTCGGTCCAGACCTGTTGTAGGTTCGCTTGATCGATGTCCAGGCCCTACTTGCTAATCCTTGATCGTTATAGATGGAGATGAAGAGGCGGCCTCCCGGCGCGACCATCCGGGCAGCGTTCTCAAGGGCGGACCACATATCACCGGTATGGTGAAGCACACCCCAGGAATAGACTATCTCAAACCTTCCCAACTCAGACAGAAATGGTGCGTCGAGTACAGAACCCTGAAGAACGCGCCATGACTCATCCTCCGGGAAGTATCTCCTTCGCAGCTCTGCGGTGCACCCAACGGATGAATCATCGTAGTCGAAGGAAGTGACGTTCGCACCCAGACGCCTCGCGGCGAGGGAGAACAGCCCGCTGCCAGACCCCATATCAATGAAGCTGAGGCCCTCTAAGCGGTCGACACCCAGCATGTTCTTCAATGAGGCCACGGCCGCGACTATTCGATCTTCATCGATCAAAGCCAGAAAATCGCGCCAGTTCTCACCAAAGGCGAAACGCTCACCTGCACTGATCTCGGCATGCACATCCGTATCCATCCGCCGAGCATAGATCATGCTAGAACGGGTCACCTGTGGGGTGGACCGTGCGATATGCTGGCGTATGGATGCGCGCAAGGTTGAGGCGGCGCCACGCCTACCCGCTCGACCTCGTCAGCGACTGTCGCGCAATCATCCGCCGGAGGGGTGTGCATCCGCACGTGCCGGAGCCGCGTACTCCCGCGGTGGTTCCCCGTCGCGCCCGGTCCAAGCCACGTCGGGCGCGGCTCGAGCAGTTGCTGATATGAAGAAGGCTCGTATCGGACACGACTGGCTACTGCCTGGGGTCGGGCTCGTTCTATCTGCCGCTGCCGGAGCTGGAGTAGCTTCGGAAGATCCGTTGGTAGCACTGATTTTGCCGCTCATGGGAATACTCGCCGCGTCGTGTCTCGTTGTCTGGCGGCCGCACGTTGCGATCTTCATCGGCATTGCGACGCCATTTTCCTATCAGCTACCACGGCATCTGTTCTTGATGTTGGCAGCGATGGCACTACTTGCGGTCGCGACGTTTCGGAGTTGGGCAACGGCCTCAACCGACGCACGCAGAGGCGCCGTTCTCATCGCAACTTTTGGCTCGTCCGTGCTGCTGCTGGATGCTGCAGTCATACACGAGGGGCAACCAGCTGCGGGAGCTGTACTGGCTGTCGCTTACACAACAGCCGTGGGAGTCACTGCTGCAGCTACACGCATAACGCCCCTGCTTGTCGCACGTTGTCTGCTGGCCCTCGGCTTCCTCGCTACGTATAGCGCGTTAACTTCGGCTCGTCTCACAGCTGATCGCACGACCGTCATCCTCGGCGAGAACGCAAACGGCGTTGGCTTTCTTATTGCGCTAGGGCTCGTAGCGGGAGTTCTGCTTCTCAGGAATCGAGGGCTGAGGGGCCCCGTCATTGGAGGGGCGGCAGCCGTGACCGGCGTCTTCGCCCTGTTCGCGACTGGCTCGCGCGGGGCGGTTCTCGCTGCAAGCGTCGGAGTCGCTGTAATCGCACTGCGGCGCTTGATCAGCGGTGGGCGTGTCAAAGCGGTGGTTGCCGTGGCATGCCTTGCGGGAAGCGTTCTGCTGGCGGCGTCGCCCGTAACCGATGCTTTTCTTGACGCAACCGGCCGCGAAGCGTCAGGAGCCCAGCAGAACGTCGTGGATCGAGAGCGCTCGCTGGCGTTCGCAGTTCAACAGGGGGTAGCTCACCCGCTGTTCGGGATCGGTTTGGGGGGCCTAGCGGGAGGTGGGCAACAGTTAAGCGCGCACAATGTCTTCGGTGGCATCTTCGCAGAATCCGGAGCGATTGCGGCGTTGCTGTTCACAGCAATATGCGCTCTCTCCTTGCTACGCGCTAGGGAACATGCTCCGCGGAGTCTGCTTCCCTTGCTGGCCGCCGTCATCATCTCTGGTCTTTCGCTTGAGTGGTGGGGCCAAGGCCGAACGGGCCCGGTAGCGATGCTGGTAATCGGCGCGGCGCTTGGGCTGCCACGAGCAGCCAGGGGGGGGCCATCCACCAAGGAACAAAGCAGGCATTCGCGCCCGGTCGGAGCAGGTGGTGCCGTTGGCTGATTGGTGGTTTGCACTGAAGGCCAAACCGTCATTCATGGACGCATTCGTTGGTGAGGTTGCCTGTTCTCCAGGGCTGAAGCCCGCGAACATGCGACTGCTTCATCGTCTCGAACCTGTCAGGCGCATCAACGACCTACGCGCGTTCCTGGAACCAGCGCACGGTCTCCCGCATACCGTCTTGAAGGGAGACGGGTATCACACCAGGGAAGAGCGACCGCAATCGGGAACTATCCGCCTGGCTGTCTCGGACGTCGCCCACGCGAGAGTCCACGTGCCGAAAGGCCACCTCATGCCCAAGCACGTCTTGCAATATCTCTACGGCTTCCAGAAGCGACGTTCGCGTTCCGAAAGCCAGGTTGGTGGGGCCTGATGTCGCGGAGCCGCTCACCGCCTGCGCAAGAACCTCCGTCACAGTCCCGACGTACGTGAAGTCACGAGTTTGGTGGCCATCTCCGTGAATGATCAGCGGCTGCCCCGAGAGGGCGGCATCCACAAAGGCCGGAACTACTGCTGCATAGGCGTGGCCGGCAGCTTGGAGTGGCCCGTAGACGTTGAAGAAACGGAACGGTAAGACCGGTAAGCCGTAGCAGCGGGCGTACGCCATCGCGTATTGTTCAGTTGCCAGTTTCGTTACCGCGTAGGGGCTCATTGGCCGGCATTGCAGGTCTTCCTGTTTCGGAATGATCGGGTTAGAACCGTAGACGCTGGAGGAACTGGCCAGCGTCACGTGCACGTTGCCGTGACGCCGGGCCGCATCCAGAACACGCAAGCTGCCAGTGGCGTTCGCATCGTGGCTGCGCAGCGGGTCCAGGATGCTACGCGGCACAGAGGGCACTGCCGCTAAATGCACAATGTGGGAACATCCTGTGACGGCTCGGTCAAGTGCGTCATCATTGGTTATTGAGCCGACCTCCAGAATGAGGTCGACCCCGTCCAAATTGCGCTTGTCACCTGAACTGAGGTCGTCCAGGACTCTTACCTCATCGATGGAGGGATCTTGCAGCAGTCGGCGACAGAGGTTGGCCCCGATGAAGCCCGCACCGCCGGTTATGAGCACCCTTTTACCGGCTGCTGTTCCGGTCACAGCACGTTCCACTTGGGGTTCAACTGCGTCCGTCGTGTGTCGAGCACGTAGGCGTCAGCGACGAGATCCAGATCTAGAGCGTCATGATCCACAAGCAGTACGACCAGATCGGCAGAAGCCACCTGCTGGACGGTCAGATCCACCTGCACGGCCGGTAAAGGCTCATGCAACTGCACCACCGAGAGATCCACGAGAGGGTCAGCGAACCGCACATCCGCGCCCCGGGCGGCAAGCAACTGGGCGACGCGAACCGACGGCGACTCCCTGGCGTCACTGGTGTTTTTCTTGTACGCCAGACCCAGCAACAGGACCGTGGACCCATTGACTGCCTTCCGTTCGCGGTTCAGCAGCTCCGTGCAGCGCTGGACCACGTAGTCGGGCATGTGGTCATTCACGTCGTTGGCGAGCTCGACGAACCTGAATGGCTGGCCCAGCGTCCGCTTCACCTGCCAAGAAAGGTAGGAGGGATCTATGGGGAGGCAATGTCCGCCAACGCCCGGACCAGGCGTGAACCTCAGATATCCAAACGGCTTGGTACTGGCCGCGTCGATGGCTTCCCATACGTCGATCCCCAAATCGTGGGCGAACACCGCGAGCTCGTTCACCAGAGCGATGTTCACATGGCGGAACGTGTTCTCGAGCAGCTTGGTGAGCTCCGCCTCCTTTGGTGTGCTCACAGGAACAGTGCGCTCTACGATGTCGTTGTAGAATCCTTGTACTGCCGACAGCGACTCGCGATCGACTCCGGAGACGACCTTGGGGGTGTTGGCAAGGCCGAAGTGCGGGTTGCCTGGGTCGATTCGTTCCGGGCTGTAGCCCAAATAGAAGTCGACCGCGCACTTGAGCCCTGAGCCGCTCTCGAGGATGGGTGCAAGCAGTTCTTCCGTGGTACCCGGGTACGTCGTGGATTCCAGGACGACTGTCGCCCCGCGCGAGACGAGTGGCGCCAGCGCCCGGCCCGACTGCTCGATATAGGAGAGGTCAGGGTTGCCCTCGCGTAGGGGCGTAGGGACCGTGATGACAGCCACGTCGAAGCCGGCCGCGTCTGCGTAGTCGGTGCTGACCCGGTAGCGGCCAGTCGCGAGTGCGGCCTCCAACTGGGTGGACGGAATGTCCTCAACGTACGAGTCAGCAGCAGCCAGGCGGTCGGCGCGGCCATTGTCGACCTCAAGGCCCACCACGTTGTACCCGGCTTCCACAGCGAGCATGGACAACGGGAGGCCGACGTAACCCTGACCGATGACAACGAGCTTTCTAGGCATGACGACAGTGTTCCAGAGGGTATGGCTAAGCCCGGGTCCACCCCCAACCTCTGGTGATCATGGTGGTGTCGTGATCTTGTGTGGTGGGTTGTCAGGGGCGTGCCGGGATGGCCGAGCGGGTCGGCTGGTCTCCACGATGCTGTTCCGGTAGGTCCTTGCGGACGGGTGGTTGGGTCAGGCCGCGAGCGGTGGGCTGTTCGCGGCTGTCGCCAGTTGGGTCCATGCCTTCTGCCAGGGCCAGGCTGTGGGCAAGTGCAGGTGAGCCTTCGTGCCGAGCGGACGAGCCGGCCGGGGACGGTGATGAGCTGGTCCCGGATCGTGCCGGTGGTGGCTTTGGCGTGGAAGGTCGAGGCCAGGGTGCCGGCAGCGCGGGTGAGGTTGAACGCCATCGTGGCGCAGACCAGCCAGGCGCTGTTGGCCCAGAAGTGCCCGGCAGGTGCGCTAGCGGCCCGTTCTTCAGGTCGGCGATGACCTGCTCGACGATCGCGTGCGCCCGGTGTGCCTTCTCCGCTTCGAGCATGGGCAGCGGGCTGTCGGTGAACACCGCGTGGTAGCGGTGGGCGGTGAACAGCTCGCTCTGATTGTCGGGGTTCACGTCCTTGACCCGGCGCACAAGCAGCCGGGCGGTGACGTGCTTGGCCTTGGGCTTGGAGGTGAACGCGGTGTAGGGGATCTCGGCGACCTCGGCGTCGGAGATCCACCGCTGCTGGTCCTCGTCGAAGATGGCATTGGTGTACTTGATCGTCGTCCAGGCGCCGGGCTCGATGCTGGCGATCGCGGTGCGGACGGCCTTGTCCTGCAGGGCGGTAATGGAGAACCGGGCTCCCTGCCGGGTCGCGGCGCCGATCACGTCGGAGCCGTAGTAGGCCGAGTCCGCCCGCAGCACCAAGGTCCCGGTCGCGCCCGCCTTCCGGGCGGTGATCAGAGCGTCGGTGACGAACCGGTGGGCGCCCCGGGCGCTGTTGGTCGAGCCCTTGCGCAACCGGGCGGCAGCGATCACCGGCGCCGACGACGGTGTCGAGACAATGGCCAGCAGGGCGTTCAGACCCTTCACACCGGTGTAGCCGCGACCGGCACCCTGCTTGGCGTAGCCGTAGGTCTGCCGTGGGGCAGCCGCGAACGGGTCCGGCAAGTGCGCTGAGGGCAGAGCGGCCACGGTGCCCGTCAGAGCCGGAAGACGCGCTCGCCCGGCTCGACCGCGGCGCGGGTGTCCAGCACCAGCGACGCCTCCCGCCGTACCAGCTCGAGGTCGAACGACGGATGCGGCGTCAGCACGACCACCGCGTCCACATCCGGCAGCGCGGCCGCCAGGTCAACCGCCTCCAGCCGCTCGGCGTCGAGGACGAGGGACGGCACATGCGGGTCGGTGTACGACACCACGGCGCCCTTGCGGCGAAGCTGGCGCATCACCTCGACCGCCGGTGACTCCCGGCAGTCGCCCAGGTCGGGCTTGTAGGGCGACCCCAAGCACAGCACCCGGGACCGGGACAGGGCCAGCCCGGCGTCGTTGAGCAGGTCGGCCAGTCGCGTCACGACGTACGAGGGCATCTGGGCGTTGATTTCCTGCGCGAGTTCGACGAAGCGGAAGGTGAAGCCCATCTGGCGTACCCGCCAGGACAGGTAGGACGGGTCGACCGGGATGCAGTGCCCGCCGACCCCCGGCCCGGGGTAGAACGCCATGAAGCCGAACGGTGTGGTGCGGGCGGCGTCGATGACCTTCCACAGGTCGATGTCGAGCTCGCGGCAGAACACCGCCATCTCGTTGACCAGCGCGATGTTGAAGTGCCGGAAGGTGTTCTCCAGCAGCTTGGCCATCTCGGCCTCGCGGGTGCCGGCGACCTCGACGACGGTGTCGCAGATGCGGGCGCAGAGGTCGACGGCGGCCTCGGTGGACGGTGTGTCGATCCCGCCGACGACCTTGGGGGTGTTGCGGATGCCGTAGGTCGGGTTGCCCGGGTCGATGCGTTCGGGGGAGTAGGCCAGCCGGTAGTCGCGGCCGGCGACCAGTCCGGAGCCGGCGTCGAGCAGCGGCCCGACGACCTCCTCGGTCGTGCCTGGGTAGGTGGTGGACTCCAGCACCACCAGGTCACCGGCGGCAAGGGCCGCGGCGACCGTGCGGGTCGCGGACTCGACCGCGCCCAGGTCGGGCATCCCCTCCCGCAACGGGAGCACAGCACCTCGGCCCCCCTGGTGAGATCAGCGGCG
>JAABUN010004356.1_pt1 | contig 19488 bp, 18 predicted proteins | sample 5559311 | NCBI WGS metagenome assembly JAABUN01 (sample SAMN10711877, study PRJNA513370) | rock metagenome | isolation source: Antarctica rocks | place: Antarctica: Victoria Land, Siegfried Peak sud | reverse complement strand
GAGCGGGGCCGGCCCTCCCCCGACCTGGTCGCCTCCGTCACGCGGGAGCTGGCGATGTTCTTCGGAGGGGGGCGGACACTCGTCGCTATGCCCTTCCCAACCTGTCCCGCGGCTGCTCCGGCTCGAATGTACCGCCATCGCTATCCGTTAGAGCGGGTTGTCGCGTTGCATTGGACGTACGATTAGGTCCGGTGGTGGTGTCGAGATGTCACAGTCCGCACCATGGCCGCGGCAACGACGCCGCGCGTCCGCCGGCCGAGCCGCCCGCTCGCCGGTGGGCGGTGTCCACAAACGATTACTTCTCGCCCGCCTCGCCAGCCACGATGCGGGTGGACTTTTCCCTCCCGAGGCACGGGTCGTACGGCGCCATCCCGCCGTGCGACCCCGACCTCTCCCCCTCACATTCAACGAGCGAGCAGAGAACGTGATGGGCGTGGGCGCGTCAGTGGCTGCCCTTCCCGCCATCAATGCTGCTACCCCGTGATCGGTTCGGCACTTCGGTGTGGCACGGTGCGTTGCCGCCACCACGCGGCGTGCCGGGCTGGCGACAATGCCCCCGAGCGGTGCGACCGCCGAGCGGCTAGAATCGATCGACGACCAGGCCGTCGCCGCGAGCCGAGCGGGGTGCGATGTCATGTTTCGACAACTGCGCGCGTGGTTCCAGCGGATCTTCGCCAGGCCAGCGCCCCCCACGCGGGAGCAATCTGAACTGACGGCGACGGCGGCCCGGCACGACCGGGCGGGGTCGATCACCGCCTTGCGGAGCGAGATTCGCCAGATGCAGCAAGAGATCAAAGACGTCAGCGATTCCCTGGAAGATCTCACCGGAAACGCGCGCACGGCCCCTGAGCGCCGGCTCGCCTCGCTCCACCGAGAGCTGGAGCAAAAGCAACAGGAACTGGGCGGGTTCCAGGCCCGGGTCTAACAGGACTCCAGAAGCACGGGTAGGTGCTCCGCTCTATCCGAATCGCCAGCGGTGTGCCCACGGGTGGCCGCGACGCGCGGATCGTCGCTGCTCGGCGTCAGTCTGCCGGTCGCCGCGAGCCGCTTGCTGGGGTCGCCAGTGGATTGAGGGAACACCCGAAGATGGTAGCGAAGCACGCGCGAGATATTCACGGGTTGCGGCGGGCGAACCAGGCGACCGCTCGCCTCCTTGCCGAGTTGGCCGCCATCGCCCAGCCCGGGATCACCACCGCTGCCCTGGACGCGTACGCCGCGTCGACCATTCATCGGTTGGGGGCGGAACCGGTCTTCCGGACCCAGAACGGGTTCCCTGGCTGCATCAACACCTCGGTGAACGACGAGGCGGTCCATGGCGTGCCCGGTGCGCGCGTCCTGCGAGCCGGAGACCTCCTGAAGATCGATTGTGGTCTCCGCCTGGGAGGCTATTGTGGCGACTCCACCATCACCATCGCCGTGGGACCGGACGAGCGACTTCCCGCATCCCGGCGAGTCGTCATGGAGATCGCGCGCGAGGCGCTGGGGCGGGGCATCGCCGCGGTGCGAGTCGGTGGCACCGCCGGCGACATCGGTCACGCCATGGAGACGTTCGTCACGGCGCGGGGCTACCGGCTGCTGCGCGAGTACGCGGGTCACGGGCTCGGACGCCGGCTCTGGGAGCCGCCGTCGATTCCAGCGGTCGGGCGGCCGGGGACGGGGGCCAGCATCGTCAACGGACTGGTCTTCACGATCGAGCCGATCGTCGTCGGTCCCGGGGCGATGACCACCGTCGATGGCGATGGCTGGACGGTGCGGACGGAGGACGGCACGCCGGCCGCGCAGTTTGAGCACACCGTGATGGCGACCCGGTCCGGCGTCGAGATTCTGAGCCAGCTGCCGGTCGCGTGAGGATGGGCAGCCTCCCTCTCCAGACGAAGGGTGACGCCGGGTTCAGGCGTGTCGTGCTGGATCAGGCACGTCTGGCGTTGCTCCTCCCCGTAAAAATGGTCAGCGGTCGGGTGCGCGCGGGAGGTCATCGTGACCCCTGATCGACCCGTGCTCTCCGTGCGTGCTCTCAACCGCGCGCTGCTCGAGCGCCAGTGCCTGCTCCGCCGGGCACCACTTGACGCCGTCACCGTGATCGAGCATCTGGTGGGGATGCAGGCCCAGGTGCCCACTTCGCCCTACTTCGGGCTCTGGACCCGAGTGGAGAGCTTTGGCCATGACAATCTCGCCCGGTTGATCCTCGAGCGACGTGTCGTCCGCATCGCCTTGATGAGATCCACGATCCACCTCGTGACCGCCGGAGACTGTTTGCTCCTGCGCCCGCTCGTGCAGCCGGTCCTCGATCGTGACCTCTACCGTAACGCCACCCGCGGGCCGCACCTGGCCGGGCTCGATACCGCCGCGCTGGTGGCCGCTGGGCGGGCATTGCTCGACCAGGAGCCGCGGACGACCGCCGAGCTGGGGAGGATGCTCGGAGAGCGATGGCCCGACCGGGACGCCTCGTCGCTCGCGTACGCGATGCGCAACCTGGCGCCGCTCGTTCAGGTGCCCCCGCGGGGAATCTGGGGCGCCGGGGGGCGGACGACCTATGCGACAGCCGAGACATGGCTCGGCCACCCGCTCGACACCGACCCCTCCCCGGCGGCGATGGTCAGACGCTATCTGGCCGCGTTCGGCCCCGCCACCGTTGCCGACATCCAGAAGTGGTCGGGCCTGACCGGCCTACGAGCAACCGTCGAACAACTCCGCCCGCACCTACTTCCCTTCAAGGACGAGCGGGGTCGCGAGCTGCTCGACCTCTCGCATGCGCCACGTCCTGACCCCGAAACCCCGGCGCCGCCGCGGTTCCTACCCGATTTCGATAATGTGCTGCTCTCGCATGACGATCGCACGCGCATCATCGCCGACGACCACCGCAAGCGGATCACGCCGAGCAACGGTCTGACGCCCGGTACCTTCCTCGTCGATGGGTTCGTCGGCGGGACATGGAAGATGACCCGCCAGCGCGACACGGCCACCCTCTCCATCGATCCCTTCCAGGCGCTCCCCAAGCAGGAGCAACTCGATGTGATCGAGGAGGGCGACCGGCTGCTTGCATTCGCCGCTGACGATGCCGGGAACCATGAAGTCCAGATCACCGCACCCCGATGAGCCTCCGCGCTCTGGACGTACCCGTGTGCGAAGTGAACCTTGCTCCTCCTCAACCAGCCTCAGCGGGTGCTCGGCGCCTTCCGGCCGCGATCGCGCCGGTCGCCACCGTCGCTGATGACTGAAACTGGGATCGGGCCAGAGTTGTCCACCAATCCATCCAGTGAGCGCAGCCTAGGCGAGTGCGAGTAGCGGATCGTACGCTTCGACTCTCCGCGAAAACCTGACTCCCTCCAACGGATCTGACAACCGGGCACACTTTATGCTCATGGGGCGGTAGAGATCACGCCGCGCGGGCAACTGTTGTCCGGCGACGGTGACATATGCGTATCGATAGGAGAACGAGTGTGGAACGACGCAGCACGATCGCTGGCGCGATGGGCGCGCTGGCCCTGATTGCCCTGGTTGGGGCACTGATGCTGGGGGCGGGATTCGTCTCCGTCTCCGGACCGAGCCGGGCGCCGGCTCACGCCGCGGCAGCGGTGCAGGCGACGATGACCACGGGGACCGATGTTCCGGCGACGATGGATGCGGTCTCGGTCGTCAAGCGAGTCGCCCCGGCGGTGGTGACGGTCATCAATCTGCAGCAAGGGAGCGATGTCTTCGGTGGCTCGAGCGACCCGCAGCGCGCGGGCTCGGGAACCGGGTTCATCATCGACACCGGCGGACATGTCGTCACGAACTGGCACGTCGTCGAAGGCGGTAGCGATTTTCAGGTGATCTTCTCTGATGGCACGAAGCGCGATGCGACCCTCGTCGGGTCGGACGCGGTCAGCGATCTGGCGGTCGTCAAGGTCGATGGCGATGTCCCGGCGACGGTGCCGATCGGCGATTCGACCGCGCTGCAGGTTGGGCAGCCGGTGCTGGCGATCGGATCTCCGCTTGGCGAGTTCACCAACACGGTGACGGAAGGGATCATCAGTGCGCTCAATCGCACCTTTCCGTTCCAGACCGGCTCCCAGGCGAACTATTCCAACCTGATCCAGCATGACGCGGCGATCAACCCGGGGAACTCTGGTGGACCGCTCTTCAACGCCGCCGGCGAGGTGATCGGCGTCAACACCCTCGGCATCCCGGAGTCGGCGAGCGGACCGGTGCAGGGACTCTTCTTCTCGATCCCATCGAGCACGGTCCAGGAGATCACCGGGCAGCTGATCGCGACCGGCAAGGTGACCTATCCCTACTTTGGGGTCAGCAGCCAGCCGCTGACGGAAGATGTCGCGGCACAGGCCGACATCAAAGCCGATCACGGGCAGCTGGTCGAGGAGGTTCCCGAAGGTCCGGCCAAGGATGCTGGGATCGAGCCGGGTGATGTGGTGCTCGCGATCGATGGTCAGCAGATCGACGCCACCCACTCGTTCCAGGAAGTGCTCTTCTCCCACAAGCCGGGCGAGACCGTGACGGTCGACATCCAGCGCGACGATGAGGAGAAGACGGTCCAGGTCACCCTCGGCGAGCGGCCAAAGGACCTGTAGCGGTCCCGACGCATCTCCCGCCACGGGTGATGCTATCCACTCGGCAATCGAGCCGGTCGCGAATAGGCGACCGGCTCGATCTTGTCTCGGTCTGGGTCATCTCTCGCTGACCGTGCCTTTCCCATGGCCGGTCATCACGCGCACGATCGCGCGGTGAGATGGGGTGACTGTCGGATTCGGGTGCCGGCACCGGGGAGTCAGTCGCCGAGGACCAGGGCGGTGAGCTGCATCAAGCCCGGCACCATCGGCACCGGTGGATGGGGTGGTGGCAGACGCGGGTTGGGATAGCGACCGTAGCGATCGAGCAGCGCCGCGCGCATGCCGACGCCGAGCGCGCCGACGACATCGGAGCGGGGCTGATCGCCGATGTGGAGGGCGCGTGCCGGGTCGATCCCTAGCGGTTCCAGCGCGGCCGCAAAGGTACGCGGGTCGGGTTTCTCCCAGCCGACGAGGGCCGACGTCACGATCAGATCGACCGCCTCCGCAAAGGCGAGGCGGGTGCACAGCTCGGTGACATCGGCATCGGCGTTGGAGATGATGGCGGTGGTGAGACCCGCTTCCCGCAGGCGCGTCAGGGCGGGGAGCACATCGTCGAAGACCCGGTAGCGACCACCTACCTCGTCGGTGTCGAACTCGGCGACATACGCCTTGCGGAGCGCCCGGATCGTCGCCGGGTCATGCGGAATGCCGGCGGCATCAAGCCAGCGAGCCAGGTACTCGCGGCGAAATCGATTGCGCTCTGCTGTCGTCCGGTCGCGGATCGGCTGGATCGTGTTCTCCCGCGTGTAGAAATCCTCGGCGATCAGATCCGTCGTCCGGAGCAGGTCGACATCGACCGGTTGCCCATCGCGCGTCACACCGATTGCGTCGCAGGCGGCGGCCAGTCGCACCCAGCGTGGTGGATCGAGTTCGATCAAGGTGTCGTAGAGATCGAAGGTTATTAGGGAAAGCAACCTGGCACTCCTACACGAAGGATTCGGCCCTACCCGGTTCGGCGCGCACGGCGTGCGCACAACGTGTCACCGCGGAGGCAGCTTCCAATCATTGGCTGGACTCACACAGCAGGCTTCGTGACACGGGTGCTGTTGGCAGGCAGCTGAGATCGGCCGGATTGCTTTGCCCAGGCCATCACCCTTCGCGTCTCGCTCCACATCCATCATTGGTCGACGCAGGAACCCACGACGGAATGATCGTCAGCTTCGTCTGATCCCGCTGCGCGGCCGGCCAGGTCTCAGCCTCTCCCCGGGATGGGCGTATCCAGTTCGTCCTCCTCGGCACGGGCAAGTCGCCATCCGCCGAGCAGCATTGTTGCCCCTCCCACACGAGGAACGCCAGGTCCCAGGCACCCTGGAGCGCGGAGTGCTCCCGGACGTCGTGGAGTTCGAGTAATTGGTGGTCGATGGATCCCTCGACCAGGTTAAAGCCTCCCCACCCTATCAGCAGCAGCTCCCCGAGCAATCGGCCCGGCCGCACTCCGGGAGCGTCGGGAGCCGATCGCCACAGTAGCCAGAGCCCGAGGAGGGTCGCAGCATAGGTGCGCCCGTGAAACAGCCCGTCCCCCAGCGTGTTCGCCTGGAGGCCGGCCACCGTCGAGGTTCTCCACCGGCCGGTGCTACTGACCATGTGGTGCAATGCACAATCTGGTGCAGCATGATGCCATCGAAGAGCCTGCCGAGACCCAGAACGAGCAGCAACCCGGCCTGAACCAACCGACGCCGCTGCCGCATGTTCAACCCGTCCGCCTTTCACGCCGATGCCCCCGCGCGCTCAGACGAGCGGGCATCCAGGACGGATGCCACAGGATGGACGTGGCGCGCACGTTCAGATGCACATCCGAAACTGACAGCGGCGGGATCGCCGGTTGGGTCGATGCGAGAATCGCGTACGGCGCGGGCTACTCCGGCATGGACGGCTCCGGCTAATGCCCGGCGGAGGAGACCGCCGGAAGGCCGAACTCGTCGCGATATACGTGAGATGGCGACCAGGGTACGACCCCGGTCGCCATCTCACTCCGCGGTCGTGCCCTAGCGGTTGAGCATTGCGCGCCGGGCATGGGCCATGCGCACGAAGACACTACTACCTGGGCAGCAGACGACGCCGATGGGCGAAGGTGTGCAGGTCCCCGGCACCGTCTGATCGCCAACCCGGGTAGTGCATTCGGCACCGGGCGTGGGGCGGCACTTCCCGGTGTCCGGGTTGCAGTCCGAGCACTCGCCACACGCTTTCCGATCGCCGGCAACGCAGACGCCGCCCTGGCAGGTGTCTCCCGTCGTGCAGGCGTTAGCGTTCCGGCATGCGCTACCCTCGCTAGCGGCCACACACGTTCCGGTGGCCGGGTCACAGGCCTGGCATTGCGAACACGTCACCCCGGCGCACGGGTCGATGACCTCGACCTGGACATTGACGATGTTATTCGATCCGCCGTTGGCGCTCGCCTCGGCCGTGCCGCCATCGGCGCTGATCTCGATCTGGGTCGTTGTCGTGACGTCGCCGCCGTCAACAATCACCGTCGCATCGCCGCCATCTGTATCAGCCGGCTCGTCGTCCGTGCCGACGATGACCGTGGCGTTGCCCTCGCCGGCAATGGTATTCCCGACCGTGACCTGGTCGCCGCTATTGCCGCCGGTGCTGATATCACCCGTCACCACGTTGCCGCCGCCGGCCTGCGCGTTGCCGCTACCGCCGTTGCCGGCATGGATGTCGATGCCCTCGACGTCGGTATCGTCATCATCCTGCGCCAGGGCGCGCGCCGCCCGCCCCACGCCGAGCGAGCCCAGCGCGGCGGCCGCCAGCCGCCGCACCATCGTTCGGCGGGAGGCGATCCCCGTTAGCGAACGCGCCAATTCATCGAACCGTCGATCGTCCAACCGTTTCCTCCCTTGTCGCACCCGGCCATCAGGCATGCCAAAAAGGGGACGCACCCCTCCCCCTGAGATCACCACGATAGATGGGGGAGACTAACGCGTCAAGCTGTGACGATGTGACACATGGGGGTCATGGGATGTCTCGGTCAGCGTACGGCGAATGTGTCTCTGGGGAGTCACCAATGGGAATGGCCCCGTCATAGTGAGTGGTCGCACTCAGTGACAAATCGCGGACGGCGACGCAAGAGATCCCACCCGATTGGGAGGACGTGCTTTACGTGAGACCCAACCGATCGTAGTCACCGGCATGTGCTGAGTCAGCTGTCGGCTGCATGACTCCATGCCTGTCCCGAAGGTCAGGAACGGCGGTCCGTTTCGGAGACATAGCGGCGTAGCAGCATGACATCGGTCAGCGCATGATCGATGACGAAGCGGGCAACCGGACTGAGCGGATATGGTCCTGGGCCCGGATAGTGTCCGGAAGCTCCGCGGCCTCCTCCAAGGACGATCAGGTCGATAGACCGTTCCGCGGCGATGCGAATGATCTCTCGCTCGGGCCTGCCACGGACCGTCAGAAACTCCGCGTGTCGTCCAGTTGCGCGCAACCACGCGGTCGCGTCGGCGCGGATCTCTTCCTCGCTCCACTCTATGACGTGGCGCAGCCGTTCCTCGGCACGATGACGACCCACTCCGCGTCCTGGAAGCCGTTGCAGGGCATGCTTCACCTCGTCGGTTGGGCGGGTGTCCGAGACATGCAGGAGGAGCCACGTCACGTCGGGTGCCAGCGCCGTGTGAGCGGCATCGAGCACGGCGGCGGTTCGATAGCCATCGAGGCCGATCAGGGAGACGGTCATCGTAGGACGAGCCAGAGCGCGAGTGTCGTCCCCACGAGAACGGGTGGAGCGGTCAGCAGCGCGACTCGCATGTACTCAGTGGTCGACACATCCATCCCCCGCTTACGAACCAGGGTGAGCCAAAGCATCGTCGCCAGGGAACCGTACGTCGTCAAGGTCGGTCCAATATTGGCACCGACCAGTGCGCCGTAGGCGAGACCCTCACGAGCGGCGCCATCAGCCCGCGCGATGATTGGGAGCGCGAGCAGGGTCATCGGGACATTGTTGACGAGGTTACTCCCAATGGCCGTTCCTGCGACCGCGACGAGGAGCGCCGGAAGACGACGGTGGGGGGTGCTGATATCAAGGTGGTCCAGCCAGGCATGCTCGATGCCGCGAACCACGAGAAACATCCCAATGACGAAGACGAAGAGGGACCATGACACCGCGCGGACCGTGTCGGCGGTCCGTACCCGACCCGTCATGATTCCCACACCGTTCAGGAAGGCGCTACTGGTCAGCGAGGCAATGGCAAGCGGTTGATGGATCAGGCCTAACCCGAACAGTGCGACCAGCGTCGCTCCCAACCCCAGGAGAGTGGCACGAAACCACCAGTCGACCGGCGGGAGCTCGTCGATCGTCGTATCGAAGTGCCGCGGTATCCGCTCGCGGAAGATCCAGAGGAAGACACCGAGGTTGATTGCCACCGCCGTCAGGTTCGGCAGCCACATCCGTGCCGCGAATCGGGCGAAGCCGAGACCGAGTTGATGGTAGACAAGCAAGTTCGTGAGATTGCTGACCGGTAGGATCAGCGAGCCCGTATTCGCGACGAAGGTGCACGCGAACATGAACGGCAGGGCGTCGAGACCACGACGAGTGGCGAGCGCAAAGACGATTGGCGTCAGGACCAGGATGGTGACATCGAGAGAGAGCAGCGCGGTGACGACGGCGGCCAGGACAAAGATGAAGATGAAGAGACGCGGCCCAGAACCCGCCGCGCGATGAGCGACCTCCTCAGCGACGCGATCGAAGACGCCAGCCTGCTCGGCTAGCCACGTCAGGACCATCATCCCGACCAAAAAGAGGAGGGCATCGGCCGTGCTGCGTATGACCGCGATAACGTCATGGAAACCAATAACGCCAGTCAGCAGCAGGACCATCGCTCCGCTCGCGGCGGTCCACGGTTCTCCAAAGCCACGGGGACGGGCGACAATCAGAACCAGGGTCAGCGCGGCGATGGCAAGCGCCATCCACCTTTGGGTCTCAGCACCGTGCATGATGCCAGCTATCACGTCCCTGCTCACCGCCGGTTGTCGGTGGCCATCCGTGCAGGAGCCCACTCACTCGTGAGCCAGTTCACCACCACGGTGATGCTCATTGTCGCACCCTGGCTCCAAAGAAACCGAGCTGCTCGGAAGTCCGTCCAACTCTCAAGAGCGATTGATGCCAGGAGCCATCGTGGGATCTGGCAGAGACCCAGGCGCAAATCGCCTCTCTTCGATGAGAGACGCTGCGGTGGAAAACGAGCGTGGTCTCAAGGCGCTGCTCGGGCAGCGGATGCGGTCCGCGCAAATTCGGCTCATGCGTATCTCCTGGCGCTTACGTCCCAGTCCACGAAACGGCCGCCGTCTTCACCGCGTTCTGGGGGAAACGGCCCACACGCTCGGATGAATCGTCGATCGGTGATCGCTGAAAGGAGCGGGCAATGAATATCAGGGAGGTTCGCGTGAGCTGTCGACGACCAGGCGTCTGGAGGCGGGTCATGCCGGTGCTCGCCGGGGCGGCGTTCCTCGTTGCTGCATCGGGATGGCCCGCGGGAGCGGACGCCGCCGTCGCATGGGGCAGCAGCGGCCTCGCGCTGCATGGCGATGGCGGCTACGGGGTCAGCGCCCAGTTGGTGCCGGGCGATCAGCCGAGCATCGTGGTGACCGGGAACGGCGAGGCGAGCGCCCCGGCCAAATCGGCCATCATGCAGGTCGTTGTCCGCGGGGCGATCGACCCCGCGGCGGCCGGCGGACCGGTGCCGACCATACCGCCGCCACTGACGGGTGAGCAGGTGCAGCCGGTGATCGATGCAATCGTTGCCGCCGGTATCGCTGAGGACGCGATCGAGGTCAAGATCACCGAGGGATTCGCGGGAACCTTTGGGCCGGGGACCGCTGAGATCCGCATCGCCATCGCGCGGGAAGAACTCGGATTGATGCCCGATCTGCTGGAGGCCGTGACGGCGCCGGTGGACGGGTTGACGGTCGACGCCGTCAATGCTGGCTATGAAGCAGCCGACTGCGCTCCGCTCGTCCGCCGGGCACGGAAGGCGGCGGCCGTCGACGCCGAAAAGCGAGCCAGGGGGCTGGCTGAGGCGGTTGGCCTGGAGTTGGGCGACATCCTGCTGGTGGCGGAGTCACCGGTCTACGCGGGGGCACCAGGGGTCGGGTGCACACCGCCCAGCCCCGGGTTCCAGGCAGGTGGCACGGGGACCTATCTTCCCGTGTACGATCCGGCACTACCCGCCGAGGTCGAGGTCTATGCCCAGCTCAATATGGCCTACGCGATCGCGTAGGTGGGGGGAGTGGGCGGTCGAACGCGCCGTTCGCCGCGGTCATTCAGCTCGTGAAGGGCTCGGCAGGGGGTCGGTTGGCGCGGTGCCGCCGACCCTTTGTGGCTCAGGGCTGAAGTTCGTGGTCGTGGAGACGGTGTCGTGCTCGGTCAGTTCGTCGAGGAGCGCCGCCACGACTCCGGCATCCCACTGTTGACCGGCGCCCTGCCGCAGGATCTCTCGCGCCTCCTCCGCGGACCGTGCCTCGCGATAGGGGCGAGCGCTGGTCATGGCATCGTAGGCATCGGCGACGGCGAGAATGCGCGCTCCCAGGGGGATCGACTCCCCTTGGAGCCGGTCGGGATAGCCACGTCCATCCCAGGCCTCGTGATGGTGGCGGACGAGGCGATGCCCGGTCCCGTAGGCGTTCAGGCGCTGGACAACATCGGCACCCAGCCCCGGATGGCGACGCATCTCGGCCCACTCGGCGTCGGTTAGCGCCCCGGCCCTGGTCAGACCCCCCGGGTCGAGCGCGACCTTGCCAACATCGTGGATGCGCCCGGCGCTCTCGACCAGATCGGCCTCTTCCGGTGTCATCCCAAGCCGCACCGCGAGGGTGCGCGCCATCTCGGCCACGCGGGCCGAATGGCCAGCGGTGTAGGGATCGCGCAGCTCGACGATGTCGACCAGGGCAGCGAGGGCATCCTGGGTGTCCTCCCGGAGCCGGGCCGCTTGCCGCAAGGACCGATGGACCAGAGCGACGGGCAGCAGCAGGGCTGGCAACCCGAGCGGCAACGCCAGCGACAGGTGTGCGATGACGACACCAAGGGTGACGAGGATTCCCTCGGCGGGGAGATCTTTGGCGAGGGTCGTGCTTCAGACCCGCAGCGGTTGGGCCTGGAGATTCCAGGCAGCGGCTGTCGCGACCAGCGCCGGATTGACCAGAAAGAAGACCACCGCTCCAAGAAGGATGGCCCCAATCGGACCAAACGGAGATACTGATGGACCGAGGGAAAGCTCGTCCGTGGCGCGATAGACGAGAGCTCCGACGAGCGTCGCCAAGGCGACTTGACCCGCGTTGAAGAGCAGCTCGATCGGATCGTCATGGCGCCGACTGACGCGGCCCACCCCCACGCCAAGCAGCGCGGTCAGTGCAACCAGCGGGACGGGGACGACCAGGAATAGCGCCACGCAGATCATGGTCGTCATGCTGACATTCGTGTTGTGGGTGAGGCGGATCGGAAACCGCTCGCTGGCCACGAGCATGAGCCCGAGGATCAGCGCGCGCCCGAGATCCTCGTCGGAGACGCGCCCCCGCGCACCCAGGGCAAACGCGACGCTCAACGTGGCGCTCAGCAGGATGACGAGCCGCAGGTAGCGCCGAAGAAGGAACCTCCAGCGCTCGACGTCAAGCATTGGCCTCCTCGACCGAGAGGTCCCACGTGCGTTGACCTGTGTCACGGATTGTATCGAGAAACGCCCGTGCGTACGACCACGGAGATCGCAGGTCCCGGACGGCTTTCCCTACAACACTCGTCGGACCAACCTGGTGGTCGAAGGCAGCCCAGAGCCGGCACTGTGGGCGCCAACCCTCGTCGATCGTGGCGCAATGGGTAGCCGGACGGGGTTGGCTCAGGTCACCGTTGCGGCGGGAGCGGAGGCGAGCCACTCCTGCCGCCAGGGTGTTACGTATGAAGTCTCGATTTGACGCTGATCCACTCGTTCATCGGCGTGACCGACGGGTCGGCAGCTTCGACCGTCCCATCCGGAACGAACTGGACGAGGACCGCCTGGTTCTTCCCCTGGACCGTGCCAGGGATGGAGACATCGACGGCGACCTCGATGCGCTGAGCGTCGTTCTTCAACACCTTGGTCGGCTCGAACCGGATGTCATACCCGTAGCCAAACCCGTTATCGTCCGAGTTGACCTTGGTGGATGTCGCTTTGGGAACACGAACCACGAGCTTGATCGGCCCCGAGGTGTCATAGCGCTTGTCGACCTCGCCAGAGACCTAGATATTGGCGATGAGACCGCCGATCGACAGTGTCAGATCAGTCCGGCACCATGAGCGGGCCGCGCCGACATTGTGGACCTGAAATCCGCATGGGACAGCAAGCGCCGCACCGCCGAGCATGCGAAGCGCTTGACGTCGTGAACAATGTACGAGGTCTGGTGTCATGGACGTGTCCTAACGGTGTCGAAGGCGAAAGCCGAGAAACGTCGTGCCTCAATCTGACCCTACAGTACGGGTTATCAGTGCCGCCAACCATCCCACACAAGGCGTCGGCAGATTCAGGCCATTCGCACTTCGATGGGTAGGACCACCGCGGAGACTGAACGTCCGATCGCTGATGTCAATCCGCGGCGCGGACCGGCAGACCATGCTCCTTGCGAGCCTCGTTGCCTTCGTAGTCGAAACTCGTTTTGAACGGCTCGAAGCGACAACGCGCTCGGCGCACCTCTTGCTATACCATGTGGTTCGTATCCGGCCTTGCTCCCATCCATCGGCCACTGGAGAAAGTCGATTCGTGATTGCGACCCCGCGGCCTGCATCTGAGATAGCCTCGCTGTTCTCGGCGTCGGTGCCTGAGACCTGTGTGCTTCTCGTCCATCCGAATGTGCCACTCCTTCACCGGAGAGCGATCGAGTTGATCTCCTCCGCAGGATGGAGCGCATGCTCAATCGGACGGGGCCTGAGTGCCGCCTTGCTGCCTATGCCGCCTCATCTTCGAGGGCGTGCTGCCGAACGATGGCTGACCTCGCAGGTGGAGGCGTTGGCGCCTGGGCCGGTTCTGCTGAGCGAGATCGATCTCCTCTTCGAGCCAACGCTGGAACTCGATCCATTGCGGCTCGCGGTCCGGTTGTCGCGGGTGGCCAAGATCGTCGTAGCCTGGCCGGGTGACTTTGACTCCGCCGTCCTCACGTATGCCGTTCCTGGTCACGGACTCTACCGATCGTGGACCCAGCCAGAACCACGAGTGTTTCGGCTAAGCTAACCGACGTAACCGCGGTTGGGCCATCAACGGGGGACAGCATGCGCTACGGCGATTTGGTCCAGTTCGAGCCGATCGAGAGTGTTGTCCAGCTTCAGGATGCTGACGAAGAAGGCGCGGCGCGGCACCTTGTCGCAACCTACGTCATCTCCGACCGCATGGCCGATCAGCTAGCCAATGTGGTCATTCCCCAGCTTCAGTTCCTGTCACCACGCGACAACAAGGGCGTCCTCGTCGTCGGGAACTACGGCACTGGCAAGAGCCACCTGATGTCCGTGGTCTCGGCTATCGCGGAATACCCAATGCTGGCCGACGCGGTCGGTCACCCCCGCGTGCGCGAAGCCGCCACGGCCATCGCCGGGCGTTTCAAGGTCGCACGCGTCGAGGTTGGCGCCGTCCAGCGCGGGTTGCGGGATATCCTTCTTGGGGAGCTGGAGCAAGCATTGGAGCGGTGGGGGATTCCCTTCGCTTTTCCCCCGGCCACCGAGCTGACGAACCACAAAGACGTCATCGTCGAAGCGGTCGCCGCGTTTCAAGATCGCTATCCCGACCACGGCATCCTGCTGGTGGTCGATGAGCTGCTCGACTACCTGCGATCCCGCGAAGAGCGGCAGCTCATCCTCGATCTGGGGTTTCTGCGGGAGCTCGGCGAGGTCGCCGCGCTGACGCCGTTCCGGTTCATGGGCGGTCTCCAGGAAACCCTCTTTGACAGCCCCCGCTTCGCGTTTGTGGCGGAGCCGTTGCGGCGGGTGCGCGATCGCTTCGAGCAAGTGGGGATCGGACGGGAGGACATTGCCTTCGTCGTCGCCAACCGCCTTTTGAAGAAGAGCGATGAGCAGATGGCGCGGATCACCGGGCATCTGCGGCCGTTCACCCCGCTCTACGCACGGTTGGCCGAGCGACTCGACGAGTTTGCCCGGCTCTTTCCGATCCACCCCGCCTACATCGAAACGTTCCAGGAGGTCCGCGTCGCTGAGAAGCGGGAAGTCCTGCGGACGTTGAGTCAGGCGATGACCGCTCTCCTCGACCAGGAGGTGCCGACCGACCAGCCGGGTCTGATCTCCTACGATCACTACTGGGCCGTGCTGCGGGACAACCCGAGTATGCGGACGCTCCCCGGCGTGGTCGACGTGGTCGAGAAAAGCGCGGTGCTGGAAGGTCGGGTTGCCAACGCCTACACGCGTCCGGCGCTCAAGCCGACGGCGCTGCGGATCGTCCACGCCCTGAGCGTGCTGCGCCTGACGACGGACGACATCCACGTTCCGCTGGGGGCCACCCCCGAGGAGCTGCGGGACAATCTCTGCCTCTCGGCGCCGTTGCCCGAGCGGAATGCGGACTTCCTGCTCGATGCGGTGCGGGTCGCCCTGCGCGAGATCCTCAAAACGGTGAGCGGTCAGTACCTTTCCTATAACCAGGACAATGACCAGTACTATCTCGACGTCAAGAAGGACATCGACTTCGACGCGAAGGTGCGGGAGCGCGGCGATTTCCTGCAACGTAGCGATCTCAACACCTACTTCTTCGACGCCCTGGAGCAAGTCCTCGGGCTCAGTACCACGACCTACATCACCGGCACCAAGATCTGGCCCTATGAGCTCCCGTGGGCCGATCGGAACGTGACGCGCCCCGGCTATCTCTTCTTTCGGCCACCGGACGAGCGGACGACCGCCCAGCCGCCTCGCGATTTTCTTCTCTACGTCCTGCCGCCCTTTCTCGATCGACCGTGGACGGGCAGCACCCAGCCGGATGAGGTCGTCTTTCGCCTCACCGGTCTCGACCAGGGGTTCGAGGAGTTGGTGCGGCGCTACGCCGGTGCGCGGGCGATGGCCAACGACACCGCCACCCATCGCGCCGAATACAGCCGGATGGCCGACGAGGCGTTGAAGCGGCTGCGGGGCTGGCTCAGCGACCACCTGCACGACCACCTTCAGGTGACCTATCAAGGGGTCGACGAGTCGATCGGCAAAGCGCTCGCCCAAACCCGGACCTCCGCCAGCCGCGATCTCGGGGAACTGCTCAACAACGTGGCCGCGGCCAAGCTGGCGCCGCGCTTCGCCGAGGAGTACCCCGACTACCCGGCCTTCAGCCGCCTCGGCCGCCCCGTCACCGAGGACGCCCGGGAATCGACCGCCGGCGGGGCGATCCAGGCGCTAGCCGGACGCTCACGTCCAGCGCAGGCGACGGCCGTGCTCGAAGCGCTTGGCCTGCTCGACGCGGAAGGCAGCATCCGGCCCGCGGACTCGCCCTATGCCCGTCACTTCCTGGAGACCCTGCGCGGAAAGCCGGCGGGACAGGTGGTCAACCGGGGCGAGCTGATCGTCACGGTCGCCGGAGGGGTGGAGAAGCCGGTCGAGAAGGACCTGCGGTTTCGCCTGGAGCCGGAGTGGGTCGCCGTCATCCTGGTGGCACTGGTCTACAACGGCGATATCGCGCTCAGTCTCGACGGACGGGAGGCGCTGGAAGCGGCCACGGTCGAGCGAGCGGCGACGATCGCCGTCCGCACGCTGACCGACTTCCGGTTCTATGGACCGCCACGGACCTTGCAGTCGGACTCTGGGCGGAGATTTTCGAGGGACTCGGTCTGCAATCAGCGCTGATTCGGGACGAGGACCCAAAGGTCCGGGAACAGGGCGTTCGCGAGTTGCAGCGTGTCGTCCAGGCCGAGCTCGAGCGGGTGACGCGCCTCCAGGCTGGGTTAGTGCAGGGCGCGCGCCTCTGGAATCAGCCCGTCTTTACCGACAACTTCCGGCTGGAGGCGGAGAAGGGCGCGGTCGTGGGCAGCAACCTCCCAGAGGTACCTCTGACCAGTACGACGATGCAGGCGGGGCTGCGAGGCTATAAGGGATACCTGGAGTCGCTGAGCCGGTTCAATACCGTTGGCAAACTGCGAAACCTGAGCGTCTCCCCGTCCCAGGTCTCCGAGGCGCGTGGGAACCACGCGACGGTTGACCGGGTCGAAGCATTGCTGCGGCTGGTCGGGCAACTTCAACCCCTCACGACGTACCTCGCCGGCGCGGAGGGGAATCTGTCGTCCGACCATTCCTGGAGCGTACGGGCGGCAGCGGTGCGCGATGCGCTGCTTGTCGACGTCCGCCGTTTCGGGAAGGGCGACGACCCGACCCGCGCCGCACCGGTCCTGCAACAGGAGCTGGAGACGCTGAAGCGGGAGTACGTCGTGGTCTACACGGAGGAGCATCGACGACTGACGCTCAACGCCCAGGCGGACGACCGCCGGGAGCGACTCAGTCGTGATCCCCGCCTGGCGTCAGTCCGGACCTTGTCGACCGTCGGACTGCTGGACAAAGCTCAGCTGAGCGGCTGGCAGCAGGCCCTCACTGCTCTGGTGACATGCCGCACGTTCTACGAAGGTCTGCTGGAGGACGAGCCCACCTGCCCGGATTGCCACCTACACCCGGCGCAGCGGTCACGCTCCGCCCCGGCCGAGCAGATTCTCGACGATCTCGACCGGCGGCTCGATGCGCTGCTCTCCGGCTGGCGTGGGGCGCTCCGTAATGCCCTTGACAGCGACTCGGCCAGGCAGAGTATCGCCGCGATGGGGCACGACGAGGCCCAGCCGATAGCGGAGTTCCTGCGCCAGACAGACGACGACCCGGTCATCCCCAGTGGTTTCACCACGGTGGCGACCGCCGCGCTGCAAGGCATCCAGACGGTGACGATCTGGGAGGGCGAGCTGATGGACGCGCTGGCAAATGGTGGACTGCCCTGCACTAAGCAGGAGTTCGAGCGCCGCTTCGGGGAGTTTCTCCGGTTGCAGCTGCACGGGAGCGACGCCCGCACGACACGGCTGATGCTGACGGACCGGGAGCTGGCGCTTGCCGCCGATTGACTGCGCCTGGACCGACAAGAGGAGCCCAATGGCCACCCAGCCCCGTCTCACAGAGCCCGATGCCATGGACGCGACTAGCGATGCGACGCGGGAGGAATATCGAGAGCGGCTCCGTCAATATCTCCACGACCCAGCGTTTCGTGCCACCGAGGGTTTTCCGCTTGGAGAGGACGACGCGATCCTGGCGATGTCCGATCCTCCTTTCTACACCGCGTGTCCAAACCCCTTTCTTGAAGCGTTCGTGCAGCGGCACGGCACACCGTACGACCCAGAGGAGCCGTACCATCGCGAGCCGTTCGCGGTTGATGTCAGCGTCGGCAAAACCGACGCGCTCTACCGGGCGCACTCCTACCACACCAAGGTGCCGCACCTTGCCATCGTCCCGTCCATCCTCCACTACACGAAGCCGGGCGACCTTGTGCTGGACGGCTTCTGCGGTTCCGGCATGACCGGCGTCGCCGCGCAATGGTGCGGGAGCGCGCCCGCCGACTACCAGCGCACCCTGGAGGCGACATTCCGCGCCGAAGGCCGAGCCACGCCGATCTGGGGCGCTCGCCGGGCCATCCTGAACGATCTCTCGCCTGCCGCGACCTTCATCGCCGCGAATTACACCATTCCATTCGATGTCGATGCCTTCGCCTCCGCCGCACGAGCCCTGCTCGATGAGGTTGAGGAGGCGCTCGGGTGGATGTACGAGACACGGCACAGCGATGGACGCATCGGGCGCATTGAGTACACCGTTTGGAGTCAGGTCTTTGCTTGCCCCGAGTGTGGCGGGGACGTGGTCTTCCTCGATGAGGCGCTGGACCAGGAGACGAAGCGGGTGCGGGAGAGCTTTCCGTGTCCGGGTTGCGGTGCGGCGCTCACGAAGCAGCGCATGGAGCGCCAGTACGAGGCAACCTTCGACGCGCCCTTGGGCGAGAGCATCCGCACGCCGAAGCGAAAGCCCGTGCTCATTCGTTACCAGGTCGGGACGGTGAAGTTCGAGAAAATGCCCGACGACCACGATCTTGCCATCTTGGATCGGATCAGCGGCGTCCCGTTACCGCCACAACTGCCGACCGTACCGCTCCCCTACATGCACATGACCCACGAGCGGGCGCGGATGGACAAGGTGGGGATCACCCACGTCCACCACTTCTTCCTGCCCCGCGCGGCACAGGCTCTCGGGCTCCTGTGGCAGAAAGCAGACGCGCATCCCGAGCCGCGAATCCGACACGCGCTGCTGTTCTTCGTGGAGCAGGCGATTTGGACAGCTTCCGTTCTCAACCGTTATAGACCCACGGGGTTTTCACAGGTCAATCAATATATGACTGGTGTCTATTATGTCGCTGCACAACACGCTGAGAGCGCACCATCCTACATTCTAAATGGTAAGCTTGAGCGACTAGAGAGAACGTTCGGTACAGCACCCGCTGACAAATACCACGTTGCTGTCAGCACGGGAACGTGTGCCGCGCTCAGTATCCCAGATGACAGCATGGACTACATCTTCACCGACCCTCCCTTCGGCGAAAATATCTATTACGCGGACCTGAACTTTCTGGTCGAATCGTGGCATGGGGTCGTCACCGATGCCGAGCCGGAGGCGATCGTCGATCGCGCCAAACACAAGGGATTGCCAGAGTATCAGGCGCTGATGCGGCGCTGCTTCACCGAGTATTACCGGGTGCTTAAGCCGGGGCGGTGGATGACGGTCGTGTTCCACAACTCGCGCAATAGAGCGTGCAGCATAAGTTCTGACGGTCAGACTGGGTAGCCAGCGGCGCGATAGAAGCCCCGGGCGTCGGCCGGAGTGACGGCCGCCAAGGCCCGCCCGACCGCGTCGATGACCGCCTCGAAGGAG
>JAABUN010004355.1_pt1 | contig 19495 bp, 27 predicted proteins | sample 5559311 | NCBI WGS metagenome assembly JAABUN01 (sample SAMN10711877, study PRJNA513370) | rock metagenome | isolation source: Antarctica rocks | place: Antarctica: Victoria Land, Siegfried Peak sud | reverse complement strand
CGCCCAAGCGATCCAGCAGGGTGTGATGCAGCCGGTCCCAGACCCCGGCCTCCTGCCAATCACGCAGCCGTCGCCAGCAGGTCATGCCCGAGCCACAGCCCAACTCCCGGGGCAGCATCTCCCAGGGAAGGGAATGCCGCTCTTGAGGACGACGATGACACGCCTCGCCACGACATGCTTGACACATAGCTGCCCTCAGCCGTGTCAGGAACCCCGGGTTCCGCCTCCTACGCACTGATGTCGTCGAGCGGGAAGAGGGTCGGTTGCTCGACCACCGGTGGTCGAGGGCGTCGCGGCGCGTAGGCCGGCAACCGCAGCACCGGCAGCCAGTCATCTGCTCCCCATGCCCATAGCGGCTCCTGCGGCGAGCGGTACGCGGTCACGAATCGCTCCTTCGGGGTCACGTTCTGGAATCGTCGTTTGTCCGGCTGATAGGTCACCCGGTATTGCGCCAACGGCTCATCGTTGTCGGCCCGTGTGAGGTGTTCGGCGTAGAGCCAGACGGCGATCGGCTTCCCCCGCAGCCCGTCCTCGGCGGAGACGCGCCAGCGTCGAAAGCGGGCATCCCCAGCCCGGTCGAGCACCCGGCCGGAGCGGGTGCTGTAGAAGATGCGGTGCAGCTCCTCCGGCGCGACGAGCTTCCCACAGACGCGGTCCAAGACGGCCGCGGGAGCGCGCCGGTCTTCGGGCCGGTTTCGATGCGCCCAGTGGTCCTGGAAATTGTGCTCGGTCACCCAGTGATCGTGGACGAGCAGGAGTTCGGGCCAGTTGCCTGCCTGCGCGACGTCCCGATCGGCCAGCCGCCGCTGGATCCCGAAGTTGGCCTCGATGTCGTTCTGCCAGGGCTGGCGCCGCGCGATCTCGTGCTTGGCCACGCCGAGCCGGTCGAGGACGGCGAGGAACGGCTTCGCGCGAAAAATGCTGCCGCTGTCGGTGACGATCGCCTCTGGCGCCCCGTGCTGCCGGATCGCCGCGAACAGCACCATCAGGAAGGTGCCGAGGTCCTGCGTACGCGAGAGTCCGCTCGCCACAACCGCCCGCGAGTAGTTGTCGAGAATGGTGACGGAATAGACCTTGAAGTCACCCAGGCCGTGGTCGACGTAGCGAATGTCGGCCGACCACTACTGATGCCGCCGTTGGGCGGCGAAGGGCATCGGCTTCGATTCGCGCGGCACGCGCTCCGGCTTCGGCAGCCCGTAGAGCGTGCGGTTGAGGGCCAGAATACGCCCGCAGGTGCGCGGGCTGAGAACGATCCCGAGGCGTTTGAGCGCGGCGTGAACGCGGAACTCACCGAGCAGCGGGTTCTCCTGCAACTCCTTCACCGTGGCGATCGCCCGCAGTGTCACCTTGGTTCCTCGTCGATGCGGCGCCCGCGACTTGTCCGGCAGCCCGGCAAACTCCTCTTCAGCCCAGCGCTTGAGCGTCGTATGGACCGTCTGGCGGCTCGTCTCCAGATACTCAGCGATGGACTTGGCATTCCACCCCTCGACATGCAGCCGAACGATCGCCAGTCGGCGTTGCACGGGATCGGCGATCGCGTGATAGGGCGGGAAGCGCCGGTGCGTACGCGGCGGCTGCGGGTGATCGGCGAGGATGCGTTTGACGGTGTGTGGACTGGGACGATGGCCGCAGCGCGCCCAGCAGATCCGTGTCAACTCGCGGTCGGTGAGGGCGGGATGCTCGCGCTTGGCGTCGAGGATGGTCTGTCGGACCTCGGACGGCAGGGTGCGGTGCTTCTCAACCTTGGGCGGTGGCACGAGGCCCGCCATCCCGAGTTGGTCAAAGCGGGCGACCTGGCGATAGACGGTGCGCTCCGAGAGACCGGTCTCCGCGGCGCGCTCGGCCGGAGACTGCCCAAAGAGGACGACTGGGCGGATGAGCTCGTAAGTCCGCTGCCCCGACGCCCGCGTGAGCAGGGAGATCTGGTGCCAATCATCCGTCGGTTCGACTCGGGGTTGTGGGGGCATCTCCCGTGCCTCTCGCCCAGGTTCATTCCGGCATCCGGAGAGCGCACATTATAGAAAGGAGATCAACGAGATGCTGGCTCTGCCACGCCTGAGTGCACACATGTGTCAAGCATGTCGTGGCGAGGCGTCGGCGATCTTAGGATTTCTTAGGTTAGAGAACCCTTGGACACCGAGCGCGTTGGCGTTCCCCTTGTACCCAGCGAGGCGACACGCCTCGGTGGCGTTGGCTGAGGTGGCGACAGAGGTTGACGCTCGGGAGTTTCGCGTCACGGTGACGCGAAACGGTACACGTTTCATTCGGGCGGAACCGGTCGTGGGGGAGCTGCGTCGCCGCCCTCAGCCAAACCGATCGTGGCCGGCGACGTCACAAAATGTCACCAAATATTGCCGGCCGGAGGTCTGCCCCCAATGTGGTCGGGTTGTTCCGATCACGCTTGAGCGTCGCTACATCATCGTCACATCAGAGAACGAAGAAGGAGTGCGTTTCGTATGACCAAGCCCCACAGTCGACCAGCCACCGAGCCGGCAATCGCACGACCCGACGAGCTGACCCGTCCCGAATTCAGGGACTTCGTGGCATCGCTCGACGCCGATGCCGACCTCGACCGCCTGGCTGAGGAGCTCACCGCCGCGCACGCCGCCCTCGTTGCTGAACGCGAACGAGGCGACGAGCTGCGCCGGCGTCAAGCGACCCTAACCGCCAAGCTGTCCACGGCGACCGGCACCGACCGGACCGCCATGCTCACTGACCTGGTGGTGATCGATGCCGATAGCAGGACGCTTCCGGCGAGCATCGCGGCGGCGACCCGGCGCCACGTCCTCGCCCGGCTTGCCTATCTGCACCGCCTCAAGGTCCTCGCGGAAGCCGAAGCGCGGGACCAGGTCGAGGCGACCAACGACCCGATAACGGCGGTTGACCACGCGAGCCTCACCCTTTTCAAAGCGGAGGGCTACGCCGGCGATGCGCCCGCGCCGGCGGATCGGGTTGCCGAGTTGCGCGGCGAGCTCCGGGAGATCACGGGCGCGCTGCAACCGGCGCGCGAGCGCCATGCTCAGGTTAAGCAGGTGGCGGCCCTGGCGCGGGCCATCGTGGAGCTGGCTTACGGCGTTGGCATTGCCGGATTTAGCCAGCTTGACCAGAGCGTAACCTCTCAGGAGACCGTGGCGGCACGCGCTGGCGAAGCGGCGGCGGAACGCACCCGACGGGAGGCCGCGCTGCCAGTGGAGGTGGCGGCCTAGATGAGCACCGACAGGAACACCATCATCTGCGAGACCATCAGCGGACGGCAGGCGGACCGCCGCAAAGCATTCACCGACCGCCATGTGCTCGCCATCGAGGCCGAGTGGCGGCGTCGCTCTTTGGCGGCCGATCCAACCGCGACCGACGAAGATTTCGCGCGGGATCTGCCCGAGCTGCAGGACGCGCTGCGCCGGCGTCGCGTCCTGGGTGACGCCATGCCGTAAAATCGTCGGTGGGTACCCTACCTGCCAGAAGCCGGGACGAACCGCCGCCGGCCTAACGCCACCACCGTACCGACGATTGTAGTTACACCAGGCACGCCGAGAGGCCCGCTACGCGAAACAGGGGCATGCGTAGGCCCTGACTCGCGGCTGGCAGCGATGCCTCACGCCGTGGCGATGGTGCAGCGAGCGGGGCATCAGCGGCGGGACCGGGGCCGGGTGGCGGCATTGTCCACGGGGGTGGTGGGCGGAGAATAAAGATTTGTCCGCAATGCGTGGGGCCGGAGGAGCACGACGCGGGGATACTGGTCGCTCACCCGTGAGCAGGCGCTCGAACGCCGCGAGGTGCGGTCTCTTCGATCGATTGGCGTTAGGCGCAATCGTCGTCGCGAACGCAGGCGGCGGCTTCGGTGCGGAAGGTTGCGAGGGCATCCGCCCACGTTGTGTACACCCGCGGGATGGCGGCCGAGCTGTTCGTGACCACCCAGCTGTCCGCGTCATTGGTGACGTGGTCGATGCGGAGGCGGAAGGGTTCCGGGCGACCGGCGGTGAAAAACTCCGCTAAGGCGCGCTTCCCCCCGTGATCAATATCGATGTTCGCGTGGTACATGACTGGCTCTCCTCTCGGGGCGTCGCTCAGCGCGGGGGCTAGAGCAACGCCCCGTGTCGAGACTGGTCCCGAGCTCGCAGCACGGCCGTTGCCAGTACTCAGCACGTTGGCACGCCGTCTGCTGCAGAGTATGGATAGCCTCCCGATCATGCCGCGAGCCCCGCTGGCAGGGTACAGGCTCCAAGCGCTAGGGCACCGCGTCGTGGCAGGGAAAGGAGAACCACCATGGAGCGCACGGACACGCCGGGGAGCTTCCGGGAGGGCGACGAGGTCTACGGCGCCGACGGGGACAAGGTCGGCACCATCGTCGAGGTGCAGCCCACCTACTTCGTCGTCGAGAAGGGGATTTTCTTCCCGACCGACTACTACCTCCCGCTCAGCGCCGTGGCGAGCTCCGACAGGGGCAAGGTCTACCTGCGCGTCACCAAGGACGAGGCCCTCAACCAGGGCTGGGACGCCGATTCCACCGGCTACGACGAGGCGATCGCGATCGCGGGAGAGGACGTCAACGTCGCCACGACCGCCGCGGCCGGCACGGTCGACCTGGGCTCCAGCGCCGACGTGGCCCGCCGCGACGCCGGCAGGGACGTCGCCGCGGACACGACGACGACCGAGACGAGGCGCGTCGAGGGCACCGACACGATCCGCGTCCCGGTCCACGAGGAGGAGGTGACGGCGACCACGCGGCAGCGGCAGGTCGGCGAAGTCGGAGTCGAGAAGAGGGTTGTCGCGGAGGAGCGCACAATCGAGGTGCCGGTCACCGAGGAGCGGGCCCGCGTCCGGCGGCGGGCCGTCGACCGTCCCGTCGGGGCCGGCGACACGACCGTCTTCGAGGAGGGCACGATCGCGGTGCCGATCCAGGGGGAAGAGGTCCGCCTGCAGAAGACGACGCGGGTCACGGAGGAAGTAAAGGTCGGCAAGGAGGCGGTGCAACGGACGGAGCAGGCGACGGGCACCGTCCGCCGCGAAGAGGTCCGCGTCCGCGAGCGGACCAACGGCGACACGGCCGCGGCGGCGCGGCGCGCCGCGCTCCGGGACATGCAGGAGACCCGGGACACCACCGACGACGTCGACGAACCGGACGACCCCCGGGACCGGGTTCGGTAAGGACGCAAGCGCGCGGGTATCGGTCGCGCCGCCTCCCCGCCGGGACGCGGGGAGGCGGCCACGGAACGGGCGAAAGGAGACCGGCCATGGACCCGACGACCCGGCAGTGGCGCTTCCACGAAGGCGACAAGGTCTGTGCGGCGGATGACGCCGACCTCGGGAAAGTTGTGGGCTTCCTGCCGGACGCGACCCGGCCGACCCACCTGGTGGTCGAGAAGGGGGTGCTGCGCAAGCAGGAGCTGCGGGTGCCGGTGAGCGCTGTCTGCAACTACCAGGACGGCACCATCTACTTGGATCGGCCGAAGGACGCCCTCGAGGGCCCGGGCTGAGCCGTCGCCGCGTCGGCCCGTCACGCCTCCCGCTCCAGCACCGCCGCCAGCACCCGGCGCAGCGCCGCCTCGGGCGTCCGCCCCGAACCCTGCCGGTGGACGTGCGACCACGACGACCCGCCCTCCGCCGCGAGGAGGGGACGCCACCGGAACGCCAAGGCCCGGAACAGGGGCAGGCGGCGCGATCCGCCCTCGTCTCGCGCCTCGACACTTGCCGCCCAGCCACGGGTTTCCAACGCCGCCAGCAAGGTCGCCTCGTCGGCCTCGGGGGCGATCCCGTGGCGGGCGAGCACGGCGGGAACGTCCGCCCGCCGGGGGGCTCACGTCGCCCCTTGCGTCTCGATACCGGGCAGGGCGTCGTCTTCGGGGCGCCGCTCCCACGGCGGCTCATCCACACAGAGGACGTAGACCGCCCCCAACGCCTCCGCCGGCGTCGCCCCTCTTCCCATCGCCCAGACGGCACGCAGTCGCGGCTCCAGGATGTAGGCGGTGAACTTGGGCGGCCGTCCTGGTAGGGCCACCAACCAGGCCGTCCAGCCGCGCCGCAGGATCGCCGAGAGGAGGGCGCCGGCGCTGTCGGGGACGATGCCCGCCGACTCCAACCGTAGCCGAACCTGCTCGGGCATCGGGAAGGCGTCGGGGCGCACACGGCGAATGGGGACGCGCTTGGGGAGCTGCTCGACGTCACGCCACGGGACGAAGTCGGTCACCTACAGCCCCTCGGTCAGCCGCCGCCACCATCGTCGCCACTGCGGAGGTGGGTCACCGACCACGGTTGCCCAAACCGTCGCGTGGTGGGCGTCTTGTGCAGCCACAGGGGCATCCTGGGGTATGTCGCCGGCGGTGAGCTGCCTCAGCCGCTCCTCGGCTTCCTCTGCCCGGAGGACCGCCGCTGCCCGCTCTCGCTCGAGGTCGTTCACGAGTTGATCCGCGAGGCCTCGGTCGGAGGCGACTTGCTCGGCGAGCCGATCACGGTCCCGAGCGACCCCCTCCCGCTCGGCGTCCAGCCGGCCGACCTCCCGCTCTAGCTCGCCGACCCGCTCGACCAGCGGCATCAGCCATTGGTCACGGATCGCCTCGAGCTGGGACTGGGCAGCCGGAGACACCACGCCGACGGCGGCCTTGTCATGGTCGGTTGGTCGGTTGGTCGGTTGGTCGGTCGCCGACCACGCCACGTCGATCGTGGTCGTTTGGTCGGTCGCGGGGGCCGTCTTGGTCGGTGGCCAGACGACGACCCAGCCCGCGGGCGTCTTGTGCCCGTCGAGGGTGTGGCGCTTTAGCCGCTGGCGAACCGCGTTTGGGGTGATGCCGAGGCGCGACGCCGCCTCCTCGATCGACACCGGCCCGTGGTCGGTCCATGGTCGGTCGCCATTGGTCGGTTGGTTGGTTGGTCGGTCGCCCATGGTCGCCCCGCGTGGTCGCTGGTTGGTCGGCCGGCCGATGCGGGAGAGCGGGATCACAGCATCGCCGACGAATGGGGTGTGACGCAAGCGGCCGGCCTCGTTGAGACGCAGGGGTTTCGTGCGGAGTTCGCACGAAACCCCCAACCGCGGCTACACCGCCGGCGCGTCCTCTCCCACCAGCAGAATTAGCACGCCTATACCGGCCGGGAGCGATCCGGCGCGCGGCGTCAGCGCCATCGTGATCCCGTGCGTCGAATCGTGCAGGACTTCGACCGGCCCCGCGACGTTGTGCTCGACGCCGTTGCTGACGAGGGTCATCAGCACCTGCCCGCTGTCGATCTCCCGCTTTACGTCGCCCAGGTTCGCCGCCGTCGTCGGCTCGGCATCCACTGCCACCGGGGCCGCGCCAGCGAAGCCGGCAGCGTCGGCGTCCGCCGCGATAATGCCGGCCATGACCAGTTTGAGCGCGTCGCGTCGGGTCAGCATCGCCGCGTGCTCCTCTCGCATCGTCGGGAATGTGGGAACCGATGGTGATGATCGCCGGGGAAGCGTGGCTGGTCGACGAGATCGCGGCGCTGGGCGCGGCGGCCCGCACGCTCGCCCGCGGCATCATCTTGGAGCGCGTCGACGGGCGCGAGGTGGCGGTGCCGGCGCGGCCCCATCTGTGGGCGCTCCTGGAGTCCCTGGACGCCCCGTACGTCCGTCGCGAGGGTCCGACCCGGCGCTCGTCGGGGGCGCCGTCCTGGCCGCGTAGGGCGCGTCTCAGCGGTTCGCGGGCAACAGACGGGCGTCAGCAACTCCTGCAACGTCCAGCGGTAGCGCCAAGGGGACCTCTCTCCCCCCTCGTACGGCACCGCGACGACGGCAAGCGGCCCTGGGCTCCGGCTCGGGGCCGTTGCTGGGTTCACGCTGTCTCGGAAACGGCCCAGCCTGTTGAAAAAGTCCCCGAGACGCTCGATGGGGGGTCATCAGGCGTCGGCGGGGACCCTCACGGGCCCGCAACCCGGTCAAACCGTCACCACCGTGCGGCCGCTGCGGGCGGAGAGGAGCGTGCCGTGCACCCGCGGCAGATCCATATTGACCTCCCCGGCCGCCTCAGCCGCCCCCCCCTGTGGGGGATCTCCCCGGGACCCCGCCCGCGGCACGCCGCGGGCCGGTGCTGGGATCGGTTCCAGCCACCGCGGCTCGGCCGCTCGGACCGAGCTCGCTGGGTCAGCCGGTCGCGGGCGCGAGCGCCGCGGTGCAGAACGGGCAGCGCCGCGCCCCGACCTGGATCTCCGACAGGCACGCCGGGCACTTGGCGGTCAGCGGGTCGGGCGTCGGCTCCGTCCGCATCCGGGTCAGCACCGCGTTCATCGGCTTGACGACGAAGACGAAGATCACCGCGGCGATGATCAGGAACGCCAGCAGCGCGTTGACGAAGGCCCCGTACAGGAACTTGCTCCCGTTGACGGTGAAGACCAGCCCCGAGAAGTCGGGCTGGCCCCCGACGGCGCCGATGACACGAATTGCTTGAACTCGCGCAGCATTGCCGTCTCCTCCCGGTCGCCACCCGATCGCGAGCAGATCGTAGCATTCTCGCGACGGTCCTTCCCGCCACCAGGGCGCCGGCGGCGCCCTGGCATCCCCCGTGCAAGGCCAACGGCTCGTCTGGCGTTCAGACTTCCGGCGACGGGATTGACGAAGGGCGAGGGGGGAGTTCAGGATGGCCAAGCGGGTGGAGCAGGCGGAGACGACGCAGCAGCAGTTCTTCCGCGTGACGGACAACATTGCGGAGGAGACGTGGTACTGGTTGGCCCTCGGATCGATTGGCATCTCCGCGATCCTGAAGGTGTCGGGCAAGGATAACTGGGCGCTCTTCGTCGGCCAGTGGCCGCCCACCTTTATCCTGTTTGGGCTCTACCACCGGCTGATCCGACCCAGCGAAAAGTAGCCCCGACGACGGGCGTCCGGGTCCGGGAAGGACGCGGCCTCCGGGGATCGTGCTCTCGGCTACGACGCGGGGGGATCGGCCATCGGCGTCCCGAGCGGCACCCTTAGCTGGACGGGCCTGACCGCCGGGACGGCGGTCGCCGTCGGGCCCGACGGCACGCTCTACGCCACCGAGATGTCCACGGGCAACCTGGAGCAGCCGCCTTTCCTGGTCCCCGGCACGGGTCGTCTCGTGCGTCAGACGGGACCGGACAGTGCCGAGGCGGTGGTCAGTGGGGTGATGCTGCCGATCGCGCTGGCGGTGGGGCCGGATCACGCCTTCTACGTGGCGCTGCCGGCGCTCGGCGCCGACCAGGGGGAAGGGGTGATCGCCCGGTTCGCGCCGGCGGAGGCGACGGCCAGCCCGAGGGCGAGCCCGGCGGCGACCTCGACTTGCCCGCCGATCCCCAGCACGGGGCCGGCGCCCCATTCTGAGGGGACCCCGGGGGCCAGCCCCGTCGCGTCACCCACGACGTAACGCCGAACGCCGGCGACTCTATGCGTTTGCGACCGGGCCGCGGGGGAAGGCTCCCCTTGAGGCCCGGTGCGGTACCGGGCGGGGCGGGACGCCCTCCCTCCGCCCCGGCCGGGGCGGTCGCGCTTCCTCCCTCGGGGTCCGTCGCAGAAACGACCGTTTGTGAGACGCCAGGGAAGGGGTCCGGCGAGGAGCGCCCCTAGGCGCGGAACGTCATCGCGAAACCCATCCCAAAATCAAAGTTTTGCTACTTGCATTGCTTGCTAAGTTTTGAGACGATCGGGGCATGCAAGTCGGATACGCCCGGGTCTCGACCGGCGAGCAGATCCTCGACCTCCAGCTGGACGCACTCGCTGCCGCAGGCTGCGGCAAGGTCTTCGAGGAGACCGCCAGTGGCGCCAAGGCCGACCGCCCGATCCTGGCCGAGGCCCTCTCCTACGTGCGGGAAGGGGACACCCTCGTCGTCTGGCGGCTGGACCGCCTCGGCCGCTCGCTGCCGCATCTGATCGAGACGGTCGCGCTCCTCGCCGAGCGGGGGATCGGCTTCCGATCGCTGACCGAGCAGATCGACACCACCACCCCCGGCGGCAAGCCCGTCTTCCACGTCTTCGGGGCGCTCGCCGAGTTCGAGCGCGACCTCGTCCGCGAGCGGACCCACGCCGGCCTCGCCGCGGCCCGAGCGAGGGGCCGGACGGGGGGGCGTCCGAAGAAGCTGGCCGACCCCAAGCGGCTGGCCCTCGCCCGCGCCCTTTACGACGGGGGGCAGGCCGATGTCGCCACGATCTGCCAGACGCTGGGCGTCTCCCGCGCCACCCTCTACCGCGCCCTCAACGAGCACCCGCGTGCCGCGTCCTCCGCACCGAGCGGCGATACCTCCCACTAATCGACGGGCGCTGATCCGTTAGATGGAAGATGCCTGCCCGTCAGTTAGTGGTTTCTTTCCCTAATGATGGAGCCTGGTCTGAAAATGGTTCATGGCGGCGTTAGTCGGCTGCCAAGGGCGCGAGCGTCACTCGGTCGCCGAGGTCGTGCCATCGGGGGACCAGCCGCCGTTCGACGTGCTGACGGTCGAGGTGATCGAACGAGGTGGGACCGAGATCGCGGTCGGTGGTGCCGTCGCGCAGGAGATGGAAGGCGATGACGAGGATGGTGTGCCCGACCGCCACGGCGGCCCGGCTCGTGCCCCGGCGCGTCGCCAGCCGACGGTATTGGGCCGCGAGGTACGTGCCCTTCGTCCGCGCCGACGCATGGGCGGCCTGCACCAAGAGCGCGCGGAGCCAAGGACTGCCCTTGCGCGTCTTGCCGCTTTGCCGCTTGCGGGCACTCTCGTGGTTGCCCGGACACATCCCCGCCCACGAAGCGAGGTGATGCGCGGTCGGGAACCGCCCCATGTCCGTGCCGATCTCCGCCACCAAGCATGCGGCAACCTGACGGCCGATCCCCGGGATCGTGTCCAGGTTGGCAATCGCCGCTTCGTCCGGCCGCAGGCGCTCGGCCACTTCCACGCCCACCCGCTCGATGGCCGCATCCAAGAAGTCGATGTGGGCCACCTGCTCGGCGAGGAGGAAGCGTTGGTGGACCTCGACGCGCCCCGCCAGCGCCCGCTCCAACTCCGGCAACTTCTCCCGCAGCCGGCCGCGTGCCAGTTGTGCGAGATCCGCCGCCTCCGTCTGCCCGTCGATCAGCGCGGCCAGGATCTCCCGCCCGGACGTGCCCAGGATGTCGGTCGCCACCGCGGCAAGCTTGATGTTGGCCCCTTCCAGCGTCTGCTGGAGCCGGTTGGCCGCTGCCGTCCGCTCGCGCACCAACGATGTCCGGAGGCGGGTCAGCTCCCGCAGCTCCCGCTGGGGCCGGTCCGGGACGAAGCTCGCCTGGAGCAGCCCGTGTCGCAGCAGGTCGGCCAGCCACTCGCAATCCTTGGCGTCGGTCTTGCGCCCAGGGGCCGCCTTGACGTGCCGGGCATTCACCAGCAAGAGCGCGAAGCCGTCTTCCAAGAGATTGTAGACCGGCTTCCAGGAGATACCGGTGCTCTCCATCGCGACGTGGGTGCAGCCAGCTGCCGTCAACCAATCCGCGAGTGCGAGCAGGTCGTCGGTCATCGTGGTGAACGCCCGGACCTCCTTGGTCGGTGCGCCGTCCGCACCTGGAGTAACGAAGCACGCCACCACCCCTCGTTTGTGTACATCCAGCCCGCAGCACCGCGCATAGACCACGTCCATCCTCGCGTCCTCCGTTCGTGACGGCCGAGGGGGGTGTCCGATGCTCGCAGAGTCTGGTCTGCGTGCTTCCCGGAAGGGAGCGACAGTCGATGGTGCCTTAGGACACCCGGGTCCAACTGTTGAGCGGGCTCGCAGGCACCAGGCGGGGCCGACCTCACCGCTCGGGCCGTCTGATCCCACGATACCGCCACTCCCATGCATTTTCATCCGCCGCTGGTGCCCTGCCAGGGGCATCCCCAACTGTTGAAAAAAGCGGGTCGACGGCTCATAAAGGGTACGGTTCTCGCCTACGCGCCAAGAATTGACCAAGATTCCCCTCGGAATTGGCCGTATTCCGGCCCCACAAGGTCCCGAAAGGGGCGATCGGGGAGTTTTTCAACACCCTGGATGATTATACGAAGAACCGAGAGGATGCTGGTCAACGGTCGCGGCAGTGGCGCGATCGGTGGCCCGGCTTACCGATGGGGCGGCAGCGGGGCAAGGGGTCAGTGGTGGGGGGGCGTCCCCGATTTCACCCTCCGCCATGCCCAACTGGCCGCCCGACAGAATGAGCTCGGCCTGCGACTGGCAGCGCGGCTCATCCTGGCAAAGGTGGTCGGCAGCATCGACACGGTGCGGTCGCTGCCGCAATCGCTGCCACGGGACCGGGCGCAGAGCAAGCTTGCGGGAGCCTTGCACGAGCTGCACGCATGTCCCCCAGCGGATTTGGAATCGCTGCGACTCGTTGAGGGGCGGGCAGCGCTCGCCGACTTCACCTGCTAGGAGACGATCCCGCTTCGCTGGAAGGGAACGGGCCGGAAGCCAATTCCGCTCGCATGGCAGCATGCCGGGCTGCGGCAGTCGTTCGTCAGCGGCACGAATCGTCACGCCACGCACCCCGTCAACGCCCTGCTGAACTACGCCTATGGCATCCTGGAGAGCCAGGTCCGGATCGCTGCGGTTGCGGCGGGGTTAGATCCGACCATTGCGTATCTGCACGCCTGCCATCCCGGACGGGTCCCGTTGGTCTACGACTTGATGGAACCGCTGCCGCCACGGGTAGATCGACTAGTGCTCGACTTCGTGCAGTCCCACACGTTCGGGCCGGGCGACGTGCTCCTGACTGAGCGGGGCGTCTGCCGCCTTCATCCGCAGCGGGCGAAAACGGTAGCGGGACTGGGAGTAGGCGACATGACAGTGCAGGAGGTGGTAGTCACGATAGTGCAAGAACTGGCTGGAGTGGGAGCAGCGGATGCCTGAGAGCATCGGTTAGTTATTCGTCAGGATAGGAGATGGGGACGGGCGACACGCCCACCCCTCTGCCAGTACCTTCGGAGAGACCGAACAGCCTGTATCGTCCCCTGGCCGGTGATCGCGGGGACGTTCGGTCACGCGGCTCGGCCGGCGCGGACCGGTTCGCGTGTACACTGGCCGACGGTGGGCGGGTGACCGCCCCCGAGCAGTGTCGGCCGGCCTCACCCACAGAGGGGGAACCCATGCGACGCAGGGCTGTTTTCGCTCGGGCGCTCGCCCTCGCGGCCGCCGGGCTGCTACCTGCCGGTTCGGCGCCGGTCAGGGCCACGCGAGCCGCCTCCTTCTCGGACGCCAACAAGGCCCTCATCCACCGGATCGTCGCCGAGGCCTTCAACGCCGGCGACCTCGATTTCATCGACGAGGTGCTCGCCGCTGACTACCTCGACCATCAGGCCGGCCCCGGTGCCCCGGCGGGACCCGCGGCCTTCAAGTCGTTCGTCCGCGCGTTCCGCGCCACGTTCCCCGACGTGCAGGTCGCAGTGGAAGACCTGGTCGCTGAGGGGGACCGGGTAGCCCTCCGCGTGATCTTGCGCGGAACCCAGCGGGGAGCGCTGGGGCCCATCCCCGCCACTGGCCTAACGGTCGAGTTCGCCGGGTATCACGTCTATCGAGTTGCGGACGGCAAGGTCGCGGAGCACTGGGGCCTGCAGGACGACCTGGGGCTGCTGCTGCAGCTCGGTGTAATCGCCCCGGACGTGGTCCCTCCCACGCCAGGCGCCGTCGCGCGCGCCTAGCTCCCAGGCGTACCGTTACTGAGGACCGGGGTCGCTCCCGGACCGATTGGTTGTGGTGTGCACGGGACGCCAAAGCGGATGCCGCCCGCCTCGTTAGACTCGGCCCGACTCTGGGCGGTGGGACTGGCCGAAACCAGTGCGTCGTGGCAGATCGGCCAGAGCTCGTAGATCAGGCCGGACGAGAGCGGAGGCAGGCCGCGGACGGTAACGACCATCACCTCGCCGTCCTTTAGGTAGGCCAGTCCGCCACCCCCGACAGCGGCCAGCCGGACCGGCCGCAGCGCGATCGTCGCCGCCGCCTTCTCTTCGCCAAGAGCTTGCTGCAGCCGCAGGTTCCAGGCCAGCATTCCAAGCGAGAAGGCGAGCAGGAGCACGGCGACGGCGACCCACGGGGTGCCGAACCGGCGGTCGGCGCGGGAACCGGACCAGGCGACCGGCGTCGTGACGTGCTTTGCTTGGGAGCGATCGGCGCCGTCGGAGTCGCGCAGGACAGCAGCCCGAATGCCGTCCCGGAGGGTCGGCGACGGCTCGCGGTCCTCGAGGGCCAGCGGCAGGGCCTGGACGGCCGCGCGCAGGCGGGTGAGCTCAGTGCGGCAGGCCGCGCATCTCACGAGGTGGAGCGCCACGGCCCGCTGCTCCACCGGGGGCACCGCGCCGAGCGCATAGGCCCCGAGGAGGTCCCGATAGACGCCGTGCTCTCGATCCGTGTGGGCGGGTTGCACCGTTACTACCTTCCTGATGTCCGGCCGCAGGGAGTCCTGCCACCCCGGGTACCGTCGCACCCCACAGCCCGTTCGCCGCCTCGCTGCGCCCGCTCCGCGCTGAGCGCCCCATGCAGCTTTTCCAAGCCAAGCCTCAGCCGGCTCTTGACCGTGCCTAAGGGCAGGCCCGTCCGCTCCGCGATCTCGCGGTGCGTCAGCCCGTCGAAGTAGGCCAGCTCGATCGCGTGCCGTTGGTTCTCGGGCAGAGCCCCGACCGCGGCCCGGATTTCGTCGCGCTCGAGTCTCCGAACCACCTCGTCCCAAACGCCCGGCACGGCCAGTGTCTCCTCGACGGCCTCGAGTCCGAAGGTCTCTCGGTGGCGGCCGAGGCGACGCCGCGCGTCGATCGCCCGATGGTGGACGATGGTTAGCAACCAGGCACGGAGGCTGCCACCCCGCGCGACGTCGAAAGAGGGAGCCCGCCGCCAGGCCAGCAGGAACGCATCCTGCACGACCTCCTCGGCCGTCGCCGCGTCGTCGAGGACGCGGTAGGCAAGAGCGAACGCAACGCGGTCGTACCGGTCGTACAGGGCCATGAGCGCCGTCAGATCGCGGCGCGCCATCCCTTGGATGAGGTCGTCGTCCCCAAATTCAATCACGAGCCCCCCTCCGCCGATTCTACGACGCGAGCGGGCGCTCCAGCATCAATCGCAAGGTGGCGCCGTTGAAGGAATGCGCCGCGGACGGCGAGGTCGTCGGCCGGCCGACCGGCGCCCATAGTCGGGTCCGGGTGCGGCTCGCCGCCGTGCGCCACGTCTCGGATAGCAGGCGAGGTCTAGCCGCGCCGATGTCCCCAAAATCGAGGCAATCCCGGACTTGACACTATACCCAGGCAAGTCTGTGCTTTGGGTGCGGGCCCGCCATGGGGAGAACACACGAGAACGGACCGACCGACCTCTTTCGATGCGTGATGGACGGCCTTTGGCGACAACAGGCGCTTGCGCTCGAAGGCATCCTCGATTCGGTTCGGGACCGCAACGGCCCCCGTTCGTAGCCGCTGACAGGCCCTCGGCGACGCGCCGGGCCGATCCTAGGCGTCCGCGGCCGCGTCGGCGACCGCCATCCGCCAGGCAAGGGTGGCCGCTCCCACCGCGCCGGCGCCGAGGAGGAGCGACGCCGCGGGCAGCCCATCGCGCGGTCTGGCGGGGTCGCCCGCGCCGGTGTTCGGCATCGCCATCACCGTCGGCAGGCCGGCGGTCCGGCCGCCACCGCCGGCCACGGCGTTGCCCTGGACCTGCCGATTGCCGCCGCCCACGTTGTTGCCCCCCGTCCGGCCGCCGCCGCCGACGGTGCCGCCGCCCTGGCTTTGGTCGGTCTGACCGGCATCGCCGCCCGTCCGGCCACCGGCCCCTATGCCCTGGTCTTGCGCGAACGCCCCATGCGTCGCGAGCGGCCCGGTCGCCGCGAACGCGAGGGCCCCGCCGCCGACGACGCGCAGCGCTCCGGCCAACGCCCGGCGCCGGCTCACCCGCCGCTCCCCGAACGTCCTGATGCCCGAACCGTGTCGTCCGTCCACCATCATCTCGATCCGTCCTTTCCTCAGCCGTTGCGCTCGGCGCCGGGAGTCCGGCTTGGTGTTCGCTCGCTCGACGTCCTAGGACTTGATAAACTGGCTGGCGGCGGCGAGGACGTCATCCGGCGCCAGCGGCGGGTCGGTCGCCGCCGGAAACGGCGAGACCCCGGTCAACCCGTTCAGATAGGCCGCGTGTCGCGCCTCCACCCCGTGGATCGTCAGCGCCGCCGTCAACAGCGCGTCCTCTTCGATCAGATACTGCGCCGCCCCCTCGTAGGCCGACACCCCCGTGTTCTCTAACGTCTGCGCCACCGCCAGAAACCCCGCCACGTCCTCGTAGCCGAAGTCGTACTTCCCCGCCGCCACCGACTCCCCCTTGAGATCCCCGATCACCTGCGTCAAGGTGTCGACGTGCTCCGCTTCGTGGTCCCGGATCATCCCCAGGTTCTTGCGCACCGCCGGGTTATACCCTGCGTCGGTGAAGGCCGCCTCGTCGAAGCGCTTGAGCCCCTCCCGGTAGAAGGCCGCTTCCAGATGCTCCAAGGTCAAGGCGTAGTTGAGCACCCCCACCGGCGTGCTCACGTCCACCTGCGTCTGCGTCGCCACCAGCATGCGTCCCGTCATGATGCACTCCTTCTGTATCGTGGATCCTCGTCCCGGTCCCGGTCCCGGGTCCGAGTCATGGGCTCCTCGGTCCCACTAGCTGGCGAGGAACGGCCCGGCGATCTTGAGCACCTGGGGCATCGTCAACGGCTTCTCGAACGCGGCCGGGAAGGGACTGGCGTCGTTGATCAGGTTCAGGTACGAGGCGTGCCGCGCTTCGACCGCCACGATCGTTCCCGCCGCTGTCAGCAGCGCCGGATCGCTCAGATACTGTCCCGCCCCGTCGTAGGCTTGGACGCCGGTGTTCTCCAGGGCCCGCGCCGTTTTCAGAAAGGCGACGTCGGAGGCGTAGGCGGCGGCGAAGTCGTACGCCCCTTCCGCCACCGGCGTGCCGCCCAGCTGGCCGACGACGTCGGTCAGGGTTTGGACGTGGGCCGCTTCGTGGTCGCGAATGGCGGCCAGTTGATCGTTGACGGCGAAGCCGAAGCCGTCGGTGCCGAAGTCGAACAGATCGATCCCGTCCCGGTAGAAGGCGTACTCCAGGTGCTCCAAGGTCAAGGCGTAGTTGAGCACGTCGACGTCACTCCCGAACCCGGTCTCAGGGGTGGTGTCCTGGGCCCCGGCGATCCGCGGCATCCCGCCGAGGGCGAGCACGAGCGCGCCCCCACCCGCCACCTTCGCCGAGCTGGCGAGTAGCCCGCGGCGCGAGATCCGCCGCCGCTCCGCCGCGACCTCGGCCAGCAGCCGTTCCTGCACGGTTCGCATGCCTGCCTCCTCCATCATCGAGCGCCGCCCTCCGACCCCCGGGCCGCCGAATACCGGCGGCATCCCGTGGGCAACCACCGTGGTCGCCTGAGTCGTTCCGGGCCTGCCCGGTACAACGTGAGGTCCACCCTCGTTGGATCATCGAACGCTCGCTGTTCCGTATTGTCAGCTACGGAACCGTGGGCCGTAGGATCGGGGAAGGGCGGATGGTGCGACGACCGTTCGCCAGACACCGGTAACGCTCGATCGGTCGTGACCGACGGTAAGATCCTTCAGGCCAGGGGCGAGGATCGCGGCCTCGACACGACGGGCCGTGGCCCGCTCCTTACGCCACCGGAGTCACCCCCGGGGGATGCCTCCGGAGACGCCCCGGCACCGGGCGTGCCCCGGATACCGCAGTCAATGCGCGGACCGCCCGGCGTCCTTTCCGTGACGTTGGTCGGGTCGATCTCTCCCGGGCCCGGATAGGTGATTGTGACGCCATCGCCGCCGATGATCCCGCGGCGCTTGAGCGAATCGAGGAACTCGCTGACCGTGGCAAACGGCGCCGCGGCGAACGCGACGTCGTTCGCCGGTCGCGTCCCACGGGTGTAGTTGGCCAGCACCCGGTGCTCTGTCTCTTCCGCGCCGTACTGGAAACTCACCTTGACCAGATCGGGTCGCTTCAGCTCGGTGAACACCTTCATCGCCGCGACCTGCGCCGCGGTTTCCGCCGTCTCTTGCTCGACGACCGCGGTAAAGAAGGCGTCGAAGTCGGTCAGAAACTTCGGCGGCACGGTGAAGCTCTGGACCAGCGGCTTGCCCCCTGCTCGCTCGAACGTGTCGAGGTGGTATTTCTCCTGGGCCCGGGCCGCCGTGACGACGGCGACCACCGTCTCGGGCCAGGGTTTGTTGAACGTGCCCTCCTTCGCGCGTTGGAGACCCTCCCCGAGGAAGGTCACCCCGAACCGCTCGACGGTCGCCGTGATATCGAGGACGTCCTGGATGGTATCCGACTTGGCCGCCGCCTCGCGCAAGAACCCCGCTTGCGCGAGCGTGAAGCCCGCTGTGCCCGCGCTGGCCGCTTGAATGAGACGTCGTCTCGAGAACTGAGCCATAGCCAGCAACTCTTCGGTAGTCATCGATCGTGCTCCTCGCTCCGGCTCCGCCGTTATGGCTTAGAGCGCTGAGCGGAAGTCCTGCCGGTCACGCTGGATAGCCGGCGGCGCGGTAGAAAGCGCGGGCGTCGGCCGGGGTGACGGCGGCGAGCGCCGACCCGACCGCCTCGACGACGGCGTCGAACGAGCGCGGCGTGGCCCGCCGCAGCGCCTCCTTGCACTTGGCGAACGCGGCCTCGATCGGGTTGAAGTCCGGGGAATAGGTCGGCAGGAAGACGAGGCGGCAGCCCGCCGCCTCGATCAGCCGTCGGGCGGCGGGGCTCTTGTGGACGCTGAGATTGTCCAGCACGACGACCTGCCCGGGCCGCAAGGATGGCACGAGCAGCCGCTGGACAAAGGCGTCGAAGGCCGCCCGGTCGACCGCCCCCGGCACCAGCCGGCTCTCGCCGACGCCCGCCGGAGTCAGGGTGGCCAGCCAGGAGACGTGCTCGCGCCGGCCCCGCGGGACCCGGCCGACCGCCCGCTCGCCGCGGGGGGCACGGGCGCGCAGCGGGGTCAGGGTCGTCGGCGTGGCCGTCTCGTCGAGGAAGACCAGGTCGGCGGGGTCCACGCCGGCCATCTCGACCCGCCAGGCCGCGCGGGCGGCCTCGTCGCGCTCGGCGGCGATCAAGGTCTTTTTTTGAGCGGCAGCCCGAGCTGGGCCAGCAGCCGCCCGACGCGGGAGGGGCTCAGGCGGACGCCGGTCGCGGCGGCCAGGCGGTCGGCGTGCTCGGCCAGCGTGGCGTCGGGGTGCTCCAGCGCCAGCGCCCGCAGCTGCGGGTGGCGGGCGGGGGCCAGCTTCGGCGGCCGCCCCGACCGCGGCCGGTCGGCCAGCCCGAGGCCAGCCCGGCGTCGGGCCAGCCACCGCTCCAACGTCCGGGGCGCGATGCGGTAGGCGCGGACGATCTCGGGCCGCGGCACGCCGGCATCGACGGCGGCCACCGCCCGCTCACGGAGGTCGGCGGGGTTGCGGGTGCCCATCCCGGCATCCTGCCACACCGACACGACTTGCGCAAGCCGCTCTAAGAGCCTGTCTGAGAAGGGGAAGTTTGGTAGGATAGAAGGAGTGTAGCCGAGGGAAAGGACCCCGCGCCATGCCCCGCCATCGTTATCCCTCCGACCTCACCGATGCCCAGTGGCTCCACCTC
>JAABUN010004354.1_pt1 | contig 19503 bp, 15 predicted proteins | sample 5559311 | NCBI WGS metagenome assembly JAABUN01 (sample SAMN10711877, study PRJNA513370) | rock metagenome | isolation source: Antarctica rocks | place: Antarctica: Victoria Land, Siegfried Peak sud | reverse complement strand
CCGCCTGCCTACCATGGGCCGAATGGCTGCAGCAGCAATTAAAAAATTCCTCTATTTCTGCTTTACTACCTAAGACTGCGTAAGTCCTACTTCCAATACCGCGCCCGCCTCGACCTGCCGGCCCTCATGCCCGGCCTGCGCCAGCCGGTGCTGCTCATCCACGGCGACCAGGACGAGACGGTACCGCTGGCGGCCGTGCACCAGCTGCACGCCGGCCAGCCCGCCGCTGAGGTGCTGGTAGTGCCCGGCGCGGGGCACATGTTTGGCGGTGCCCACCCGTGGGCTGGCCCGGCCCTACCCCCCCAGGCGCAGCTCATCGCCGAGCGCACGGCTAGCTTCTTCGAAGCAATTGGGAATTTAGCATGAGGAATGAAGAATTGTCAACTGCTGTACTCGTTACGAAGTGAGCCGCGAAAAAGAACGTCATTCCGAGCTTGCCGAGGAATCTCGCTCGCATCGTTGAACGAGACCCGAACGACTGCGAGCGAGATTCCTCGGCAAGCTCGGAATGACGTTCTTTTTTCGCGGCCTATTTCGCGAAGAATTTAATTCTTCATTCCTCATTCTAAATTCCCAATTGACAACCTTGGCTTATCTGCTGCTGGGCAGCAACCTCGGCGACCGGGCCGGCCGCCTGGCGCAGGCCCGCGCCGACCTGGCGGCCACCGCCGGCCGGGTCGTGGCCGCGTCATCGCTCTACAAAACGGCGGCCTGGGGCCTGGAAGACCAGCCAGCGTTTCTCAACCAGGTGCTGGCCGTCGAAACTATTTTGGATGGCCCTACCCTACTGGCCGCCTGCCAAGCTGCCGAGCAGCAGCAGGGCCGCGAGCGCCGGGTTCACTGGGGCGCCCGCACGCTCGATGTGGACATCCTATTTTTTGGCCAGGAGATAATTGTTGCCCCCAGCCTCACGGTGCCGCATCCGGCGCTGCCGGCCCGGCGCTTTGCCCTCGTGCCGCTGGCCGAATTAGCATCGCAACTGGTGCACCCGCAGCTGCTCCGCACGATTGCCGAGCTGCTGGCCGCGTGCCCCGACCAGCTGGCGGTAACGCGGGTAGAGTAATCGCTTGTCATTGCTTCGCAGGCTCGCAATGACAGACGATTTTACCTTAGCCAATCGTGGCCGTGGGCTCGATTTTCTTCACCAGGCCTTGCAGCACCTTGCCGGGGCCGCACTCTACGAAGTGCGTGGCGCCGTCGCGGAACATGGCCTGCACGCTTTGGGTCCAGCGCACGGGGGCGGTGAGCTGGGTCAGCAGGTTGGCTTTGATTTCGGCCGGGTCGCGGTGCGGGGCGGCGTCCACGTTCTGATACACGGGGCAGCGGGCCTCGTGAAAAGTCGTGCGCTCAATGGCCTCGGCCAGGGCCGCCTGGGCCGACTGCATCAGGGGCGAATGGAAGGCCCCACCCACCGGCAGGGGTAGGGCGCGCTTGGCCCCGGCGGCTTTCAGCACCTCGCAGGCTTTGGTGATGCCAGCCGTAGAGCCGGAAATGACGAGCTGGCCGGGACAGTTGTAGTTAGCGGCCACTACTACGTCGCCGCCCGCGCTTACCCGCTGGCAGCCCTGCTCTACGGCCTCGTCGGGCAGGCCCAGAATGGCGGCCATCGTGCCGGGCTGCTCCTGGCAGGCGGCCTGCATGGCCTGGGCACGGCGCGCCACCAGCGGCAGCGCATCGGCGAAGGTGAGCACGCCAGCGGCCACCAGCGCCGAAAACTCGCCCAGCGAGTGGCCGGCCACCATAGCGGGCCGCCAGTCGGGCCGAGCCACGAACTGCGCCACCGAGTGCACGAACACGGCCGGCTGCGTCACGTCGGTGCGGCGCAGGTCTTCCTCGCTGCCCTCAAATAGGAGCTTGGTCAGGTCGAAACCCATAATGTCATTGGCTTGGGTGAGCAGGGCGCGGGCAGCCTCGTTTTGCTCAAACAGCTCGCGGGCCATGCCCGGAAACTGCGAGCCCTGGCCAGGAAATACAAGGGCCGTCAATACGGCTTCGGAAGCGGGGGTAAGGGTCAAGATTATAGTCTAAGAGTGAGCGTTATCACAACCAGCTGTTCTTGCTTGCCGCGCAACACACTCGCAAGGACAGCTGGTTTTTATTCAGGCAAAATAAAGCCAAAAAAGCCGCCCCGTTGGGGGCGGCTTCACTTGCTGGCGGGGGGGTAGGCGCTAGCGCGACACCTCCACCCAGCCTTTGTAAGTGCGCTTGGTGTTGGCGGCGTCGGCAAACTGCACCTCGGCCAGGTAGTAGTAGATGCCGTTCGACACCAGGCCGCTGGTGGTGCTCTCGCCAGCCACGCCGCCGCCCGTCCAGTTGATGTAGGGGTCAGCGCTGCTCTCGTACACTTTCACGCCCCAGCGGTTGAAAATCTGGATGTGCGTGCTCGTAACCGGGCTGGAAGTCTTGGGCCGAAACACCTCGTTCACGTTATCGCCGTTGGGCGTGAAGATGTTGGGTAGCAGGAAGAACACGCAGTCGCTCTGGCAGGCAATGTTGCTGAGGGCGCTGCGCTGGCCGGTAGAGGCCACGCCCTGCACCTGGTAGCAGCTGGTGGGCCGGCTCAGGTTGCGGTCCATGTAGGTAAGCTGGGCCGTGGAGTCAATCAGCACGAAGGGCCCGGCCTGGGTATCGCCGCGGAAGATGCGGTAGTACACGGCGTTGGTAGCGCAGCCGGCGGGCGTGTTGCCGACCGTCCAGCGCAGGTTGTTCTGGTAGCGCTGGCCGGGGGCGGGGTAGGACTGGAGATTAGCCAGACTATCGCAGTTAACGGCCTGTATGCTCAGCACCGGCGTGCAGGGCGTAGCCTGGAGCGTAGTGCATATCTGCTGGCTGTTATTTAGCAGATTAAGCAGGTATGAATAGCCCGCGTACTGGCCGGTGGTCTGCACGTAGTAGCAGTACTGCTGGCCGGTTTGCAGGCCCTTATCCACGTAGGTGCCGCTGGTGGCGCCGGGCGTCACGGTCGCAATCTGGGTGAAGGCGCCGGTGGGCGTATCCTGCCGGTAGATGCGCGTGGGCTGCTTGCTGTTGTCCCAGGGCACGTTGTAGACCCAGTTTACGGTGATGGTTTTGGCCAGGCCGTCGGGCACCAGGCTGGTGCGCACGCTGGTGGCGGTGGGCGAAGTTTCGGTTTTCTCCACCGCCGTACCCGTCGAGCTATCAGTATTGAAGAATACCAGCGTGTAGGTGTACTGGCTGGCCACCGTGTTCAGGCCCCGGTCCACGTAGGTGGTGTCGCTGAGGTTGGTGATGGTAGTGGCCAGGGCCAGCGGGCCCGTGCCAATGCTGCGGCTGAGGCGGTAGCCCGAAGGGGCGCCAAACGTGCCGCCGTTATCGGCGCGCGGGCGGGTCCACCTCACCGTAATCTGGCCGGTGGTGGCATTGGTCGTGTTCACGTCCACGTTGGTCAGCATGGCCGAGCGGCCATTAAACGACAAACAGGCCTCATTCGACACGATGCTCGTGCCGCCCGAGGGCAACGGGAACACGGCGTACACGCGGTAGCTATATGTTTTGCCCCGGCTCAGGCCCTTCCCGGCGTTGTCGTCGGCGAAGGTGGTAACCGTTGGGTCCACGCTGCCAATCTGCGTGTAGCCGGCGCTGGCGGGCAGGCCCGTATCGCAGGGTCCCGGCGTGTAGGCATAGCAGCCTTCGCGCCGGAAAATCAGCAGGTTTTTCGCATTCTGACAACTGTAGCGGTCCCAGCTCACCAAGCTCACCAGCCCGGCGGCCGAGGAGCTGGCTACGGCGCGCACGTTCTGCGGCGGCGGCCCCACCACCGTGATGCGCACCGTTTTCTCGTCGATAAGAATGGGCGTCGAGACGTTCGGGTTAGGCGGGCTGTCCTGTGCCTTGAACACCACCGAGTAGGGCTGGTTGGATACCCGGCTGCAGTCGGGCGTCCAGGTAAACGTACCCGTTGAGGTGGTACCCGTGGTGTTCTGCACAAATGCGGCCGGGTTGGAAGCCGTGGGCGGCAAAACACCGCTGTAAGCAAAGAGCTTGACGGGGGTAGGGGCACCCTGCGCCCCGGTGCCCGTACCGTCGGTGGCCGATATCTTCAGGGTTACGGGCTGGTTGGCCACCACGCACACGTCGGGCGGCACCGTGAGGATGGGCGGCACGTTGTCAGTGGCCGTCACGATAATCTGCATGTCCCGAATCACCGAGCCAATCTGCCGGTAAAAGCCATTGACGCGGCGCCACTCCTCCACGGTGAAGGCAATGTTATAAATACCCGCCCGCGCCGGCGCATTCCAGGTTACTTGCCCGGTACGCACATCCTGCACGATGATGGCGTTTTGAGTGGGGTCGCCGACGGGCGGCCCCACGTAGGCCACCTGCTTGGCGCCGGGCGCTAGCAGTTGGTTGTCAGGATAGGTGTAGTTAAGGCAATCGACGGGCTTAGGCGTATTGTTGTTTGCTTCGGCGGCGGGCACGCCGCCCACTACCTGCTGGCAGGTGCGCAGCTTGTAGGCCAATGAGTCACCATCGGCATCGTAGCCGGCCGGATTGTGTAAAAACACCTGATTCGTCGCCGCCCGGTCAAGGGCCGGTGCCCGCAGCACGGGCGAATGGTTGAGCCCATAAACCGGGTTAATGGTCACGTCCGACTGAATGTAGAAGGACGTGTTAACCGAGTTAGCCATGTTTACAATATTGGCGTTGCGGTTTTCGCCAATAAAGCTCACATGATACAGGCCTGCCCCCGAGAAGAAGTGGTCGAAATCGAAGTAGATTATCTCCGTATCGGCGGTCGAGCGCACGGCATCCGTCACGCGGGTCATCAGGGTCTTGCCCGTCGCATCTTTATCCGTGCCTTTCAATTCCGTACCATCGCCAAAGAAGATGGTCGTATTGCTCAGGTCCTGCTGCACCGAGGAATTCTTGTCCCGGTAAATCGTCATCTTGAAGTAGATGTGATTCGGGTTGCCCGTGAGGCTATCGACCCGCGACTGAATATCGCCGGCGCGGATGTGCGTGGCCTGCGCCACCTGCGGCCGCAGCCAGCCCAGGCCAATGAGCAGCAGGGCTATCAGCCAGGTAGCGGGCCCATTATTCTTCCCAAAAGATAAAAAAAGTCGCATAATCTACCAATGTTGAACAACAGCCTACAACCCGCGAAAACAACCTTTATTGCCCCTTTCTTGCCACGACCCAACCTTTTTTTCGGGCCTTTGGTTGTAGCAAAGTACGCGGTAATTCGATTAACGGCTTTCGGGCCGGATTGATTCACGGCGGCTGGCTGTTTGCTGGTTACCTGGGTTTAACGTTTCTAAATAAGGCCGATGTAGGCGGGCTGCCTTGGGCTGAGGCGCCATTGGCCCTACCTTTGGGCGATAGTAGAGACTTTCTTTTTGGCTACGATTTCTATGAATTGGTTTACAAAAACCTTCACCAGCAGCATTGGGCGCAAGATTATCATGTCCCTGACGGGGCTGTTTCTCTGCACTTTCCTGGTCGTGCACCTCGTGGGCAACCTCCAGCTTTTCAAGCACGACGACGGGGTAGCCTTCAACACCTACTCGCATTTCATGGGCACCAACCCGGTCATTCGCACCATCGAATGGGGCCTGGTCCTGGGCTTTGGCTTCCACATCTACGAAGCCCTGGTGCTGACGCGCCGCAACAAGGGGGCCCGCTCGCACGGCTACGCCCAGTGGGAGGCCAAGCAAAACTCGGAGTGGACCTCGCGCAACATGGGCATTCTGGGCTCTATTATCCTGGTTTTCCTGGTTGTACACCTGTACAATTTCTTCTGGCGCGCCCGCTTCGGCACTCTCGACCCGGACATTAATAAGAATGATGACCTGTACCGCCTGGTGGTGTCGTCGTTTCATCAGTGGTGGTACGTTATCCTCTACGTGGCGGCGCAGGCCAGCCTGGGCTATCACTTGTGGCACGGCTTCCGCTCGGGCTTCCAGACCCTGGGCCTCAACCACCGCAAATACATGCCGCTGATTAAAAACTTTGGCTACGCGTTCGCTGTCATTGTATCAGCTGGTTTTGCTTCGATGCCGCTCTACTTCCTCTTGTTTACCAATGACAAAGGAGCGCTTGTGAGTAGCGCGCCGGCCGTGCTGCACCAGTTGGTGCTGGCGTTCAACTAACATCAGTTTCTTAGCCTATCTACTATGGTTTTGAATTCCAAAGCGCCCGAAGGCCCCCTGGCCGAGAAATGGGACAAGCATAAGTTCAACGTCAAGCTCGTGAACCCCGCCAACAAGCGTAAGTACGACGTGATTGTGGTGGGTACCGGCCTGGCCGGCGCCGCCGCGGCCGCCTCGCTGGCCGAACTGGGCTACAACGTAAAAGCGTTTACCTACCACGACTCGCCGCGCCGGGCGCACTCCATCGCGGCGCAGGGCGGCATCAACGCGGCCAAGAACTACCAGAACGACGGCGACTCGGTGTTCCGCTTGTTCTACGACACCATTAAGGGTGGCGACTACCGCGCCCGCGAAGCCAACGTGTACCGCCTGGCGCAGGTATCGGTCAATATCATTGACCAGTGCGTGGCGCAGGGCGTGCCCTTCGCCCGTGAGTACGGCGGGCTACTTGCCAACCGCTCGTTTGGCGGGGCGCAGGTGAGCCGCACGTTCTACGCCCGCGGCCAGACCGGGCAGCAGCTCTTGCTGGGCGCCTACTCGGCCCTGAGCCGGCAGATTGCCTATGGCAAGGTGAAGATGCACACCCGTTCCGAGCTGCTCGACGTGGTGGTGGTAGATGGCCAGGCGCGCGGCATCGTGACTCGCAACCTCATCACGGGCGAGGTACAGACTCACGCGGCCCACGCCGTGGTGCTGGCCACCGGCGGCTACGGCAACGTGTACTACCTGAGCACCAACGCCATGTATTGCAACGCCACGGCGTCGTGGCGGGCCCATAAGAAGGGCGCGTATTTCGCCAACCCTTGCTTCACCCAGATTCACCCCACCTGCATCCCGGTATCGGGCGACTACCAGTCGAAGCTCACTCTCATGTCGGAGTCGCTGCGCAACGACGGCCGCGTGTGGGTGCCCAAGACCAAAGAGCTGGCCGAGCGCGTGCGCCAGAACGAAATCAAGCCCCAGGACATTCAGGAAACCGACCGCGACTACTTCCTGGAGCGCAAGTATCCGGCTTTCGGTAACCTGGTGCCGCGCGACGTAGCCTCGCGCAACGCCAAGCAGATGTGCGACGAAGGAAAGGGGGTAGGCTCGACGGGCCTGGCCGTGTACCTCGACTTTGCCGACGTTATCAAGCGCACCAGCGCCGAAGCAGTGAGTCAGAAATACGGCAACCTGTTCGAGATGTACGAGAAGATTACCGACGAAAACCCCTACGAGCGGCCGATGCGCATTTACCCGGCCGTGCACTACACGATGGGCGGCCTGTGGGTAGACTACAATTTACAAACCACTATTCCCGGCCTCTACGCCACGGGCGAGTGCAACTTCTCGGACCACGGGGCCAACCGCCTCGGTGCTTCGGCCCTCATGCAGGGCCTGGCCGATGGCTACTTCGTAATTCCGGCTACCATTGGCGACCAGTTGGCCGCTACCCCCCCCAAACCGGTCACTACCGACCACCCCGCCTTCGCCGAGGCCAAGGCCGGCGTGCAGGCCCGCGTGGAGCAGTTGCTCAGCATCAGGGGCAACCGCACCCCCGACGAATTTCACAAGAAGCTCGGCAACCTTATGTGGGAGTATTGCGGCATGGCCCGCAACGCCGAAGGCCTGCGCTACGCCAAGGCCGAAATTTCCAAGCTGCGCCAGGAGTTCTGGCAGGATGTGAAGGTGGTAGGCTCGGGCGAGGAGATGAACCAGGCGCTGGAGAAAGCCGGCCGCGTAGCCGATTTCCTGGAGCTGGGCGAGCTGATGGTAGACGACGCCCTGGACCGCAACGAAAGCTGCGGCGGTCACTTCCGCGAGGAATACGCGACCGAGGAAGGCGAGGCCCTGCGCCGCGACGACGAGTACGCTTACGTGGCGGCCTGGGAGTACATGGGCGACAATCAGCCTGAGCGCCTCAACAAGGAAGAGCTGGTGTTTGAGAACGTAAAGCTCACGCAGAGAAGTTATAAGTAATCCGGTTGTTATGCTGAGCTTGCCGAAGCATCTGGCGGGCAGCAGTAATTAATTACCATCACAACGATGCGGGCGAGATGCTTCGGCAAGCTCAGCATGACGTTCTACTACAATGGCTGGAAGTAACCCCAACGCTAAACCCATGAACCTGACGCTGCGCGTGTGGCGGCAGCCCAACCGCCAGACCGAAGGCCAGATTGTGGACTACAAGGTGAACGACATATCGCCCGATATGTCGTTCTTGGAAATGCTCGACGTGCTCAACGAGGACCTGCTGCACAAAGGCCAGGACCCGGTGGCCTTTGACCACGACTGCCGCGAGGGCATCTGCGGCTCGTGTGCCTTGTTCATCAACGGCCGCTCGCACGGCCCTGAGAAGGGCACGACCACTTGCCAGCTGCACATGCGCAAGTTCTCGGATGGCGACACCATCACCGTTGAGCCCTGGCGTGCTAACGCGTTCCCGGTAAATAAAGACCTGAGCGTGGACCGCTCGGCCTTCGACCGCATCATCCAGGCCGGCGGCTACGTGAGCGTAAACACCGGCGGCGCGCCCGACGGCAACGAGATTCCGATTCCGAAGGATATCGCTGACCGCGCCTTTGAGGCCGCTACCTGCATTGGCTGCGGCGCGTGCGTGGCAGCCTGCAAGAATGCGTCGGCTATGCTCTTCGTGTCGGCCAAGGTATCGCAGCTTGCCCTACTGCCTCAGGGCCAGGTGGAGCGCGAAACCCGCGTGGAGAACATGGTAGCCCAGATGGACATTGAGGGTTTCGGCGCCTGCACCAACATTGGCTCGTGCGCGGCTGAGTGCCCGGTCGGCATCTCGCTCGAAAACATCGCCATCCTGAACCGCGAGTTCCTGACGGCCAAGGCCGCTTCGAATAATCTGGCGTAATAGCGTAATTATCTTTGTAACGGAGGGCGCGGCAGTATCTCTGCCGCGTCCTTGTTGTGTCAAATGAGCACGAACTCGCATTGTACACAAGAGGCATTTCAAAACTCAAAATGAACAATTTATTTTTTTAGCTATTCTAATATGAATTCGGAAAGACAGCTTCTGTTAGAAGTAGTTAATGAATACAGGGCAACCGTCAAAAAAGCAGTTATCTTATTGAATGCTAAATCTGAAAAAGATAACGGATTCCAATTTGAACGAACTGGATATTTAGACCCCTTGCAAGAGTCTAAATACTCGTTTCACGGTATTGGATGTTTAGTTACAACCAAAGATTTTGTAGTTGATTTTGATTTTGGTGAGGGTGGTAGATGTGACGGTATAGACCCAGGTTTTCTATTAGGTTTTATAAATCAAATCTCAGCTATTGAACACAAGTACTGCGTTTTCACAAGCCGCGAACAACTAAAGAATTTGTTACAAAATTTAGAAACAGCGGGCTTGTTCACCCAAGATTTAGAGTCATTTTTAGGCAGACCGATGGAGCTGACTAATGATAGATTGTTTTACTTGGTGTCTGCTATTCATGACCCTGAAATACCAGTCTGGAAGCCTTATTGGCCTGTTGGATTTGCTGATGAGAATTTCTAAAATATACTCACGCTAAGTAATAGAAAGCCTTCCTTGCTATGTAGCAAAGAAGGCTTTTTTTATCGAAAAAGCTCAGGCGCTCACTTCGCCAGTTTCTTCTTCAGGTTCTCATCCAGCGCCTCCAGGAATTCCTCGGTGTAGAGGTAGTCGCGGCCGTGCTGCACCTTATTGCCGTGAATGCACACGGCCAGGTCCTTGGTCATTTTGCCGCTTTCCACGGTTTCGATGCACACGGCTTCGAGGGCTTTGCAGAAGTCGATAAGCTCCTGGTTGCCATCGAGGATGCCGCGAAACTCCAGGCCGCGCGTCCAGGCGAAGATGCTGGCGATGGGGTTGGTGCTGGTGGGCTTGCCGGCCTGGTGGTCGCGGTAGTGGCGCGTCACGGTGCCGTGGGCGGCTTCGGCCTCCATCACGGTGCCGTCGGGCGTTACGAGCGTCGAGGTCATCAGGCCGAGCGAGCCGAAGCCCTGGGCCACGGTGTCGCTCTGCACGTCGCCGTCGTAGTTTTTGCAGGCCCACACGAAGTTGCCGTGCCACTTGAGGGCCGAGGCCACCATGTCGTCGATGAGGCGGTGCTCGTAGGTGATGCCGGCCGCCTTAAACTTCTCCTGGTAGTCCTGCTCATAAATCTCCTGGAAGATGTCCTTGAAGCGGCCATCATACTTCTTCAGGATGGTATTTTTGGTGCTCAGGTACAGCGGCCAGCCTTTCATCAATGCCTGGTTGAAGCAGGCGTGCGCGAAGCCGCGGATGCTCTCGTCGGTGTTGTACATGGCCAGCGCCACGCCGTCGTTTTTGAAGTTGAATACCTCAAACGATTGTGCTTCGCCGCCATCTTCGGGCGTGAAGGTGATGGTGAGCTTACCCTTGCCCTTGGTCACGAAATCGGTAGCGCGGTACTGGTCGCCGAAGGCGTGGCGGCCGATACAGATGGGCGCGGTCCAGTTGGGCACCAGGCGCGGCACGTTACTCATCACGATGGGCTCGCGGAACACGGTGCCATCCAGAATATTGCGGATGGTACCGTTGGGCGATTTCCACATCTGCTTGAGGCCGAACTCCTTCACGCGCTCCTCGTCGGGGGTGATGGTGGCGCACTTGATGCCTACCCCGTACTGCTTGATGGCGTGGGCCGAGTCGATGGTTACCTGGTCGTTCGTCTGGTCGCGGTACTCGATGCCCAGGTCGTAGTACTTGATGTCGAGGTCCAGGTACGGGGTAATGAGCTTGTCTTTGATGAATTTCCAGATGATGCGCGTCATCTCGTCGCCGTCGAGCTCTACTATGGGGTTCGCTACGTTGATTTTGGTCATGTCTGCGGTGGGCTTTTTGAAGGTTTGGTACCTGGCTCCGAAGAGCGAAGCCAGGCCGGCGCACCCGCACCAAACTGGGGCGGGCGTTACCGGGGTCAATATTAAGCACGGCTTTCTGCCCGGTCCTAACCGGTGTTGTTCGCAAACGTTTGCGCTCCGCATCCCGCCCGATAATTTATCGGCTGCGCTTCGGGCGGGCCGGCCGCTGGCCAAAATTTCCGCGCTTTGGCTAAACACAACGCCCTACCCCCCTCTTTTTCCGCGAAGCGCCTACGCGGCCCCGCCCAGCGCCGCGGGCTGAATGAAGACGTGCTTCACGTCGGGGTAGGCGGCCTTGATGGCATCGCAGAGCTGCGCCACTACCTGGTTAAGCTGGGCGGCCGGCAGGTCGGGCGCAAACTCGACGGGCAGCACCACCAGTATCTCGTGCGGGCTGAGGTAGGACGAGAGCGGCGGCGCGGTGCGGATAATCGTTTTTTCGGCGCAGGCCAAATCCGTCACGTGCTGGAGCAGGGATGCGTCGGCGGGCTCGCCCAGCAGCAGGCTTTTGGTTTCGCGCAGCAGCAGGCCGGCCACTACCAGCAGCAGCAGGCCGATGAGCAGCGACGCTACCCCATCCAGCACGGGCATATGCAGCCAGTGGCTCAGGAAAACGCCCAGAAAAGCGATGAGCAGGCCCAGCAGGTCGGACGCATCCTCGAAGAGCACGACGAAAACCGACGGGTCCTTGCTAGCGCGAAAGGCGGCCCAGAACGGCTGCTGGCCCCGCTGCGCGTTGAAGGTGCGGCGCGCCACTAAGAACGAGCTGCCATCCAGGCAAAAGGCCACGGCCAGCACCACGTAGTTCCAGGTGGGGCTGCCGAGCGGCGCGGGGTGGCGCAGGTGCTCGTAGCCCTCGTAGAGCGACAGCCCGCCGCCGATGGCGAAGATGAACACCGCCACCATAAAGGCCCAGAAGTACAGCTCGCGCCCGTGCCCAAACGGCCGCCGCGCGGTGGCCGGCTGCCGGCTGGCGCGCAGCCCCAGCAGCAGCAGCCACTCGTTGGCCGTGTCCACGAGCGAGTGAATGCCCTCCGACAGCATCGCCGACGAGCCCGTGAACCAGGCCGCCACAAACTTGATAACGGCAATGCCCAGGTTGGCGGCCAGCGCGGCAACAATGGCGGTTTTAGATTCGGGTTGGTCGGGCACGGAGGGGTAGGGATTGGAAAAGAACGCTAGTATTCTATTACGTTTTGGCCACCCCGGCGGGTTAATATTGCGCTGAATCGTTGCCCTTGCCCCATGCGTCCTTTCCACTCGCTGCTCGTTTGCTTATTGTGCCTAGGCGTGTCGCTCGCGGCCGTCGCCGGCCCGCCCAAGCCGCGCCCCATCAACTCCCACGCCACGCCCGAGGCGCGCCGATTGCTCACGTATCTGTACGGCCTGCGCGGCAAGCATACGTTGTCGGGAATGCACAACGTGCTGGGCCGCATGTCGGTCAATACCGATGAGGTGCACCGCCTCACGGGCGAGTACCCGGCCATCTGGGGCGGCGACTTTGGCTTTGCCGACTCGACCCACGATATTGATAACATCAAGTACCGGCCGCTGCTGGTGGCCGAAATCAAGAAGCAGCACCAGCGCGGGGCCATTATCGTGCTCAGCTACCACCAGGCCAACCCGGCGCTGGGCGAGCCTACCCCCTTCCAGGGCGGCATCATCAGCAAGCTCACCGATGCCCAATGGCAGGAGCTGCTGACGCCGGGCACGCCGCTCTACCAGCAGTGGGCGGCCCAGATGGACCTGCTGGCCGGCTACCTGCAACAGCTGCAAGCCGCTAAAATTCCCATCATTTTCCGGCCCTACCACGAGATGAACGGCGGCTGGTTCTGGTGGGGCGGCCGGCCGGGGCCCCAGGGCGCGGCCGCGCTCTGGAACCAGTTATATACCTACTACACCGAGCATCACCACCTGAATAACATCCTCTGGGCCTGGACGCCCGACAAGCCCACGCCGGGCGTCGAGACGTTCTTCCCTGGCCGCAACAAGGTGGATTTGCTGGGCACTGACATCTACCCGCGCAAAGACAGCGCCGCCGTGGTGTATCCGCAGCGCTGGTACGCGGCCATGCAGCAGCTGGCCGGCGGCAAGCCGCTGGGCTTGTCCGAGCATAGCGTGCTGCCTACCCCCGCCCAGCTGGTGCAGCAGCCCTACGTCTGGTTTATGTCGTGGGGCGAGATGCTGTTCAAGAATAACAGCGAGGCCGAAATCAAGCGCGCGTACGCCGACCCGCGCGTGCTGAATGCCGGGGAGGTAGCGAAGGAGCTTAAATAAGTGGTCGGTGCGGCCGAGGGGTGCGGGCCGCCCGCCGCGCAAGTCGGGGCCCGTCAGCACAAATAATACGGTTGGGTAACAGTTAGATGGCCCGCGCAGCCTCGGCTAGCACAGCTGAAATATTCTGACGCCCTATTTTTACCCCTTAAGTATTTCTCTAACTGATTCTTACGAGCTAATTGCCCTGTTTTTCAAAGTCTGTTGTCAGCACTTATCGCGGCGGTAGGCGGCGGCTTAGCTATTTGCTTTGCCGTTGTTAAGCCCTTGCGTATTGCCCGGCTAGCCATCTTATGAAAAAATTACTTCTCCTTGCGGGCAGCTTACTCACCGCCTGCCATCAGCAAGCAGACCCCACTCCTTCGGGCACTAATACATTTTATTGTCAAATCGATGGCCAAGACTTTACGCCACACTTACCGACGGTTCTTTTTATCGGACCTATTAAAGCGCTGGATGCCGGCCGCTTTAATCGCAAAGGCGGCCTGACCATTGAAGCTGAAACCAGTTTTGATGAACTAAGCATCCTGCTGCTCGACGCCCACGCGCCCGGCACTTATCAGCTTGGCAAGGGTACACCTTACTGGAAACCAGGGGGTAGCTATGCCACCTATACGAGCAATCCCGCTTTGCCTGCCAACGGCGTGCCGCTACCCAGTATTCACCACTACACCGATAGCGCGGCCGTCGGCACCATCACCCTCACGCGCTATGATACCCTAGCCCACGTAGCGGGCGGCACCTTCAGCTATACCGCCCGCGAAAAAGCGACCGGCAAGCTAGTACATATCACCAACGGGCGCTTCGACGTGACGTTCTGAGGCTACCAGCCTTTACCAATAAAAGCGCCCTGGCTATTAGCCAGGGCGCTTTTATTTACTATTATCCTACGACCAGCCTGGTTATTCCAGGCCTACACTGACTCCTCAGCTATCGGCGCGACTAGCTGAATCTTCACCTCACTAAACCCTACCCCTACTACCACGGCTGGTGCGGCCACGGTCGTTTCGGTGGCGGGGTACTCGCCGATGGCTAGCATTTCGGCATCGACTTCGGCAGCTGCGGGGGGGGTAGGCAGGCCGTGCAGCACCACGCGGTAGGTGGTGTAGCTGGGGGCGTAGTCGCCCTCGATGTGCTGCGCCAGCGTGAGGCTGGTTTCGTCGCCCGTCACGGTGAAGCGGCGGGTAGTTTGGTGGCCTTCCTGGTAGCCGTAGCCCTCGCCGCCGTCGTCGTAGAGCACGCTATCGGCGTGGCCGTTTTTGTAGTACACGTGCAGGGTAAGCTGCTCGATTACCTTTTCGCCCACGTATTGCAGCACGGGCTGCATGGGCACCACGGCCCCGGCCCGCACGAAGAGCGGGATGCGGGTGAGGTCGGCCGAAGCCCAGGTTTCGGCGCCACCCGCCCGCCGCTCGTCGGTCCAGTAGTAGTACCACTCGCCGCGGGGCAGGTACATCCAGCGGCCATCCACGCCGGCCTGCGTAATGGGGCAGACCAGCAGGTTGTCGCCGAGCGCGAACTCGGCCATGCGCAGGTAGGTCTGCGGGTCGTCCTGGTCCAGGAACGGCAGCGGGCGCAGCATGGGCGTGCCGTGGGTGCTGTACTGCCAAAACGTGGTGTACATGTAGGGCAGCAGCTGGTAGCGCAGCTCGATGAAGTGCCGCGCCAGGCTGGTGAAGGGCTCGCCAAAGCTCCAGGGTTCCTGGTCGCCGTGGTCGCCGCTGCTGTGAGTGCGGAAGAACGGGTGGAAGGCCCCGAGCGCAATCCAGCGCGAGTACAGCTCGCCGTCGGGCGTGTCGATAAAGCCGCCGATATCGGAACCGATAAAGCTGAAGCCGCTGATGCTCAGGCGCTGGCTCTGAATATTGGCCAGCCACAGGTGCTCCCAGCTGGCAATGTTGTCGCCGGTCCAGCCCGAGGAATAGCGCTGCCCGCCCGCGTAGGTGCTGCGCGTAATGGTGAAGGGCCGGTTGGGGTAGCTGAAGCGCTTGACGCCCTCGTTGGTGGCGCGGGCCATCTGCATCCCGTAGATGTTGTGGGCCTTGCGGTGCGAGCCAGGCTGGCCGTCGTAGCCAAAGCGCACGTCGTCGGGGAAAGTACCTTTCTCAAACACGGCGGGCTCGTTCATGTCGTTCCACACGCCCTTCACGCCTATGTCTTTTACCAGGCCCTCAAACAGGCCGGCCCACCACTCGCGCACCTCGGGGCGGGTGTAGTCGGGGAAGTTGCACTGGCCGGGCCACACCGAGCCTTTCATGAGCGGCCCATCGGCGCGGCGGCAGAAGTAATCGTTCTTCAACCCCTCCTGGTACACCGAATACTCAGGGTCAATCTTGATGCCGGGGTCAATGATAACCACCGTCTTAAAGCCCTCGGCGGCCAGCTCGGCTACCAGGCGCTTGGGCTCGGGGAAGTGCTGCGGGTGCCAGGTAAAGCAGCGGTAGCCATCCATGTAGTCGATGTCGAGGTAAATCGCATCGCACGGAATGCGGCGCTCGCGCAGAACCTGGGCAATGGCCTTCACGTTGCTTTCCGGGAAGTAGCTCCACTTGCACTGGTGGTAGCCCAGCGTCCAGAGGGGGGGTAGGGCGGGCGGGCAGGTGAGGCGGGTATATTCTTCGGTGACTTCGAGCAGGGTAGGGCCGTAAATGAAATAATAATTCATCTCGCCGCCCTCGGCCCAGAAGCTGGTAATGTCGGCCCGCTCGGCCGCGAAATCAAAGAATGCTTTAAAGGTATTATCGAAGAAAATGCCGTGCGCGATGCGCTGGTGCAGCACATGAAAGAACGGAATGTTCTTATACAGCGGGTCCGAGCCCTTGGTGTAGCCGTAAGTATCGGAGCCCCAGTTCATGAAGCGCTGGCCGCGCAGGTTCATGTTGGCGGGCTTGTCGCCGAGGCCGTAGTAGCACACGCCGCTGGGCACCTGGAGGCTCATCTTCACGATGTCGTTGCCGGTGTCGTAGTCGTGGTGCCAGTGAAAGCCCTTCTCGTCGTCGCTCAGGATGTTGCCCGAGCGGTCGAGCACGCGGGTGCGCAGCGAGTCCTTCCACACGATGCAGATAAGGCGGGCCGTGGTGAGGCGGTAGTGGTCGCTCTTCTCCTTAAACTCCAGAAAAGTAGGCACCGCCGGGCGCATCGTGTGCTCGGTGGCCGGGTCGGGCACGGCGTAGCTGAAATCGGGCTCGCTGGGGCTCTCGGGCGTGAGGTAGCGAAAGCGCAGAATCTTGTCTGACAGCACGTGCAGCAGCAGGCGCGAGCCGTTTTCGGTGGTGAAGGTGAAGAGGTGGTCGTCGGTTTGCTCGGCCTGCCGCACGGGGCCGGGCAAGTGCTCCTGGTGGGCTTGGGCCGCCAGGTCGTTGACCATGTAGTTGTTATTCTGAGCAGAATTGGTAACCATATAAACTAAGCAGAGAGAAGCAGCGAAGAAAAATCTACTGGATAAGGTAAAAAAATACCGGCCGGGGCCGGTTAGCGTAGCTTTAAGCCCGCAAGTTACGTTTTAGGTGAGGACCCTGGCGCAAACGAAATGCCGAAAACGTGGGCTCAGTACCGGAGGTTACGATTATTTTTATAGCCTCAACAATTGGGCGGGGGGCAGTCATCCCGTTATTCGCAAAGTTAATTTTTGCCAATGTCTTTGCCTGCCGCCGATTCTGCTCCTTCTATCGCCGTGCTCGTACTGGCCTGGGATGAAACTACGCCGGCCGTGCGCGCCCTGGTCGCAGCTACGCAGGCCCCCGCCCCTGCGGTCGAGTCTATCCTGGTGATGGTGCCGCGGGCCAACGACCCCGACGTACTGAGCGCGGAAGAATACTTGCCGCTTTCTTCCACTTCTACTCTGGCCCCTACCCCGGCCCCGCCGCCCGATGAGGCGCCGCCTGGCGAGGCAAGGGCCCTACCCCCGGTCATTTCCGCGCTCGCCTCACCTGAGCCAGCCGCCGGGGCTTCGGCCGGGCGCGAGCCCACTGCCGGGGTGCTTCCGCTACCCGCCGAGGCCCCACTAGCCTGGTCGGCGGTGCGGGTGCTGCGGCTGGGCAACCTGAGCTTAGCCGGGTTGAGCCAGCGGGCAGGTCAGCCCCTCCCCGCCCCCATCTGGCTGGGCGCGGCTACGGCCCCGGCCGCGCCCTACCAAGGGGCAACCGCCGAGCCAACCCAGATTGTGGCCCCGGCCCCAGCGTCGCCTGAAGCAGTGCTGGGGCCGGTTTCAGGGGAAGAAATGGCTGATCCGGTTCCCGTGGCAGCCCCTACGGTTGCCCCCGCGCCGCCCCAGTATGAGCCCGCTGAGCCACTAAGCCAGGGTGCCGACCTCGAAGCGGACCTGCTGCCCGGCGAAGCTGAGGAGCTGGCCCATTTTGAGCTGGCTACGGCGGAAGTACCCGCGCTACTAGCCGGTTTTGAAGCCTCGTTCAGTGCGCCCCAGGCGGGCTGGGCCGGGGCGTTGGCTGCCTTGCAACAGCCCGAGGCACCCGCGCCCGCAGCCCCTACCCCCCCGCCGGCCGGTCACGCGGCCGGTGCCGGCCTGCGCGCCCGCCCGGCGGCTTCGCGGTACGAGGCGCCCGATTTAAATTTCAGAATCATTCAGTACGCCCGCTTCGCGGTGCCGGTGGTATTGGCCGAGACGCCTTACGCCGCTATTTACGCGCCGGCCTGGCCTACCTGGCTGGCGGCCCAGGAGCTGCGCCGGCGCACGGGCTGGCCGCTGGTGCTGCACGTAACCACGCTGGCCGCCGGGGCCGATGAATCGCTCGACACGGCTACCAGCTGGATGGCCGAATTGCAGCGCCAGGCCCTGCGCCGGGCCGACGTAGTGCTGGCCGAAACCCCAGCCCTGGCCCAGCGCCTGCGCCACGAGCTCGACCTGCCGGCCGCCACCGTGCACACCGTGCCCGCCGCCGATACCACGGCCATTGCCCAGGCGCTGCACGCGGCCCGGCCGCGCCCGGCCGCCAGCCTGCGTTAATTTTGCGAGCGATGACAGAATTTGAACAGGAATTTGAAGCGGCGCTGGAAGCTGACCCGCACACGGGCGACGTATTTGTAGTGGCGCCGTTTTCGGTGGCCGACGTGTACGGCACCCAGGAGGAGCTGCCCGTACAAACGGCTATCGACGGCTTTCCCTACCAGGGCGAACTGCTACCCCTCGGCGATGGCCACCACGGCCTAACCATTCCGCGCGAGGTACGCCGCGCCGTGGGCAAAACCGTGGGCGACGTGCTGCGCGTGGCCCTGAGCCACGACCTGAGTGAGCGGGTAGTAACCATGCCCGAGGACCTGGCCGCCGCCCTGGCTGAAGAAGAGGCCGCCCTGAAGTTTTTCAAAAGCCTGACCAAGCCCGAGCAGCGTGCCTACGTGCGCTACCTCAAAGGCGCCAAAAACCCCGCCACCCGCGCCAAGCGCCTCACCGAAACGGTGTACCGCCTCAGCATCGGCCGCAAGCGGGAGTAGGCGCGGCGCACCGTTATGTATGAAGCAAGGCTGGGGGTAGGGACGCAAAGGTTGCGGCCCTACCCCCTTCATACTCGTCACGAAGTGATTTGCGAAAAAGAACGTCATTCCGAGCTTGCCGGGGAATCTCGCGCGGGCCGTCTGGGCATCGTTCCACGAAGTGAGCGAGATTCCCCGGCAAGCTCGGAATGACGTTCTTTTTTCGTGACCTACTCCGCGAAGAGTATAGATAAGACTTGTTCCCGAATAAGAGATGGCTGAAAATTTTCGCCACTTTGGGCAACCGGGAGGCCTTTTTTGCTTGGCCAAGCCAGTATCCTTTGGTTCTTTGAGCAGCCACCGTTTCTGGCTCCAAATACTGCTTAGAAAACAACCGATTTCTTATTCGGGAACAAGTCTATAGTATAACGGGCGTTGCGCTAGGTTCTGAAACACTCACCATGCGCAACGCCACCCGCGCGCAGACCTTTGCCCTACTACCCTGCCGCGCTTGCCATCAAGTAGCAAGGGGCCGCACCAACCGGCGCTATTGTCTTCTTTCTCCTTGAAGAGATTTAAACTATTTTGGGGGCTACTCTGTTATTTTAACGAACTAGTTTTCAATAGTATGGCTACTAAAAAACCCCCGATTCATGAATTAACCCGTGACCAAATAGAAAAATACTTTATTCCAATACTTCCCAAGAATAAACGCGGGTTTGACAGTGAAATTTCGCCCTTTTTTATCTTCCATTGTATTCAACATAAGTTGAAAACAGGTTGTCAGTGGGAATTCTTGTTTCTTAATTACGAAGGAGTTACCTATCCTTGC
>JAABUN010004353.1_pt1 | contig 19509 bp, 16 predicted proteins | sample 5559311 | NCBI WGS metagenome assembly JAABUN01 (sample SAMN10711877, study PRJNA513370) | rock metagenome | isolation source: Antarctica rocks | place: Antarctica: Victoria Land, Siegfried Peak sud | reverse complement strand
TGAGTCGATGCCAGAGCATCGGCGATTCCTGCGGGTGGCGTCAGGCGCGGCCAGACGCCGGGAAGGTGCGCGCGAACTAACGACTCAGGTCACTAGGCGAGCTCGGGGAAGAACAGGCCGACCTCGCGCGCCGACGAGTCGGCGGAATCCGAGCCGTGCACCAGGTTGGTCTGGACCTCGAGCGCGAAGTCGCCGCGAATCGACCCCGGGGCTGCCTCGAGCGGGTTGGTGGCCCCGATCAGCTGGCGGGCCGCCTTCACGGCCTCGTGTCCCTCGAGCACCATGGCCGCAAGCGGGCCCCCGGTGATGAAGTCCACGAGCTCGCCGAAGAACGGCTTCTCGCTGTGCTCGGCGTAGTGGCGCTCGGCCAGGTCTCGCGGCACCTCCATGCGCTTGAGGGCGGCGATCCGCAGGCCCTTGCGCTCGAAGCGAGCGATCACCTCACCCGTCAGGCCCCTGCCGAAGGCGTCGGGCTTGACGAGTATCAAAGTGCGCTCCATGAGGTGTCAGCTAGCGCGCGGGCGGACGCGAGCGAACCGCGGTGGCGGGCTCCGCGCTGCTGCCCTCGACCGTGCGCGCGGGGCGGGGCGGGGCGGCGGTGCCGTCTGCGGCCACGCGTCTACGCTGCTCGGTGGCCGTCGAGCCCGCGACCGTCGAGCCCGCGGGCTGCTGCGCAGCCGGTCTTCGCGGCCGGCGCGAAGAGGAGGCCTGACCGATCTCCGCCTCGCAGTAGGGACAGATCTTCCAGCGCGGATCCAGGGGCTTGCCACAGGTCGCGCACGGTTCCTTGAGGCGCCGCAAGCAGCTCGGGCAGCGCAGGAAGGAGCCCTCTATCTCGAAGTCGCAATAGGGGCAGTTCATCTCGTCGAGCTGCGCCAGGCGGGCCTCGGCTGCCGCGATCTCCAGCTCGCGCTCGCGGACATCGTCGAGATACTCGGGCGGGCGGACGATGAGGTAGACCAGCGTGCCGACGAAGGGAAAGAGGGAGGCCGCGGTCGCGCAGCCCACGAGCAACGGGTCGGCGATGCGGCGACGGGCGTCGGCGAACGTCCAGTAGATGAGCGCCAGGTACAGCACTATCAGGAACAGCAACAGCAGGTTCACCGCGAGGTTCAGGGCGTCGTTGGTGATGCCAAAGATGGCGAGAGCCTGCATGAGCGGGAAGATTGTACCCCCAGCGCTTACGGGAAAGTGCCGGGCCGCGCCGCCGCTGCTCACAGGAAGAGGCGACCGAGCAGGTAGCCGATGCCGAAGAAGACGAGGATCACCGTGGCCACCAGGGCGGCCACGAAGCCGATCATCGTCAGAAAGCTCGGACCCTCGCGGGGGTTCACAACCCCCACCTCCCCGGGACGGCGGGCTCCGGAACGACGTCTGCGAGCAGGTGGATCGACCCCGTGACGAGCACCGCGCCGTCGGCGCCGGCCACTTCGCGGGCACGCTCGACGGCGGCCCGGGGATCCGCCACGGACTCGTAGGTCGGATGCCCCAGGTCCCCCGCAAGCCCCTGCAAAGCCTCGGGCGGCAACGCCCGGGGGTTGGCGCAGCGGGTGAAGACCACGTGCTCACACAGTGGCAGAAGGAGGGCGAGCATTCCGCGGGCGTCCTTGTCGTCGAGCACGCTCGCGACGGCCGTGATCGGCCGGCCGCCCAGCACTCCCGGGAGTGCCTCGATGAGCGCTGCGACCCCCGCCGGGTTGTGAGCGCCGTCGTGAACCTCGAGCGGAAGCTCGCCCACGACCTGCAACCGGCCGGCCACGACGGTCTCAGCGGCGGCCCGCTCGACGGCCTCGACCGCGAGAGGGCCGTGGAAGGCCTCGGCGGCGGCGGCGGCCAGCGCGAAGTTGCGTTGCTGGAAGTCTCGCCCCGCGTGATCGGTTGTGCGGCCCATGGGCCTTACAGATCGACATTCGGCGGATGTTTGCGGGTCGGTGCCCGCGGCGCTCGGCCCCGCGGGCGTCTCGATCAATCGCGCCCCCCGCTCACGCGCGACCCTCTCCGCCACCTGCCGCGCCTCGCGCGGCAACTCGGCGACCACCAGGCAGCCATGGTCGGGCACCACCGCGAGCTTCTCCTCGGCGATCCCGGCAAGCGTGGGGCCCAGCCAGCGCGTGTGCTCGAGCGCGATGCTGGTCAGGACCTGTACCCGTGAGGGGATCACGTTGGTGGCGTCGTGGCGGCCGCCGAGGCCGGCCTCGATCACCGCGACATCCACCCGGTGGCGGGCCAGCAGGTGATAGGCGACTGCGGTCAGGAGCTCGAACTGGGTGATTCGGTCGTCCGGATCGAGCGTCCGCTCCACGAGCTCCGCCGCGTGCGCGACGCGGGTGACCGCGGCGGCGAAGTCGACCCCCTCCACGGGACGCTCATCGACCTCGATTCGCTCTACGAAGGAGCCGAGGTGGGGCGACGTGTAGCTGCCGGTACGCAGGCCGTGGCGCTGGAGGATCGCGGCGATCATCCTCGTGGTCGACGACTTTCCGTTCGAGCCCACGACGTGCACGCTCGCGAACTGCCTCTGCGGCAGGCCGAGCGCGGTCGTGAGCCGGTGCATCCGGTCAAGCCCGAAGCGCATCCCGAAGAGCTCGAGCCCGAGCAGATGGTCCTCCGCCCCCCTGAGGTCCACGGGGCGGGTCAGCCTTCGACGCCGGACGGGTCCCCGCCCGCCCGGGCCACCGGCTCTTCGGCGAGGCTCTGGAGCTCCGCGAGCAGTCCCGACAGCTTCTCCCGCTCGCGCCGGACCACGGGCTCCGGAGCCTTGCTCACGAAGCCGTCGTTCGACAGCTTGCCCTCGGCGCGCGCGACCTCGACGCGCAGCGCCTCCACACGATCGGCCCGGCGGCGCTCGGCCTCCGCCGAATCGAGGCCCTCCACTTCGAACACGTGGACGCTGCCCCCGGGCACCGACACGGCCGCCACCGCTGCCTCGTGACCGTTGAGACTCTCGTCCGCGACGTCGAGGCCGAAGCGGGCGAGCCGGCCGATCTGCGCCACCGTCTGCTCGTAGCCGTCGGCCTCGAGGCGCCCCCGCAGCTGGGTCCCGGCGGGCACTCCGGCCTCGTCGCGATAGCGCCGCAGCGCGGTCACGGCGCCGATCGCCCGCTCGACGGTGGCCTCCGACTGCTCGTCGCGAAGACCGGGCGAAGCATTTGGCCAGGGATGCACGGCGAGCATTCCGGGAGCGCCGGCGATTCCCCGGCTCGGCATGTGGGTCCATACCTCCTCCGTCACGAAGGGCATCAGCGGGTGGAGGAGGACGAGCATCCGCTCGAGCACCCACAGGAGCGTCGACGACAGCGCGGAGCGGTCGACCTCGCGGTCGTAGAGCCGCGGCTTGACCAGCTCGAGGTACCAGTCGCACACCTCCCCCCAGACCACCGCATAGAGCTCGAGCGCCGCACGGGCGAACTCGAACTCGTCGAGGTGGGCGGTGGTGCGCTCGGTCAGCCGCTCCATCCGCGAGACGATCCAGCGATCCTCGACGGTCTCCGGGCGCGGCTCGGCCGCGACGGGATCGACGTTCAACAGGATCAGCCGCGAGACGTTCCACAGCTTGTTGGCGAGATCCTGGCCCTGCTGGACCTTCTCGGCGTTGAAGCGCACGTCCTGCGAGGACGACATGGCGAGCAGGCCGAAGCGGAGGGCGTCCGCCCCGTGCTGGTCGATCAGCTCGAGCGGGTCGATCCCGGTGCCGAGCGACTTGGACATGCGGCGTCCGTCCGGAGCCTGGATCACCGAGTGGATCGGCACGTCGGCGAACGGGGGCTGGCCGGTGAGCTCGATGCCCATCATCACCATCCGCGCGACCCAGAGGAAGATGATGTCGCGGGCAGTCGACAACGCGTCGGTCGGGTAGAAGGTGGCCAGCTCGGGCGTCTCCTCGGGCCAACCGAGCGTGGCGAAGGGCCACAGGGCCGAGGAGAACCAGGTGTCGAGCACGTCCTCGTCGCGGCGGAGCTCTCCCTCGCAGCTCCCACAACGCTCGGGACCGGTGCGGGCGACGTAGGTCTCGTCGCAGGCGTCGCAGTACCAGACCGGGAGCCGGTGCCCCCACCACAGCTGCCGTGACACGCACCAGGGCCGAATGTTCTCGAGCCAGTGCAGGTAGACGCCGGTCCACGGCTTCTCGGGGCGGAACCGCACGCGGCCGTCGCGCACGCAGTCGATGGCCGGTCCGGCCAGCGCATCCATGTCGCAGAACCACTGCAGTGAGATCAGCGGCTCGATCCGCATGCCCGAACGGTGCGAGTGCGGCACGTCGTGCGGGTGCCGCCGGCTGCCGGAGACTCGCCCCTCCTCGCGCAGGGCCTCCACCACCGCGGTGCGCGCGTCGTCGATCGCCAGCCCGGCGAAGCGCTCACCGGCCGCGGCGTTCATCCGTCCGTCCTCGCCGATCACGGTGATCTCCTCGAGGCCGTGACGGCGGCCGATGGCGAAGTCGTTCGGATCGTGGCCGGGCGTGATCTTGAGGGCGCCCGTGCCGAACTCCGGATCGACGTAGTCATCGGCGATGATCGGCAGCGATCGCCCGACGAGCGGCAGGAGGGCCCGCTCGCCGATCAGGCGCGTGTAGCGCTCGTCCGCGGGGTTCACGGCGATCGCGGTGTCGGCGAGCATCGTCTCCGGCCGCACGGTGGCGACGGTGATCGACCCTGAGCCCGAGGCCAGTGGATATTCGATCGAGTAGAGCGTGTCCTCCACGGGGCGCTGCTCGACCTCGAGGTCAGATATGGCCGAGCCGGTGCCGGGATCCCAGTTGACCATGTAGTTGTCGCGGTAGATCAGTCCCTTCTCGAACAGCCGGACGAAGACCTCAACCACCGCGTGCGCGTAGTCCTCGTCCATCGTGAAGCGCTCGTGCGCATAGTCGGCCGAGGCCCCCAGGCGCTGGTACTGCTCGACGATCGTCGAGCCGTACTTCGCTCGCCACTCCCACACCCGCTCGACGAAGGCCTCGCGCCCGATCTCCTCCTTGAGGATCCCCTCGGCTCGCAGTTGCTCCTCGACCTTGACCTGGGTGGCGATGCCCGCGTGGTCGGTGCCGAAGATCCAGCGGGCGTGCTTGCCGCGCATGCGGGCTACGCGGATGAGCACGTCCTGAATCGAGCCGTTGAGGGCGTGGCCCATGTGCAGGGCGCCGGTGACGTTGGGCGGGGGGATGGCGATCGAGTAGCTCTCCGATGGGTCGACCCCCGGCTTCCCGGCGAAGATCCCGGCCCGCTCCCAGCCCTCGAACACCCTGCGCTCGACCTCTTCGGGGGCGTAGCGCGTGCGCTCCTCGAGTCCCTTCAGCCTCGCGGCGGCATGCGGCTCGGAAACGCCGTCAGGATCGGTGGATCCAGGCTTCAGGCGGTCGTCGGGCACCGCGATCCAGTGTAGGTGCGGGTCGAGCCGTGGCGGGCGGAGCCGCGGCCCGCGAGAGAACTAACCCGCGAGGCCGGCCGCGAAATCTCGCAGCTTGCCCGCGTCCCTGAGCGGGGGGCCGTGGCCGAAGCAGACGAGCTCGGGCTCCAGGGCCGCCATCTCGCGCACCGACTGCCGGTTGCGCGCCGGATCGGGGCTGAACCCGTCGGGCGGCACGTGCAGCCCCGGGATCCCGGTGAGCGGGTTGCAGCCGAAGAGGACGTCTCCGAGGATCAGCACGCGGTCGGATGCGCGCCAGTAGGCGACATGGCCGGCGGAGTGGCCGGGCGTGTCGATGACCGTGAAGCTGCCCACCTCGTCCCCGTTCCGCAGGCGCCGGTCGACGGCCCGCGGCGGGCCGGCCCAGAAGCGGGCGCTCAGCGTGTTGAGCCGGCTCGGCGGCTGGCGGGCGGCTATGTCGCCGTCCTCCATCGCCGGGGCATCGGCCTCGCCGCACCAGAGCGGCACCCCGCGCCGCTCGCACACGAGCCGGCTCGCCCCCTGGTGGTCGGGATGCACATGGGTGAGCGCGTGCGCCTTGAGAGCATGGCCCTCGATCTGCCTCAGGATCCGCCGTCCCGCGTGCCGCGTGGCGGCATCGATCAGCACGTCCCCGGCGAGGTAGACGTTGATCGCGTTCGGGGGGAAGCCCCGGAGCTGGAAGAGTCCCTCGGCGAGCTGCTTCACGGTGCGGCGACTCTATCCCAGCCTCTCCCGCCGCCGTCGAGACCGCCGTATGTCCCCGGCTGACGTTTCCGCGCCAGGAGCGCTGTTTGGGGGGACGGACGTACTACTTCAGGGCCCTGAGCTTCGGCCTGGGCGCAGGCGGTCGATGGGCAGAGGGTGCGACGGATCGCCTCCCTACCCGCCCTCGCGCTCGCCTGCGCGGCCATCGCGCCGGTGGGTGCGGCGCGAGCCGCACCGCCGGATCCGGCCGCGGCGCCCGCCGAGTTCGCTCCTGGAGAGGTCATCGTCCGCTACCGGCCCGGCGTGGATGCCTCCGACCGGTCTCAGGTCCGCGAAACCCTCGACGCCAATCTCGAGCACCGCCTGGAACTCCCGCGCACCGAATTGCTGCAGCTCGAGCGAGGCTCATCTCCCGAGGCCGTCGCCAAGCGCCTCGAGCGCTTGGACGACGTGCTCTACGCGGAGCCCAACTTCAGCCGTCAGGCGGCCGGCGTGCCCAACGACGCCCGCTTCTCCAGCCTCTACGGCCTGAACAACACGGGCCAGCCGGTACTCGGCGTGCCCGGCACCGTGGACGCCGACATCGACGCCGTCGAGGCCTGGGACGTGACCACGGGCAGCGCCGCCCAGACGGTTGCCGTCATCGATAGCGGCATTGCCTACGACCACCCCGACCTCGCTCCGAACCTCTACCGCAACCCGGGGGAGAGCGGCGAGGGCCGCGAGACCAACGGGCGAGACGACGATGGCAACGGGTTCATCGACGACTATCGCGGCTGGGACTGGATCGACGGCGACTCGGACCCGCGCGACCTGAACGGGCACGGGACGCACGTGGCCGGAACGGTTGGCGCCCGGGGAGGGGACGGCTACGGAGTGGCCGGCGTGAGCTGGAACACCCGCCTGATGCCGCTGCGCGTGCTCGATGCCGCGGGCTTCGGGAACACCGACGACGTGATTGCCGCCTACACCTATGCGGCGCGCCAGGGCGTCCAGGTCGTGAACGCCAGCCTCGGCGGCGCGGGTTTCTCACGGGCCGAGCGCGATGCGGTTGCCGCGGCCCCCAAGACTCTCTTCGTGGTCGCCGCCGGCAACGGCGGCGAGGACGGCATCGGCGACGACGTCGACGCCACACCCGAGTACCCGTGCGCCTACGACGTGCCCAACATCGTCTGTGTCGCGGCCACCGACAACAACGACACGCTGGCCGGCTTCTCGAACTATGGCGCCACGTCGGTCGACCTGGCCGCGCCCGGACGCAGCACGCTCAGCACCCAGCCCGCCTACGAGACCGTCTACTCCGAGGACTTCGAGACGGGCATGCCGCGCTGGTCGACCGGCGGCCCGGGACAGTCCTGGGGCCTGACCACCCACGCGGCGGCCGGCGGGACGACCAGCCTGGCCGACAGTCCGTCCGGCGACTACGCGAATGGCAGCGACTCCTTCGCAAGCACCGCCGTCCCCATCCCGCTCGTGGCGCGGGCAGGATGCGTGCTCGAGTACCGGCTGCGCTTGGCCGTGCAGCCGGGTGACCGGCTGCGCGTCGAGGCCTCGAGCGACAACGCCACATGGACACCGCTGTCGGTGATCGACGAGCCGACCGGGGACCGGTTCCTGCGCTACACCGAGGACATCTCCAGCTTTGACGGGAAGGCGAGCGTCTACCTGCGCTTCCGGATGACGAGTGACGCAACCGGGACCACCGACGGCGCCTACATCGACGACCTCAAGATTCGCTGCCTCGGCTCGACCTACACCGGTGGCGAGTTCGCCTATTACAGCGGCACGTCGATGGCCACGCCCCACGTGGCAGGTGCCGCGGCTCTCGTCCTCGCAAAGCGGCCGGCGGCCACACCGCTCGAGGTCAAGGAAGCGTTGCTGACGGGCGTTGACCGCAAGGCGGCGCTCGCCGGCAAGAACGCGACCGGTGGACGGCTGAACGCCCTCATGGCCCTCGGGGGATCGGCGCCGGTGGCGGCGCCTGAGCCGGCACCCGCCCCGGAACCCGCTCCCGCACCGCAGCCCGCTCCCCCTCTCGCCCCAAGCGACCTGCGCGCCCCGGGCCTGACCCTCTCCATCGCGCGCGGGCAGCGCCTCGCCCGCGTGCTTCGCAGCGGGTTGCGCGTATCGATTCGCTGTACCGAGGACTGCTACGCGGCCTCGGAGCTGGTGGTGGGCCGCATCGCCGCTCGGCGCCTGCGCATCGCCGGCAGCGGCGCCACCTTTCGCGTGGGCCGGGGCGCGAGCCGCCTCGCAGCTTCCCGTGCGTCCACCGTGCGCCTCCGGCTCACTGCCAACGCCCGCAGGCACCTGGCACGCTCGAGGAGCGTTGAGCTCTGGGTGCGCACCCGCGCCACCGACGCGGCTGGCAACGGGCGCATGGTGGAGCGGCGGGTCCTGATCAAGCGCTGATCTTCCAGGGCCAGCGTCGCTTCGCGTATGGTGTTTACGCGATATAGCTCAAACGCTATATTACAGCCTGATGGCCTCAGCCGACGTTCTCGTCCGCCAGGCCCGTGCCGCGGCGGGCCTCACCCAAGTGGAGCTCGCAGAGCGGGCCGGCACCACCCAGTCCGCCATCGCCCGGCTTGAGCGCCCGGGGGCGAATCCGCGGATCGACACCCTTGAACGGGTGATGGCGGCCACTTCCCACCGGCTCGAGCTCTCCCGGGTGCCGACGCCCTCGTCGATCGATGAGTCTCAGATCCTCGAGAGGCTGAGGTTGACCCCCGCCGAGCGGCTCCAGGCCTTCGAGCGCTCGTACGCGAACATGCAGCAGCTATTGCGGAACGCAAGATGGGACGATGGACACCCGGCCGGATCTTGACGTGGAGCTACTCCTTCGGCGCCTGACGGCCCGAGGCGTCGACTTCGTGATCATCGGCGGGGTGGCGGCCACGCTGTTCGGCTCGCCGAGGACCACCTTCGACCTCGACATCTGCTTCGAGACGGACCCGACGAATCTCGAGTCCCTGGGCGAAGTCCTGACCGGGCTCGGTGCGCGGCTGCGCGGCGTACCCGAGGACCTTCCCTTCACCCCCGACGCGACGACACTCTCCCGTATCGAGGTGCTCACCATGAGCACGCGGGCGGGCGACATCGACGTGCTGTCGAACCCGAAGGGAGCACCTCCCTACGCCCGCCTGCGGGCCCAGGCGGAGCGGCTGCTCATCGGCGACTTCGCAGTCCTCGTGGCGTCGCTCGAAGACCTGATCGCGATGAAGCGCGCCGTCGGCCGCCCCAAGGACCTGCTGGACATCGAGGAGCTCGAGGCCATCCGCCGCCTGCGTCGGCGGGTCAAGCCGAAGAGCGGCTAGGTGACCTGAGTCGTCAGTTCGCGCGCACCTTCCCGGCGTCTGGCGCCTGACGCCACCCGCGGGAATCGTCGATGCCCTGGCTCGACTCATCCCGCGTGCGTCGTCAGCCACGCCCAGCCACTCGGGAAGCTGAAGCGGAACTTCCGCCTCAGGTCACTAGGCCGACTCCTCCGCCAGCTCCTCCGCGGGATCCTCTCCCACCGCCTCGGTCACGAGCGTCGGGTTGAGGCCCTTGGCGATCGTCTCCTTCGTAACGACGCACTTCTTCACGTCGCGGCGCGAGGGAAGCTCGAACTGCACGTCGAGAAGGGTCTCCTCGAGGATCGAGCGCAGGCCGCGCGCGCCGGTCTCGCGATCAAGAGCCCGGTCGGCGATCGCGGTGAGCGACTCGTCGGCGAACACGAGGTCGATGCCGTCGAACTGGAAGAAGCGCTGGAACTGCTTGACCAGGGCATTGCGCGGCTCGGTGAGGATGGTCACGAGGTCGTCGCGCGAGAGCTGGTGGATGACCGACAGCACCGGCAAGCGCCCGATGAACTCCGGGATCAGGCCGTACTCCACGAGATCCTCGGGCAGCACCTGCTCGAACATCTCCCCGGTGTCCTTCTGAGACCGGTCGGGGACGGCGGCCCCAAAGCCCACGCCGCGGTGGCCCACGCGGCGCTCGACCACCTTGTCGAGGTTGGCAAACGCCCCGCCGCAGATGAACAGGATGTTGGTCGTGTCGATCGTGAGGAACTCCTGGTGCGGGTGCTTGCGCCCCCCCTGGGGCGGCACCGAGGCCACCGTGCCCTCGAGGATCTTCAAGAGCGCCTGCTGGACGCCCTCGCCCGACACGTCGCGCGTGATCGAGGGGTTGTCGGCCTTGCGGGCGATCTTGTCCACCTCGTCGATGTAGATGATCCCCGTCTCGGCCTTCTTGACGTCGAAGTCGGCGGCCTGGATCAGCTTGAGAAGGATGTTCTCGACATCCTCCCCCACGTAGCCGGCCTCGGTGAGCGCCGTGGCGTCGGCGATCGCGAACGGCACGTTCAGGATCTTGGCGAGCGTCTGCGCGAGCAGCGTCTTGCCGCAACCGGTTGGACCGAGCAGCAGGATGTTCGACTTCTGCAGCTCGAGGCTCTGGTCCTCGGCCTGCATCATCTGCACGCGCTTGTAGTGGTTGTAGACGGCCACCGACAGCGTGCGCTTGGCGGGGTCCTGGCCCACCACGTACTCCTGCAGGACGGCGTTGATCTCCTTGGGCTTCGGCAGGTTCTCGAGGTCGAAGGTCGCCGGGCCGGTCAGCTCCTCGTCGATGATCTCGTTGCAGAGATCGATGCACTCGTCGCAGATGTAGACGCCCGGCCCGGCGATCAGCTTCTTGACCTGCCGCTGCGACTTGCCGCAGAAGCTGCATAGGAGCTGTTCGTTTGATTCAGTCGGCCGCGCCATGCCTCTCCCCGTGCGCGAGGTCTGCTTAGACCTGCGTGATGATCCGGTCGATCAGGTGGTACTCGACGGCTTCCTCGGCGCTCATGAAGTAGTCGCGCTCGGTGTCGCTTGCCACCTTCTCGAGATCCTGACCGGTGTGCTTGGCGAGGATCTTGTCGAGCCGCCGGCGCGTGTCGATGATCTCACGCGCGTGGATCTCGATGTCGCTCGCCTGGCCCTGGAACGCGGAGGAGACCTGGTGGATCAGGATCTTCGCGTTCGGAAGCGCCATGCGCTTGCCCGCCGCGCCGCCGGACAAGAGCAGCGCCCCCATAGACATCGCGATGCCGACGCAGATGGTCTGCACATCGGGCTTGATGTACTGCATCGTGTCGTAGATCGCGAGGCCCGCGTACACCGACCCGCCGGGGGAGTTGACGTAGAGGGAGATGTCCTTCTCCGGGTCCTCCGCCTGTAGGTGCAGTAGCTGCGCGACGACCAGGTTGGCGATATCGTCGGTGACCGGCGTGCCGAGGAAGACAATGCGCTCGTTCAGAAGGCGCGAGTAGATGTCGAAGGCGCGCTCCCCGCGGGAGGTCTGCTCAACGACCATGGGTACAAGTGGGCTCATGGCTCTCGCTCTGTTTCGCTTGGGTGGTCCGATTCCTGCTGCGGGGGATTGGACCGCCCGCGGGAGCCCACCGGCTCCGTGTCGCGAGTCTAGCAATGGGTTACGGGTCCCTCGGCTCCGCCGAGCGGCCTTCGCGCGGCACTTTGCAGGCGCTCAGCGGGCGCGGCTGGCCACTCGCATGCCGGCGAGCAACGGGCGGGTGACGGCGCGGACCGAAGCGTTGAAGTAGCGCGCGGACAGGTGATCGTCGGCGGCACGGGCGGGACCCTCGGCGAAGGTCGGGTAGGCGTGCACCGCCTCCGACAGGTCGCCGATCTTGCCGCGCCGCCTCACGGTCGCGGCCAGCTCCGCGATGGCCTCGCCGCCCGCGGGCGCGGCCACGGTGGCTCCGACCAGACGGCCGCGGCGATCGCCGACGAGCTTGGCGAAGCCGTAGGGCCGGCCCGCGGTGATCGCCCGGTCGAGCTCGGCGTAGTCGTGCGTGGTCACCACCGTGCCACCTCCGTAGCGCTCGCGGGCCTCGCCCTCGGTTAGCCCTACCCGGGCGACCTCGGGATCGGTGAAGGTGACCCACGGCACCGCGCGGTGGTCGGCCCTGCGGCGGGTCAGGAAGAGCGCGTTGACCACGGCGATGCGCGCGTGGTAGGCGGCGACGTGGGTGAAGGGCAGCTCGCCGGTCACGTCGCCCGCGGCGAAGATGCGCTTGCCGGTGGTGCGCAGACGCGCGTCCACCCGCACCCTGCCGCTCTCGTCGAGCTCGACGCCGACCGCCTCGAGGCCGAGCCCCTCGGTATCCGGCCGCCGACCGGTGGCGGCTATCACCCGATCGAAGGCCACGGAAGTATCTGCGCCCCGGACGAGCGCCGTGCCACTCTCGACGCGGGCCACGCCGGCTCCGGTCAGCACCCGCACGCCCTCAGCCTGGAGCCGCTCGGCAACGAGCCGGCTCGCCTCGGGCTCCTCCTTGCCGAGCAGGCGATCCTCCTGCTCGACCAGCGTCACGTCGCTGCCGAGGCGGGCAAAGGCCTGTCCGAGCTCGCAGCCGATCGGTCCGCCACCCATCACCACGAGCCGCTCGGGCAGCTCGAGCAGGTCCCACAGGGTTTCACTCGTGAGCGGCCCTGCCTCCGCCAGGCCCTTCACGTCGGGAACGACCGGTCGGGAACCCGTCGCGAGCAGCGCGGCTCGGTAGGCGATCACGCGACCGTCGACCTCGACGCGGCCCGGGGCCACGAAGCGCGCCGCCCCGTGCACGACCTCGACCCCATCGCGACGCAGCCGCTCGGGCGAGTCGTGCGGCTCGATCGCGCACCGCGTTGCGTGCACGTGTGCCATCACGCGCGCGAAGTCGATCCGGGGCTCGACCGGCTCGAGGCCGACAGCGCCCGCGGTGCGCATCCGGTGGGCGAGATCCGCCGCCGCCAGCAGGCTCTTGCTGGGCACGCAGCCCGTCCAGAGACAGTCGCCGCCGGTCCGCTCGCGCTCGATGAGGATCACCCGGGCGCCCACGCCGGTGGCGATCACCGCGGCCACGAGCCCCGCCGTTCCGCCACCGATCACGACCAGGTCGTAGCGCCGGGACATCCAGCCGAAGGCTAGAGCCGCGCGCTCACAGAGCTAGGAAGCCGACACCGGATCCAACTCACGCCGCATCCGAACCTCGGTCCCGTTGGGCCCCGGCTCGATGTCGACGGAGTGCATCAGCGCCCCCATCAGGTTGAGCCCGCGCCCACGGTCGCTCGGGCGCGGGGGGCGCCAGTGTCCGAAGTCGCGCACCGCGATCGCCACCTCCCGGCCGTCCAGGCTCACCCGCGCCTCGAACGCGGCCTGCTCGCGGCCGAGCGGATGCTCCATGGCGTTGGTGATGGCCTCCCCGAACGCAGTCGTGATCTCGTAGGTCTCGGCCGAGGTGGCATCCGCCTCGGTCAGCCACTCGCGCATGATGGCCCGCAGCGAGGAGAGCCGCGCCGGGTCCAGCGGCGAGCGGAGCAGCAGCTCGTTCCCGCGCGGGAGGGCTCGCAGCACGAGCACGGCCACGTCGTCGTCACGCCGCCCGTGGAGGCGGGAATCGAGCAGGTGGTCGCAGAGCGCCTCCGGCTCCTCGGGCGCGGCGCGCAGGGCCTGACGCAGGTCGTCGAGCCCCTCGCCGAGCGGCACACCGCGCTCTTCGACGAGCCCGTCGGTATAGAGCACGAGCGTGCTTCCGGGCTCGAGGCACGTGTCACCCTCGTCCCAGCTCGCCGAAGGCACCACCCCCAGCGGCAGCGAACGCCCCGCCTCGAGGAACTCGACCGAGCCGCTCGGCCGCCGCACCGCGGGGGGCGGATGTCCCGCGCACGTGAAGCGCACGCGCCCCGTTCCCGGCTCGAAGATGAGGTAGATCAAGGTGGTCATGTGGCCGATGTCGAGTGTCTGAACCAAAGCGTTCAGCCGCCTGGCCACCTCGGCGGGGCCGTGTCCGTCGAGCGCGTATGCGCGCGTGGCGGTGCGCAGCTGGCCCATCACCGTGGCGGCCGGGAGCCCGCGGCCCACCACATCGCCGATGACCATGCCCACCGTGCCGTCTTCCAGCGGGATCACGTCGTACCAGTCGCCGCCAACCTCGACGCCCTCGCCGCCCACCTCGTAGCGCGCGGCCACCTCGGCACCTGCGATGCCCGGAAGCCGCTCCGGAAGCAGGCTGCGCTGAAGCGTCTCTGCGATCCCGTGGGCCTGCTCGTAGAGGTGTACCCGCTCGACGGCGGCCGAAGCCACCTGCGCGAGCTGCGTGACGATGGCTCGGTCACCGTCAGAGAAACCTCCGTCCTCCTTTCCGGAGACGACGATCGTTCCGTTGGGCTGTCCGTCGGCGCCGGTCAACCGCGCGTCGATGGAGTCGGCCGTTGTGGCAGCCACGCCCGACTCCGCGTTGCATCCCGCGAAGCCGTTGCCGTCCCCAGTCATGCTCGCCGCGCAATGGTCGGCGCCGATGATCGCTCGTGCCCGCGCCGTCACGAGGCCCATCGTCAGGTCGACGGAGTGCGATCGCGCGATCGCCACCGAGGCTTCGGCAAGCCCCTCGAGCTGGCCGGCGTGGCGCTGTTTCAGCCGGGCCGCCTGCAGCGCGTTGGTCTTCTCGTGGAGATCGACGAACACCGCCACCTTCGAGCGGAGCACGGTCGGGTCGAAGGGCTTGAAGAGGTAGTCGACGGCTCCCGTCTCGTAGCCGCGGAAGACGTGCTTCTCCTCCTTGCTGATGGCCGTGAGGAAGATGATCGGAATGTGGCTCGTGCGCTCGAGCCGCTTGATGTACTCGGCGGTCTCGAAGCCGTCGATACCCGGCATCTGCACATCGAGGAGGATCAGGGCGAAGTCGTCGGCGAGCAGTTGCCGGAGGGCCTCCTCGCCCGAGCGAGCCCGAACGAGGTTCTGCCCGAGGGGCTCGAGTACCGCCTCGAGGGCGAGCAGATTCTCAGGCCGGTCGTCGACCAGGAGGATGCTCGACCGGCTGCTGTCGGTGCCGTCGGCGGGCTTCGCGGGAGCCGCCGACGCGGTCATGCGACCGCCGACTCGGGGAGCGTTGAGAGGGCTCCCACCCGGTGGGCGAAGGGCTCGCCGCCCTCCGCGGCCAGGAACTCGATGATGTCCTCCGCCGGCAGAGCCCGCGCGAAGTAGTTGCCCTGCCCCACCTGGCAGCCGAGAGCCCTGAGGGCCGCGACCTGCTCGGCGCGCTCGATGCCCTCGGCCACGGCGGCCAGGCCGAGGCCGTAGCCGAGGCCGAGGATGGCGGCGACGATCGACGAGTCTCGGGAGCGCTGATAGACGCCGTCCACCAGCGAGCGGTCCACCTTGAGGGTGTCCACCGGATACTGGGTCAGCGCGCTGAGCGGCGCCACTCCCGTGCCGAAGTCGTCGAGCGACAGCCTCACGCCCCCTTCCCTGAGGCGAGACAGGGTGTGCAGTGTCGTCCGGGCGTCTCCGACGGCGCTCTCAGTGACCTCGAGGGAGAGCATGCCGGGCTCCGTGTCGGTCGCGGCCAGCGCCGCGGCCACCGTGGCCGCGAAGTGTGGCCGGGTGACCTGGCGGCCTGAGACGTTCACGCTGATCGGCACCATGTGGCCGCCCGTCTGGGCCCGCCATTGTGCGCCCTGGCGGAGCGCCTCCTCGAGCACCCATTTGCCGATCGGCACAATCAGCCAGGTCTCCTCGGCGAGTGCGAGGAACTCGGCCGGCTCCATCAGGCCGCGCTCCGGATGGTCCCAGCGGATCAGGGCCTCGAGGCCCGCCAGTGCACCGGTGCGCAGGTCGACCATGGGCTGGTAGAAGAGGCGAAGCTCTTGGCGCTCGAGTGCCTCTCGCAGGGCCATCTCGGTGTCGAGCCGCCGCGCCGCGCGCTCGCGCATCGAGGCGTCGTAGAGATCGTGTCCGGCACCGCCGCGCTGCTTGGCCCGGTACATGGCCGCATCGGCCTCCCTCACCAGGGTCTCCGGGTTGTCCTCGTCGCCCCGCGCCAGCGCGATCCCGACGCTGGCGGACACGAACGCCTCGCCGCTGCGCAGCTCGAACGGGGTCGACAGCGTCGCCGCGAGGCGCTCGGCGATGACCAGGGCGTCTGCCTCGTCGGCCACCTCGGCGACGATGGCGAACTCGTCTCCCCCGAAGCGGGCGACGGTGTCGGCGGGTCGAACCACGTGGACCAGGCGCGTGGCGGCCTCCATCAACAGCTCGTCGCCGGCCTCGTGCCCGCGGGTGTCGTTGACGAGCTTGAACCCGTCGAGGTCGACGAAGACCACTGCCACCTGGCTCGTGCGACGCTCGACCTGAGCGAGCGCCACGGCCAGGCGGTCCATCAGCAGAATGCGGTTGGGAAGGCCGGTCAGGGGGTCGTGGACGGCCCTGTGGGCGAGCAGCTCGGCGTCGCGCTTGAGATGGAACAGGTCGGCGAAGACCTGGATCTTGGAGCACAGGATCTTGGAATCGAACGGCTTGAAGAGGTAGTCGACCGCACCCGCCTCGTAGCCACGAAACATCTGCTGGGAGTCCGCGGAGCGCGCTGTGACGAAGACGATCGGAATGTGGCGGGTCTTCTCGCGCTGCTTGATGCGAGCGGCCGTCTCGAAGCCGTCCATGCCCGGCATCTCGACGTCCATGAGGATGACCGCGAAGTCGCCGTGGAGCAGCTGCTTGAGCGCCTCCGGACCCGAGCTGGCGCGCACCAGGTCGTGACCGAGCGGCTCGAGAACCGCTTCCAGTGCAAGAAGGTTCTCCGGCCGGTCATCGACCATCAGTATCCGGGCCGCCTCGCGGATCATGCTTGACCTCTATCGGCCGTGTCGGCCATGGCGATGAGCGCCGGGCCGACACGGCCAGCGGGAGAACCTCATCGGCGCCCCCGGCCGCGATGGCGGCCGCCGGCATGGCGGACCGCGCGGCGCCGTCCGGATCCTGGACGATCCCGTGGCCGCCGTGGCGGCGCACTCGCGCAAGCCCCACCGCGCCGTCGGCGTTCGCGCCGGTGAGCACGACCCCGATGACGGCGGCCCCGTACGCGTCGGTCGCCGATTCGAACAGCACGTCAACCGAGGGCCGGCTGTAGGCCACTCGCTCGTCGATCGAGAGTGCGAACGAGCCCCGCTCGACCAACAGGTGGTAGTCGGGAGGAGCGAGGTACACCCCGCCGCCCGCGGCGATCGGGTCCTTGTCCTCCACCGCTTGGACGCGCGGGCCGCTGCGGGCTCCGAGCACTGCGGTGAGCGTCGAGTCACTGGAGCTCGGGGCACGATGCTGGGCGACTGCGATTGGAAGAGCGAACTGGCGCGGGAGCGCACCGAGGATCACTCCCAACGCCTCGAGCCCGCCCCACGAGCAGCCGATCACGATCAGCTCGAAGCGCGTCACCTGGCGACCCGTCCCATCAGCACACCTTCCGGTAGAGCTTCTCGCGGGCGTCCAGCTCCTCGTAGCAGTTGGTGTGGCTGCCCTGGCCGAGCGATTCCTTGTTGCCGAGCGCCAGCACACCGAAGGTCGACAGGCTCTCGTAGAACAGCTCGTGCACGTGATCTTGGAGCGGCTTGGCGAAGTAGATCATCACGTTGCGACACATGACCACGTTGAACTCGTTGAACGAGCGGTCGGAGACCAGGTTGTGCTGTGCGAAGACGACGTTGTCGGTGAGCGAGCGGCTGAACGAGGCGCCGTCGTAACCCGTGACGTAGTACTCCGAGAAGGCACGCTTGCCGCCGGCATTGATGTAGTTCTCGGTGTACTCGCGCATCTTGTCGAGCGGGAAGACGCCCGCGCGGGCGCGCTCGAGCACCGTCTCGTTGATGTCGGTCGCGTAGATGCGCGCCCGGTCGTAGAGGCCCTCCTCGGCCAGCAGGATGGCCATGGAGTAGGCCTCCTCCCCCGTCGAGCAGCCGGCGTTCCAGATGCGGATGAAGGGATAGGTGCGCAGCATCGGCACCACCTTCTCCCGGAAGGCCCGGTAGAAGCTCGGGTCCCGGAACATCGAGGTGACGTTGATGGAGAGGTCGAGCAGCAGCCGCTCCATCACCGCGGGGTCGCGCAGAACGCGGTCCTGCAGCGCGGACAGGGTCTCGAGACCTTCGGCGTTCGCGCGGCGCCACAGACGGCGCTTCAGCGAGGCCGCGGCGTAGTCGCGGAAGTCGAGGCTGTAGCGGCGGTGAATGCCCTCGAGCAGCAGTTCGGTCTCGATCGACTCCACCTCTTGCTCGTCGGAGGCGGGCACCGCTTTGGTGATCATGGCCGGGGGCGTACGCGCGTTCAGCGGTAGAGCCAGACCCTCATCAGCGACAGCAGCTGATCGACCTCGATCGGCTTGGTGATGTAGTCAGACGCCCCGGCGGCGATGCTCTTCTCGCGGTCGCCCTTCATGGCCTTGGCCGTGAGCGAGATGATCGGCAGCGTCCTGAACTCGGGCATCGCCCGGACGGCCTCGGTCGTCTCGTAGCCGTCCATGCCCGGCATCATCACGTCCATCAGCACCAGGTCGACGTCGGGGTTCCCCTGGAGGATCTCGATGCCGTCCTTGCCGTTCTCCGCGAAGAGCACCTCGATGCTGCGGTTCTCGAGGGCGCTCGCGAGCGCGAACACGTTGCGCACGTCGTCGTCGACCACGAGCACCTTCTTGCCGTGGAAGACGGCATCGGCGCTGTGCAGCTGCTCGAGCATCCGGCGCTTCTCGGCCGGCAGACGCGCTTCGACCCGGTGCAGGAAGAGGGCGGTCTCGTCGAGCAGCCGCTCGGGGGAGCTCACGTCCTTGACGATGATCGTCTCGGCGTACTTCTTGAGCGCCGTCTCCTCCTCGCGGGATAGCTCCTTGCCCGTGTGGATGATCACCGGCAGGTCGCGATGCGCCTCGTCCTGCTTGAGCTGCTCGAGGAGGTCGAAGCCCGCCATGTCGGGGAGCTTCAGGTCGAGGACCATGCAGTCGTACGGACGAGCCGCAAGCTCGCTCAACGCCTCTTCGCTCGAGCCGACCGCGGTGATCTCGACGTCGCCATCGTCGCTGCCGATCAGCTCGACGATCGAGTTGCGCTCGACATCGTCGTCGTCGACCACGAGCAGGTTCTTCACCCGGCGCTCAACGAACGTGGCAATCCCGCCGAAGGCCTCGGCCAGGGCCTCACGGGTCACCGGCTTCTGCAGGTAGGCGACGGCGCCGGCCTTCATCGCGTCCTGGCGCTGGTCGCCTGCCGAGACGATGTGGACGGAGATGTGGCGGGTCTCGGGATGGCTCTTGAGCTGGTCGAGCACGGTCATCCCGTCGCTCGGGGGCAGCTTCATGTCGAGCACGATCCCGTCCGGCTTGAGCTCGTGAGCGAGCGCCACGCCGGTATCGCCGCGGAGGGCCACGACGCCCTTGAATCCCCGCTCGCGCCCCGTGTCGAGGGCGAGGGAGGCGAACTCGGGCTCGTCCTCGATGATCAGGAGCACGCGATCCCCGACCTCGATGTGGTCGCGGTCGTCCCCGACCTCGTTCTCGCCGAGGGCCGAGTGCCTCGCCGTCGGAGAGCTTGTCCGCTCCTCGGCGACGTGGCCGTTTACCCCTGAGCCGTT
>JAABUN010004352.1_pt1 | contig 19514 bp, 20 predicted proteins | sample 5559311 | NCBI WGS metagenome assembly JAABUN01 (sample SAMN10711877, study PRJNA513370) | rock metagenome | isolation source: Antarctica rocks | place: Antarctica: Victoria Land, Siegfried Peak sud | reverse complement strand
AAATCTTCAAACTGTTCTATCGCTTTATCTTCAGGTATATTAATAATTGTTTCTTTATCAATATCCCAATAGGTGGAAAAAGATGAAGAGACTTCTTTTTTGATTTGGTTGAACGCTATCAATAAAGAATTAGCGGGAGGAAACTGATAAATATTTTTATAAAACGTATGGGAATTATCAGCAGGATTAGTAGTGTAGCCAAGTGTAAGATAATTTAGCAGCATCGTATTATCCATCTCTTTTGATGCACCCGCTGCCCATAAAGCTTTCATTTCGCTGGCAAATAAAAGCGCCTCATTATCCTGGTAAAAATAAAAGGGCTTTTCACCAAATCGGTCTCTGGCGCAAAACAGTGTTTTGTCTCTTTCGTCCCAAAGTGCAAAAGCGAACATGCCATCAAATTGCTGCAGACAATCTTTGCCATAAAAATCGTAAGCAGCAAGAATAACTTCGGTATCGCTTTGTGTACGAAAAGTATATCCCTGTTGCTGCAGGCTTTGTTTAAGCTCTAAATAATTATAGATTTCACCATTGTAAACAATTGTGTATCTATCTAAATAATGCATGGGTTGAGAACCGGCATCGCTCAAATCAATTATGCAAAGCCGGCGATGGCCAAAGCCAACATTACCACTTTCATTTATCCAAAAATCTTCTCCTTCAGGACCCCGATGTGCTATTGTGTCTGTCATTTTTTGTAAGCGTTGCTTACTTACATTATTCGGGTTGAGTGATATAATTCCTGCAATGCCACACATGGTTACTGGTCATTTAGTCATTAAGTCATTAAGTCGTTAATTAGGCTTAACGAGTGATTGGGTTATTATTGGTTATCTAATCAACATAACTCATCGCTTATTCATCAGGGACTGGTAGATTTAATCTTGTGCTGTAGAATAATAACTTTTATCATAAAAAAAACCCGGCTTGTATTAACCAGGTTTAAAGATATTTTAATCTCCTGTTTCAGAGTCCCTTTTTAGGGGCGGAGGCTTAAAAACTTACAGGCACATTTACTTTAAGGGTATCCCACATAACTACCATTGAAGAATTGTCAAAATATATGGTGAGCGCTTCTACCGGTTCTGTGTTCTTTTGAACAGGAACATCAACACGAGCTACATCTTTATCACTTTTATAAGTAAAGCTGCCCCAACTGTAATTGTCTTTATTAATAATAATCGTCCATTTGTTTTCTGCAGGTATGCAGTATAAAGTATAACGACCTTTTGGAATTTTTTTCCCGCCTATAACTGCATTTTTAAACAGTTCCAGTTCGGTTGCTTCGTTTGCCCCTAATCGCCATACTTCATTATACTTCACTTCCTCGCCAAAAATATTACGACCTTTTAACTGAGGGCGGCTGTATATAATACGTGCAGATGGATCCCCGCTTGCTTGTTGCCGCATCCTGGAAATTGGAAAATTTGCAGGATAGTAACTTACATCAAGCGGGCTTTTATCAAGATCGGTTGGCTTTTGCTGAGCCATTATAAATTGAGCCGATAACAGAAACCCTAACAGAAAGAATATTTTTTTCATTGAAGATTCGTTTGAAACAAAGATAAGCGGCTATTCATTTAACAGTTGTTTCATTTTAAAAATAGCAAACGCTTTAACATCAGGGAAAAAGGCATTATAACATTTTTGTAACGATGAATAATGTGTTTTAAACAATTCGAAAACTTCAGCACTGCTGGTAAGGTAAGCGGCTCTCCGTACTACACCTCCAAAACTATTCTCGATGCCCCAAATGTTTCTATAATTGTATAACCATTTTTGCGAAGTCATATAAGGCAACATTCGCTGAAACTTTTCAGGAAGAATAGCATAATGTTCGTTAAGTGTTTGGCAGGTTTGCATTGAATGTTCAAGCAGATACTCATCGCTAAACTCTAATTGATCGTTTGCTAAAAAGTGATCGTACACTACATCTATAAATGCTCCTGAGTATAACCCTACGGCAGGTTTTAGAAACTGTTTTGCTTCCCTCGTTGCCGCATGATCGTCAGTGAATGTATCAATATCTCTATGCAATTGTATCCCGTGCTGAACACCTGCCGGATAATCAAACTTCTTTCTTCCCTTTACAAAATCGCTTATCATATTGCCAATTAAAATTTCAGTTTGGTTAAATGATAAATAGGAGTGGGCAAGAAAGTTCATGTGGATTATTTGGCTTGCACATTTGTTTTAAGCCAGTTACTTAGTTCTTGTAAAGCAACGGGAGAAAAGGTTTCTTCAAGCTGGCCATATTCTGCAACTGTACAGGCTTTACAGGTTTGAAACAGGTGATTTAATCCTGCAAGTTCTTTGGTAAGATACGTTTTGGATTTGCTTTTTTGTAATGCAGCTTTTATGCCTGCAAGGTTTTGCTTTGCCGGAACCTGCAAATCTTTTTCTCCGTTTAAGGCCAGCACCTTCGCCTGCATTTGTTCAATAAGATTAGCAGGGTTACTTTGAATAAAATACTTAACCCAAGGTTGAGAAAGTTGAGCTATAAGACCATGAATAATCTTTGAAGAAATTTCATCATCAGTATAACCTATTTGCGCACGTTGAGTTTGCGAAGCAATTTTCTTCCAGTCCTGGTAATTCTTCCAGGCGGTATGGAATGCAGCAGCAGTATCTTTAGCATTAGCGGCAGCATTAATTAATTGTAAATAGAACGAACGATAAGCCTGTGCCGCAGCAGCAGGAATTCCCTGGCTTTTCAAAATTCCTTCAGCCTGCGCTGCCAGTAACTCTGAACCTTTTGTTCCAGGCCCGGCAAGCATTACCACAAAATTAAGGCTTGTATTTTTTGCAGCTACCAATGCTGCAATCAGCCCGCCTTCGCTATGCCCTATCAAACCCATTTTGCTTTTATCTACTTCGGGCCTTGTTCTTAAATAGTTTAAACCTGCCTCCACATCTTTTTCAAAGTCGGCGCTTGTTGCATTTGCAACTTCACCGGTAGATTTATCAACGCCCCTGTCGTCAATTCTTAAAACAGCAAAGCCCTGTTTGGTTAATGCCTCTGCTATTACGGCAAAAGGCTTGTGGTCAAAAAGGGTTTCATCCCTGTCCTGCTGGCCGCTTCCTGTTATAAGAATAGCTGTGGAAAAAGGCCCGCCTTGTTTAGGATAAGTAAATGTACCAGCTAAATGAACTGTTTTATCAGCATTGTCGTAACCAACTTCTTCAGCATTATAACTAAAAGGAGGCTTTGGAGTTTGCGGCCGATTTAATGCAGGCAATTCGTTTATCTTTTTTATATTCAAAGCAAATGCACCTTGTCCCTGCCTCCAGCTACCTGTAATGGTTGAGTCGTTTAAAATTAATCCGGCAAAGCTTCCTTTTATTACCGCAACGTCTGCCAATACACTGTCGCCTTTTAGTATAACTGATGAACATTGAATTCCTTTTACGCCCTGGTCGGGGCTATCCATTGTTCCCGTAAGTATGCCGTTTGTTGCTTTTGTAAAATGAAATACCAGCCTGAGTTTTACACCTACATCTAATGTGCCCAGCCAGTTACCTTCGATATTTTTTTGTTGTGCAAAAGACGAAAGCGATAAACATATAACCACCAGCAATGCTCCAAATTTTCTCATGCTTTATTTATTTTGTCAGAAAGCAATATTAATAAGAAATAAAATCAAAAAGTATGTCCTTTACCTTGCCGGCAAACGATTTGAATTATCGCTTGTAAGATCCGTAAAACCGCTTTTAAAATTTATTCCTTCACTAACTGCTTTTAATATTTTATTAAGAAATCTAATGCAATGCAGGCTGCTGCTGCATTTGCTTACAGTATTGAAAGCGTTTGATGCAACGCCTTTTACCGTTCATCCCAATCACATCTACGAAGCCTTTCTTCTATCACAATTGCATTGCATACCAGTATCCACCCTTATACTTTTGAATGGTCAATTAAAAATAAAATGACATCATTTAATAACATCTAAAAACTACATTATGAAAAAATTATTCTTCGCCGCCCTGTTAACACTTTCTATTGCTGCAAGCGCTTTTGCAAAAGATGCAAATGTTCGTGCGCTTAAAAATTTTAAATCACAGTTTGAAGACGCAGAAAATGTAAGCTGGACTATGCGAAGCACTTTTGCAAAAGCGTCTTTTAATTTGAACGGAGAAAAAAGGGAAGCTTTCTACGATTTGAATGGAGAAATGATTGGAACAAGCAAAAATATTTCTTTTGAGAAATTACCGGTTTCTGCAAAAAGATTATTTGCAAAAAAATACAACGGTTATGTCGTAAAAGAAGTCCTTCGTTTTGAAAGTGTTGATGAATCTGCGTATTTCGTTTCGGCTGAAAACGAAACCGGATCTGTTATACTTAAAGTAAGTGACAGTAACGGTGTTTCAGTATTTAAGAAAGAGCGTAAAAACTAACTTCATAACAAATTTAACAGAGAGAGGCCTCCCGCAAAGGGCGGCTTTTTTATTTTTAAAGATGTTAGCCCACGTTCTTTTACAATTTAATACTTTTGCCCCCCAAATCAGAATTATGAATAAAGGTCCTGTTTCGCAATTTATACAGCATAACTACCGCCACTTTAATGCAGCAGCTTTGGTTGATGCGGCAAAAGGATATGAAGCACATTTAATGGAAGGCGGTAAGATGATGATTACTCTGGCAGGTGCAATGAGTACTGCAGAATTAGGCATTACTTTAGCGGAAATGATACGCCAGGATAAAGTGCAGATCATTAGTTGCACCGGCGCTAATCTTGAAGAAGATATTATGAACCTTGTTGCTCATACACATTATAAAAGGGTTCCTAATTATCGTGAGTTGGGGCCTAAAGAAGAATGGGAACTTTTAGAGAACGGTTACAACCGCGTTACTGATACGTGTATTCCTGAAGAAGAAGCTTTTCGCCGTATTCAAAAGCACATACATAAAATATGGAAAGAAGCCGAAGATAAAGGCGAGCGTTATTTTCCCCACGAGTATATGTACAAGCTTTTGTTGAGCGGAGTAATGAAGGAGCATTATGAAATTCCCATTGAGCATAGCTGGATGATAGCTGCTGCTGAAAAAAATCTCCCCATCATTGTTCCCGGTTGGGAAGATAGTACAATGGGAAATATTTTTGCGAGCTATTGCATTAAAGGCGAACTGAAAACCACCACCATGAAAAGCGGTATTGACTACATGGTTTGGCTGAGCGACTGGTACAAGCATAACAGCTCAGGAAAAGGAATTGGCTTTTTTCAAATCGGTGGTGGTATTGCGGGCGATTTTCCTATTTGCGTAGTGCCTATGTTGTACCAGGACCTGGAAATGCACGAAATTCCTTTCTGGAGTTATTTCTGCCAGATCAGCGACAGTACAACATCGTACGGTTCTTATTCAGGTGCGGTTCCTAATGAAAAAATTACGTGGGGAAAGTTGGATATTCATACCCCTAAGTTTATTATTGAAAGCGATGCTACCATTGTTGCGCCTTTGGTGTTTGCTTATATTTTAGGATTGTAAGTTATCAATCGCTTTTTTGCAGCTTCACCTACTTTACGATCAAAGCCTTCAGCCCTCTTAACGAGGGCTTTTGTTTTACCATACTTCATCAAAATTAATATCAGCAAAACAATTATGTGGAAAGGTGAAAGCATAAGTGAAGCTTTTACCCTTTTCTTTCAATTGATAACCCTCATCCAAGCATTCGTAAACCTCCACCTCCTCTGGGTCAGGAGAAATAATCAGGTAGTATTTAATTTGTTGCTGCTGGTAAATCTCAAACTTGCTATGCCTGTCTTTTAATGCAGTTGAAGGAGATAAAATTTCAACAACCAGCGAGGGAGGAAAATCAAGAAACTTTTTTTTAATCTCATTACCTACAATTAAAAGGTCAGGCTGAATTATTATATCATCAGAAACTTTATAATCAATAGGTTGATAAACGCTGCAATCCTTACAACTTTTTAATGAAGTGCCAAATTCTGTAGAAAGACTTGATGCAATTCTTTGGTGCTTTGGAACAGGCAAAGGACTCATTGCATAGGGGATCCCATCAATTAATTCCCATTGTCCTTCCCAATGTATCCAATCATTGTAAGTATAATGAGGTAATATTTTTACTGCACCCGACATATATAGAATACAAATTTAGGAATTCAATTATTACAAAGGTTAAATACGAACAGCCGTTCCTGTTGCAATTACCATAAGCATACTTCCGCCTGCGCCCACGGTTTCAAAGTCGAGGTCTATGCCGATTATGGCATTTGCCCCAATAGCTTGTGCTTTTTGAATAAGTTCTGCCATTGCATTGGTTCTGGCTTCGTCAATTACTCTTTCATAGGTTTCGCTTCGTCCGCCTACAATATCTCGAATGCCTGCAAACAGGTCTTTAAAAATATTTGCCCCGATAATAGATTCAGAGCTTACTATACCTAAGTATTGCTGTACAGGCCTTCCTTCAATATTATTGGTTGTGGTTGTTATCATGTATATATTTTTTCTTGTAAACGTTATTGGTACTTCCTGCCGATTGTATCGCAGATGGCTTTTAGAAGCGAGGTATTGTCGTGCGTGTCCTGCCCTTTCTCCCACATCATTACACCGCCGCCATAATTTTTTGCATACATTGTTTTAAGTTTAACGGTTGGCTGGCCGTTGTAATAGATTTTATAATTGGTATAACCCGCAGCCGTTACGGTAGCGGAGTCAGTTAACGGGCTTCCTCCCTGCGCAAGAATACCGCTGTAGGTTAACGTAGTTCCGGTTTGAGTTATACCACTTGCACGTCCATAAGCGGGAATGCCTAAAACTGCTTTTTCTTTCGGCATGCCCCGCGTGCTTATCCAATAATTCATACTTGTTACTGCCAACGTGTATTCACTATGCTGCCTGTAAGGAGTGGTAGTGCTAAAGTCGTCGTAAGCCATTATATTAAACCAGTCTAAATAAGCAAACAATTCACTTTTGATAGCATCCCGAATGGAACCTGCATACTTACCAGGTGTAATTGCAGCGGTACAATAATACTTGCTTCCCATGTGGCAACTGTCGCTTAACTCTTTCATTAATGCAGTATAAGTAACATCAGTTCCATCGCTGGTGGTTGGGTATTCCCAATCCATATCAACACCGTGCAACTGGTATTGCCTTACCAAATTCATAAGTTGCATAATAAACAATGTACGGCCAGTTGCAGTGGAAGCCATATTCTTAAAGTCGGTAGTGCTGCCGTTTACACTTATAAAAATTTTTGCACCATTTGCTTTTGCTTTAGCTATAACTGCATTTAAAACCGACGGGCTGTTAACTGTAATGCTTCCTGTGCCGGTAACAGTTGCAAAGGCATAATTAATAACGTTACACATTTTAAATTTTACATCAGGCACTGTAGCGGGATCGCGATAGCTGGGAAAGTAGCCAACCACATAAAAACCAAGGGACGGCGGTGGGGCAATAACAAGCGAAGTGCCACCGCCGGTTCCTCCGCCGGAAGGTGAAGTAATTGTTTTTTTGTTACAGGCATTTAAAATAAGCACTAATGAAAGAAGGGCAAATGAAAAATGGGAAAAAATGTTTTTCATACGATAATTATAATGGGAAGATACCTAATTTTTAAAGGTTAAAACGCGACTTAACGAAACAGCAGATCATCTTTTAAAAAAAGACTGAATAAGGGTTGAAATATTTCGAAACCAAAATAGCATCAGTAAAATATTCGTCCCTTAGCCTTATTTTGCATAACTATCTAAAATGCTGATCAATGAAAAAAATTCTTGTTTCAATTGCCTTTGCTTTAAATATTGTTCGCACTTATGCTGATGAAGGCATGTGGCTGCCTTTGTTATTAGGTCAGCAGGTTTATAAAGACATGGTAAGCCGCGGCTTAAAGCTGAAACCCGAACAATTGTACAGCGCTAACAAATCATCTCTAAAAGATGCCATTATTATTTTTGGCGGTGGTTGTACCGGAGAAATAGTAAGCAGCCAGGGATTGATATTTACCAATCATCATTGCGGATATAACCAGATTGCTGCAGCCAGTACAGTAGAAGCAAATTATCTAAGGGATGGCTTTTGGGCTATGGACAAATCAAAAGAAATTCCATCGGCTAACTTAAGTGTAAAATTTTTAAATCGTATTGAAGATGTAACCAAACGGGTGCTCGACAGCCTTAGCGGTTTATCAGGAAGTGAGCGTGCCACAAGATTAGAGCGTGTTCAAAAAAGCATGGTAAACGAAGTAACAGGCAATAACGATTTTAAAAGCGCTGTTGTTGCCAGCATGTTTAAAGGCAACCAGTTCTTTCTTTATTTATACGATGTATATAAAGATGTTCGCCTTGTGGGAACACCACCTGAAAGCATCGGAAAATTTGGTGGCGATACTGATAACTGGGAGTGGCCGCGCCACACAAGTGACTTTTCAGTGTTTAGAGTATATATGAGCAGGGATGGTAAGCCTGCTGATTACAGTCCTTCGAACGTTACCTATAAACCCAAATATTATTTACCAGTCTCCATAAAAGGGATTAAAGACGGTGATTATGCAATGATCTACGGGTTTCCGGGCGGCACCAATCGTTACGAGTCTTCTTATGGAATACAGCTATCAACAGGCATTAATAATCCTTCATTGGTAAAGCTGCGCGATATGCGCCTGAAGTACATGTTTGATGAGATGAAAAAATCTCCCGATGTAAAGCTGAAGCTTGCAGGTAACTACGCTTCTATTGCCAACTACTGGAAGTTTTTTGAAGGCGAAACCAGGCAGTTAGTGAAATACGATGTTTACGGACAAAAACAAAAAGCCGAACAGGCATATATAACCTGGGCAAAGGGCAAACCCGAATATGAAAACATCTTCAGCGAGTATGCATCCAATTACGAAGCCTGGAAGCCTTATGCCATGCACCGTGTTTTTATTGAAGAAGGCATTAAAGGATCACCGTTATTAAAATTTGTAAGCACTTCGTGGATTGATAGCCTGGAAAAAGTGCTCACCAAAAAAGATGCTTCTAAAGAAGAAATAAACAAAGCAATGGAAAAGGCCGACCTTTTACGGAAAACTTTTCTTGCATCAGAAAATAAAATAAGCGACCGCAATATTACTGCTGATGTTTTAAGGATGTTTTACGAAGACATTGATAAAAGCCAGCACCCGAAAAACTTTTACCAGGACTTGTTTAGAGAGTACGGCGATAACATGGAAGCTTATCGCAAATATGCCGACCAGGTATTTACAACCACAATGGCTTTTGACGATGAAGCATGGAAGCAGTTTAAAAACCGGCCCAGATTACAAGACTTGCAAAACGATCCTGCTTATAAGCTTGCTGCCACTTTCATAAAAAATTATAACGATAAGTATGGAACAATTTATAGCTCGTTCACAACCAAAAATAATGAGTTTGCACGGTTGTATTTAAAAGGTATAATGGATCAGGATAAAGCGAAAGCAGCAAAAATGTACCCTGATGCGAATTCTACCATGCGGGTAAGTTATGGTAATGTAAAAAGTTATAATCCCCGCGATGCCGTTCATTATGATGAGGTAACTACAATGAAGGGTGTGATGGAAAAATACAAGCCCGGAGATTATGAATTTGATCTTCCGAAAAAGTTTATTGACCTGTACAAAGCGAAAGATTTTGGAAGATATGCTGATGCCAGGGAAAAAGATGTGGTTGTTGGCTTTATAACTACCAACGATATTACCGGAGGCAACTCCGGCTCGCCTGTTATTAATGCAAACGGCGAATTAATAGGTCTTGCCTTTGATGGCAACTACGAAGCCCTGAGCCACAAACTTGCATTTGATAAAGACCTTAACCGCACTATTTGTGTTGATGTTAGATATGTATTATGGTGTATTGAAAAGTTAGGCGGTGCAAAGAACATTGTGGATGAATTGAAGCTGGTAAGTAAGTAGGTATTGTTCGTTTGATAAGGAGAATTAGGGACTGTTTAAATTGTTTCTGCTGTAGAAGGAGCAGTTATCTCGCTATACATATAGAACCAGTTTTCGAGGAAAGCTTGTCGAAGTATACTTAATCTTTTGTACTTTGTTCATTAGGGCTTCGACAAGCTCAGCCTCACATTTCTTATCACTTTTATTAATAGCTATCCAAATAAGTCGCTGCTTAAATACCGGTCGCCGCGGTCGCAGCAAATAAAAACAATCACGCCCGTTGTAATTTCAGCGCTTAGTCTTAATGCTGCTGATGCTGCACCGCCACTGCTCATTCCTGCAAAAATCCCTTCTTCTTTAGCCAGTCTGCGGGTCATTTCTGTTGCCTCTTCCTGCGATACATCCATTACCCTGTCAACTCTTGAGGGTTCAAATATTTTTGGAAGATATTCAGTCGGCCACCTCCTTATTCCGGGGATAGAAGATTCTTCTGTAGGCTGGCATCCAACTATCCGGACATTTTGATCCTGTTCTTTTAAATACCGGCTACATCCCATTATGGTTCCCGTAGTGCCCATTGAACTAACAAAATGAGTAATGCCGCCTTTGGTGTCTCTCCATATTTCAGGTCCCGTTGTTTTGTAATGTGCAGTGTAATTATCAGGGTTGGCAAACTGGTTGAGTAAGTAATATTCTCCTGTCGCCGCTTTTTCATCTGCATAATCGCGACAGGCTTCTATGTTATCCAAAAGGGTAACTTTTGCACCAAAGGCTTCCATAGATAACACCCGCTCAGGTGTAGAATTTGAAGGCATCACCAGTTCAATTTTGACGCCAAATAAATTTGCCATTAATGCCATTGCAATTCCTGTATTGCCGCTTGTGGCTTCTATCAGTTTGGTTTTATTATTAATAAGGCCACGCTCAACTGCGCCTCTTATCATATATAATGCAGCACGATCCTTTACACTTCCACCTGGATTGTTACCCTCTAACTTAGCAAATATTTTTACGTCCGGGTTTGTATTCAACCTTTGTAATTCAACCATTGGGGTGTTGCCTACAGTATCTAAAATAGAAGCCATTTTTTCTTTTAGACAAAAATAAGCCGAAATAACTTTTATATTTCGGCTTATGTGTTATACTGTTTGTACAACTATAATTTATGTCTTTCTTAAGGATTAATAACGGCCATCTTTTTTGTCTTTTGCGCGACCAATCCCGTAACCTCCGCCTGCACCAATAATACCACCTATTACTGCGCCCTTCACTTTATTTTTGCTAACAATAGCTCCTAACACCGCACCTGAACCAGCGCCAATTGCAGTACCTTTTGCAGCCTTACTCCAGCCTTTTTTCTTAGCGGGTGTGGTACTTACTGTTGGATGGGATGCAGTTCCGCTTCCGCCCCCTTGAGATACTGTGCCACTACCACCTGAATGACTGCTTCCTGCCTTGCTGCTTCCTGATGTTTTAGCAACGCTTTTGCTTGTACGGGCAGGTCGGTCTTTGTAAATAACGGTAGGTCTGTCTCTGTATATTACAGTAGGTTTTGCTGCTCTTTCTTCCTGTTGGGTAGCATTTACATTATCAGGCTCGTTTAAAGGTTCGCTCGTTGCAATATTATTAGCATTATTAAGTTTATCATTAACACCATTAGTTTGTATAACTCCTAACTGCTCCTGTATTGCCTGCTGCTCTTTCCACATTTTAAATTGAGCTAAGCCGGCAGTATCTGCACCTTTATTTGTTAGTTCACTCGTTTTTGGGTTGCTGTTACAAGCGGCAAATACTGCGGCAAATGCAACTGCGATTAATGACTTTTTCATAAGTTATCTATTTATAGATTATAAATTGTATTTAGTAATAATTCTTATTTTAAACCTCTCTACAAACCCCCTATTAGAGAAAAGTATGCCAGTCTTTTTTTTGCATTTAAAACGACTGTTCATTTGTTAAAACCAATAGAAGTTTACATTGAAATGTTTTAACAAACGTGTTTACTCTTAACATTTCTAAAACAGTTAGAAAGGAAGATTTGAAAGCTGCTGTGTAGTTACAAGTCTTTGCATTATTTTCACGTAAAGGCGCAAAGGCGCAAATTTTTTTTCTTTGCGACCTGGCGTATGTATTTCTTTGCGTCTTTGCGTGAAAAGTGCTTAACTAAATGAATTCACCTGAACCTGCAGGCAATTTTAAACTACATCAATCATCATAGAACCATATAATATTCAAACCCGGTTCATCATTTTTTAAATGAACAGGATTCAATTTTGCCGCCGTCGTTCATTTTTAAAACATAAATACCTGCAGGCAGGTTCTCAATAGTTATATTAAAGTTGTTAAAGCCTTGAGTTAGTTTTCTTTTTTCCCTGTAAACCTCACTTCCGTTATTATTATAAATATGCAATAGCACGTCCGCAGCATTTCCTGAAGAATACATAACATGAATAACATTTCCCGAAGCAGCAGACACTTTAACTGACGGGTTGGGATTATTAATCTTCAATGATTTTACTTCTGAGTAAACACATGAATTACTAAAGTTGCATTGACTGATGCGATAGTACACAATATTGGTAGGTGGTAAATCATTATCAAAATAAGTATAAAACGCATTGTTGGTGAGAGAAGAATTTTTACTTCCAATACGTGTAAAGTTTATACCGTCTGTTGATCTTTCAATGTGGCAGGTTGTTGGCTCGTTGCTACCAGAGGTAAGCCAGCTAACCTCAACGCTGTTATTCTTTTGCACCAGAGCCATACTTATATAACGAATAGGTAATGTGGTAACACCGAGGTTTTCTTTCCTGGCAATAACAAGGGTAGTGTGGGTATCAAAAATAACGTTATTGCCGGCTGCATCGGTTTGCCCTATCGTATTTGAGGCGTTAGGGTGCTGAAGTGAAATGAACATAAATTTGTAATCGGGACTAAAAGTTATACCTGTAGGTTCGGAACCTGAAGGCGTATTAGCAAACACTTTAATGGCAGGTGCAGCAGCAGTGTGTGCAGGCGAAACAACCCAGATATGATTATCGCCTCCATCCTGTAAAACCCAAAGGTTTCCTTCGCTGTCAAAGGCAAGGTTGTCGGGCCATTCAAACTTTGCAGGCGCAAAAGGTCCGGAACCATCAACATCATAAGTGGTGCTTTCAACAAATACACTTAGGTTACTAACTGTTGTGCCCGCATCAGTAAACCTGTAAACACGGCCGGTAGCGGTTGAAGCAAAATAAATTTTTCCATCTGGTCCTATCTCCACATCTTCTATTCGTTGAAAATTGTAAGCGCCTGCGGTGGTACTTGTAGCAATTGTATTATTTCTTTCAGCTTTGGTAGTATTGGCAACCTGCTTCCAGGTGCCTGTACCAAGTGCTCCTGTAGTTTCCAATACATATAAAGTACCAACACTAAAATTACCGGGTGCAGTTGGAATAAATTTGTAAATAAAACCATTGGTAATATTATCTGCGCCCCAATATGCCACCGTCTGATCGCTTTCAATAACTACGTTCTCGTGCGCCTGTCTGCCCATCGCCCATAATTTATCAACGCCTCCGGCAGCATTCTGGTTTATAATAGTTCGTGTGGCAGGGTCTATTTCAATGATCCAGCCGAGGTCATTATAGCCATCTCCATTTAAATCTCCGTCTGGGGTAACCTCTTCGCAAACCATAATTGTATTTTTGGGAGTAACAGTTCCCGAACAAAATGCCGCACAAACGCCCATGTCGGCAATAGGAAAATCAACCTTTCCACTATTTGTTACGTTCCATAATTTACTGCTGTTACTAAAACTCATAGAAAGTATAGCACACTCTGCCGGGGCACTTTCGCTGCTGATAGATAAATATCCATTCGTACTGCTGCCGGCTATAGGTACATAGCCCGTAAAATCGAGGTTATCACCCAGGTTGCCTCCATTGGTAAGGGGATTTCCTGAACGGATTATTCTTTGAAAGGTATGCGTAGAAGGAATTACAAAATTTTGTTTTTGTGCAACCGGTTCAACTGAATTAAATGTTGCAATAGACTGGGCATTGGCTTGTGGAATATATATAAATGCAGACAATACAAATAGGGTAAATACCGGTAGAATATTTTTCATGAGATTTGATTGGTTTGTTAAGATGCGGGCAACTAAAGTAAATAAAATATACGAAAGCTGTGGATGATTAAGAATAGAAGTGTGAGATGATAGCCTCTTTACTTAAAAGATCAAATACATAGTACTTAAAAAGAATGCAACGGTACTTGTTTATACTTGTACGATTGATAATTCTATTTAAAACAAATGCCGGTTCTTTAGTTTTGCAGCATGGCTGATGTGCATGATAAGGAAACAAGAAGCTACAACATGAGCCGCATAAAAGGCAAGGATACAAAGCCTGAAATGCTGGTTCGAAAGTTTCTGCATGCAAATGGTTTTCGTTATCGTTTACACGTAAAGAATCTCCCTGGTAAGCCTGATATTGTTTTATCTAAATACAAGACTGTGATCTTTGTTCATGGATGTTTCTGGCATGGACATGAGGGATGTAGATACTTTGTTGTTCCTAAAACCAGAACTGAATGGTGGCTGAATAAGATTAAAGGGAATGTTGAGAATGATAATGAGGTATTTAAAGTTTCGAAAGAAGCAGGTTAAAAAATTAATCATTCATGGGAATGGAAATAAAAACACCGGCAGATAAGGTAACTAACTTTTAAAGAAAGGAATACAGAAACCTGCGCAACCAATCTGGTAGCATTTTCTATATTTGTATTTGCATGAGAATAATTGCCAAAAGTGCATTAAAGACATTCTGGGATAAACATCCTGATGCAGAGCAGTCTTTAAGGGTTTGGCATGATGAGGCAAAGAAAGCGGAGTGGAGAAATTTCCAGGATATTAAAAGGCAATTCAGGTCTGCGAGCATTGTGGGCAACGACAGGATTGTATTCAATATAAAAGGCAATGATTACAGATTAATTGTACTCATATTATTCCGGAAAGGAAAGATTTTTATCCGCTTCGTTGGTACTCATAAAGAATATGATAAAATTGACGCAAAAAATATTTAGTTATGAATGTTAAACCTATTAAAACAAAGAAAGATTACCAGGCTGCACTTAAACGGGTTGAAGAACTTTGGGGTGCAAAAGAAAATACTCCGGAGGATGATGAATTTGAAGTTCTTTTTACATTGGTAGAAGCTTACGAAGAAAAGCATTATCCTATTCCTCCACCGCATCCTATAGAGTCTATCAAATTCAGGATAGAGCAGGGACAGTTAGATGATAAGGAACTCACTAAAATACTTGGTGGCCGCAGCCGCAAATCCGAAATACTAAGTGGCACCCGTAAACTTTCGCTCAAACTGATAAGAGCGCTACATCAAAAATTAAAAATACCTGCAGAAACATTGATAGCAGAATATTGAATCTTCCAATAAGATTTAATTTTTAATACCATTGTATAGTTAAACGTTTTTCAAAACAGATAACTGCTTTTGTCTTACAATAGGTTGGTAGTAGTTTTGCAGCATGGCCGATGTGCATGATAAGGAAACAAGAAGCTACAACATGAGCCGCATAAAAGGCAAGGATACAAAGCCCGAAATGCTGGTTCGAAAGTTTCTGCATGCAAATGGTTTTCGTTATCGTTTACACGTAAAGAATCTCCCTGGTAAGCCTGATATTGTTTTACCTAAATATAAGACTGTCATTTTTGTTCATGGATGTTTTTGGCATGGACATGAAGGGTGTAGATACTTTGTTGTGCCTAAAACAAGAACAGAATGGTGGTTGAATAAGATCAATGGAAATATTGAGAATGATGCTTGTAAAGCTTCACATAAATCAAGTTGGAAAGTGATTAGGCTTGGCTTAAAAGCTATCGAATTATATCTGAAACATTGTTAGATTGTACAATGAAAAAACCTAAAGTTTATTCCTTGTGTGAAGCAGTTGCTGATATTAGTTATATGGCAGCGAAAGAAAATTATAGAACACAGGATAGCAGAGAAATGATCAGTCAATTTATTGAATGGGCACAGGAATTTGAGTACTTACATAAACATATACAATGGGGAGTCAATTCGCCTTTAGACTACATCGAATCAATCAATTATTTTACTTGGTTTAAAATAAAACAATGGCGTAATGTATGAGAACTTACATGCATAATAGACGCAATAAATTTCATTACTTTTAGTCTTCTATGCAAAGAAGTTTCTATTCCGATACCATAATTGAATTTTGTAAATCCTCTTCGGATGAAATTTTAGGTAGCATAGCTACAAAAAATGATTTCTCTTTAGAACTTACTCAGAAAGAAGCTTGGCTACAAGAAATAAAAATCTTAAGGGAAGTTTTAAATAACTATCAAGGCAAAATATTCTTTGAGTATTCTATACCAAGAATGGGAAGAAGGATTGATGTAGTGCTAATAATAAAGAACGTAATTTTTGTTTTAGAATTTAAGGTTGGTGACCGAGATTTTCTCTTAAGTGCTTCAGATCAGGTTTTAGATTATGCTCTTGATTTAAAAAACTTTCATGAAACAAGTCATCAACATTTAATTGCTCCCATATTAATTGCAACAGAAGCTAAGGATGTTACACCTGTTATTTCAACAACGCCTCATAATGATAATATTCTATTTACCATCAAAACAAATGCGTTTTCGTTAGCCGATGTAATAAAAGATGTTATAGCATTTGCCGACGGTGAAGATATTAATAATGAAACTTGGGAAGCTGGTCGCTATTCACCTACTCCAACTATAATAGAAGCGGCGATGGCTTTGTATAACGGTCATAATGTTGCTGAAATTTCAAGAAATGATGCAGAAGCAATTAACCTAAGCGACACTGGTGCTGCTGTAGAAAAAATAATTTTTAAAGCGAAAGACAAAGGAGAAAAAGCAATATGTTTTATAACTGGCGTGCCCGGTGCAGGTAAAACCTTGGTAGGTCTTGATATTGCTACAAAACATTTGGACAAGGATAATGATCTTACAAGCGTTTTTCTTTCAGGCAATGGACCACTTGTTGCTGTCTTGCGAGAAGCGCTCACAAGAGATAAATACAAAAGAGAAAAAGAACAAGGAAAAAAGGTAAGAAAGGGTGAGATAATGAGTGAGGTAAAATTGTTCATTCAAAACGTACACAACTTTAGAGATGAAAGTTTAAAAGATGAACGCCCGCCTTTTGAACATGTAGCAATCTTCGATGAAGCCCAAAGAGCTTGGGATCATCAACAAACTGCCAACTTTATGTTGCGGAAAAAGAGTACACCAAACTTCAGTAAATCAGAACCGGAGTTTTTAATTTCTTGTTTGGATAGGCATCCTGATTGGGCAGTTATAGTTTGCTTGGTAGGTGGTGGACAAGAAATAAATACAGGTGAAGCAGGTATAAGTGAATGGATTGAATCTCTTAATCGTTCTTTCCCTGAATGGCTTGTCTATGTGTCTAATAAATTAACTGATAGTGAGTACGCAGCAGGTAACGCCTTGGAAATTTTGAAAAGTCATAAATATGTTTTAATAAACCCTGCACTGCATTTGTCTGTTTCACTTCGTTCTTTTAGAGCTGAGCATCTTTCGCTATTCGTAAAAAATCTTTTAGACTTAAATATTGAAGAAGCCAAAAAAAATTTTTCAGAGATAAAAGAAAAATATCCTATTGTGCTAACAAGGAGTGTAACCACTGCTAAGCAATGGCTTAAGGAAAAAGCAAGAGGCTCTGAGCGATATGGAATAGTTGTTTCATCTCAGGCAATAAGATTAAAGCCCTATGCTATTGATGTAAAATGTCCTACCGATCCTATACATTGGTTTTTAGATGATAAAGAAGATATTCGTTCCTCTTATTATTTAGAAGATGTAGCAACAGAGTTTCAAGTTCAAGGTTTAGAATTAGATTGGGCTTGTGTCACATGGGATGCAGATTTTAGATATTCTACTGGTGGATGGAAATGCTTTTCTTTTGTAGGAAGCAAATGGAATAATATCAATAAAGAAGAAAGGAAATTGTATTTAAAGAATGCATATAGAGTCTTATTAACGAGAGCAAGACAGGGGATGGTGATCGTTGTTCCTACTGGAGACGTAGAAGATCCAACAAGGGATCCTGAGTTTTATAATCCAACATATGAATATTTAAAATTCTGCGGTATTGCTGAATTGAAGTAATAAGCTTTCAAATTTCACGACTAAACATGACTTGAATTTTCGTGTGTAGCTGTATAAGTTCAACAAAAGGGAATCATACAAGAGAATGCACTCTCCTCCTCAATCAACCCTTCATCAAACTCCCATAACGTTAAGCTGCCTCTCGCACCGAGTGGTGTTTTAAAAGCAACAGCATCTTGTAATATCCATGCAAAGCGACCCGGTGTATAATCGCCAAAAGCTTTTTCTTCCATGGTAGGTTGTTCATCATTTCATCGCTTGTATGTAAGAGAGTGCCGGTGCCAATTCTTATTACATCAATTAATGTAACCTTGCCGATAATATAGCCAAAAGGCAGTTTCTTAAAGTCAGGGATATACTTTTTAAATGGTGCGTCTTGTGCAAAAATTTCTCCTGCCTTTCCCTGGGAAGCATGTATCAGCAATGGCCCGCGGTGGGCTGTTGACCATGATCTTGTTTCAATCTGTTTTACACCCATTACCACGAGCGTTGCCCACGGCTGAAGAAGAGACAGAGCTTTCATAATGGTTACTGCAATGTTTATCCAATCTATAAAATTATCTTCAGTGAAAAACAAAGGAACTTGTAATTCCCTTTTCGACATATTTCATTATATCAAATAGTCTATCACGTTACTTATTTAAAGAACTCTCTAAGGTAATGCAGTAGTACTAATTTTCATGTATACTAAAATAGCGGCAACAAATATTACCGCTATTCTTATACGTTCTACTTATAGAATATTTAAACCCTTTTCTACTCTTTGCAAAAGTTTATCAGGTCTTCGTTTAGCTTCTGCTTATGGGTATAGAACAAGCCGTGCGGCGCTCCTTCGTAAACTTTATATTCAGCGTTTGGTATCATCTTAGCTATCCGTTCGCTGCTTGATTCAATAGGTACTATTTTATCGTCGTCGCCATGAATAATAAGTGTGGGAACTGTTATTGCCTTAACATCATTTCTAAAATCAGTTTGAGCAAATGCTATGGCGCATTGTTGCGTAGCCCGTGGCGAAGCAACAGCAGCTAACATCCGATAATAGTCTAATAAAGGTGAGCTAACCGGGTGGTTGATCAAGTTTACACCAAAAAACATTTTACCAAAATCATCGAGGAAAGCAATCCTGTCTTCTTTCATCTTCTTCATCATATCTTCAAATACAGATGCGTCAACACCGTCCTCATTATCGTCGCTTTTTTGTAAGTATGGTGGTACAGAACTTACTAATACAATTTTTGCAACTCTATCGCTGCCATACTTACTCAGGTAGCGAACGACTTCGCCGCCTCCCATCGAAAAACCTACTAATACAACATCTCTAAGGTCCAGATTTTCAAAAACTGCCCGTAAGTCTTCAGTTAGAGTATCGTAGTCGTAACTGTTCCAGGGTTTGGAAGATTTACCAAATCCGCGCCTGTCATATTTAACTACCCGGAAGCCTGCCTCCACAAGATCAT
>JAABUN010004351.1_pt1 | contig 19515 bp, 19 predicted proteins | sample 5559311 | NCBI WGS metagenome assembly JAABUN01 (sample SAMN10711877, study PRJNA513370) | rock metagenome | isolation source: Antarctica rocks | place: Antarctica: Victoria Land, Siegfried Peak sud | reverse complement strand
CACCTGCTCACAGACGAACTCAACGCCACCCCCGCCCACCTTCCCGGCGATCGTCGCCCCCTGACCTACCAGGTCAGACCCGCAAGAATCTCAACACTCAGCCCGTCCCTACTTCCGGAGGTCTGAGGCTGCGCTGTTTCGACGCCACGCCTGTTCCGCCCTCTCGCTCCGCTCGATCATGTGGGAGCCGAATCTTATCGGATCCCAGCACAGGTCCTGGGCGAACGGATGCGCGCCAACCCGCTCACCGGTGCGGCGGGCACGGTGGCCGGCAAGAGCTACTCGGCACAAGCCTTCGCCCGGCTCCTCCAACCGGTCAACAGTCAGCTCGCCCGAGTATGACTACGCGATCGCTGCAGTAGTCGCTGCGCATCCCGACGCCCACATCTTGGCCAGCTTCCCCGGCGCCGGGCCCGTCACCACTGCCGTGCTTTTGGCCGAGATCGGGGAGGACCGGGCCCGCTACCCCCGCCCACAGGTGCTGCTCGCAGAAGCCGGACTGGCGCCGGTCACCCGATCCTCGGGTCGATCACGCACCGTCGTCTCGGGCCAGCGGTTCGTGCAGGGGCACTACCGAGCTGCAGTCGACAGGACGCTGCTAGGCGCTGGCCGGGCTGAAGGCGCCACCAGCAGGCACGGGCAAAGCGGCGAGAGTGGACGCCAGCGAGAGGGAGCTGTGGTGCTGCACGAATCGACTCTGCGCTGGATTCCCTTGAAGGTAGGTCGACGAGGGCGATGGGCTGCGACGCTGTCCGATCGCCGCCAAGGACCGCCTTCGCAACATAGACCCCCGGCTGGCGCTGTTCTCAATCTGGCACGTATCTGGCACGAGGCCAAAATACGAGCAGCTCCAGGCTGCATTTTCGCTGCTCAGGAGCCATTCCACAATGGTGGGCGATACTGGGATCGAACGTGTATCACCTCCCTGCAGGACGCTCTGGGCTCGCTCTCAGGGGGTTCCCTGGAGGCGTGGGTGACTGCTTGACCGCCGTGGATACATCAACGGTCCTCCCTTGAGCCAGCAGTCCGCGGATCAACCGCTGCCGGCGGATGACCCCCCAGGGGGCAGTGGCGAGCGTGGGGTCGGTCAGCGGATCACCGTTGACCAGGATCAGGTCTGCTGGGGCGCCGATCGTGACCCGCCCCGCGGACAGGCCGAGTGCGTCGGCTGCACGCGACGTCGCCGACTTGAGAATGTCGATTGGGCGCAGGCCGGCGTCCTTCATGGCGGAGAGCTCTGCTCGCAGGCTGGGGTGCGGCATACCGGGCGATCCGGCGTCGGTGCCGGCGATCAGCGTCACCCCGGCCTGCACGGCCACTTGGACGCTTCGGGCGTGGGCCTCCATAACCTCGGCGGCCTTGGCCACGGCGTACGCGGGGCCGTCACCCTGGGCGATGGTGCGGTACACGGCCAAGGTCGGACACAGCACGCTCCCACGCTCTGCCATCGTGTTGGCGATCTCCTCGGTCAGGAACACCCCGTGCTGGATGATGTCGATGCCGGCCTGGACCGCGTTGCGGATCCCGTCTGTGCCCAGCGCGTGGGCCGCCACCTTCAGACCACGTCTGTGCGCCTCCGCGGTCAGGGCCTCCAGTTCTTCGAGGGTCAACTCGCTGGCACCGACCTCTTCGCCGTGTGCCCTTCCGTAGACGCCTCCAGTGGCAGCGGTCTTGATGATCCCTGCGCCCTTGAACGCCTGCTCTCGCACGCCGCGGATGATCGCGTCCGGGCCGTCACAGGCGTTTACCCAGAACGGGTCGTGCCCGCCGGTCATCGCCACGGTGCGGCCGGCCGCCACGACGCGCGGCCCGTGCAGGTGGCCCAGGTCGACCGCTCGGGCCACGGCAATCGCCACATCCCAGTTGCTGCCCAGGTCGACCACAGTGGTGACACCCGCGTGCAGATGGGCGCGCGCATTCTCTGCGGCTCGAAGGACCGTGAGCTGCTCGCCGTCACGGTCCACAACTTCGGCTGGGTCCTGCCCTGCGCTCCAGACCAGGTGCACATGCGCGTCGATGAGACCGGGCAGCAAGGCACCACCGTCAACGTCGACGACGTCGTCCTCGGCGGCCGGACGAGTGGAGCCCGCGGGGTCCAGCGCGGTGATGCGTCCGCCGTTGCACACGACATCGGCGTTACGCAGGTCGCTGGTCTCCCCGTCCCAGACGCTGGCCCGCCGCAGGATCAGGGCCACTCATCGTCCCGTCGTAGACATTTTGTCAACCGCTACCCGACCGCCCTGGACCACCATCCGCAGGTGCCGGTCCGGCTCACCGAGCACCGCTACGTCCTGCAGCGGGTTGCCCTGCACCAGCAGCACGTCGCCGGTGGCTCCCTCGGCGATCACACCGAGCTCACCCTGGCGACCCAGCAGCTCGGCGCCGATGAGGGTGGCTGAGCGCAGGATGTCCGCGGCGGGCTGCACCTGCGCACGGATGAGGAACTCCTCGCTCTGGTGCCGCTGCATACTGCCCAGCAGGTCGGTGCCGAACGCCATCTTGACGTTTCCCCGCGACGCCAGCTCCAGGGCGTGCAACCCAGCCTCCAGGACGTCCGCGACCTTCGCCTGACTCTCAGCCGGTAGACCGGCTTCGGCCCCCTCCGCATGCAGATACTCGTAGGTGACCAGCGTGGGGACCAGAAACGCGTCGTGCTCGAGGAAGAGCCGCACACTCTCCTCATCGATCAGGTTGCCGTGCTCGATGCACCGGACCCCCAGGTCCAGGCCACGGTTGACCGCACGCGCGGTGTAGGCGTGCCCGGTGACGTACCTGTTCGCGTTGTCCGCCTCCTCCACCGCGGCCCGCACCTCATCGGCCGAGAACTGCAACGAGTCCACCCGGTCGGTGGGGGAGGCGACACCACCCGAGAGCATGAGCTTGATGTGGTGCGCCCCGGTGCGCAGCTGATGCCGGGCGCAGCGGCGCACCTCATCGACGCCGTCGCACACGGTGCCGATGCTCGGGCAGCACGCGTGGTCATCCAGTGCCTGTCGGCCGCGGCCGCGCAGGTCGGCGTGGCCGCCGGTGGGTGACAGCGCCTTGCCGCCGAAATGCACCCTTGGTCCCGCCCACAGCCCCTCATCGATCGCCGCGGCGATGCCGTAGTCGGCTCCACCGACGTCCCGGACCGTGGTGAACCCGCGGCCCAGCATGTCCCGCAGGATGGACCCAGTCTGCGCGGCGACGTAGTACGGCGACTCCTCGCCCTGGGCACCCAGGTCGGCGCTGCCGGCGGTGACGTGCACATGCGCGTCGATCAGACCAGGCACCAAGTGCAGCCCGGTGGCGTCGATCTGGGTGGCCGACCCGGGCGCCTCGATTCTCGGCGCCACCTGCTCGATCCGCCCATCGACGATCAACACGTCCTGAGGGCTGGTCTCCTCGGTGGCCACGTCGCACACCGTGCCGTGGCGTAGGAGCAGGCTCTGCTGGGTCATGACGGTCCTTCCGCGAGAGATTCCGCCGCCATCGTGACAGGGCCTCAGACAAACAGCAACGTCTGTTGCATCATTGGCCTGTGGGCGACAACGACGGACTCCCTGGCTGGGTGCGCAGCAGACTCGGTGACAAGGTGCCCGGCCGCGGGACGGTGAAGGTGATCCGCGCGTTGGCGGTCCACCCGCAGCGGATGTCTTTTGCCAGCGCGGCCCAAGCCGCCGCATTGGCCGGAGTGAACGCCGCGACCGTGGTGCGAGCAGCACAACTGTTGGGATACACCGGGTGGCCGCCCTTGCGCTCAGACCTGCGGTCGCGCTACCTGTCCAGCCTGTCGGCCTCTCAGGTACTCAGCGAGCACAGCCCCACCGGTGACGGACCCGCATCAGCCACCCTGCGACGGGAGCTGGCGAACCTGCAGGACCTGGCGCTGCTGCTGGATGAGGAACAGCTGGGTCGGGTGTCCCGGATCGTCGACCAGGCGCGGGTCACCCTCGTTTTGGGCTCAGGTAGCTTCGCTGCCCCTGGTCTGCAGTTCTCCCATCTCGCGCAAACCCTGGGGCACGACGTGCGGCTCTGCCGGGCGGGCGGCACGGCACTGATCAATGCCGTCTCTTTGCTACGCGAGGGCGACTGCCTGATGGTCTTCCACCTGTGGCGCAGCCCGCACGAGATCCGCAACGCGATGCGGATCGCCGCGAACGCCGGCGCCACCCTGGTCCTGGTCAGCGACCAGGCCGGCGGAGAGCTGTCCGAGCTTTCCGAGGAGCTGGTGCTGGTGCCCAGCGAGGGCTCCAGCATGTTCCCCTCATTGGTGGCGGCGACCACAGTCGTGCAGGCCACCATCGCGACGCTGGTAGCCCTCGACGAGACCGCCGCAGCCGCAGCCAGCGACCGGGTCGAGGAGCTCTGGAACACCTACCACCTGTTCCCGGACCCCAGCACCGGACTGCAATGACTATTGCATCTGAGTCTGAACCGCGGTTTGATGACCGGTGACCGGCAGCCCCGGTCTCCCCCAGCCCTGATCCGCGGAGGTCCGGATGCAAACCGTGCACGTGACAATCCTGGTGCTCTACCTGGTTCTGATGGTGGCCATCGGGCTGTGGTTCAGCCGGTCCAAGGTGATGTCCACCGGAGACGACTTCGTCTTCGCCGGGCGAGACCTGCCCCGCCCGGTCATGATCGGCACGTTGCTGGCCACCTGGGTGGGCTCCGGCACCATCATCGGGGGTGCCAGCTTCGCCTACTCCTACGGCCCGTTGGCCTCGATCTTCTTTATGGCCGGCACCCCGGTCGGCATCGTGGTCCTCTACTTCATCGCCAAGCGGGTCCGCAGGTACTCCACGTACACCGTCCCTGAGCTGCTGGAGCGGCGTTACGGGGTGAGCGTCCGGGTTATCGCCGCCCTGATCACGTTGTTGGCCTACACCGGAATCACCGCCTACCAGTTCACCGGCGGCGGTTACATCATCAGCGTGATCACCCCGCTGTCCCCCGAGGCAGGCGCGATCATCACCGCGCTGCTGGTGACCTTCCTGGCCTTCGGCGGCGGGCTGAAGTCGGTCGCGTGGACCGACTTCGTGTCTGCGCTGGTCATCGTGATCAGTCTGATGATCGCACTGCCGCTCGTGCTCGGCAGCGACATCGGCGGGTGGGGTGCCTACTGGCAAGGCATGCCGGACACGTACCGCAGTCTCAGCGGCGGCCTGTCCGCCCTGCAGCTGCTCGGCTACTTCCTGCCCCTGTTCCTGCTGATCCTGGCTGATCAGAACATGTACCAACGGCTGGGCGCCGCCCGCAGCGAGACCGAGGCACGAGCCTCGACCGTAGGCTTCTTCGTGTCCAGCTTCCTGGTCACCGTGCCGGTCGCGATCCTGGGCTCCGCGGCCTACGTGCTGCTGCCGCAGATCACCCCCGACACCGCGATCCTGTCATTGGCCGGGCGGGACTTCCTTCCAGTTGTGCTCGGCGGTTTGCTGCTGGCCGGTGCACTGGCGTTCATCATTACCACCGGGTCCTCATTCCTGCTCTCCGGCGCCGGCAACGTCGTCTACGACGCTGCCCAACGACTGCTCGGGTGGGACATGGACGACCGGCGACGGTTGCGAGTTCACCGCATGGCAGTGTTGGGAATCGGCATCGTGGCCTACATACTGGGGCGCTTCTTCCCGACCGTGCTGGAACTTCAGCTGTACTCCTACACCGTCTACGGGGTAGCGATCGCCCCGCCGGTGCTCGCGATCTTCTTCTGGCCCCGGGCCAGCAAGTGGGGCGTGCTGAGCTCGATGACCCTGGGCGTGGTCCTGACCATCACCTGGGAGCAGCTCGACCGCCCGTACGATGTGGGGTCGGTGCTCGTGTCCCTGCCGGTCGCGCTGATCGCCCTGGTGGTCGTCAGCCTTGCCGTCCCCGACCGGTCCCCCAGGTCACTGGACCAGCCAGAACCTGCACCCTCGGACAACAAACGGCACTAGATGGACCTGTCGGCGTACGCCGCGCTGAGCTTCGACTGCTACGGCACCCTGATCGACTGGGAGACCGGCATCGCGGCCGTGCTGGCACCGTGGGCTCGTGAGTCCGGGCTCGACCTCGTCGACGAGCAACTGCTCACCGCCTACGCCGCGAACGAGGCTGCGGTCGAAGGGGACTACCCGGCCCTGCGATACCCCGACGTCCTGACCGAAGCGTTCCGACGCACCGGCAGCGCCCTTGGGCACCCCGTCTCACCGGAATGGGCCAACCAACTCGGCCGGTCCGTGCCGGACTGGCCCGCCTTCCCCGACTCAGCCGAAGCGCTGGCCACGCTGGCCCCGCACTACACGCTGATCATCCTGTCCAACATCGACCGGGCAGGGTTCGCAGCAAGCAACCAACGACTCCTTGGCCAGTTCGCCGCCGTCATCACCGCTGAAGACGTCGGCGCCTACAAACCCGCCGACAACCACTTCCACGAACTCGACAGGACCCTGGCCGACCTGCGTATCCCCCGCGAACGGCTGCTCCACGTTGCGCAGAGCCTGTTCCACGACCACGTCCCGGCCCGCCGGCACGGCCTGGCATCGGTCTGGATCAACCGGCGACACAACCGACCCGGCTGGGGCGCCACACCAGAACCCAGCAGCAACTGGAGCTACGACCTCGAGTTTCCCTCCATGCAGGACTTCGCGTCGGCAGTGACCCAGAACTCGGCCGCAAGGGTGACGAAAGACCGTTGACATCACCCGCGACATGAAGACCACGGACCAGACACTCTGCCCCTGGCGCCAACAGAACAGGATCAGATCTGAGCACCCAAGCGGAGGACGCCGATAAGGAGACCACCGCGCGAGGTCGCGCCAAGGCCTCCGCCACCACGAGGACTTCTGGGACGGGTTCGATGCCAGTGAGCGGCCATCAAGACGACCGCTGACTAGGGACTCAGCCCATCCAGTCCCACGCACCCCCGGTCGGCGCGGAGACCCTGCACATCAAGCCCAGCCGCGGAAGCCGCCGGCCCTGGAGCACAGGCCGGCCCATCCGGTGCCGGGACTGCCCAGTACGCTAATCCCTTCCCTCCCGCGCAAGCGTTCTGCGCACGAAGATAATGCGGTGTCGGATTTTGTCACCGTGGCGCAAGGTGCGTCCCGGCAGGAGGCCACTCGGCACGTCCTGACCAAGGTCAACGTTGCGGCGTTCGATGGCCAGGACTCGAGACGCATCTGTGGACGGAGCCGAGGCCGGGATGTGCACGGCGGTGACCCCGCGCTCAACCTGCATGCCGGGTCGCCCTGGTTGCTCGCTCAGCACCAGGAAAAGTCACGAACAACGGAGGGGTGCTGGACGCCTTGAGCAGGCGATGTTCATTCGCGCCCAGGAGCGCGTCACCAAGCTGTCCGGGGGCGTGCTCCTGGCTTGTGGGGAGAGCTCCCTACCTGCTGTCGACTGACAGACCGAGTTGTCACCCTCGATCCGCCGTGCGGTGCATGCGAGCGAACTCGGGGTAGAGCCGGATGCCCGTCAGCATCTCCTGCTGCTTGTTGGCGGAAAGACTGCGTACCACTCGGCCGGGGACGCCTGCCACGAGCGAGCCCGCGGGCACCTGGACACCTTCTAGCACCACCGCTCCCGCCGCGACCAGGCACCCCTCACCGATGACGGCACCGTTGAGGACCACTGCCCGCATACCGATCACCGTCCCCCGGTGCACCGTGCACCCGTGCAAGACCGCGCTGTGTCCCACGGACACATCGTCGTCGATTGTTGCCGGGTAGCCCGAATCGACGTGGATCACAGCACAGTCTTGAACGTTCGCACCGGCCCCGATCCGGACGGGCTCGACCTCTGCCCGAATCGATGCGCTGTACCAGACGCTACTGTCCGCACCGATGGTGACGTCACCGGCGACCGTGGCGTCGGGTGCTACCCAGGCCCGTGGATCAACGTGAGGAGCATGACCCCCGATCGTCAGCAGCCGACCGCCAATCGTCACTTTTCGGTTCTCCTCAGACACACCGCATCGTCAGTCCTCCGTCGACCGCGAGACAAACACCGTTGACATAGGCCGCCTCGTCGCTGGCTAAGAACAGGCTCGCGTTGGCGACATCCCAACAGGTTCCCATTCGGCCGGTCGGACTCGCCTCGTGCCGGAGAGCGAGCAACTCTTCGATCGACTCCGCCTGCGAGGCGAGCTGGTGACGGACGAGTGGGGTGTCCATGAAGCCGGGCGCCACGGCGTTGGCTCGGATCCCCTCCCTGGCATGGGTCAGCGCGAGCGATACTGTCACCTGGTTCACCGCCGCTTTGCTGGCCATGTACGCCGGGTAGGGGTATCCCACGTCTCGCAGAGCAGCTACCGACGACACGTTGACGATCGCGCCGTGACCCGACTGCCGCAGGTGTGGCAACGCGTACTTCGCGGTCAGGAACACGCTGTCGACATTGATGACGAAGGAACGTCGCCACGCCGCGTACTCCAACTCGACTGGGCCGCCCAGCGTGGTGACCCCGACGTTGTTGTGCAGCACATGCAGGGCCCCGTGCTCGGCCACGATGTCGTGGACCACTCGCTCGACCTGGGTCGGCTCGGTCACGTCCGCCTGCCATGACGTCGCCTCCCCGCCAAGCGCGACGACCAGTGCGCGGGTGCGTTCCGCCGCGTCCGGGTCGAGATCGACACAAGAGACCAGGGCGCCCTCCTGGGCGTACCGGATCGCCGCTGCCTGACCGTTCGTCACCCCGTCAGATCCAGACCCGGCACCGAAGACCACCGCGACCCGTCCTGCTAGCCGCCGCGCCGAGGCTGAGGCCTGATACCTCGCCTGGTCCAGGGCTGACGCCGTGGTGTCGACCGAGGTCATGACACTTTCCTCGGTGGAATGAGCTCCTCGACCAACAACTCGAAGGTGACTGCCGTCACGTTGCGGCCGGGTATCAGTGTCCCGCTGTGCACGGCACCGGTGACATCCACGCAGGTGCCCGACAGGCTCATCTCCGGCTCGTCGGTGCCAACACCGTGGGCACTTCCGATAAGACGCGTCCACTCCACGGCAGGAGCGTCGACGAGGGTCGTGACCGGCCCCGTTCGGTCCACGCCCTGGGTGAGCGCCGCTCCCACGGTGCTGCCCAGGCTGTCGGTGACTACGGCATTCCCGAATCCGGCGTTGAGACAGATCTGTTGTACCGCGTCATGCATATCGATGCCGGGCAGCACACGCGACATCACCGCTCGCGTGTCTCCCCGCGGTGACGAGCCGCCCTCTCGAGGAATGGGGGTGAACGTGGGCAGCAGCGTCTCGGGGTCGTCCACACTGATCATCTGCACGTCGTGCAGCAGGGTCAGCACCACGTTGACCCCGATCTCACCCACTCGGGCCTCCGGCAGCAGGTGACCACCTCGTAGTGCACCATCCGCGTCCAACCAGGAGGCGTGGACGTGGGTGAACTGTCGACCCTCGCGGTGCCCGACCGTCACTGAACCGCCGAGTAGCGACGCGGGGGTGTGTGCCTGTACGGGGCTGGTCAGCGACACCACTCGGCGTTCACCACCCCCGCAGAGCGGGTAGACATACGGCAAGTGCTCGATCGTGCCCCCGTTGATCCCGGCTTTGGCCGACAGAACTCCCGTCGGCTTTACCAGCTCCCATATCGCCTCGGAGATCACTGCGCCGGCCGGCAGCACCCCACGGATCACCGAGCAGGTGGTCGGGACGGAGACGAGGCGCTGGGCGGCCCGGGGCCCAGGGTGCTGGAGGGGTATGCCGATGTCCTCGGGCGACCAGGCTCGCCTTGCGGCGTCGTCCTGCCTCATGAGGCGCCCGCCGTCCGGTCGAACCTCGCATCTTTCGGGGGCTGGTCTCGGTCCTTAGCCTGAACTAGCTCGCGCAGGGTGCGCTTGACGATCTTGCCGTACCCCGACTTAGGGATCTCCTGCCACACCAGGACGCGTTTGGGCACCTTGTAAGAAGCCAATCGGCCCTTCAGGAACTCCCGAATCTCGTCGGTGTCCAGATCTTCGCCCGGCGCAGGCACGCAGATGGCCACCCCGACCTCGCCCCACTGCAGGTCGGGCATCCCCAGGACGGCGACCTCACTGATCTGCGGATGCTTGAGCATTTTCTCCTCGATCTCGCGAGGGTAGACGTTGGACCCTCCGGAGATGAACATGTCTGAGGCGCGGCCGGTGATGTAGAGGTAGCCCTCGCTGTCCAGCATTCCCAGGTCAGAGGTGTGGAACCACCCGTCCCGGAAGCTCTCGGCATTGGCCTGCTCGTCGTTGAGGTAACCATGGCATACGGCCGGCCCGGCGACGCAGATCTCACCCTTGGCCCACGGACCGACCTCGCGACCGTCCTGGTCTTGGATGCTGATCTGCATTCCCGTGCGCGGGTAGCCGCAGCTGCCGAACTCGACACCGTCCGGTGACAGGCGCTTGTGCTCCTGGGGGGGCAGGACCGTGATGTTGCCGGTGACCTCACCGAGGCCGTAATACTGGACCAGTACCTCACCGAGGATATGACGGGCATGCTCACTGTCGGCGAGGTACATGGGGGCACCGGCGTACACGACATACCTCAGGCTGCTGTGGTCGTGCTCGGTCGCTGAAGGCGCCTCCGTCAGTACCTTCAGGATCGTGGGCACTGTGAAGACGTTGCTGACACGCTCCCGTTCGACCAGCTGCCATACTTCGGCGGGGTCCAGCCCCGCCGATTGGGGCAGGATGGTCTTGGCCGCTCGGGCTACCTGAGTGAGCAGGTGGATTCCGGCGCCATGAGAAAGCGGCGCCACGACCACCTGCGCGTCCTCCTGTGTGAGGCCAGGCATCAGGTCGCACAGATGGTTGGTGACCACGAAGCCCATCTGCTCATGGGTCAGCACCGCCGCCTTGGGACGACCACTGGTGCCGGAGGTGAAGAAGTACCACGCATGGTCCCCCGGCATTACGACGGCAGCGGGGCCCCTGTCCGTCGGAGGCACACCTGCGATGGACCTCTCGGTATCGGGTGGCGCCCCGATCCACCACGGGTCCGACGCGTCCTGGGCGACGTCCACCACAGACGAGGCGTGCTCACGGTAGTCAACGTGGCAGATCACCGCTGATGGCTGGCAGACCTCGGCCAACCCGGCGGCGTCCTGGGGAGTGACCCGGAAGTTGGTGGGAGCGAACGTCGCTCCGATCCGCCAGATCGCGAACATCACCTCGATGAACTCAATATGGTTCGGTGAGTGGACCAACACCGTGTCACCGGGCCCCAAGCCGTCCGAGGCCAGAGCCGCAGCAACCGCATCCACTCGGGCGTCGAGCTCGCGCCAGGGGACCCGGCGCTCACCGGCAACGACCGCGTCACGATCGGGGAAGCGCCTGGCGGATTGTCGTAACAGCTCGGCCAGGTTCACCGCCCGCACCTCAGGAGGAGTCGAGCCGTGCGCTCCCTTCCCGTCCGCTCTGTGGCTCACCGTGCACGCTCCAGCACCGAGAAGTAGTTAGCTACTGCCGCCCCGCCCATATTGAACACTGCAGCGAGCTGGACGTCGTCGAGCTGCATTTCCCCGGCCTCACCGGTGAGTTGCATGGCTGCCATGATGTGTTGGGAGACACCGGTCGCACCTACTGGGTGGCCCTTCGACTTCAGTCCCCCGGACACGTTGACCGGTAGGTCGCCGTCGCGGTCGACGAATCCCGACTCGATCGCGGTCGCTCCTTTGCCGGGCTCGGCCAGGCCGAATGCCTCGTACTCCAGCAACTCGGCGATAGTGAAGCAGTCGTGGGTCTCCAACAGGTCGAGGTCCGCCAGGACGGTGCCCGCTTCAGCCATCGCCCTGGTGAATGCCTCCTTAGCGCCGGCGAACTCCAGCACGTCATCGCGCCGACTCAACGGCAGGTGGTCGTTGGCGTGCGCGCGCCCCCGCCAACCGACCGCGCGGGGTGCCGCAGATGCCCGATGTCCCGCCATCACGACGATGGCCGCCGCGCCGTCGGACACCATGGAGCAATCGGTGCGGCGTAACGGGTCCGCGACGACGGGATTGCGTTCGGAGGGTGTGTTGCAGAACTCGAATCCCAGATCCTTGCGCAGGTGAGCATAGGGGTTGTGCACACCGTTGTGGTGGTTCTTGGCCGCGATGCGGGCCAGGGTGTCCATGTGGTTCCCGTACCGTTCGAAGTACTGCTGAGCCAGTGAACCGAAGATTCCTGCGAAGCTCCCCATAACGGCCTCCTCCGCACGGTAGGAGGCCGCCAACAGAGCGTCGTTGACGACCTCGTTGGAGGCGCCCGTCATCTTCTCGCCACCGACGACCAACGCGACCTCACCTCGCCCTGAACCCACGAAGTCCAGTGCGGCATACAGCGCCGCTGATCCGGTGCCACAGGCGTTCTCGATCCGCACCGCAGGCGTTCTACCCAGTGCAGGCTGCCCGGATCCGAGCAGGCCGGCCTCGAAGCCCTGAGCGGAGAAACCGCTGTTGAAAACACCGACGAAGAGGCCGTCGACATCGCTGGTGTCGATCTGCGCATGGGTCAGAGCCTGGGTGCTCACCCCAGCCATGAGGGTCTCGACGTCCGGGTCGCTGGATTTTCCGAAAGTCGAGTGCGCCCAACCGGTCATCACCGGTCGATACGGGGGGTTGTCAGTGAATGTGCCCATCAGATCCTCCTTGGCTATGGAGCACGGCCTCGATCCGGGTGACCTCACGCCGCATCGCGGTCACGAGGTCAAGTCTTCGTGGCTCCAGGAGCCGTGGTTCGATGGTGGCGATACTGAGCGCTGCGATCGGCTGCCCCTGCTTGCTACGAATTTCTACCCCGATGGCCCATGACCCCGGCGCCACAAGCCCCTCATTGAGCGCATAGCCGTCCTGACGGGTCCGCCTGACGATGTTACGCAACGAGTCGACATCGATCAGCGGGTAGTGGCGGGCTAGGAGCTCAGCGTTGACCGACAGTTCGCGGTCGGACTCTTCTAGAGCAAGTGCCGATAGAATGGCCAGGCTCCCTGCCCCGATCCCTAAGGGGTGCCGGTCACCGACAGCAAGAGCGTAGTTGCGGATCTGGCCACCGCCATCTTCGCGTAGCACACAGACGCTGAAACTGCCCTTGCGCACGGTAAGGAAGACGGTGTCCTCGGAGAAGTCGGCCAACCGCACCAAGGAGTCCCGGCAGGCATCCAACAGGGGCTCCGGGGCCCGACCTGCCATGTCCCCGAGGATGCGAGCCTGCATCCCGAGGAGATAGCGGCCGGAGTCCGCCATCCGCTCCACATACCCGGTCTCGACAAGGGCAGCCAGGACTCTGTGGACGCTCGGTTTGGGTAGGTCCGTGACCCGCGACAAATCGGACAGCGACACGCCCCCAGGACGCTCCTGCCCCATGACCCCGATCACGTTGAGCAGCACCAAGGCGCGCCGCAGACTCTGGGTGCCGACGCCGGCCTGGACGGTCTCCATCTCGTGGGCGACGTTCCACCGAGCAGAACGACGAGCATAGTCTCCTCTCGTCCTGACAGGGTTCAGGGCCCCGCGAGTTTGATGACTGGTGCTCACAAGTCCAGTATGGACGACCCCGCCCGAGGAGCCAGGCTGGTTCCAACCTATGGAACGGCAATATCGCTCGGTGCGCGATCGCCATTGACGAACCGCAGCCCTCGGCCTCAGTATCGGTGGCAGGTCAACGTTGTCCACCCGAAGGAGCGAACCGATGCAGATCCGCCAGCCAGCCAGATTCCGCTCCAGAGCAGTAGCGGCTTTCGCCGCCGCAGGAGCGTTGGCGCTGTCAGCCTGTGGTCAAGGCAGCGGCGGCTCGGGTAGCTCCGATGGAGGTGACGGCACAGCAGGGGGCAAGGCCTACGACTGGGACATGACGATTACTACCGGGAAGACATCCACCTGGTACGAGGGTGCTGAGCTGTTCGGGCAGGTCCTCGAAGAGAAGTCCGGGGGTCGCATGACCCTGAACATCTTTCCGAGCGAACAACTCACCAGCGGCGACCAGGTGGCCGGCGTCGAGATGTTGATGGAGGGCGACAAGGCGTTCTCCTACAACTCCACGATCGTCTACGCAGGGATCGACCCGAAGTTCGGGGCGGTCAACGCCCCGTTCCTGTACGAGGACGCCGACGAGGCGACGGCGACGCTTGAGGCGACCGGCTTCGACGCCTACAAGGAACTGGCCGCCGGGCACGGCGTTGAGCTGCTCGGTTTCGGTGAGAGTGGTTTCCGACAGATCACCAACAACGCCCGACCCATCCTCGAGCCCGCAGACTTGAAGGGCATCAAGTTGCGGATCCCTGGCATCGGGCTGTTCACCGACATCTTCCAGACGCTTGGCGCCAACCCGACGACGATGAACTTCGCGGAGGTGTTCACTGCGCTTCAGCAGGGCACCATCGACGGTCAAGAGAACCCCATCGACGTGATCTACAGCGCGAGCCTCAATGAGGTGCAGGACTACCTCAGCGTGTGGAACTACGTGTACGACCCGCTGATCTTGGGTATGAACAAGGACCTGTTCGACGCACTCACGTCAGAGGACCAGCAGATCGTCCTAGACGCTGCTGCCGAGGCCAACGAGTTACAGATCTCCAGCAACCGCGAGAAGCAGGAAAGCCAGTTGGAAGAGCTGCGCGCCGATATGGAGATCGTCGAGCTGACCCCGGAGCAGGTCGCGGTCTTCCAGGAGGAGGTGGACCCGCTTTACGGGAAGTACCAAGAAGTTTGGGGCGCGGATCTGGCCAAGGCCCTCCAGCCCCAGAAGTAGCGCGCGGACAGCTGATGCTCAACCGGACGCTATCCGTCGTTGAGGACGCCATCGCTGCGACGGCCTTCATGGTCATCACCGCAGTGGCGTTCGCCAACGTCATCTCGCGATACTTCCTGGACGCGTCGTTGGCGTTCACCACTGAGATCACGGTCAACCTCGCCGTGTGGATGATCATGATCGGCGCCGTCATTGGTGTTCGCGAGGGCTCTCACCTGGGCTTTACCCTGTTGCTGGATCGGGCGCGGGGAATCCTGCACACGACCCTGGTGATCGTGGTCGGAGTGCTGATGGGCTCGTTCTTCCTGGTGCTGGTGGTCTACGGCTGGGACCAGGTTCTCTCCCAGATGCGCAGCGGGCGCACCACGCCGTCGATGGACATCCCTCAGTGGTGGTTCAGCCTCGCGCTACCGGTGGGCTCGGTCCTGGGCATTCTCCGGACCGCGCAGGCCACCGTCTGGCAGCTCCGCGGTGAAGACCACCACGAGTTCAGCGAGGAGAGATCCGTCGCATGATCGAGCTCATCCTCTTCGGCACGTTTTTGGCCCTCTTGCTCATCGGTGTGCCGGTGGCCTTCTCCCTTGGCCTCGGAGCCGTGGCAGCGATCTTGTACATCGGCTACTTCGAAGACCTGCAGACCGTGCCGAGCGTGGTCTTCGCCTCGTTGTCCTCCGAGACGCTGCTGGCCATACCCTTCTTTATCTTGGCGGGTGCCATCATGGAGGCCGCTGGCATCTCCCAACGGCTGGTGGATTTCGCTGATGCCAGTGTCGGGCACTTCAAGCACGGACTGGTCCTCGTGGTGATCATCGCGGCCTTCTTCTTCTCGGCCATCTCCGGGTCGGGCCCGGCGACGGTGGCCGCGATCGGCACGATCCTGATTCCGGCGATGGTACGCAAGGGGTACACCCCAGGGCATGCGGCGTCATTGATGGCCAGCGCCGGATCGATGGGCATCGTTGTCCCCCCGAGCATTGCGTTCATCGTGTTCGCGGTGGTGGTCAGCGACTACGAGCGGGTCTCCATCGCCCGGCTCTTCGTGGCCGGGGTCGTGCCCGGTGTCATCATGGCTGCCTCCCTGATGATCGCTGCGGCCTTCATCCCTCGACAGTCCATGTCCTCCGTTCCGACTGGCGCCGTTGATGCGGGCAACGGCGCGACTTCGTCAATTGACGAGGCACACATGTTCTCGGGGTCGCACTTTGCTCGGTCTTTCGCCCAGGCCATTCCTGGTTTGCTGGTGCCCTTGATCATCCTCGGCGGGATCTACGGCGGCATCTTCACCCCCACCGAGTCCGCCGTCGTAGCCGCGGCGTTCGCCTTGCTGGTGGGTTTGTTCGTGTACCGCCAACTCAAGGTGCGCCTGCTCGGTCGCCTGTTCGCACAGGCTGCGGTGCAGACGGCCACGGTGATGCTGATCGTGGGTTCGGCGTCGGTCTTCGCCTACGTCATCACTCGCAACCGGGTTGCCCAGACGGTGGCCGACGCTCTGCTGGGCATCACCCAGAACCGGTACCTGATCCTGTTGATCGTCCTCGTGCTTCTGTTGATCGTCGGCATGTTCATGGATGCCGTGTCAGCCCTGTACCTGTTCGTGCCGCTCCTCGTTCCGGTGCTACTTGAAGTTGGTGTTGACATCACGACCATTGGTGTCCTCATGGTGGTCAACCTCGCAGTGGGCCTTGTGACACCCCCCGTAGGGGTGAACCTTTTCGTGGCGGCTGGAATCGCGCGGGTGTCCCTGACCGATGTCATCCGTGGCTTATGGCCGTTCCTGGGAGCCAGCCTCGCGGCGCTGCTGATCATCACCTACATCCCGGCACTGTCCAACTGGCTACCTGACCAACTCGGACTTTGAGGCGGACGCAACCCATGATCGACCTCTTCGATGGCACAGGACGTAGCGCGATCGTCACGGGCGCAGGCCGTGGAATCGGCCGGTCCATCGCCCAGGCACTACTCCAGCGTGGCACTGACGTCATGCTCGTCGACATGAACGACCCCAGCACCGTGGCCAAGGAGCTCGCCAGCCTGTATCCTGGCCGCAAGGTGGAGGCTCGCAGCGTCGACGTACGCGACCGCGCTGCGGTCCGAGAGGTAGTGTGGGAAGCCGCCGCCGCCTTCGGCCGGCTCGATGTCCTAGTCAACAACGCCGGCACCGCCAGCCGCTCAGGACTTGCCGAGCTCACCGACGACGAGTGGCATCGAGACATCGACACCAACCTGCGGGGGACGTTCTTGTTCTGCCAGGCGGCCATCCACCCAGTGATGCTTGAGCAAGGGTCCGGCTCCATCATCAACATCAGTTCGATCAGTGGCTTCATGGGAGGTCCGCTCTCTGGCGGGGACAGTGCGGGCCGCTCCGGTCCGGCGTACGCAGCGTCCAAGGGCGGCATCATTGCCCTGACCAAATGGTTGGCCAAAGAAGTCGGTAACCACGGCATCACTGTGAACTCAGTGGCACCCGGTCCCGTCGAGAGCGAGATGACCCGCTCTGTCACCTACACCTTCGACGCCCAGGTCATCAAGCGCCTCGGCACGCCGGAGGAAGTCGCGGCCGCCGTGGCATACCTGGCCTCACCGGGCGCCGCCTTCGTAACCGGGCAGGTGCTCTCCGTTTGTGGGGGCGCCGCCATAGGCTGAAGCTTCCTTCAGGCGGGACGCGATCGAGATGCCGTCGAGCGGAGGCCCGCGGCGACTCTGAGGACGCGCGCTCCCGCCCGCACCCCACCGACTCCCCCCCATGCTTGAACGCCCGCGCAGGTACGCAGTCATCACCGCGAGCACGATCCGACCCACCCCGGGTTGGTTGGGCCGTGTCGGGGTTGGGAACTGTCAGCTGGAGAGCCGAGGAGATTGTGAAGTGGGTACCAGGCCGCCCATGGGTCCCGGAGCGGACGTAAGGTGACGTCCATCCTTGGATCACCGCAGGTCACGGGGCTGCCGACTGCGGGGTACGCTATCAACATGGAGCGAGCGTCCCATGTTGGCTCGTCGCAGCCGTCATCTCCGGACCCGACAGTCGCTTCTCCGACGTCGAGCGCTTCGGCTTCCCCTAGCTCCACATGGCATGCACTGACCACCAGCGAAGTGTCCCGTCCTGCGTTTCGGGCCGGGTGCTACGTCTTGGCCATGTCGGCTGGCTGAGCGCCCGGGCCTTCCCCACGTTCACCCCACGAGAAACGCCCTGACCATCGTTTCCGCTGGTCAGGGCGTTGCGCTTGGGCTCCCCCGACTGGACTCGAAACAACCACCTGCCCGGCTCCACCAAGCGCGTCAGACGGCACGCAGCAGAATCTGTGCCTACGTCACGGAGCCTTGACTCATCTGGGTCCACACGACGACGTCACTACGCCTGTCACAGTTGGTCGACGTGGTCAACCTTCGATGTCGCTGCTCAGCCGCTCGGTCAAGGCCCGGTCGCGCTCGGCGGTCGCGTGTTGGTAACGCAGCGCGACGGTGACGTCAGTGTGCCCGCCACGGTGCAACAGTTCTGCCAGCGTCGCGCCCTGCTCTGCATACCTGCTCAGGCCGGTGTGTCGCAGGTTATGGAAGTGGAGACCTGGCCTTCCTGCCTCTTGTCGTGCCGCTCTCCAGTGCCGGTCCAAGGTGCTCTGCGAGATGCGCTCTCCCCTAGGCCCGGCAAGAACCGGGGCAGTTCGAGCAGTTGGAGTGTAGGTCTCCAGGTGGTGACGAAGCGCGGGCAGCAAGGCGGCAGGGATTGCAATGGCCCGGGTGCTGTCCGCCTTGGGTGGCGTGAGCGCGTTCGCCTTCACGTTGAACTGTCGGCGGACGTGAAGGACGGCCCTCTCGGGCTCCTCCAGGTGCTCGAGGTCGCGACGTTGTAGCCCCAGGACCTCGCCCAGCCTGAGGGCACACCATGCGGCGAGCGGTAGTGCGACGCGCAGGCGGTCCGGCATCGCCTCGGTCATGGCTTTGACCTCTTCAGGGGTAGCCACGTCTCCATGCTCGTCCTCGGGACGAACCCGACGGTGCTTGGGTGCAAGCGGGAACTCGAAGGAGCGCAGGCCCCCAGCCTTGGCCTTGACGGCGGCGTTGATGCAGGAGCGCAGGGCGATGACCACGTTCGGGGTCACACCATTGACCCGGGCTCGGGGGTGCCGCTTGCTGGGGCGGCTTGCCAGGAGCCCCAGGTGATCGGCCACACGCTGTGTGGTCAGTTCTGCCAAGCGGACATCGCCCAGCTCTGACCACACGTGGTTCTTGAGGACCGACTTGTAAGACAGCACCGTCGCGCGGGAGCGCTCAGGATTGGCCTCCAACTGTGCCAGCCAGGTCTCGGACCACTGCCTGAGTGTGAGCGACTCCGTCTCAGCCGTCTTTTCCTCTGCTTTCTGGGCGGCTCGACGGGCTGCGGGCGGCACGAAGAGCCCTCGCACAGCGTCGGCTCGGGCAATGTCCAGGGCGGCCCGGGCGTCGGTGATGGTGTCGTAGACACCAAGCGAGTGAGTCGTCCCTTGGTGGTCAAGCCGGACTCTGTACCGGCCTCGGAAGTGAACGATGCCGCGAGGCAATCGGGTTCTGGGTTCTTTCGCGCTCAAGTTACCTACGGTAGCAGATGTGGTCGCACTGTGTCAGCCATGTGTCAGTTTTGATGTCGGCATGTGCATAGTTCTGGACACCCGTGTCCACACGCACAAAGCCCCCAGTTCCGCGTTGACCTGCGGAAACTGGGGGCTGACGTGCGACAACCTGTGTGACGTGACCACGGTGGTGGAGGTGGCGGGAATCGAACCCGCGTCCGCTGTCGAGAAACCAGGACTTCTCCGGGTGCAGTGCGCTAAGGATTTTCTCGGCCCCAGGGCTCGCACGCACACGTTCCC
>JAABUN010004350.1_pt1 | contig 19524 bp, 21 predicted proteins | sample 5559311 | NCBI WGS metagenome assembly JAABUN01 (sample SAMN10711877, study PRJNA513370) | rock metagenome | isolation source: Antarctica rocks | place: Antarctica: Victoria Land, Siegfried Peak sud | reverse complement strand
GACCGACACCAACGACCCCAGACCAACACCCGCATCCAGCTCGCCCAGCTGAACCGACATCATCCGCCAGCTGCGGGCGCGGAATCACAGCGTGTCCCGGTCGGCGCGGCACCGTGACCTCAGGCGGGTCAGGGACGCACAGGTCTCGTGTGGCGGAGCCACAGCAGCCCCAGCACGGGCAGCACCAGCGGGACGAAGCCGTAGCCGATCCCGTAGACCGACCACACCGTCGCCCGCGGGAAGGCTGCCGGGTCGACGACGCTGAGCGTGCCCACCGTCAGCACTCCGACCAGCTCGGCGACGATGGCGACGGTCGCGATCCGACGCGAGGTACGGCCGCCGCGGGCCAGCGTCACCGTGGCGACGAGGTAGATCAGCCCCGCCACGGCGGACAGCAGGTAGGCCAGCGGCGCCTCGGTGTACTGGGTGGCCAGCTGGACGCCGGCCCGGGCCGTCGCCGCCAGGGCGAACAGGCCGTACACCGCGACCAGGACCCGTCCTGGTCCGCTGCTGGTTCGTGGACGAGCGGGGTCTCTCGGCTGGGGGTCAGGGGCAAGCCTCACGCAGCCACCTGCGTCCAGAGCTGGAGTAGCCGCAACGTCATGGCAAGCACCGACAGGGCCGCGACGGCCAGCACGACGCCCGACCAGCGGGTCCGCTCGGCGTTCGCCCAGAACCAGGCCACCGGAATGAGCACGAGGATGGCCAGCAGGTAGCCCACCGTCGTCGCCATCTCGACGGGCCGGAAGCCTGTCGCCAGCCGAAAGAGGCCGATCACCGACTGCACGGCCGTGACCACCCACACGCCGGCGGCGAACAGCAGCTGCGCCTTGCCCGGGGGCTTGCCCAGCGCCGCGGTCAGCAACCCCCAGACGCCAGCTGCCCCGGTCAGAGCCATCAGGGCGTAGGCCAACCCGAGGATCACCGGCGGGCCGGTCGACGACGTCTGCACACGATTGACCACGCTACCTGAGCGGCCAGGTCCCACCTGGAAGACTGGGCGCCGGCGCCCGCAGCCGGGGTGCCGGTCGGTGCGAGGTGGCGGAGGTGGGTCCGTGCGCGTGGTCGGTGTGAGCGGCGACGACGGTGGTCCGGGCACCACGGTCTTCGCGCAGCACCTCGCGCACGGAACCGACCCGGCCGTCCTGGCCCATGACGCCGGTTGGGCCGTGATCAGTCCGCTCTCGGCCGCGCGCGACGCCAAGGGCGACATCGTGCTGAGCCTGCTGGTCCGCGCCCTGGACGGGGAGCGTCGGCCCCGCGAGCCGGGGCGCGGCCGGGACGCCGGGCTGACGCTGCCTCCCGACGCCGAGCCGGAGGCCCGGCAGCGGGTGGCGGCCTATGCGGTCGTGCTGTCCGAGCGCGGGCTGCTGGCCACCGAGTACTCCGGTAAGACGGCCGTGCCCGGCCGCTGGGGGATGCCGGGCGGCGGCATCGACGAGGGTGAGGAGCCCGCCGCGGCGGTCTTGCGGGAGGTGACCGAGGAGACCGACCAGCAGGTGGTGCTGGAGGGTCTGGTCCGAGTCCAGACCTCGCACTGGGTCGGCCGCAGCCCGCGCGGGACGATCGAGGACTTCCAGGCCGTCCGGCTGGTCTACCGGGCGCGGTGCCCCGAACCCCAGGAGCCGCGTGTCCTCGACGTCGGTGGGACGACGGCGTCGGCGCGCTGGGTCCCGCTCCCCGACTGGCCGCAGGTGTCCTGGACCCACAACTGGGAAGAGCTGTTGGCCGATCTGCTGCCCTGACGGCTCGACCGGCTCAGCGCACGTCGGCGAGCAGATCCTGCCGGGTCAGCACGCCCACCGGGTGGCCGTCGTCCAGCACCAGCAAGGCGTCGTCGTCGACGAGCAGCGCGATGGCGCCTGCGACCGCCTCGGTGGCCCCGAGGGTCGGCAGCGGCTGCTCCATCACGGTAGCCACGGGATCGGCCGGCCCGGCTCGGTGGCTGAACAGGGCCCCCAGGAGACCGCGCTCGCTCACCGCGCCCACCACCTCGGCGGCCATCACGGGCGGCTCGGCCTTCACCACCGGCATCTGGGAGACGCCGTACTCGCGGAGGATCGCCACGGCCTCGGCGATGGTCTCGTTCGGGTGGGTGTGCACCAGCGAGGGAAGGGCCCCCGACTTCTCGCGCAGCACGTCACCGACCACCCGCACCGAGTTCTCCGGCCGGGGCGCGAAGCCGTAGCGGGCCAGCCAGGCGTCATTGAAGATCTTGGTCAGGTAGCCGCGGCCCGAGTCGGGCAGCAGCACCACGACGACGGCGTCCGGGTCGTCAATCTCGGCCGCCAACCGCACCGCCGCTGCAGCGGCCATTCCGCAGGAGCCGCCCACCAGCAGCGCCTCCTCGCGGGCCAGCCGGCGCGTCATCGCGAACGAGTCGGCGTCGGAGACCTCGATCACCCGGTCGGCGATGGTGGAGTCGTAGGTGCTGGGCCAGAAGTCCTCGCCGACCCCCTCGACAAGGTAGGGCCGGCCGGTTCCGCCGGAGTAGACCGAGCCGCTGGGGTCGGCCCCGATCACCTGGACCCGGCCTCCCGACACCTCCTTCAGGTAGCGGCCAGCTCCGCTGATGGTCCCGCCGGTGCCCATCCCGGCCACGAAGTGCGTGATCCGCCCGTCGGTCTGGGCCCAGATCTCCGGCCCGGTGGTCTCGTAGTGGCTCAGCGGGTTGTTCGGGTTGCTGTACTGGTCGGGCTTCCAGGCCCCCTCGATCTCGCGGACCAGCCGGTCCGAGACCGAGTAGTAGGAGTCGGGGTGGTCCGGCTCGACGGCGGTGGGGCAGACGACGACCCGCGCCCCGTAGGCCGCGAGGACGTTCCGCTTGTCCTCGCTGACCTTGTCCGGACAGACGAAGACGCAGGAGTAGCCCCTGCCCTGGGCGGCGATGGCCAGCCCGACACCGGTGTTGCCGCTGGTCGGCTCGACGATCGTGCCACCGGGCTTCAGGGTGCCGTCGCGCTCGGCGGCCTCGATCATCCGGACGGCAATACGGTCCTTCACCGACCCGCCCGGGTTGAGGTACTCGACCTTGGCCAGCACGAGTGGCCTGACGTCGCCCGGGATGCGCGACAGCTTCACCAGCGGAGTGTTGCCGATCAGCTCGGTCAGCGAGTTCACGTACTGCACAGGCTGAGCCTAGTGGGCCCCTTCGCCACGCTCAGTGAGCGGCGACCACCTGAACGCACTCTTCGGCCTGCCTTCGTGGGGTGACCTCCGCGGCTACCCGTGACGAACGGTTGAAGCACGAACGGTGTCGTCGGGGGGTTCGTTCCCTCGCGGGCCGGTACGCGTGTCCTGGGGTGACATGACGCGCTCACGGCTTGTTGTCGGGCCGCGCTACTCGCTGACCGACAGGCGTTCTACCAGCGAGTGCAGCTCGATCATCATCTGGGCCTGATGCTCGCACAACTCGATCAACCGGTCGATCTCAGCCTTCGCGGCGAGGTTTGTGTCGTAGTCGTGCTGCGCCATCGCTGCACTGATGGCGTCCTGACGCTTAGCTGCAATGAGAAGGATTGCTCCCTGCAGCCCGGCGAGCATCGACAGGAACAAGTTCAGCAAGATATACGGGTACGGATCCCAGGCCACGCGAACGAGGAGTGCCGAGTTCACCGTTGCCCAGAGCACCATGGCAGCGAGGAAGCATCCGATGAAGGTCCAGCTGCCCATCCCGTTGCGCAGGGTGTCCGCTGCTCGTTGGCCGCGCGTCAACGACTGCTGGTGCTGGGCATGCCAGCTGGTGGTGAGCATGAACCATCATTGCGCGTCGTTCCCTGGCCCCGGCAGCTCCTAGCTCGACCCATGAACGGCGTGCCTGCCTGAATCCGTAGAGCAGGGTGAGAAAGGGCTGCTGACCAGTGACGACGGGTGGGCGAGTCGCGCTGGAGGACGCCCCCAGCCACCTCGGCCTGTCCGTGCAGCAGAGTCGAGGCTCAGCCGAGTCCCCCTTCTCACCTGTGCGCAGCTTGACTTACTCTGCTGACAGAAGATGACCGGCCGGATCTTGGCCTCGTCGTCGGGTGGCCAGAGCCCCGCAGGCAGTCTGCATCAGCTGGGAGTAGCCGCCTCGCCGGCCGCGCCGACACCCGCGAGCACAGCGACACCGGCCCCGCCGCCACCGACTGGCCGACCGACCCCGCCGCCTGATCCGTCGTCCACCGCGGCACACGCCAGCACCGAGGAGAGCCATGCACCCACACCGGCATCACATGTCCCGGACCACGCACACCGTGGAGATGGACCAGCTGGCCGCACTGAACCTGGCGCTTCGGACTCCCGTCCAGGGCCGTTCGGTCACTGCTGCCGACCTGGGACTGGGCGGGGCGCCGTTCCTGGTCGCATCCGCTGGCGCGCCCACCCTGGCGGCGGACGCGGTGCTGGATCACCTCTGCTTCGAGGGAGCCCCGCAGTTCCCCTACATCCACGCCCACTTCCGCAGTGGGAGTTCTGGCGCGGCGACTGACATCGTCGACGTGCATACCCAGGCACTCCGAGAGCTGACCCGTCTGCTCCACCTGCGCGGCACCTGGGGAACCGGCAGCAGCGAACGGCCACCGACCTGACCGGCTATCGGTGCGCCTGCTCGTAGTGCTGGCGGAGCAGGTCGAGGCCGTAGTCGTTGCCGTTGGGGGTGCGGACGACGGTGTGGACGTGTCGGCGCGTGGGGTGGGTGTTCATGAAGGCGACCCCGGGCAGGTGGTCGAACTCGATGAGCACCACGGGGCTGTGGATACGGTAGTAGAAGACGGCGTCAAGGCCGGTGCCGCCGATCCACGCGAAGAAGGTGCGCTCGAGGTGCCGGTCGACCTCGGCCATCTTGACCGCCGCATGGTCGGGCCGGACACGTCCGACGTAGACCTCGACGAGGCGACGGAGCGCGGTCTGCTGGTCTGCGGTCAGGTCGCCGAACGCGATGCCTTCGTAGCGCATCTCGAAGTTGTCCCGGAAAGAGCCTGTGAAGACCTCCGACGGCAGCTCCTCACCGAGCACCGCAACGGACCGCTGGCCGGGCGTCAGTGACTGCAGGAGTGCGAAGGCCTGCCGCTCCTCCTCCTGCAGCACGGCCGTGCCGGCGAGCACCCCGGAGGTGGCAGCGGCCGGCTCGGAACCCCAGAACATCGGGGTGGTGACGATCTGGTCGCCCAGCACCAGAGTGTTGACGACGAGGTGATGGCCGTCGATCTGCCAGCCCCATGGCTGGTCCGGAGACGGTGTGCCGAAGATCGACAGCCAGTAGAGCCACTCGCCGTAGTCGTCCCAGTGACCAGTCATCTCGGCGAGGGTGTGGTTGAGCCGCATGATGTCCCGGGCGGTGCCGAAGCCGGTGGCACTGAGGGTCTGGCGCATCAGGTCCAGGGCGTGCTCGCGCTCGACCTCCGTGAGGCTCTCGAGCAGCGCGCCGTGCCGGACGAGGTTGGGAGCGAAGTTGGACCAGCGCCGCCAGTCGTCGCTATCGAGCGGCCGTTGCACCTCTTCCCGCGTCGCCGCGTCGAGGGAGGCGACCAAGCCGGCCGCTGACTGCATGATCGGCAGCGTGGACGCGCCTGTCGGCCCGAGGCGGAACAGCCCTGGCTCCACAGTCTCCTCGGCGATGACACCGGTCATCGGCCTGCGTGATGACTGCTCCCACCCGGCCACCATGTCAGCGACCGGCCCGACGAGCGTTCCCCTCTTTCTGCCGTCAAGCCCGGGATGGCTCGGCCGTGCCGTGTTCTCGCTGTCGTGCTCATCTCCAGCACCCGGGATTCCGCTCATCTCCCCGTCTCCTCCTTGGCTGCTCACGAGGCGAGCAGCAGCGTGCGGCCTTCGGTGTTGGTCGACGTCTCGCCGAACGGCTCGATGAGTTGCCGGTAGCAGTCCTCGAACGCGGTCACGGTGGCGTCCAGGCTGTGCTGGCGTGCCTTGTGCAAGCTCCGTTCGCCCATCGCGCGCCTCAGCGGCAGGTCGTCCAGGAGACGGGTCAGCGCCAGGCTCAAGCCTGCGACATCGGCCGGGCGGTAGAGGTAGCCGTTCTCGCCCGTGGTGACCAGGTGCGGGAGCGCCATCGCGTCCGCCGCAACGATCGGCCGCGCGGCGGCCATCGCTTCCAGGGTGGCCAGGCTCTGCAGTTCCGCGGTGCCGGGCATCACGAAGACGTCGGCGCGGCGGTAGGCCTGCACCAGGTCGTCGTCGCTCACGGCCCCGTGAAAGCTGACGCGGTCCTGCAGACCGAGTCGGCGGCTCAGGCTCTCCAGGTTGGAGCGGAGACCGCCCGTGCCCACGATGTCCAGCCGCACGCTGGTCTCGGGCGCGATCCGGGACAGGGCGTGCAGCAGCTCGTCGACGTGCTTCTCCTTCTCGAGCCGGCCGACGAACAACAGGGTGGGGACGTGTGGTGAGGGGGTCGGTCCGGGGTGGAACCGCTCCAGGTCGATCCCGCACGAGATTGCCTGGGCGGGCGGCAGATCGGTGGCGGCGGCGAGCAGCTGGACCGCTCGCTGGGTCGGGACGGTGACCGCGTCGACCTGCCGGTAGACCCGGGCGAGGTCACGCCACGCGGCCCGGGCGGCGACGGCTGGAGCGTGGCGTAGCAGCGGGACGTGCGGCAGGACGTTCTCGGGCATGAAGTGGTTGGTGGCGAGCACGGGCACACCGGCCGCCTTGGCCGACCGGATCAGGCTGCGTCCCACCGCGAAGTGGGACTGCACGTGAACGATGTCGGGCCGGGCTGGGGCCATCAGTGAGTCGACCTCGCGAGCTGCCGACCACGGTGGGCAGGCGTAGATGGCTGGCTTGGACGGCAGCCGTACCGAGCTGAGCCGGTGCGTCCGCAGTCCCGCGTCGAAGCTGTCTCGCCGGTGGCCGTCCGCCGCGGGCCAGACCAGGTCGACGACGTGGCCCCGGCTAGCGAGGCCTCGAGCCAGGCGCGCGGTGAATGTCGCGGCGCCGTTGATGTACTCCGGGTACTGGTCGGCTCCGATCAAGATCCTCACGGCAAAACTCCTTCTGACTGGTGGTTGGTCTCAGACTCGCGGAAGCTCACCCGGCGCGGCATCGTGCGAACGCAGGCCTTGGCGTACGCCATCAGCAGTACGTGGAGCAGTCCGCGGTCGCGTCTGGACGGACTGTGCGCGCCAGCGCGGTTCTCGCTGAGGAGCCCGAGCAGCCGCTCGGCCGAGGCTGACCACGTGTACTTCCGGCTCTGGCTGAGGGCGGCCGCGGACCGGTGCTGCCATTCCTCGGCGTGCGTCAGCTGCCGGACTGCGCGTGCGAAGGCGGCGGGTTCTTCGGGGTCGGCAAGCAGGGCAGCCGTGCCGCCAACCTCGCGGAAGATGGGGATGTCGCTGACCACGACGGGGACGCCCAGGGCCATCGCCTCGACGAGGGGGATGCCGAAGCCCTCGTCGCGGGAGGCCGACACCAGGGCGAGGGCGCCGCGGAGCACGTGCTGGTACTCGTGATCGGTGGCGCCGTCGTGGAAGCTGACGGAGTCGGGCGGCGCCAGCCGGACGAACCGGGCGCGTTCGACGTCGGTGATCGGACTGATCAGATGCAGGGTGAAGCCGGGCAGCTCGTGCAGGGCCTTGGCCAGGGTGCTGACGTTCTTGTAGGGCAGGAACGAGCCGGTGTACACCAGGGACCGCGACGCCCAGCCGGCGGCACCTGGAGTTTCGTCGGAGGAACCCGCCGGGCTGGTCATCGGCGGGGGGTCGGCGGCGTTGGGGATGACGGTGACCGGCCGCCGGGTCAGCCGGTGGTGCTCGATCAGCCGCTTCGTCGTGTCAGAGACCGTGACCACCGCGTCGGCCCGGTTCAGCAGCAGCCGCTGCGGCCACCAGCTGAGGTGGTAGAGCCGCCACAGCAACCGCAACGGCCAGGAGAAGCGGTCCGGCGGGCGGCGGTGACGGTAGTAGATGAGGTCGTGCACGGTGAGCACCAACCGGTAGCGGCGCCCCCACGATCCCATGGTCTGCATGGGTGTGAACACGATGTCGGGTTCAAGTCGGTTCACCGCCCTGGCCACCCACAGCTCCGCGATCCTGGTCGGGTCGCTGACCAGCGCGTACGGCAGATCGGGCAGCCGGGCCAGCTGGTCGAGGTCGCTGATCAGCATGGTCACCGGGTGCAGCCGGGCGAGTGCGGTGACGATGCCGACCGTGTAGCGGCTGATCCCGTCCGGCGGGCCAAGCCGGACGTAACGGCAGTCGACGACGACCTTCACCGGTCCGTCACCTGGAGGAACGTGTGGATGGCTCGCGCGGCCGGTCTGGGCGCCTCGTAGTGAACGAGGTGGCCCACGTCCGGGAGCATCACCAGGGTCGCATCGGGAAGCCGTGACGCCAGCTGCTCGTGGACGACGACGGAGGTGATGGCGTCGCGCTGGCCGCCGATCAGCAGGACCGGGATCGCGATCTGCCCAGCGTAAGCGCTGACATCGTCCCCCACCGATGCCGCGAACGCTTCGAGCACCGACTGCCGATCGGCGAACACGTTGAAGTAGCGCAGGTGCTCAGCGAGGATCCAGCGACGCAGCTCCGGCTCCCGTGAGGTCGACAGCACCGCGCTCATCAGATGGACGACCAGCGGGCTGCGCAGCAGCGCGGCACCGGCGCGTTCGGGGAGGATCCCACCCAGCTGGTAGTAGAGCAACGCCAGCCGAGACAACACCCCCCGCGGTCCTGAGAGGGCGGGTGCCCCGATCGGGTTGACCAGCACCGCGCGCGACGCCGGCGAGCCGTTGGCGAGGGCGGCGGCGACCACCACCGACCCGAACGAGTGGCCCAGCAGGACCACCTCCCCCGCCTCGGGCAGCTGCGCGACGAACGAGTTCAGCCATTCGGCGTAGGCTGCCACGGTGTGGGCGGTTCCCTGAAACGCTGCCGACGCCCCGAAGCCGGGCAGGTCCGGCACCACCACCCGCTCGCCGGCCAGCTGGCCGCCCAGCTGCTCCAACCCGTGGTGGTCGCCGCGGAAGCCGTGCACCAGCACGAAGGTCCGGTCGGTCCGCTGCGGCCCGTAACACCAGTAGCGGGTGAGCGTGCCGTCGACCGCCAGCTCCCGTCGCTCGCCTCGGATCGCGGGCTCCGCCGCACGGGGCGACTCCTCCACCTGAATGCTGCGCGTGCTGAGACTACCCATGGTCGGGCCCTCCGAAGGTGTTGTCGGCCGTGGTCACCACCACGAGCCGGTCGTGGATCGAGTACTGGAGACCCCGGTCAGGTCGCCCGGCGGCGCAGGACGACGGCGGCCGCCAGGAGCGGGACCACGACCCAAGCCAGGAAGACCCACAGACCCGTCGTGGGTGTCAGCAGATCCGGCGTGGTGTGCACCGAGGTGAAGGCTTCGCCGGCGTTCGAGGGCAGGTACTTGAGCACGTGGGTACTCCAGCGGGTCGGCAGCAGCAGCTGGCCGAGCCCGGGCAGCAGGAAGACCAGGGCCACCAGGGTGGAGATGCTGCCGGCGGTGCTGCGGAGCAGGGTCCCGATCGCCAGGCCGAGGACCGCGATGCCCGTCAGGTAACCGGCGGTGCCGACGACCGCCCGCAGCACTCCGACCTGGTTGAGGGAAGCGGCGGGGACGGTCCCGGCGCCGATGATCGCCTGTCCCAGGAAGAAGACAGCGAGGGTGCTGACCAGCATGGTCACGAAGGTCACGGCGGCGACGACCACGGTCTTGGCCGCCAGCACGGGCAGCCGCTGCGGCACCATCGTGAAGGTGGTGCGGATGGTACCCGTCGTGTACTCGCCAGTGATGGACAAGATGCCGAGGACGCCGATGATGAGCTGGGCGATCATGGTGCCCTGCAGCGATGCACCCGCGGGGTTGTGCGCGAACTGGCTGGCCTCCTCGGTGTTGCTGAACACTCCGCCGACGAACCCGGAGAAGATGGCGCCGACCGCGATCAGTGCGACGGCGGAGAAGCCGAGAACGGCGTAGTTGCTGCGGAGCGAGCGCAGCTTGACCCATTCGGAGCGGAGGATGCCGCCAGCACTGAGCCGGCTGCGGGTCAGTTCGTCGTGCAGCGGAGACGGGATGGTGGAGGCACTCGCGGTCGTGGTGAGGGTGGTCATCAAGCGGCCTTTCGCGACGGAAGTCCGGTTCCGGCACCGGGGCCGGGGATCTGGGTGTCGGCCCGGAAGCCGTGGTAATCGACGCTGTCCGAGGTGAGCTGCATGAACGCCTCCTCCAGCGACGGCGGCCGGGGGGTCAGCTCGTGCAGCACGAGGCCGGCGTCGGCAGCGCGGCGGCCGATCTCGGCGGCGGGCAGTCCGATCACCTCGACCGAGCTGTCGGGTGCGGTGCTGACCTCGACGCCATCGCTGAGCAGAAGTGGGGGGAGCTGTGCGGCCTGCGGGCTGACCACCCGAACCCGCGAGACGGCGCTGGCGGTGAGCTCGGCCACGCTCACGTCGGCGATCAGTCGTCCGCGGCCGACCACGATCAGGTGGTCCGCGGTGAGGGCCATCTCGGTCATCAGGTGGGAGGACAAGAAGACGGTCCGGCCTTCCGCGGCGAGCCCTTTGAGAAGGTCTCGGATCCAGCGGATGCCCTCGGGGTCGAGCCCGTTCACCGGCTCGTCGAGCAGCACCGTCTTCGGGTCGCCGAGCAGCGCGGCCGCGATGCCGAGCCGTTGGCTCATGCCGAGGGAGAAGGTTCCCGCGCGCTGGCCGGCCACGTCGCTCAGGCCGACCAGGTCCAACACCTCGTCGACCCGGCGCACCGACAGCCGGTGGGTCGAGGCCATGGCCAGCAGATGGTCGCGGGCCGAGCGGCCGGGGTGGGTCGCCTTGGCCTCGAGCAGCACCCCGATCTCGTGGATGGGGGTGGCGTGGTCGCGGTAGTTTCGACCGTTGACCGTGGCGGTGCCGGAGGTGGGCTGCTCGAGTCCGAGCAGCAGACGCATGGTCGTGGACTTGCCGGCGCCGTTGGGTCCGAGATAGCCGGTGACGATACCGGGCTGGACGGTGAAGGTGAGGTGGTCGACGGCGGTGGTGTGACCGTAGCGCTTGGTGAGCTGGTCGAGCTCGATCATGGTGCTCCTAGCAAGAGGATGAGTGGCGTGACCTGCCGCGGTGCTGGTGTTGCCTCCACTCTCGGCCGCACCGGTCTGCACGGCGTCGTGCAGGGGCAGGCTCCCCGGTACCGCGGGCGCAGTACTGACCCCCGGCCATCTACTGCATCGCGACGACGCCCCGTCAGGCAAGACCTGCCTAGGGTGGGCCCATGACCTCAGAAGGCTGGCTGCGCAGCCTGCTGCAGAGGTACCCGTTGGCCGCGGACATCGCGTTCGCCCTGCTGCTCGGTGTCCTCACCGTGGCGGTTCCCCACCCGGACGCCGTCGCTGGGCACCCCGTCCCCCGCGCCGCGGTCGCCTTCGCCGGCCTCGCCTGCCTCGCCCTCGTGCTCCGGAGCACGTGGCCCCGGGCCGCCCTGGCGGTATCCGTGGTCGCGGCGGCGGTCGCCCTGGTGCTGGCACGAGGCGAGCCGCTGTTCACCTTCGCCGCTGGGCTCGCCCTCTACGCCGTAGCGGCCAGGACGGACCGCCGCACCACCATACGGGCCTTCCTGGGCAGCACCCTGGTGCTGCTGGTCGCGGCGGCGGCGCTGCCGCCCGGCACGCCGTTCAGGCACTACATCGACTCGGCCTCGTCGCTGGTCACCATGAACGTCGTCGCGGCCGCCGTCGGCGACGCGGTGCGCAGCCGACGTGCCTACGTCGCCGCCGCCGAGGAGCGGGCCGTCCGCGCCGAGCAGAGCCGCGAGGAGGAGGCGCGCAGGCAGGTGGTCAAGGAACGCCTGCGGATCGCCCGGGAGCTGCACGACGTCGTCGCCCACCACGTCGCTGTGGTCAGCGTCCAGGCCGGGGTCGCCGACCACCTCCTGCTCACCCAGCCGCACGCCGCCCAGGAAGCGCTGCGGCACGTCCAACGCGCCAGCGCCGCCATCCTCCACGAGCTGGCCGGGGTTCTCAGCGTCCTGCGGCAGCCCGACGACGTCGACGGTGCCACTCCCCCGGCCCCCGGGCTGCACCAGCTCAACGAACTCGTCGGCTCCTACACCCAAGCCGGGCTCCCGGTGCAGCTGTCGACGGTCGGTGAGCCCCGCGACCTGACCGGCACTGTCGACCTCGTCGCCTACCGCGCGGTCCAGGAGGCCCTGACCAACGCCCACAAGCACGGCATGGACACCGCCCAGGTCGGACTCACCTACACCCCGAAGAGCGTGGTGCTCGAGGTGGTCAACGCGGTCCGCCGCCCCCGAGCCGAGCCACACCCCGGCGGCCACGGCCTGCAAGGGATGCGCGAGCGGGCGGCCGCCGTCGGCGGCGACGTACAGATCACCGACGGCGCCGACGGCATGTTCAGGGTCAAGGTCACGCTACCGGCTCCGGTTGCGGCGTGACGGCCATCCGGGTGCTCGTCGCCGACGACCAGGACCTGATCCGATCCGGGCTGTGCACCCTGATCGACTCCCAGGACGACCTCGAGGTCGTCGCCGAAGCCGCCACCGGTCGGCAGGCCGTCGACCGGGCCCGCCGCGACCGGGCTGACGTCGTCCTGATGGACATCCGGATGCCCGACGTCGACGGGATCAGCGCCACCCGGGAGATCACCGCCGACGACAACCTCGCCGGCGTCCGCGTGCTCATCCTGACCACCTTCGAGCTGGACGAGAACGTCCTGCTCGCACTGCGCGCCGGCGCCAGCGGGTTCCTCGGCAAAGGCGCCTCCCCCGCCGAACTGCTGGCCGCGATCCGCACCGTCGCTGCCGGGGAAGCGCTGCTGTCACCCAAAGCCACCCAAGCCCTGATCGGCCGCTACCTCGCTGAACCGCTACCTGCGGAAACGCTGCCACCTGAAGATGTGGCCCTGCTCACCGACCGGGAGCGTGAACTCGTCGGCCTCGTGGCGCAAGGCCTGAGCAACGACGAGATCGCCCGCGGCCTGTTCCTCTCCCCCCTCACCGTCAAGACCCACATCAACCGCGCCATGATGAAGCTGCACGCCCGCGACCGAGCTCAGCTGGTGGTTTTCGCCTACCAGAACCACCTCACCGGCCGATGACTGGTCAGGCAGGGTGGCGCGCACCGCGCGACTCCTCCCCGGCTCGTGGCTACGACAGCCGCAGTAGGGCTCTTACCGCGCCGGGACGACGACGCTCAGCGGCTGACGGAGGAGAGTCAGAGGTGACCAGTTGGTCATCGTCAGCTCGGGGCCCCGCCGTCGCATCCCCCAACCATGCCGCTCAGCGTCCCCCGCTCAGAGCGGTCAAGAAAGGACCATGATGCCGACCGCCGCCCCTTGGTTACACATCGCTCTCGCGGTGGCGCTTGCCGTCGTCGCCGCTCTCTGCTTCGCCTCCGCCGCGTTCCTCCAGCAGGGCTCCGTGGCCCAGGAGGTGACCGCGCAGCGCGGTACCGCGGCAGCTAGTGCCGGCCGGGTGGGCTTCGGCGCCCTCCGCCGGCTGGCGCGGCAGCCGCGGTGGCTGGCCGGCTGGGCCCTGATCGGGGCGGGCGCCCTCCTGCACGTGACGGCTCTGCTGCTGGCTCCGATCGCCGTGGTGCAACCGCTGGGGATCCTGGCGGTTCCTGTCGGGGTGGTGCTGGCGGCCCGGGCTGCACGGTCCCGTCCGTCCGGGCGCGTCGCCGGTGGAGTCGCCCTGGCCGTGTCGGGAACCGTGGCCGTCGTCGTCCTCGCCAGCTTCGGGGTGACCCCGACCTCGGCGCCGGTGACGACGAGCGGTCTCGCTGTCGCACTGCTGATCGTCGCCGTCGTCGTCGGCATGCTGCGCCTGGTGGCGAGTCGGTTCCCGGGCTCGCCGCGCTGCTTGGCATACGCCGGCATCGGAGCGGTTGGCTACGGCTTCGGCTCGGCGCTGATCCGGGTGATCGCCCGAGCATCTGAAGGCGATCTCACTGCGTTGCTGTCACCGGTGGTGATCTTGGCTGTCCTGGCCATGGTCGGCGCGATAACGCTAGGTGCCTGGGCGGTGCAACAGGCCTACGCGTCCGGGCCTGCCCCGGTCGTGACCAGCGCCTTGACCGTCGGCGATCCGCTGGTCGCGATCCTGCTCAGCGCAGGACTGCTCGGCGAAGGACTCCACCACGGCCCGGTCGCGCTGGTGGCCATGGTCGTCTGCGCCGCCGTCGCGGCCGCCGGTGTTTGGCTGATCGCCCGTCATCAACCCGCCAGCAGCGTCGCACCGAGCCAGCCACCCACTGCGGCCCTGGCGACAGTCCGCTGACGGTCCGACTCCAGTCACCCCGACAACAGGACCACCATGAAGATCCTCGACAAACCTCGCTCCTCCCCAGTGCAGCCACCACAGACTGGCGAGAGCCGTGTCGATCACCAGAGCCCGCACGTGATGCTGGACGAGGTGGTCGATATCGCCGCTGGCCGGACGCACTCTGACGACCCGGTCACGCCCGGCACCGGCGGGCCTGCAGGGAACGCCCAGCTCACCGCCTGGCTGGGCTTGACGTTGCTGGTGCTGTTCCTCGCCCAGCTCGTCACGCTGCTGGATGTGCGCGGGCACATCAGCTGGCACCTCACCCTCGGCCTGCTGCTGGTCCCACCGTCGCTGGCCAAGACAGCGACCACCACGTGGCGGATGGTGCGGTACTACACCGGAGTCCGTGTCTACCAACAGGCCGGCCCCCCTCCGCTCCTCCTCCGGATGCTCGGGCCCTTGGTCATCCTGAGCACGCTCGCGCTGCTCGGGACCGGAGTGATGGTGCTCGCCGTCGGCCCCACCGTCGACACCCGACCGCTGCTGACCGCCCTCGGTCAGCCCATCTCGCCCCTGACGCTGCATCAAGCCGCGTTCTTTGTCTGGGCCATCGCGACCGGACTGCACGTCCTGGCCAGGTTCATCCCTGCCGTCCACCTCGCCGCCACGTCGACCCGAAGCGGGCTTCGCCTGCCGGGACTGGGCCGCCGGATCGCCGTCGTTGTCGCGACCGGTGCGCTCGCCGTCCTCGTCGCCATCGCGGGCCTGTCACTTTCGACGGCCTGGACGCCAGGCAGCTGATCTGCTCCCACCGTCGCCTCGCACCGGTCGAACCGGCGAAGCACGCGGTGCGGCAACCTTCATTTTCTGCATCGACGAGGTGTCCCCAGGCTTTCCCCCCAGATCAGATCATCTTGACTCGGATCTTCTGGACTCGTACGTTTGGGTCATGCGAACTCTTCCGATGCCGGACGCCTGGGCCGGACCCCTTCCCGCGGCCGACCCGCCGCCATCCATGGCCCTGTACCAGCTGCCCACCGGCACCTATGAGACACGCGCGGCCTTCGCGGTGCGTGGCGGGTCGTACCGCGACCGGCGTCACTTCGCCGCCACGGCGATCCTGGTCCAGCACCCGAAGGGGGACCTGCTGATCGACGCGGGATTCGGCTCCCACATCGCCGAGCACGTCGCTGCGCAGCCGCGGATCGCCCGGGCCCCGTACAGGCGAACCAGGACGGTGAGCGACCAGCTCGACGCGAGCGGCTACGACCGAAGCCGGCTCCTCGGCGTGCTGCTCACCCACGCGCACTGGGACCACGTGAGCGGGCTCGACGACCTGCGCGTGCCGATCTGGATCAACCCGGGTGAGCAGCAGTACGCGGCCGAGGACCCTGACGGGAAGGTCTACGGCCTGGTACTGCCCGGCCACGACATCCACGAGTACACGTTCGACGGGCCGCCCTACCTCGGGTTCCCGGCAAGCTTCGACGTGCACGGCGACGGCTCTGTGGTCGTCGCCCTGGCCGGCGGGCACACCACCGGCTCCGTGGTGGTCTTCGTGACCGTTCCCTCTCACCAGCGCTACGCGTTCATCGGCGACCTGACCTGGCAGCTCGACGGCATCAGAAGACGTGTCGAGCGGCCGTGGCTGATGCGCCGGCTGGCCGACAGCGACCAGGAGGAGGTCCGGCAAGGCTTGCTGCGGGTCATCGCGCTTGACGGACTGATGCAGGTCGTCCCCGCCCATGATCTAGCCGCCTACGAAGGCATCCCCCGCCTGCCTGCGCGGATGGAGCCTCAGGTGAGGGTCGCCCTCTGATGTCCAGCCCGACCGTCTCGACCCCGGCCGGCTCCGAGCGCGCCCGATCAGGCACGACCGAACCCCGCCCGTCGGTTGGGTCCGAGCTCACCTGGCTGCTGCACCGCGCGGCGCAGCGGCTGCGCAGTGCAACCGGCGAGCAAGCTGAGGCACACGGTGTCCAGCTCCGTGACTACATCGTGCTCAGCGCTCTGCACAAGACGCCGAACCTCACGCAGATCGAGCTCGGCAAGGCCCTCGGCCTGGACAAGACCACACTGATGACCCAGCTGGACCGGCTCCAGCGGATGGGGCTCGTCGTGCGCCGCAACGACCCACGTGACCGCCGCGCCCGCATTCCCGAGATCACCGTGGCTGGCAACGATCTGCGCGCGACGGTCGCGGAAGCCTGCTTGAGCGTCGAGGCGGCAGCGGTGCAGCGCTACAGCCCGGACGAGGTGCTCACCCTGCGCCGCATGCTCTTCGACATCATCGGCGAGAGCGAAGACCGGGGATCATGCCTCTGAACTGTCACGTGCGTACGGCCGACCAGTGTGCCGGGACGGCGGGTGCACCTCTGCGAGGAAGTGTTCGAGAGCGCCGGCGGCCTGGGGTGGCTGAGCACCAACCTGACCGACCGTGACCGAAGCGTCGCCGTGATCGCCGCGCTCGTGACCCAGGACGTGACCGACCAGCGGTTGGCGACCTATCTCTCGCTCGCCCGGCGAACGGAATCGACGAGCACGTGGCCGCCGTCGTGACGCACGAGGGCCGCGCCACCCGGCTGGGTGACGCGGCCCTCGTGGTCGGGTCGGAGGTGCGGCCTACCGGCGGAGGTAGGACAGCAGACGCAGCATCTCGACGTAGAGCCAGACCATGGTGACGGTCAGACCGAACGCTCCGCGCCAGGACTCACGGGCCGGGGCGCCCATGGCGACACCCTTCTCGATGTAGTCGAAGTCGAGCACCAGGTTGAGCACCGCCAGCACGATGGCGATGGCCGAGATCCCGAGGGCCAGCGGACCGACCGGGCCGGTGATGCCGCCGCGGAGGCCGCCGCTCCCGGTGGCGATGCTGAAGATGAAGTTGACCAGCATCAGCGCCGCGAAGGCGATCGTGGAGAGCACGACGACCTTCTGGAACTTGGCCGTGACCCGGATGTTGAGGAACTTGTAGGCCGCCAGCGTCACACCGGCCGCGAAGAAGGTCGCGACCACGGCCTGGGCGACGATCCCCGGGTAGTAGCCCTCGAAAACCTTGCTGATCATGCCGATGAAGACACCCTCGATGGCCGCATACGCGAGCACCAGGGGCGGGGAGACCAGCCGGCGGAACGAGACCACCAGGACGACGACGAAACCGACGAGGCCCGACAGGATCATCGCCGGGAAGTAGAGGGACTCGGGCATGAGCACCCACGCCAGACCCGCAGTGATGGCGAGCAGACCCAAGGTCACCGCGGTCTTGACGACTACGTCGTCGAAGGTCATCCGAGCCTCGGGCGCCTGCTGCGCCGGTGCCGGCTGACCGTAGGCCTCCGGCGGGTACTGGTTGTACGGCGAGCGGCCGTACTGGCTCTGGCCGTACTGCGGTGCTGCGGGCGTGAACGCGTCCTGCTTGGAGAGGATCGGGTTCGAACTGCGCAACATAGTGATGTCCTCCTGAGGCGAGCACCAGGGGCGGCGCTACTCGGCAAGTCTACGAACACGAGGGCCCCGGGCGCGCCGATGACGCCATGAATCGGCTAAGAAGGGGAACCGGCTGAGAAGGGGAACCGGCTGAGAAGGGCCGGCCGGAACCGCAGCAGCGCCCGACCGTGCCCCCGATGGGACTCGAACCCATACTGCGGCGGGTTTAAGCCGCCTGCCTCTGCCGTTGGGCTACGGGGGCCTGGCGGGCGCGACGATCCTAGTGCCGCACGGCGCGCCTGCTCAGCGCCAGGACGCCTGATCAGCGCGAGGGCGCCGCCGTCCGAACCGGGGTGGCGCCGCCCAGCCGCGCCCGGGTCTCCGCCGGCAGGAGGGCGAGATCCCCGGTGGTGATCCGGTCCTCGATCACCACGTCGGCGTCGGGGGTGAAGTGCACCGGCTGCACCCCGGTGACCAGCCCCGTCGCGTCGTCGCGGAAGTAGAAGTAGACGTCAGCGCTCTTGAGCGGGGTCGAGAACGGGGTGCTGAACGAGGTGATCGTCGGCTCACGGACCCCACCGGCCGTGCCTTCCTGCATGCCGACCGTCCAGGAGCCGTCGGCGTGGGTCACGACGGTCGGACCCGCCTGCTGGTGGAAGTGGCCCCAGAGCACCAGTCGCGCGGGCGGGTCGGCAGCGGTCATGGCCACCACGGAGGCGGCGGGCTGGTGCACCAGCAGGACGTCGACGGGGCGGGCGGTCGCCACCTGCAGCAGTCGGGCGCCCAGCTGCTCCTCCGACTCCGCGCGGTCCAGCGTCCGGTCCTGGCTGAACGGCACGTTGTGCTCGGGTCGTCGTCGCCGAGGACGTCGAGGCCGGCGGCGTCGACGGTGCCCCCATCGAGGACGACCATCTCCTCGGCCCGCTGCTGGGCCTCGGTGACGTCGGAGTCGTGGTTGCCGCTGGCCACCACCAGCGGGACGTCGGCGGCGATGCCGGCCTCCCGGCGGATGCAGGTCTTCTCCACCGCCGTGCCGTTGACGGTGTCGTCGCCGGAGCTCAGCACCACGCGGGACCGGCTGGCCCGGGCCAGCCGACTGATCAGCTCGGTCATCGCCTGGCTGCAGTGCAGGTCGCTGAAGCCCAGCAGCATCGTCTCCCCCGCCCGGGGCTGGGGCAGCCGGTCCAGCTGGCTGGACAGGTCAGCGACTGCAGTGTCGACGTAGGTCCGGACGGCAGCCTGCTGACGGCCGCTGAGCAGCGTCACCCCCTTGATGCTCCGGTCCAGCAGGTCGGCCAGCACGCGGCTGTCGACGGTGACCGAGGCGAACCTGCTGCCAGCGGCCAGCGTCACCGGGATCCGGTCCCCGGCCGGCCGGCTGGGCGCGAGGACGGAGCCGACGACCAGGACGACGACGACGACGTAGACCGCGGCAGTCCGGCGGCGGGTCACCGAGCGCGCCACCCACGGGCTCAGCAGCTGGCTGCGCAGCCGCCAAACGGCGAACACGACCAGCAGCAGCGCCTCGGCCCCCAACCCCTCCAGCAGGGCGTCGACCTGCAGCTGGTCGACGATGGCCTCCACCGCCAGCTCCGGCTCCTCGTAGAGGCTGACGTAGGCGGTCAGCGTCTGCTGCGAGAACAGCGAATTCAGGGTGGACGCGGCAGCACCGACGCTGCCGACCGTGGCGGTGACACCCACCGGGGCGGCGGGGCTGGGCAGGAACGCGGTCCCGATCGGGCCGAGGTCGACCGCGACCTCCCCGGAGAAGTTCGTGGCGAACCGGACCCGGTGCGGGCCGAGGTAGTCCTCCACCGCCGCGTGCGCGATCCCCCACGCGGCGGCGAACGGAACCGCCAGCAGCGCTGCCAGCACCGTCGTCCC